>OCTA010004901.1_pt1 | contig 11678 bp, 9 predicted proteins | sample 1538991 | NCBI WGS metagenome assembly OCTA01 (sample SAMEA3539302, study PRJEB22396) | soil metagenome | biome: tundra; feature: field; material: soil | place: USA | collected 2010-05 | depth 0.15 m | reverse complement strand
TGACGACCAAGCCCTCCCCGACCCGCGTCGACCAGACTGCCGATGCAGCGAGCACCGAGGCCTTGTGCCGCTCATCAGTCGATCCGCTGCCGGGTCCGGAATGGATCCGGCGGCCGTTTCTAAACGCTTGCCTGAAAACCCAGGCTGATCAGAGCCGCGAACTCGGCCGCAACTTGATTCACAACCTCGGCCGCGCAATGTTCGTGTTTCTGCCGCTGCTCGCGGCCTTCACGACTTGCCTGTACTCGCGGCCAGGGCGATTTTACGTCGATAACCTGCTGCTGCTGGTTCACGACCAAGCCTTTGTGTTTTTGCTGATGTCAATCTATTTGGTGGTCTTGCATTGGTTGCCCGCAGGCGCAATGACTTCTGTGCTGACAATCGGGGTCTTCGGCTATTGTATTTTTTATTTCTATCGGTCCCTGCAAACGGTTTATTCGGAATCCTGGCTTCGCACCTCGATCAAGTTCCTGGCGTTGGCGATGGGCTACCTCGTCTGCGCCGTAGGCATGTTGTTCCTGACGAGCTTGTACACGGCCAAAATCATCTGATTCAGGCTCCCGGCGGTCACGGGCGACCCGCATTCGCCGTTTGGGTACGCCAGCACACAGACGTATAGGGACAATCACGCGATTCTCCACGCTCCCGGTCTCGAGCCGGCCGCACGGTTGGCGAGCTTTCATGAACCATAAAAAAGGGCGTGCGTCCTTCGCCTGATCGGCGTCGCCCTTTGCACGGAGATCCGCCTTGCCCACAACGCCAATCCTCTCACCGGTTGCCGACGACACCGGCAAGCCGACCGGCGTCACCGAAGTTCGGCGACAAAACTCGTTGCTCAAGACGGGAGCGCTGCAGGATGCGATTTTCAACAGCGCCAACTTTTCGAGCATTGCCACGGATGAGAAAGGCGTCATTCAGATATTCAACGTAGGCGCCGAACGAATGCTCGGGTATGCGGCCGCCGACGTCATGAACAAGATCACACCCGCCGACATCTCCGATCCGCAAGAGGTGATCGCGCGCGCCAAGGCCCTGAGTGCCGAGCTCGCGACTGCGATAACGCCGGGGTTCGAGGCATTGGTGTTCAAGGCGTCGCGCGGCATCGAGGACATCTACGAACTGACCTACATTCGCAAGGACGGCAGCCGATTTCCCGCGGTCGTGTCGGTCACGGCGCTCCGCGATGCGCACAATGCCATCATCGGCTACCTGCTGATCGGTACCGACAACACCGCGCGTAAACAGGTCGAAGCCGAGCAGAAGAAGCTCGATCAGCGTTTGCGCGACCAACAGTTCTATACGCGCTCACTCATCGAATCCAACGTCGATGCGCTGATCGCGACCGATCCGTCCGGTATCATTACCGACGTCAATAAGCAGATGGAAGCGCTCACCGGCTGTACGCGCGACGAATTGATCGGAGCCCCGTTCAAAAATTACTTCACCGACCCGGACCGCGCCGAGGCGGGCATCAAACTCGTATTGCGCGAGAAGAAGGTCACCGATTACGAGCTCACCGCGCGTGCCCGAGACGGCAAGATCACGATCGTCTCGTACAACGCCACGACGTTCTACGACCGGGATAGAAATCTGCAGGGAGTGATCGCCGCGGCACGCGACGTCACGGAGCGCAATCGTCTGGCTCAGGCGTTGGAGGAAACGAACGTGCAGCTGGAGCGCGCCAAGATCGCCGCCGACAAGGCCAACCTCGCCAAATCGGAGTTTCTGTCCAGCATGAGCCATGAGTTGCGCTCGCCGATGAACGCCATCCTCGGCTTCGCCCAGTTGATGGAGTCGGCATCGCCGGCGCCGGCGCCGAGCCAGAAAGCCAGTATCGACCAGATTCTACAAGCCGGGTGGTATTTGCTCGAGTTGATCAACGAAATCCTCGATCTTGCGCTGATCGAGTCCGGCAAACTGTCTTTGTCACTGGAACCCATATCGCTGACGGAAGTGCTGAGCGACTGCAAAGCGATGATCGAACCGCAGGCGCTGCGCGGCGACATCCACCTGAATTTTCCGCCGGCAGAAGGCAGCCATCTATGCGTGAGCGCCGACCGGACACGGCTCAAGCAGGTTATCGTCAACCTGCTGTCGAACGCGATCAAATACAACCAAACCGGCGGGACCGTGGAAGTGACCAGCGGTATCACTGCCGCCGGACGTACGCGGATTAGTTGCCGCGACACCGGCGGAGGCTTGTCGCCGGAACAAGTGGCTCAACTGTTTCAGCCGTTCAATCGCCTTGGACAAGAGGGTGGCGCGACCGAAGGTACCGGCATAGGCCTGGTCGTGAGCAAGCGCTTGGTGGAACTCATGGGTGGCGAAATAGGCGCACAGAGCGCGGTCGGAGTCGGAAGCGTATTCTGGATCGAACTGGCCACGACGGCAGCGGCAGAGCTTGCGGTGGGCTCAACAGCGATGAAGGCCGTCGCCGATATTCAATTTCGAAGTGGCACGCGAACACGCACGGTGCTCTGTGTCGAGGACAACCCGGCCAACCTCATGTTGGTTGAGAACGTCATTGCGCGCCGGCCTGATGTCCGTTTGCTGACCGCGCGCGATGGCAACAGCGGCGTCGCGATTACGCGCAGCGCGCGGCCGGATGTCATCCTCATGGATCTCAACCTGCCGGGCATCAGCGGAATCGACGCGCTGCATCTGCTTGCCGACGATCCGTTGACCGCGCACATCCCCGTGATCGCACTCAGTGCCAATGCGATGCCGCGAGATATCGAGAGGGGTCTGCAAGCCGGTTTCTTCCGTTACCTGACCAAACCTATCAAGGTGCTGGAGTTCCTGGAAACGCTGGACATCGCGCTGAGACTCGCGGAATCGACCGGCGCCCGGGCCGTTCAGCCGGAACCGGCATGAAGAGCCTTGACCGTCATGATCTCCGCATACCCGGGACTGCGTTTGGGGAATTCCCAAGCGCCGCCCATTAGGACGTTCTGAGGCGCGACGGCCCAGCGTTCTTGTGCGCGTGGATCGAACAGTTCGATCTCTGGTGCCGGATCAGGTCATCGAGCTCACCTGGGTAACGGCCGCCGGAACACGCGGTGCGGAGACATTGATGGCCGTGGAACTCTCACCAAACGAGCGCGGAACGCGACTGCTTCTCACGCATAGCGGTTTCCCGGACGAGGAGTCCCGGAAGCGGCATCGAGATGCGTGGCCCCGTGTTCTCGAGAATCTCGACCGAGTGCTGCGCGAGCAGATCGGTCAGCGCACACATTAGCTTCCCGGGCGTCGCGAGTTCTCGTTCAACGCGCTCGCTAGGCCGCAGTTCAATTGCCGATTATCACATCGCTATCGCAGTGTACTGGCTCGCGACGCATTGCCAGTTGCCGTTTGGCATTTTCACCCAGGTATCGGTCCAACGCGCGTGCTCCGCGAAAGGCCTTCCCGCATCGGTACCCTTACCCCGGTACTTGCCCGTCGCAATGGCCGTGTCACCGAATACCGTGACCCTCAGATCGTCAGCTTCGGCGCTGGTGTATTTGCGCGCTCTCGCATCTGACAGCGTCTGGGCCCTGTCTTCGACTGTCCCGTCCATTCCCGTGCTGACGTATCTTTCAGCCAGCAGCGGTTCGACCAGCTCGGGATTATTGGTCCTATCCGCCTCAAACCACTGATTTTCCAGTGCAACAATGGCTTTCTCGGTGTCGCCGTTGGTCTGCTGAGCTTGTGACCAGCTCGCACACCCCAGCGACAGCAATCCGAGAACAGCCCACATGCATTGGTATTTCATAGCCACCTCAATCTTCTGCATATTTTGTAATGCAACGCTACCGGATGTCCAATGGAGCCCTATCATTCATTTCCAGCATGCGAAAGACCGAATAGGCCATGTATGTTCAAGCTGACTATATCGAATCGTAAGGATACTATTGCTTGAACACTGGCCTGCCCACTATCTGCGGGCTGCCCTTGGGAGTAGGCAATCGCAATATGCGGATATCCGGATTCGGCCATGCTCTGTTCGGAATCGCAGTGGCAGGCCTCGCCATACTTAGTTTAGTCTACGGCAACTTCGCGCCAATACTGGAGCCGTTTCCCGCTTTGCTTCCCTGGCCGCAAGTTTGGGCCTATGGATTGGGGGCGATCTTACTGGCCGCAAGCGCCGGCTTGTTATTTGCGCGCACCGCCTTGGTGAGCACGATCGTTGTCGGCGTGTACGAATTGGTCTGGGCCGTGGCACGCGCGCGCCCCGTTTTGCTCAAGCCGCTGATCGTCGGCAACTGGTACGGTTTTGGCGAAGCCCTGGGACCACTGGTTGGCGCATGGATTCTCTACGCGGTGCTACGCCGCCAATACGACGCGCACGCGATGACTGGGATGACCGGCGACCGCGCGCTACACGCGGCGCGAGTTCTTTTCGGCGCGGCTTGCGTGGCGTACGGCGCCGCGCATTTCGCCTACGCAACGTTGACGGCGACAATGGTACCGGCGTGGCTTCCCGGTCGGACGGAGCTCGCGTATCTAACCGGAGCCGGTCACGCTGCCGCGGGCTTCGGCCTTCTGGTTGGAGTCCTTCCCCGCTTGGCGGCGACACTGGAAGCCATAATGATGAGTCTTTTTGGTGTTCTGGTCTGGTTACCGAGTTTTTTCGCGCAACCCGCGCCTGTATGGGCGTCTTCACCGCAAATTCAATGGTCGGAGACCTTGGTGACCCTCTTGCTGGCGGCGTCGGCATGGATCGTCGCCGCATCGCTGCGAAGTACCCCGTGGGGTTTCGCGCCGACTGTGCGCACCTCTTCGTACAGCAGGCAGGAACTTGATCTGCCGCATCGTTCTCTGTAATCTGACGCTACGCGTGGGAGATGGCATTCTCCCCAGAAGAAAAACCGCCGGACGGCTGATGATGCCTACCTGATCTCTCGAAGAAGGGGATGGGCATGACCATCGGCCAAGTATCGCACTCCTGCGCGCGCACATCTGCGGGCGCGCCCAACAACGCCCGTATGGTTTGGCGGAGTACATAGCTGTGCTCGAGCGCATCTTGTTCAATGTCCTACAGGCCGCCGTGGTGCTCATTTTTGCGCCTTTGGCGTCTGGGGTGCTTTCGCGGCTCAAGGAAATGGTTCAGTCCAAGCGCGGACCGAGCATTTTTCAGCCTTACCGAGACCTTTGGAAGCTGTTCCACAAAGACGAAATTGTGTCCGAAGACAGCTCCTGGATTTTTCGATTCGCGCCTTACATCATTTTCGTCACGCCAATTTTTGTCGCGCTGCTGATTCCGGTCCTGACGCGGTTCCCGCTGTTCTTCGCGTTCATGGGAGACATGCTCGGCGGCGGATTCGTGTTGGCGCTAGGCGGATTTTTCGCGACCCTCGCCGCGGTGGATACGGCCAACCCCTACGGCCCCATCGGCGCCAGCCGCACGCGTATGGTCGGCTTCCTCGCGGAGCCGGTCTTCATGATCGTGTTCTTCACCGTTTCGTTCGTCGCCGGGTCCACCATTCCCTACATCGTCCAGCAGAAATGGGTGACGCCGCTCGCGAACTTCTTCGCGCCGTCGCACGTGCTCCTCGTGTTGGCGTTTGTCATGCTGATCCTGGCCGAGGGCGGGCGCATCCCGGTCGACAATCCCACGGGCCACTTCGAACTCGCGATGATTGACGAGTCGAAGTCGCTCGAGTACTCCGGGCGCGGCTTCGCGTTGGTGAAATGGGGCGGCCAGATGAAGCTCTTCGTGCTCCTGTGCATTTTTCTCAATGTGTTGCTGACGCCCTGGGGATTGGCGGGCGAACAGACCTACGGAGCAGTTCTGTTGGCCGTACCGCTGGTGCTCTTCAAGGTTTTCTGCTTTCTGCTCGTGCTGGTGGTCATCGAGTCGTCCCTCTCCAAACTGCGGCTGTTTCGCATCGCCGAATTCCTTGGTGCGGCGTTCATCACTTCTGTGGCGGCCATGATCGCGCAGGTTTTCCTACCCTGAACGACCTATGAACGACGCGACCAAACAGTTACTCGAGAATCTCAATGCGCTGGCGGCGGGTCTGTTCTTGCTCACGGCATTCGGCATCGTCGCGATGCGCCAGGCGAGGGGCTGCCTGAATCTTTTCATCGTGCAATCCCTGCTGCTCGCGGCATCCGCGGCGCTGCTGGGCCTGCGCTACGGCTCGGGGCATCTCTACGGCGTGGCGCTCGTGAACCTGATCAGCAAGCCAATCATCGTCCCTTGGCTGTTGCGCAAAACCTCTCCGGCGGAGATCTACACGCGCCGCGAAATCGACCAGGTATTGAACATCCCGATCGCTCTCCTCATCTCCCTGGCGCTCGCGATCGGAGCTTATTTTGTCGGCATTCCGCTGGCCAATGCGGTCGGGCCCGAGTTCCGCGGCCCGAACGTGCCGATCGGCGTCGCCGTGCTGCTGCTCGGCGCGTTCACCCTCACGGTGCGGCGCGAGGCGTTGTCGCTGCTCATCGGCTTGTTGGTCATGGAGAACGGCGCGTTCCTCGCGGGCATTTCGATCGCGCGCGATCTCGGGATGTTGGTCGAACTCGCTGTCGCCACGGACGGGTTGGTCATCGTATTCATCATGGGCGTACTCGTCCGTGCCGTGCAGAAACAGATCGGCACCACGGCCGTCGGCGACTTGGCGAGTCTCAAGGAAACGACCACGGAGCCGGAGACCGACGAGGCGCTGTGGTGAGCGTCATCGTCATCCTGCTGCTCCCCCTCGTGGCCGCCCTGCTGGTTTGCATTCCATTGGGGAAGCAGTGGGTACCGGGAGTGACGGTCGTGTCATGCGTGGCCGATCTGATTCTCGTCGCGCGGCTCGCATGGCGGGTCGTGGCGGGCCACGCGCCTGGGGAATTGCTCGACGCGGCGTGGTCGAAATGGATCGCAGTGGACGGTTTGAGCGCACTGATCCTGCTGCTCATCGCATTCGTCGGTGCAACCGCCGCCGTGTATTCGGTCGGTTACATGGGACACGGAAATCTGGCGCCAAAAAAACTGCGGCTTTATCACGCGAACTACAACCTCTTCATTTTTTCCATGCTGGCGATTCCGGTGTTGGCGGAGCCGACCTTGGTCTGGATCGTGGTCGAGCTGACGACGCTATGTTCGGCGCTGCTCGTCTGCTTCGATAACACGCGTGAAGCGCTGGAGGCGGCCTGGAAGTACGTCGTGCTGTCGCTGATGGGGGCGGGCGTGGCCTTGTTCGGCTTCATGGTGCTGTTCGCCGCGATGCATGCCGCGGGCGGGGGCACTTATACCTGGATGGGGCTGGTGGCGGCCGCGCCGAGGATGCCAGCGCTTCTCGTGCAGACCGCGTTTCTGCTGATTTTGATCGGTCTCGGAACGAAAGTCGGCCTCGTCCCGATGCATACCTGGCTGCCGGATGCGCACAGCCAGGCGCCGTCGCCGGTGTGCGCGCTGCTCTCCGGAATCGAAACCACCTCCATACTCTACGTGATCCTGCGGCTTTTCCCGGTCATACAGGCCGTGCCCGGCGCTCACGCCGAAACCTGGGCGCTCGTTCTGGGCCTGATTTCGGTTGGTACTGCTTCTTTCCTGTTGCTCCAGGTCAAGGACTACAAGCGGCTGTTCGCATTCTCCACCGTCGAGCACATGGGCATCATCTTAGCGGCGATCGGACTTGGTGCATCCGCCGCGGATTACGGCGCCATGCAGCAAATTGTCAGTCACTCGGTGACGAAGTCCTTTTGCTTTTTCGCCGCGGGCGCGGCGTTACTGGCCACGGGAACGCGCGAGATCGCCGCCGTGCGCGGGCTGATCCGCCGCTCCCCGTTCGCGGGCGCTGCGCTCATCGCAGGCGGACTCGCGATCACGGGCGCGCCGCCGCTGGCGGTTTTCCTCAGCGAATTCGCGATTCTAAAAGCGGGCCTGGCGCAAGGACGGTACGTTGCGACGGGACTTCTCGCAGTCTTCATCGTCATCGCATTTTTTGGCGTGATGGCCCATGTGAACCGCATGGTCTTCGGCGCGCCGGCGAATTCCGGGTCCAAGCAGAATCATCCCGGGCCGGAAACCGCCGAAGCGTTCCGCTTACCGTTCAGCTGCCGGTTGGCACTCATTCTGGCCGCCGTGCCGGTGCTGGTGCTCGGTGTCTACGTGCCCAAACCGCTGCATGATCTTCTAACACTGGCCGCCGCTGCGGTCACGAGATGAAACGCCCATGAAGCGCGCCGAATTGAAGCAACAGATCGAACGCCATTGGCTCGGACAAGTGCAGTACGCCTTCGACGCCGCGACATCGACGGCCGAAGTGAGGTGCACCCGCACGATGCTCGCCGAGGTGTGTCGTCGAATGGTAGAGCAGTGGGCATTCACTTTCGCGGGTCTGATCGTCGAGGAAGGGGCGACCGAGTGGCAGTTGCGCTACGCATTTTACGGCGAACGCGGAGCCGGCTGGGTGCACGTGCTGGTGGACGCGCCGCTGGCGGATAACGTCTTCCCCAGCGTCGTCGAGTGGATTCACGCGGCGGACTGGCACGAGCGGGAGGCGGAGGATCTGTTCGGCGTGCGCTTCGAAGGTCATCCGCATCTGGGCGATTTCGTACTCCACGACGACGCCTGGCAGGAAGGCGTCGAGCCGATGCGCCGCGGATTTGATGCCCAAGCGGCGATGCGCCATCGCCTCCCCTTTGCCAACTGGCGGCCCCGGCGCATCGTCCACGAGTCGGGCGCGTTCGTCATGCCGATCGGCCCCATATTTTCCGGGGTGACGGAATCGGTGCACTTTTTGCTCGAAACCGTCGGCGAAGACGTCATCCGCTCCTCAACGCGACTGTTCTACAAATGGCGCGCCGTCGAGAAGCTCGCCGAGGGCAAGACCGTCGAGGAGGTGCTGCTGCTCGCGGAACGGTTCGCCGCGACGACGGCCTTCGCCCACGGCTTGGCCTTCTCCCAGGCCGTCGAGTCGATCGGCGGCGCGGAAGTGCCGCCGCGCGCACGTACGCTGCGTGTGTTTTTGGCCGAACTCGAGCGGCTGCGGCAACATGCCGGCGCAATTCAGGAAATTTGCGAATCCACGGCACTGGTCGTCGCCACCAGCCAGGCAGGGATCCTAGAGGAGGAACTGCTGCGGGTGTCCGGCGAACTTACCGGTCATCGCTACCTGTTCGGCTTGCTCGCCGTCGGCGGCCTGCTGTGCGATCTGCCGACCGAAGCCTGCCGCAAAGCGCTCGGCCGCTCGCAAGGCATTTTGAGACGCCTGAATGAGCTCGAGCGACAGCTGAGCTTTTCCAGCAGTTTTCTCGACCGGATCGAGGAAGTCGGCGTCATCTCGGCAGCCACCGCGAAGACCTATAGTCTGGTGGGGCCGGTTGCGCGCGCCTCGGGGCTCGCGCACGATCTGCGCCGTTCGCAGCCTTATTCCGGCTACAACACGTTCAATTTCGACGTACCGACCGAACAGGAAGGCGATGGCTACGCCCGACTTCGGGTGTTGTTCGCCGAGGCGCGGCAATCGGTGCACATCATGGAACAGGCGGCCGCCGACTTGAAGGACGGCGTCGTTTGCCGGCCGGTGCATTTGCGACCGGGTGCCGCGCTGCGCTGGGTCGAGGCGCCCCGCGGCGCAACGTTCCACTGGGTGAGACTGGATGAAGGTGCACGGATCGCGCGCTACCGCGTGATCACACCGTCATTCGCGAACTGGCACAGCTTCCACCTCGCGGCGGAGAATTTCGCATTCCAGGATTTTCCGATCATTCTCTCCACGTTCGATCTATCCGTGGCCGAGAACGACCGATGATAACGAAAGCGGCGGACAATCTATGAGCCAATGGGTCATTAAGGGTATTCGCACCGGAATCAAGACCACCGCGTATCCGAGCGGCACGGAAGGCGCCGCCGGCGTCACGCCGGGACTGCCGCGCGGTGGCGACCTCGGCGCCGGCGCTGCAGCGCTCGTCGAACGTTGCCTCACGCACGCGCTCGATCGCACGGACGGAAAAATCTCGGTGGACAGCCGTCGTTGCGTTCACTGCTACCGTTGCGTGCGCGGCGTCGATGAGCCGCTGAACTGGGACTCGACCTACGAATGGGCCGGCGCCGGTGCGGCGCCGCCTCTGAGCAATGAATTGGGGCAGCCATTCCAGCGCTCAATCCACGTCCTGGTCGTGGACGCGGGCGATTGCGGTGCATGCTTGAACGAGGTGAAGCAGCTCAACAATCCCTATTACAACATGCACCGGCTCGGCTTTTTCATCACACCGACCCCGCGCCACGCGGACGTGCTGTTGGTCGTCGGTCCGGTCACCGATCAGATGCGCTTCGCGCTGAAGAAGGTCTACGATGCCATGCCGACGCCGAAACGAGTCGTCGCCGTTGGCGCCTGTGCACTCTCAGGCGGCGTGTTTGCGAATAGTTTCGTCTGCGCGAACGGCGTGGCGGAGGTGCTGCCGGTGGACGTGGAAGTGCCCGGCAATCCGCCGCCGCCGCTCGCCATCCTGCACGGCTTGCTCGTCGCGGCCGGACGCAAACCGCCGCAGGCGCTGACGCCGGCCGATGACGCCCGGGCTGCAGCGGTACGGTAATGGAGACGGCGACGTTCCTCATCATGTTCTTCGCGGCCTGCGGCGCCGGCATCCTGCTATCGCTGGCGCTTCGTCCGGCGCATCAGGGAATCGTTCTCGCATGGCTCGGTTCCCTGGCCGCAGTCGCGGCGGTAGCGGCGGCCGCCGAGGTGCTGCTGACCGGAAAGGTATTCACCCAACCGCTATGGTCGTTGTCCGGGCTGACCACGCTGACGCTGCGCCTCGATTTGCTCTCGGCCGCATTCGTGCTCGTCGCGGGACTCGTTCTGATGCCGGCCTCGATCTACGCGGGCGGTGAATTGAAGCGCGAATCGTTCCGCGGCCACGAACGCGCGTTCACGGTACTGCTTCTGGCGCTGTATGCGTCCGTCGTTCTGATCCTGATCGCCGGCGACGCGTTGCTGTTCCTGCTCGCGTGGGAGGTCATGTCCATCCTGTGCTACTTGCTCGTGGTGACCAACCCGGACGGCGAGGACGGCCAAGTCGGATCGGCGTATCTGCTGCTCGCGATGGGCGAGGCCGGAACGCTCGCGGCCGCACTGGGCTTCCTCGTGCTAGCGCTCGGTGCGAGCTCACTGGAATTCGAGGCGCTCAGATCGGGCGCAGCGGCTTTGGGCGCGAACGCCCGTTGGGCCGTCTTTCTTCTCACTTTCTTCGGGTTCGGCGTGAAGGCCGGCCTGGTACCCGTGAACTCGTGGCTGCAGCCTGCTTACGCGGCCGCACCGCGCGCGTTTGCGCCCGTGCTTGCCGGCGCAACCTTGAACCTCGGCCTGTATGGCATCTTGCGTGTCAATGCCGATCTGCTGCCGGCCGCGCAGGTGGGGACGGGTCTGATCGCACTGGTTGTCGGCACTGCTTCGGCGCTGCTCGGGATTCTCTACGCGACCACCGATAACGATCTGAAGGCGATGCTGGCGCACAGTTCAATCGAAAATGTCGGCATCGTCGTCGCCGGCTTCGGCGCGGGGATGGTGTTCGTCGCCACCAACCATCCGATGCTCGCGGCCATCGCCTTCGTCGCGGCGCTCTACCACATGATCAATCATTCACTCTACAAGGCGCTGCTGTTTTTCGGCGTCGGCGCCGTGGAGACGCAGACCGGCACGCGCGACATGGACCAGCTCGGCGGCCTGATCAAATGGATGCTGCTGACCGCGCTCGGTTTC
>OCTA010004900.1_pt1 | contig 11679 bp, 6 predicted proteins | sample 1538991 | NCBI WGS metagenome assembly OCTA01 (sample SAMEA3539302, study PRJEB22396) | soil metagenome | biome: tundra; feature: field; material: soil | place: USA | collected 2010-05 | depth 0.15 m | reverse complement strand
CCAGCCGGTGCGGCCGAGCGCGCGGTAGTGCATGTTCTCAAGATACCCCGAGGAGTCTGGTACCGTAAGCCGATCAGACCGTGCAGTGAACGAAATACGCGGTTCTGGCAGGGCGATGGCTTGATCGCGATTGCTTGATTTTCAACAGGCCGACGTGGACGTCGGCCGCAGGACTGGGGTCCTGCCCCACGCGTATCGGAAGCCATTCTCCGCGATGCCGCGCAGCTCGGCCTGCGAAAATCCGAACTGCCGCGCGGCCAACGCATATTCGCCCGAAAGCGTGGTCGCGAAGATGGCGGGATCGTCGGTGTTGAGCGTAATCGGCACGCCGGCATCAAACAGCCGCCGCACCGGATGCGCGTCCAGCGATTCCACCGCCCCGGTCGCCACGTTGCTTGTGATACACACCTCCAGCGGAATCCCGCGATCGCGCAAATGCCGCAGCAACGCCGCATCTTCCACGGCCCGGATGCCGTGCCCGATGCGCTCCGCGCCGATCTCCAGCGCCGCCCACACCGATTCCGGCCCCACCGTCTCGCCTGCATGCGCCGTCAACCGCAGCCCCGCTCCCTTCGCAAACCGGTACACCTCACCGAACCATGCGGCCGGTCCGCGCTCTTCGTCGCCGCCGATCCCGAACGCCACCACGCCATCGTTGACCCGCTCGGCCGCCAGTTCCGCCACCCGCATCGCGTGTTCGACGCCAAAGTGCCGGACCGCGTCCAGAATCCAATGCACCTCGATCCCAAAGCCGGCGGCCGCCTGGCGCACAGCCGCATAGACCGGCGCGAACTCCTGCCCCTTCCACAGCACCACTCCCGCCGACAGCGTGATTTCGGCATACTGCACTGTCTCGGCCGCCAGGCGTTCCATCAAGGCACGCGTGATGCGCGCATAGTCCTCCGGCGTGCGCAGCCGCTCGACCACCGATTTGTACGCCTGAATGAATCCCGGAAAACCGTGAAACCGATACATGGCCCGCACTGCCTCCCGGGTGAGACTGGGGTCCAGCTCCTGCATGGTCTCCGGCTCCACGGACCCTTCCAGGTGCAGATGCAACTCCGCTTTAGGCCAGGCGCGATAGGCGGTCACGGGATCCATTAAGAATAGGTTTGCATAAAGCAGGGGCGGCCTGAGAGGCCGCCGCAGGCCACGGGCCTGCCCCACAATAAGGGTGAAATGGATTATCGTGAGCGACGAGGTATCTGCGATGATTGAGACCAAAGACAGCACGTCGCGCCGCGCGTTCCTGGGTGAAGCCGGCCGCATCGCCGGGGTTTCGACCCTGGCCGGAATGACTCTGCCACACGTGCACGCGGCGGAGGACAATACGATTCAGCTTGCGCTGGTGGGATGCGGCGGGCGCGGCACGGGCGCAATCGAGAACGCGCTGGGCATCAAGAACGGGCCCATCAAGCTGGTGGCGATGGCCGACGTCTTCCCGCAGAAGCTGAGCGACAGCCACGGACACCTGCGCGGCCGCTTCGCTTCCCAGATGGACGTGCCCGTGGAGCGCCAGTTCATCGGCTTCGATGGCTACCGCAAGGCCATGGACTGCCTGAAGCCGGGCGACGTGGCCATCCTGGCAACGCCGCCGGCGTTCCGCTGGGTGCATTTCCGCTACGCCATCGATAGGGGCCTGAACGTGTTTATGGAAAAGCCGGTCACCGTGGACGGCCCGACGACGCGGCGCATGATCGCGCTGGGCGAAGAGGCAGGGCGCAAGAACCTGAAGGTGGGAGTCGGCTTGATGATACGGCACTGCCGGGCGCGGCAGGAACTGCTCAACCGCGTCCGCGACGGGCAGATCGGAGACATCGTGGCAATGCGCGGCTACCGCATGGGGCCGGGCGGCGACGTTGCGCCGGTAAAGCCCGAGGGCATCAGTGAACTGCTGTACCAGATCCGCCTGTTCCACGGGTTTCTGTGGGCCAGCGGCGGCGTCTTCAGCGACTACTACATCCACCAGATCGACGAGCTCTCGTGGATGAAGGGCGCGTGGCCGGTGGAGGCCATGGCTCTGGGCGGCCGCCAGTACCGCGGCGGCGCGGTGGACCAGAACTTCGACGTCTACGCGGTGCAGTATACCTACCCGGACGGCACGCGCCTGTTCTTCGATGGCCGCAACATGCCCGGGGTGCACAACGAGTTCGCCAGCTACATTCACGGGTCGAAGGGCTCGGCCGTGGTTTCGACCAACGCGCACACGCCCGGACACACGCGCATTTACAGTGGGCAGAACATCCCGCGCTGGCAAAGCGGCCAGAAGGAACCGGCGCCGGAGAACCTGGTGTGGGCGTACCCGCAGCCGGAGCGCTCGCCCTACGACTGGGAGTGGGACGACCTGATAGCAGCCATTCGCGACGACAAGCCGTACAACGAGGTCAAGCGGGGCGCCGAAGCGAGCTTGGTCGCGTCGATGGGGCGCTTCGCGGCGCACACCGGTCAGCTTGTGACCTTCGAACAGATGATGAATCACGACCACGAGTTCGCGCCCGAGGTGGACAAGCTGACACTGGACGGCCCCGCGCCGCTGCGTGCGGATGCCGAAGGCAAGTATCCGCTGCCGGAGCCGGGGATTAAGAAGACACGGGAATACTGAGAGGACAGAAGGCAGAAGACAGCCCCTCCGCCGGCGACGCCGGATTGAAGCGTGGCAGGAGCGCGTCAGGAAGAATTGGAAAGCTTCGTATCGGCGAGCAGCCAACGCGAACGTGAAGGCCTCGTGACAGAAAGCTCGCATATCCGGTATTGTGGAAGAAGAAGCCGCAGCCATGAACGTAACCTAAGCCTAAAACCTGAAGTAGAAAAAGGCCTGAGGGCGCGAGCGCATGCGCGGGGCGTCTCGCTGGATGACTACCTCCAGGAACTTGTCACCAAAGAAGCGGGCCTAACCGTCGCTGCAGAGCCACGCCCAATTCAAAAGCGGTTCGATAATCTTTCCGACCTACTCCTCAATTCTCCCTTTGCCGGAGCCGATCTCGATCTGGAGCGATCCAAGGACTGTCCGCGCCCGGTTGATCTCGCATGAGCGGCTTCCTGATCGATACGAACGTTCTATCCGAGTACAATCGGCCGGGAGGCCCCGATGCCGGCGTCAAGCGTTGGCTTGAGACAACTGATCGCCAATCCCAGCATGTAAGTGTCATCACCCTGGCGGAAATTCAAAAGGGAATCGAGCTGCTTGCCGAGGGCGAGCGCCGTGCTCAGCTTGAACAATGGTCTGACGCAAAACCTGGAAGCTTGGTTTTTGGTCGGATACTTCCAGCGGATCGCCAGGTGGCCGGTCGCTGGGCATCTCTTGTGGCGCAGGGAGCACGGGCAGGGAGGCCCCGGTTCACGGTCGATTCATTGATTGCGGCGACTGCCCTTGCTTACGATCTGACCATAGTCACCCGGAATACGCGGGATTTCAGGGCATCGGTGCGACCATCATCAATCCGTGGGAAGCGGCATAACTGCGCTACGGCTTGATCTCGTAATCCGGCCAGCAGTCCTCGATCTGCTGCCAGGGAGCGTTGAGATCGCCGCTGGCCGTGTGCAGCGACTGCCCGGACCACCGATCTCCCAAGACGCGTATCTCCGCTGCTGCTGCTGCGCCTTGCATCGGAGCGAACTTCGGATCGAGAATCCTGGCGATCTGGTCGCGGGCGCCTTCCAAATGCACGCGCGTGGTGCGGTCCGCAGTCCGGGCGAGAGCGGCGGCGATCGAAGTGCTCAACGCGCGCAGTTCGGCGCGGTAGAACGGCTTCTCGTCTCCGCTGGAAGCGAATATCGCCATGGGGAACCCGGCCGGCAACCCGATGGGGATCGTCATGGCGGGTCCATTGACCTTCGTATTCACCAGGTCGAGATAGTTGCGCTGCAATTGCCGCCGGTAGGCGTCAATGGGCGCCTGCTGGCTTTCGATCTCGCGCCAGATGCCGTGCCGCACGGCGGCCAGGAAATCGGCCGGCCGGTACGCCGCGGATCCATCCAGCGCGTCCTGCTCGACGAGCCGCGCGAAGCGCGCACTGCCCAACAAATTGCCGAGCACGGAGCGTTGCGCGTTGCCCACCCGGTTGATGGCGCCGAGGGGCTCGATGCGGCGCAGAATCTCCTTGTCGATGGCCCATTGCGGCGTCGCAAAGGCGTTCTCGTTGAGGAACGCCACCGCGGCTGCCTGGCGCGTCTTGGCCACCGGCGTATAGATGACGCCCTCCTGCCCGATGTTCTTCTGCTGCGACTCGAGCCCGCCCACCAGCGCGGCGACATGGTTCATCTCCAGCGTCCATTGACCGAGCATGCGGCCATACAACTCGGAGAGATCCTCGTAGGGATCGCCCTTTTGGGTGGTGGTCGCGGTGAGCATCATGCGGGCCACGCGCTGCAGGTTCTTGACCCCCAGCGCGGTGGATTTCAGCGCATCGGCATCCCCTACGGCTTCGGTGAGATCGCCCGGATCGGAACCGGCCGCACCCGGAGTGGAGAAGCGATACCAGGGCGTCTTATCCTGCTCGCGAGACCATTCGTCTAGCGTGCTCTTTTCGTCGTCGGGCGACTTCGAGTCCGCGATCGGCTGGTAACCCCAGTGCGTCGCCCAAACATCGTACGGTCCCACGACAGGCACCAGATCGGCCACGTCGATGCCGTCCTCGGGCTGCGCCACGTAGTTAAAGCGCGCGTAGTCCATGATGGACGGCGAGTGACCCATTTTCTTGACCCACTCCTTGTCGCGCACCTTCTCCTGCGGGTACAGGGAACTGGCCTTCATATTGTGCTGGAAGCCGAGAGTATGGCCGACTTCGTGCGCGCAGACGTACTCGACGAGGCGGCCCATGAGATCGTCCGGCAGGGGCAACTTTTGCGCGCGCGGATCGAGCGGGCCCACCTGCAGGAAGTACCAATCCCGCTGCAGGTTCATGACGTTGTGATAGAACTGGATGTCCGCGTTCAGGATCTCGCCCGTACGCGGGTCCGAGATGTGCGGCCCCATGGCGTTCTCGATGGTGGAGGGCAGCCAGCGGATGACCGAATAGCGCACATCCTCCGGGCTGAAATTCGGATCCTGCTCCGCAGTGGGAGCGGGCTTGGCGATAATGGCGTTCTTGAAGCCGGCCGCTTCGAAGGCTTTCTGCCAGCTCTCCACGCCGCGTATCATGTAGGGCACCCACTTGGAAGGCGTGGCCGCATCGATGTAGTAGACGATGGGCTTCACGGGTTCGGAAAGCGCGGCGGCGCGATCCTTTTTCTCAAGGCGCCAGCGCGTGATGTAGGTGCGCTTGGGGGCGCGCTGTTCGTCGCGGCCGTAATCCAGTTGCCGCACCGAGAAGTAGCCCACCCGCTCGTCAAACAGGCGCGGCGTCATGGGATGCTCGGGCAGCTTCACCATGCTGTGATGCAGCACGACGGTCGCGCTGCCCGGCCGCATGCCCCCCGCGGCTAACGGATTTTCAGTGCGCAGGGCGCCGCTGGGCGTAGCCATCCGCGTGTAGGTGTGGGTGGATTCCACTTCGATATTTTCCGGGTACGGCGAGATACGTTCGATGTACGAGCGGCTGGAGTCCATCGTGCTGGCGTTGAGACGCTGGCGTGCGCTCAGCTCGAAAACATCGCTGGTGAACAAGCGCGTGACTTCTATGATGATGGAAGGCTCGCGGCCGGTCTCTTTGTACTCTTTAATCTCAGGCCGCGCGGTCTTGCTGGCGGCTTCTTTGGCGGCGGCAGGCTTCGCCGCGCCGTCTTTGGCGGCAGCAGCTTCTTTGGCCGGCTTTTCGGGAGGCTGCTCGTCTTTCGGCGCCTCTTTTTGAGCCTCCGCACTGTCCTTCTCCTTGCCTGGCTCCTTGCCGAACGCGGCAATCGGAAAACTCATGACGATCGTGTCGTTATTGGCAGCCTTCACGGCCAGCGAGATGGGCGTTTTCGAATCCGCAACGACCTCGTAATTTACTTCCCGGAGATTGATTTTGTTTGCATTGCGCTCCCAGCGGACCACCCGCTCGGACACGAACTGGCCGCCGTAGCCGACGCCCAGAGTGGTGCGCGCAATCTGCGTCACGAGGAGAAATTCCAGGTTCAGCTCGGTCTTTGGAATCTCGTAGTAGTACTTATCCTTGACCTCATGAACGGTGAACAGGCCGGTTTTCGACTTGGCATCTTTGGTGATCACCTTGTCATAGGCCTGCGGCTGCTGCGAACCCAAACCAAACGGCAGCCGGCCCGCTGCGCCGGTTTCTCCGCCGGCGGGGGGTTCGGCCGGGGTGGGCGGGGGCTCTTGAGCTCCCAAAAAGAAAAACGAAATCAGGAAAACGAGAACGCTACGGGCGGCAGTGGGCATCGCACACTCCTTCGATGGTGAATGGCCTAATGATATCGCAAGTCCGTGGCGCACGCTTCAGCGTGCAGCGGCGAACTTCAGTTCGCCGTGACTGCCGGCTGAAGCCGGCAGCGGCACGCTGAAGCGTGCGCCACAAGCCACCTACGACGCCAACCACTGCTTGATCTGCTCGTACACGGTGGGCTCATTCAGCAGGTCGAAGTGGCTTAGGCCATAACCGACCCACCGCCGGGACTTAGGAAACGCCAAGGTCCGTCGAGGATCTTTGTGGCGGCCCAAGGCGCTGTCCACGGGCACCAACCCATCTCCGAGCAGGCCGGTGAGAGCGCGCGTCTTCTTCCCGGTGGCCGCCGCCATCGCGTAACACTGTACCTTCTCCGGCAGGGGCAACGGGCACCGCAGGTCAGGCGAGGGGCGGAAGCGATCGCGCCCAGTCCAATCGTCATCCACAAGATTGCCGTAGCGCAGGTCGGTGATCCCGGCGCTTCGAATCCTGCCCAGACGGGCGAAAGCGTCGGTGTAAGGGCTTAACCCAAAAACCGCGTTTACCCAGTTGCCTCCACGCTCCAGCGGTGTGCCGTGGTGCGGCGTGCCGAGGAAGACGATTTTGCGCAGATACCGCGGCCAATCGTACCCCGCCGCCGCGGCATAGTGATAGCCGCTGCGTGCCACCATGCCACCCATGCTGTGGCCGATAATCGCGAACTCTTCCAACGGTACAGGCCACTGATCGAGGAGGATTTCGATTAAATCGGCGAAGGCGTGCCCGTTAGTAGAGATATGCAGTCCGCTATTGTAGTGCAGGTGGACCGGAGTGTATCCCAAGTCGCGAGCCAGGGCCGCTCCATGGTTGTGCCCCTTGCGTGTCCATTGCAGATCGCTCATGCACAGCCCATGCGCCAGTACGACCAGTTTGTTGCTTGGCTTGCTTAATCGCGGAATCGCGCGGGCTAAAGCCCGGCGTTCGAGAATCAGAGGCTTGCCGTCCTGGCGCAGGCTCATGGAGATGGCCAGCGGATTCTCCGTCGCGGCCAAATAGTCGCCCATCACGCCGTTCAGCGCCGCCAGTACGGCCTCGCGTCCGGGCGGGGAATTCCTCTCCCCTAGCAGAGGAATGAGCGGGGAGAGCATGGCATCGATCCCGCTTCCCACGAGGCCAGTTAACGCGCGGATGCTCTGGTAAACCAGCCCCGTAATGCCGCTGGTGGGCCCCTCTAAGGGCGTGCCGAGAATTCCGGGTTTACACGCGATGTTGAGGTGCATCGCCTCTACCAGATCGGCGAGTCCCGCGGTGGCGTCAATCGCCAGACGGCTGAACCCCAGAACATCGGAGGGATGAATTGGACTCGTCTTAGTCATGGCAACTCCTCGCTGCATTGCAGCATTAAGGAGAGTGTACAGCACCCGTAGGTTCTTGGCAAGGTGGACGGAGCTCGCCGAGTTCGCCTACTCGCAGCGCAGCGCCGCCGTGGGGTCTATCCGCATAGCCCGGCGCGCCGGGATATAGCACGCGGCCAGCCCTACGACGATCCAGAGGCCCGCCACGGCGGCATAGGTGAGCGCGTCGGTCGTCGCCACGTGGAACAGCATGCTGGCAATTACCCGGTTCAGCGCCAGCGCGGCCCCCAGCCCGGCGGCTTCGCCCACGCCTACCAGCAGAAGACCGCGTCCCACGATCATGGCAGTGATATCGGCGTAGTCCGCGCCCAGAGCCAGGCGGACGCCAATCTCGTGCGTGCGCCGGCTGACCGCGTGCGACATCACGCCGTAGACCCCCGCCGATCCCAGCAGCAGCGCCAGCAGCGCAAACGAGACCAGCACCACCATATTGGCGCGCCGGGGGGCGATCGACGCCGCCATAAGTTGCTCCAGCGTCTCGATGTTTTTGGGTGCCTGCGTGGGGTCGAGTGCGGCAAGCCGGCCGCGCACCACCCCGGCCAGGCGCATGGGGTCGTCCGCCATTCGCGCCAACAGCCGCATGACGATGTCGCTCCCGCCGTGCGGGCCTTGCTGCAAATAGAAAGTGTAGATGGCCGGCCCGGGATCCGTTTCCAGATCCGGCCGTATATCGCCTGCCGTGCCGACGATGGTCATCCAGCCATTCTGTCGGAAGAGGCTCCCCAGGCGGCGGCCAATACAATCTTCATGCGGGAAGTAGCGGCGCGCGAACGACTGGCTGACGATGGCCACCTCGGGCGCGTTCCCGGTATCGGAGTTGCTGAAATTGCGTCCTCGCAGGAACGGAATTCCCATGGTGCGGAAATAATCGGGACTGACTATGTCCCACGCGGCAGAGACCTCCCCGTCCGGGTGCCCTTCGATCCCCGTGCTCGCGCTGCCAACACCACCCAAGGTGACGGCCGCCGATTCCACGCCGGGCACGCCACGCACGCTCTCCAATGCCTCGTGGAAGAATGCCGCCCGGCTCTGCGGGGTGGCGTACCGCGCGCCTTTCATTTGCAGGTCGAGCGTCAGGATGCGGTCTGCCCGCGTTCCGGAATCCATGTCACGCAACGCCAGGAAACTGCGGAATAGCAACCCCGCGCCAATCAGCAGCGCCGTGGCCAGGGCCACTTCCGCCACCACCAGCAGGTCGCGCAGCCGGCTCCGGCTGCCGCTCTCGCCCGCGGCGCGCCCGGTGGCTTTCAGACTTTCGTTGACCGGAATGCGCGCGGCTTGCAGCGCTGGCGCCAGGCCGAATGCGATGCCGCAAGCCAGCGACAGTCCCAGGTTGAACGCCAACACGCGAAGATCCACCGGAATCGGGGGAACCATGGGAAGGTTCTGGGAAAGGAACGCTATCAACAGGTCTTTTACCCAAAAGGCCAGCGCCAAACCCGCCAGGCCGCCGCAGAGCGCCAGCAGAATGCTTTCCGTCAACAGTTGGCGCAGGATGCGTGCGGCGCCCGCGCCCAGCGCGCGCCGTACGGCCATCTCTCTTTCCCGCCCCGTGGCTCGCGAGAGCAGCAAGTTGGCGACGTTCACGCAGGCGATCAGCAAAACCAAACCAACTGCGGCCAGGAAGACGATCAACGTGGATTTCACGCGCCCGGTGATGCGTTGCTGCCACTCGGTCAGAATTACGCGCCCCGTCGTTTTCCTCCCGCGCCGCGTGGCCTGGAAAAGCGTGTCCAGTTCCGCGCGTGCTGTCGCCATGGGCGCCCCCGGCCGCAGGCGGCCGATGGCCCAAAGCATCTTCCAATGCGCGCGGCCCTCTTCCAGTTGAAATGGCAGCCAGAGATCCTGGTTCACGCGGAATTCACCTGGAATCCGGAAACCCTCCGGCATCACTCCCACGATCGTGTAACTCCGGTCGTCGAGCGCCAGCGGTTTTCCCAGGATGGCAGGGTCGCCCCCGAAGCGCCGCTGCCATAGCGCATGGCTCAGGATCGCCGCCGGCGGACCACCCGGCCGGTCTTCTTCGGGCAAGAAGTTCCGGCCTAGCACGGGCCGAACCCCGAGCGCCGGCAGCAGCGATTCCGTCACGCTGCCGCACTCCAGGCGCTCTGCACTTTGCGCTCCCAGCAAATTCACCGAACATTCGAAATAGGCCGCCACGTGGCTCAAAGTGCGGCTGTGCTTCTGCCACTCGACCACTTCGGTCGATCCGATGAACAGGTTCGGCCCAGTGCCGTAGTCTTCCTGGATGGAGACCAGACGTTCCGGTTGCGGAAACGGCAGCGGGCGCAGGAGCACCCCGCTGACCACCGTGAAAATGGCAGTCGTGGCTCCAATGCCTAGCCCCAACGTGAGCGCCACCGTGACCGCAAAAGCGGGGTTCTTGTGTATCGTCCGCAGGCCGTAACGCAGGTCCTGCCGGAGGCTGTCCAATGGCATAATCGCGTCCCCCCAGCATAGTGTAGCTGACCGCGCCGGGATTTTCAGGAGTTCCAGGGCGCGATATCTCTTTACCCGGCGCTACCTGCTTTCGGGCAGGTACGTCGTGATGGACATATGATAAGGACAGGAGCACGGTGCCCGGAATGAAGTATTTAGTCGCGATTCTTTTCGCCGGCGCTGCCTTTGGGCAACAGTACGAAATCGGGGCGGCCATCGGTTATGGGTTCTACCGGGGCGGCACGATCTATTCGGCCTCCGGGATAGCGGAAGCAGGTATCCGAAACCGCTTCGCAGCCGGCATTATGCTAGGGGATGAATTTTCGGATTACGTCTCCGCAGAGTTTAACTACCTTTATCATGACGGCCATCCTTTCCTGCAGGCTCCCGGAGTGAAGTCCGACATACAGGGCAATTCCGATGCACTGACGTGTGAGTTACTGTTCCACTTCAAGAAGCGCGAGCGTCGTTTGCGGCCGTTTCTCGCCGGAGGTTCCGGCGCGAAAGAATATGTCATCGCCGGTCCAGCGCCGTTTCCACAGCCGATTCCGCAAATCGCCAGTCTCACCACGAACGATGTATGGAAAGTCGTCTTCAGCGCCGGCGGAGGCGTGCAGTTCCGTCTGATCCCGCACATGCTTCTGCGGGCGGAATTCCGGGACTATCTCACTACGTTCCCCAGACAGGAGATCGTTCCCGCTCCGCACAATACGGCTCGCGGAATCTTTGAGCAGTTCACTCCTCTGTTCGGCGTCAGCTACACCTTCTGATCGATGTTCTCGACGGAGCTTATCAGCCCGAAAGAACTTGGCATGCGTCATTAGATGCGTCTGGTATTGGGTGGGAAGCGGCGTCCCATCCCACGGCGCATCTCCTTGGGTCACGAAGTTCAGGTGAGCCTCAAGACTATATTCACCCAGCGACATGGGCTTCAGCAGTGGACGTGTAGATCGCACGACGCGTGCTTGCAGTGACGAAGGTGTCGCGCAGTTGCTGTTGAGGGCAGGCGGCATCGTTCATCGCGACCACATTGGGCCGAATCACCGATTGGGCGCTCGCGGCACCCTGCCCATTCCCAGACAGCGAATTCCAAAATCGGACAACTGCCGCGTGGCCGCCAGCGCGGCAAGTCCCGCGTTTTCACCACCTCGAACTGGCACGCCGCTTGCTCCCTCTCTTCCAATGCCCAACATCTTCCAAGAATTCCGCTACGCACTTCGCGGTTTCCGCAAAAGCCCCGTGCTGGCCGGCGCCGCACTGCTTTCGCTCGCCCTGGGGATCGGCGCCAACACCGCCATCTTCAGTCTTACGGACCAGGTGCTGCTCCGCAGCCTGCCGGTCAAAGATCCCGGACAACTCGTCCTGTTCAGCGCCGAAGGGCGTAAAAGCGGTTTTGTCGAGACCAACTACGACGACCAGTATGCCTTCTCCTACCCCATGTACTGCGACTTCCGCGACCGCGCTCCGGCGCTGGCCGGCGTTGTGGCGCGATTTCCCATGCGCCTCAGCATGAGCTCCGGCGACCG
>OCTA010004898.1_pt1 | contig 11681 bp, 15 predicted proteins | sample 1538991 | NCBI WGS metagenome assembly OCTA01 (sample SAMEA3539302, study PRJEB22396) | soil metagenome | biome: tundra; feature: field; material: soil | place: USA | collected 2010-05 | depth 0.15 m | reverse complement strand
GGGCTCGGTCAAGTCGCTGGCGAGCCAGATGACCCGGCTCTCGGGCAACATGCTCAACGCGGAAGAGGGTGGCCGGTTCAAGGGCTATCGGGAACAGTCGGCGTTCTACTCGGCGATGACGGTTGGCGAGGGGGGCAACGCGGCCGTCGCTAAAACCAAGATCACCCAGGCGGACGCCTTCTTCCTGACAGCCCAGGGCAACGAGGACCAGAAAGCCTTCCTCGATAAGCTCGGGATCACGCCCGATCAGGATCTGCCGACCCAGTTGCGGTTGCTCGCCCCGGAAATCACGGGACCGGGGGGCGCGAACAAGCTCTTCGCCGCCGGGTTCCATGAGACAACCCGGATCGGGGCGGTCATCAAGAGCGCCAAGGCAATGAAGCTCTTCGACGCCACCCTGAAGGACCCCAGGCTGGCCAGGGCCAGGACCGACGTCCTCAAACTCAACACCGAATACGGCGAGTCCGTCCCCGGCCGGCAGCAGGCCGCCGAGAACGCCAAGTTCACGGAGACCATCAAGGTCGGCATGCAGGGCTTGCCACTCCGCGCGGCCAGCCTGGAGGCCGAAGCGAGGATGATCGAGCAAGGTCGAAATAAGCCACGGGGGATCGGCGAGAGCCTCCAGAACATGATGCGATCCGGGATGAGTTCCTTCGGTGGCGTCTCAGGAGAAAACCTCAACATCGACGCGGAAGCGGTCAGGCAACTGGTCGAGAAGGGGAAAAAAGCCGGGGTAGATGTCTACAAGGATTTCCCTCGCCTCGACCCGGCCGGGTTTGGCGGTGGTTTCGCGGTCGGCTCGACCTCGGGCACCGACTACGGCGCGTTCCAGGAAGACTACAAGAAAGCCTCGGACACGATTGCCGGCAAGCTCGATGCGGCCGGCAACCTGATCAAATCGGCCGCGAAGGACGCGGCCAAGGCACAGATGCAGGCACAAGCTCCCAGCTCCCAAGGAAGGTATCCCGCTGGCACCGGCGGCGGCGGAGGCGGGTTCGTCCCGACACGACCATGATTGATGAAACCGAGATTGAAACCGGGATCGACACCAAAACCCTTGTGCCCGAATTTCGGGCGAGGGACGGGTACGACGGAGTCCCCCTGGAAATCGACGGCCAGGTCTGGCTCCTGGCATACGGCGGGGCCTCCGAGATCCTCGCCGTCTACCGCGACCGGATGGACGACCAGTCGCGACTCCGGGGCACTATTGGCGCGATGGACACGTTTGAATGCGGCCACATCATGCTCGCGGCAAACTACGAGCTGACTCCCGCCGAGGCCATCGGGTTACTGATCGCGGCCGATCGCAAGGCACTGGCCGACGCGGTCATGACAGCGCTGTTCGGCGACAGTAAGCCGAAAACCTATTCAATGTGGATGAGGAGTTCCTTGCTGGCCAACGGCCTCGATCCCGAGACGATCCCGGCCGAGTGGATTCCGCTCGTGCTTGAGCAGCTCGTGATGCTCAAGCGGGCCATCCCCGTGTCGAGTTATACCGACGCCGCAATCGCCGCTCCCAAGCTTCAAGCGGCCAGGGCCAGGGCGGAAGGCTACGCGGCCAAGCAGGCGGAGCAAGCCGCCGCAGCCGCCGCCGCCGCCGCCGCCGCCGCCGCCGCATTAGTCCTGACCGAGCTGCCGGCCGAAGCGGTGGCCCCATGAACGGCCCCGCCGCGCTGGCCAAGATCCGGGCCGATATCGCCCGGCACAAGAAGCTTTTCGACCTCGAACGCGACGAGCTGGGCAAGCACCTTTGCAAGGCCGCGACCGACGGTGTCCAGGAATGTTTCGCCGGCCAGCACTCGCCCGATGGCGAGGGCTGGGAATACCTCTCGCCGAAGTATGACGAGTGGAAGTCATTCCAGTTCCCGGGCAATCCGATCGGCGTGCTCCATCAGGTCATGGCCAATCCCAATGAAGTCGCCGGAGAAGTCGTAGTCACGCCGGACAAGGCGACCGTGACTTACGGGATCAGCGACCAGGCCCGCGATGAGGCAGTCTATTTTCAGGAAGGGAATTCTCACCAGCCAGAACGACGATTTTGGGGACTTACGGAAACGTCTGTCGATAAATCCAAAACATTGCTGGATGCGCGATTCGCCACGGCCTGACGACCTTTCATAGAGATATTGATCGGCCATCATGCCACTTATCGGCGGTGTTTCTTTCCTGAAACATCGTGGTTCCAGGAGCCAGAGGGCGACAATCAACCCGCCCGCCCGTTCTGGGGCCTGACTCCCGATTCCATCGAGGCCTCGAAGGCCCTGCTCGACGCCCGGTTCGCGACCGCCTGATTTTCAATATCAACTCTCACCGACCCATTCACCCTCGGAGGAACCGAGTGCCCAGAAAGACCGACCAGTGGCCCATACGAACCTGTACATGAGTTTCTCGGGAGTGACCCTGTCCTACGGGGTCGGCCCGACCGTCATCACCCTGCTCGAAGTGGTCGAGATCGACGTCATTGACGCCGAGGGCATCGAGCCCTGGCAGTCCGACGGCAACCCCTTTCCCACCTTAATGGTGGCCTCGACGGCGAGTCGCGGCGTCACGTTCAAGGGTGGCGACCTGGCCAAGCTCCGGGGCGTCCCCCGCAACACCCCTTGCACGATCGGCTGGACCATCAACGATGCCGTCAACGGCACCGGCTCCGGCGCCCTGGTCCATACCCTCGTCAACGCGGTCCGGGCCGATTCGTCCAAGGGCGTCGTGACCAACAAATTCGGGATGGGATCGGCAACCTTCGCTGCCTTCTCGGCCGATGGGACGACCGACCCCCTGACGGTCGTGCAGACCGTTTAAGAGGAGGCCGATCGACATGGCCTCTTTCAATGGGTTCGCGCTGGGGTTTATCTTCAGCATGCCCGTGGCCGCGAACCCCAACGCCAAACAGGTCAACAGCTACGCGGGCGCGAATGGCCTGGAAGTCCTCGACATGGGCTCTCGCGGCGGCACCACCGTCGTCGAGGGCGCCATGGTCGGAGTCGGCACGTCGGGCCTGGCCGGTGCCGAGGCGGCGCTCCGCGCCATGCAGGTCGATGGCGGGGCCTATGTGCTGGTGGACACCCTGGGCAACTCCTGGCCGGGTGTGATCCTGATCGCATTCCGGCCGAGTGGCCGCGTCTTGCCGGTCGCCTCGGTCATCCCCAATACGTTCGCCCGCCGCTATACGGCTGAGTTCCTGCACATTCAATGACGAGGCAACGATGATTATCGACTATCGGCGCGGGCGCGAAGCCGACGACGAGACCCTATACGAAATCGTCGATGCGATTACGGGTGTCAGGGTGCCCCACGATTACATCGTCTTCGCCGACGACGAAGTGGGGACCTATCGCTATTACGTGACGGACGGAAAGGGATCGTTTCTTGTCGGCACCGATGACCGATTCGTCACGGCGACGGTCGAAGGCCCGATCAAGATCCTCGTCACTGAGCCGAAAGGCGTCTGACCCATGCCCCTGACCGGCGATCCCTGGCTCCCCTATAACGAGGACGGCACCGTCCCTGCCGCGCGTCCCGCCGCGCCCGTGGGCGTGTTCCGGTTCGACGGCGGCTCGGGCTTCGCGGCCCTGCCCAACGTCGAATGCATCGGTTGCGAGGACGCCGAGGGCACCGACCCCGGGAGCGCCCAGTTCCGCTACAACCTGGCCAGCGGTCTGAGCGGCGCTCCCATCTCGATCGAGCAGGCCCTGGGAACCGGCTTCTTCGGCTCGCTGGTGATCGAGTCGGGCGACCGCCTGGTGGTGATCGGCCAGCGGCCCGATGGGTCGATCGAGTTCCTCTTTGACGGCCTCGCGATCACCTTCGGGATGGGCCTCGATCCCTCCACCGAGGAAGTCCACATCGGCGCCTTGGGGATCGGCTGGCGGTCATTCGACGCCCCGATCCCCGGCGCGATCCTACGGAACTCCGGGATAGTCTCGGCAACCCAGTCGATCACCGCCATCCCCACCGATCTCCCAGCCCAGTTCAACCCCGGCGGTCTGCCGAACTGCACACCCGACGGTTACATGAACGGATTCACAACCAACGGCGAGGACCAGCGCTACCCGATCTTCCTCGACCCGCTCGTGATCGCGCAAGGGGGCGACCAGCGGACCTACTGGACCCTGGCCAAGGCGCTGCGCTACCTCCTGTTCACGATGAACCCGGATCAGACTTATGTGAACAATCCGGACGGAGGCTACCTCGACGGCTTGCTTGTGTCGCCCTCTGCCTCGGGTGATACCACGATGCCGATCCGTTGTCCGGACACCCCGATCACCGGAAAGGACTGGCCGGGGACCGTCAATCGACTGATCTCGAATTCTGGCTTCGGGACCAACTTCCAACTGACCACCGTCGGCGGACTCCCGGTGACCAATTGGAATGTGTTCGCGAACCAGAGCGGGACCGTCAAGCAGCTCTACCTCTCGGGTAGAGGTACGCCGTTCGACGCCCGGCTCTTCAACCTTCAATCATCGAACATCCATCGCGACCTGGCCGACGTCGTGAATCAGGTGACCGTCGTCGGAGGGCTCGATCGTTGGGAAGCGTCGTTCGTTCTGGCGCCGGGTTTCGAGATGAGCGCTGTTGACGGCCTGGTAGCCAATATACCGACCTTCAATCGCGGCAATTCGACCCTGGAGACCGATTACCGGCTCTATGTCCTCGACGAATGCGGCGAGGGCCACTACAAGATTGGTGATACCACCCAGGTCAACACGCCTGCCAAGCTCGACGACCTTTTCGGCGCGCCGGTCGCCGGAGTCCCTCAGTACGCCCAGCGACGGCGGCCCGGGATCGGCAAGCTGATCACAGTCGATCCAACCACCAACATGCCCTACGGGGCCAAGCTGGCGATTTCAGCCGATTACGATACGGGCCAGACCAAGGGGCCGGGCCTGTGGGATGGCACGGGCACCTGGCAGGTCATCACATCAACGACCTGGCAAATGCTCGATGACCGGCTGGGGATCGAGATTACCGACCACAATCCCAACTCGTGGGAGATCGGGACTGGCACACCGGCCGAGTTCGCATCCATCTTCTATTACGGGGTTGTGCGCGGAATCGAAAAGCAATGTGCCTTCGTATCCGGAAGCAGCTTCTGGCTTCGCTTGACGTGCGTCGTCGAGTCCGATCAGGCACTCTCTCAGACCGCGGTCCCGACCGGCAATAGCCCCCTGCCTCAGCCGATCGAGCGGACGGTCGACGCCTCGGACCGCTACCACAATGAGTTTGTTGACTTTCCCAGTCAGTTCAACTCGACCGGGTCCTCCGACCTCAATCCCCGCAACAACAACGCGGCGGCGCTGGCCGAGGCGCAGGCGATGCGGCTGAACCAGGAATCGGGGGTCTTATCGGGGCCGGTGACAATCCCTCGCTTGACCACGTACTATCAGGTCGGGGACAGAATCAGCGCCATCGAGGGCCGCAACCTGGGGCTCCGCACCGATCAGGGCACCGGCAATCCAATTTATCCCGTGGTGGTGGGGCGGAGGTTTGAGTTCGGGCCGGACGGTCAGTACACGATCCTAGAACTCTCTGACGCGGGGACCCGGCGATCGATGGCGAAGCGACCGGCCACGCGGCGACCTCGACCGGCCTACATCCATAAGGTGCGACCGAGGGCTGGCGAGGATACGGGAACGACGAGGGGCGCGGGACCGACCGGTTACGAAGCCGGCTACATGGCACCAAAACCCCAGAACGCGGGCGGCTATGTGCCGTCGCCGGGCGAAATATCTCCGTGGGGTTGATCGATGCATAACGCCGGATTCGACGACGCCGAACGCCTCCGTATTCTCCAATCCGCTTCCGACGATGCCTCGACTCGCCCCGGCCGGACGGCGACGGCGGGGGCGCCGTGCAAGGTCGCCAAGGTCTCGGGCGGCTCGGCGTCGGGCCTGAAATTTTTCACGATGATCGAGCAGCTCGTGACAGGAGCGGAAGTCGAGGGCGGCGCGGGCACGCTCACGCCGGTCGCCTCGAACCCCACATTCGAGGCGATCAATCTGGGATCGGCCGTGCCCTCGGTCGGGCAAGCCGTGATCTGCACGGGGACTGACTACAGGTGGGTCTTCCGTTATGACTCCTGACACTGATGACCTCTACCGCCTCCGCATTCGCCGCGCCGCCGCCCGCGTCCCTGACAGCGGGATCGCCAGCAGCGGCGCGCCCGCGTTCGTGGGACAGGTCACGTCGACGGGCGCGGCGCTGGGTGTGGGGCTGTTTGCCAAGGTGACACCCCAGCTCGTCACCGGGGCCGAGGCGGTGGGCGGCGCGGGGACGGCGACGGCCGGGCCGGGCTCGGTTCTGGTCTATCAGGTCGGGCCTGATGCATTCATGACCGGGGATTACGTGGTGGCCCGATCGGTCGATTACCGATGGGTTGGCGATCGGATGCCGGTTGCGGCGGGCCTTTGTCAGGCATGCTTTCAACTGGCCGGCGACTGCGTTTACGGCTGGTATTGCCTGTCAATAAAAAACTCCTTGGGCGCGGAGATTCCTGGTTACCCCAGGGAACATTACTACGGACCGGCGCTGGCGGGCATCATCGTGGGCGGGAGCTTCTGCGCCTACCTCCTCAGCTCCGATACCTACACGATTGAATTCAAGTCACTCAACGGATCGGCCACGATCTACCCGACGAGCTGTACCGACTATTCCACGCGGCCCTGCCCGCTCGATAACACCTTCACGGAAACGATCGACTGCACTGACGTTGGGCCATCGCGAACCCTGACGCTAGTGCCACCCTGCTACGATTTCAAGATATTCGGGGTCGTCAGCGGTTGCTTCTATAACCAGGATGCTTACGACGTGCCGGTTGACGACGTCACGGTCACCTGCACGGGACCAGGTACGATCACGCAAATCGGCGGGGTTGGCGATCTCGGCAATTACCTGTTCGACATCCAGGTGCCAACGCCGGTCACTTGGCCGATCACTTACACAGTCACGGCGTCCTGTCCAGGATACCTCGACGCCACCAAGACGTGGACATTTACGTCGTGCAGTGACCCTGGAACCTGCTCGCCCGTCGACTCGGTCTACGGTTGCGGGTTGGTCCTGACCCTGATTGATATTCCCATCCACATCAACGGTTGCACACTAGCAGGGGGGATCGGAGGCGGTCCTTATGTTGATCGACCTCTCTCAGGTGCGACGGTCACTTACTCGGGCGGCATTACGGGATCTTGTGTGACCGATGCCGATGGAAACTGCACGATCGTGGCCAGTTCGCCTTATGACGGTCACAGCCCGATCACCGCGACGGTCACCCATCCGAGATACGACACTCAAGTCTATGTCGGCGGCGGCGATATCAGTCATACCGTCTACGGGGGAATTCCGGGCGGATGCGGATTCATCGGATCGCTCGACCATCCTACCCTCGACTACGTCTGCGGTTGCTGCCCCGAAGCGATGCCCCTCACCCTGGACGGCACCATCGCCGGTTATCCTTTCACGCTGACGATGGACCCGTCGCGTGGAGGAACTTATTGGGGTACGTGGACTGGTCAGTTGACCGTCGATGTCACGTCTTACTCGGTCAACCACTTCGAGAGCCCGCCCGGATCTGGCCTTGGATTTTGCATGCTGGGGATCGATCCCGTCGGAAGTACGCCTGGAGCAACATCGACGGGTGGTGTCTGCCTCGACATCGTTTTCTCTTGTCTGGGTATCACGTTTTATTGGTTGGGATACGAATTAGGGGGGAACTTCGGCGTACCTCTGACCGGTATTGTGCCCATCCAGGGACCATGTAGCCACCAGTGCGACCTGGACGCCGGACTCAGCCTCTACGTACCACAGATTGCCGATGTGGCATCTACGGCCAGCATCGTCGGTTTTTCTTCTGGTGGGATTTCGTTTGAAACCACGTCTGACGGTGTTCTGGAATGCGGCCCGTTCCTGTTCACGGCGACAAGCCCCGTAAGCTTCTTGCCTGGCACTGTCGTCGTCAACGAGCCTTAACATGATCTGTTCGACGTGCTCAGAAGAAATGCCCGAGAATGAACGCGAGCACGCTATCCATGCGGCCCTCTGTGGTAATCCGCGATATCGGGACCGGCTGGCGGATGGCCCCCGGTCGCGAGCCCCGGGGCGGCGGGCTAAGTTCCCCCAGGTCCAATCAGGACGGATCGCTCGGGACTTCGACCCCGCGTACCCCGCGTTTCCCGCGTTTCCCCGGGCACCCCGTCCCGATGGCCGGACTCGCGTGGGCCTGCTGGCCAAGGGCATGGGCCTTTCCGGTTGCTCGGTCTGGCAACTCTCGCTCTTGCGGTCGCTCGACCTGTTGAGGTTTGTCTGGCTTGGCTGCGCAGTCGCGTCCAACGCCAAAGGTCGCCAACCAGAGATAGTCGCCGCCAATGAGCAATACTTGCCCGTATCGTGGGATTCCGACGCGGATCTGGCCCTGGCCCGCGAATGCGATGTGCTGATTTCGTGGGGCGTCCCGCTTCGACCCGACCGGCTCAAGGAGGCTAACCCCCGAATCCAGATCGTCGCGTTTGACTATGTCACATGGGCGAGCATCGCGGAACCCGACTTGGCTGCCAGATCGGCCTCCATTGATGCCTGGGTCCAACCCTCGGAATTGACCCTCGATGACGTGCCCGTCCCCCATCGCCACAAGGCCATGGTGATCTGGAACCCGGTCGATGAGTCGCGACTGGCGGTCGAGAGGTCGCGAGAGGAGATGCACCGACAATGGGGCGTGCCACCCGGGTCGAAGGTTGCTGGGTTTTTTAACAGACTCTCGCCCGAGAAAGACCCCGAGGCCATGGTCCGCCTCGCACGATCCCTGCCATCGCCCTGGCATGTCGTCGTCGTGGGCGAAGGCCCCGAGATGCCCAGCCTCTCAGAGGCCAAGGCCAACGAGGGGCTCGATCGACTCCATCTCCCCGGGGCCGACCTGGCGGCGGGCGACGTGCTGGGCGCCTTCGACGTGCTGGTGGTGCCGTCGCTGCACGAGACGTTTGGAATCACCATCGCCGAGGGGTTATGGATGGACCTGCCGGTCGTGTCTACCGAGGTCGGACTGGCCAGGATGCGACCGGGGCTGACGACGGTCATCCCCTTCGACGCGGACGGGATGACGCTGGCGATGGCGGTGATGGGGGCCACGCCCAATCTGGTCGCGAAGGCGTTCGTGCGGGAACGATGCTCTCGCGAGCGATTCGGCCGCGAATGGGCGGCCGTGATCGAGGCGATAGTACCCGCGAAAACTGCACCGCCCGTTGCTCCCACGCCCGCCAAGTCCCCCGGCCTGCTCTCGCAAGCCGCCAGTTTGGGCCGGGCGATCGTGGCTCATATTGCCGATGGTGGGCGGCTGGCCTCGGATGAGGTGCAGGCGGAGCGACGGCGGATCTGCGAGAGCAACGCATGTAAACTATACGACGCCGCAAATGACAAGTGTACCGCATGCGGATGCTCGAACAATTCAACGGCCAACTGGATCGGGGTCAGCCTGGACCTCAAGCGGAGCTGGGCGTCTTCGGCATGTCCGGCGCGGTCATCCCAGTGGGGAGCCGTCTAACCCCTCTTGTTCCCCGCATGGCGTGAGCGTGAGCGTGAGGCGGACCTGATCCAGGCAATAGGCGAGCCGCCGCGCCACTCGCTTTCGGGGGTCCTCTCGGTAGAGGGGCGGATTGGCATCGTCCCAATCGGCCAGGAGCTTCAGGCTCTTCAGCTCCGACAGATTCCACCAGGCTTTCAGGACGGGATCACGGTCCCAATCGGTGGAGCTGAGGATGTGTCGTTTCGGTTTGATCGCCATCGGAAACCTCCCATCGGTGTTTGTTACTTAGTAACCACTTCTTCCGCCGGCCGGACAATGGACTCGTACGGATGGCCCGTGTCCGGGTTGATATACACAACCTTGACCGGCCGATCCGTCCGGGTCGCCTCGGCCGCCGCGAGCTGGTCGCACCTCCGGGCGATCCGGTTAAGGTCTCGCGAGCGGTGCAACGCCCGGCTGTGCCTGTACAGCGACCAAACGCCGAGGCTACGGCGCACGGTATAGACGATCTTGATCCAATCGTCGATTGATGCTGATTCGTTCATCGGTCCACTCCGATCCGTGCCTGGAACGCCTCGATCCGTGCCTTGAGATCTTCGAGCACCTCGGCCCCTTGCTCTTCTGTGAAGGCGTCGGTGCCGATGTTATTGATGAGATTCAAGACGCACCAAGCGCCGGAGTAGAACGCCCGCCGGGTCTCCAGGAGCTGGCCCGACGCGAGTGCGAAGGGCATGACATCTTCGCGATAACTTTCCCATTGGTCGTCGATGCTCATTGCGTCTCCTTCCATCCCGACCCCCGTTCGCCTCGCAACAGTGAGGCCGCCTGTTGGATCTCCTGCTCCGAAGGCACCCATCGGCCGGGACGGTCGATCGCGGCGGTGTGCGGGGTCCGGGTCCGCACGCCCAATATTTGCGCCTTGGCTCGAACCGCGTGCGGGGTCCGGCCGATCCGAGCGGCAATGGCGGTCGGCCCCAGGGCGGCATAGTCGCGGACCAGCTCGGCCTCGTCCTCAGCCGACCAGTGGACCATCGTCGCCATCCCCAGCGTGTGGGCCTTGGCGACCACAGCCCGAGTCGTCCGGCCGATCCGCAAGGCGATCGCCTCGGCCCCCAGCTCGGCGAAGTCGCGGACCAGCTCGGCCGTCTCTTGCTCGGTCCAGCAGCGGATCATCCTCATCGCATCCCTCCCCGATCGCTCGCGTAAAAGTACCGGGCCACGTTTGTCCACTCGCCCCGGCCCGGCCGCCGCTGGTCTCGCGACCGGGCCATCCCCAGGCCCACGAGCTCGTCGAGCGTCCTACGCACGTCGTCGGGCGTGGCGGAGGGGTCGGAGCCCAGGCCACCAGCGTGGACCCGGCTGGCCAGGACGCCGGGGATGGGCTGGCCCATGGCCAGGGCCTGGTCGCGGAGGGAGCGGAGATAGTCCAGGACCCGGTCGCAGAGAGAGTCAGTCAGCATGGTGGGCCTCCTTCGTGTTTCTGGATCCGCGCTTCGGCGATCCGGGTGGACAGCTCGCCGTCGTTGACATGGGTGCGACTGCCCCTACCGCGCCGCTTGATGCCCATCACTTTGATTGCGAATTTCCAGACCGTGCTGAGGGCGATCGGCCGGCCGGTCTCGGCCTTGAACTGGCGGCCCAGCTCGGCGAAGGTGGCGGTTTCGCCGCCGCCGGAAGCTTCGATCAGCCGGCGGAGCAAGAGCTTGTCGGCGTCGGACGTGGGAACCGTGACGCGCCGGTCAGGATCGAGCTGACGGTAGAGTCGCCAGGCAACACAGGCCCGTGTGATCTTCCGCCCGGTCCGGTCGTGCAAGATGTTGGCGATCTGTTGGAGTGACGCGTGGGGATGCTCGCGGGCAATCGCCGCCAGGGCCGCGATCTGGGGCTCAGTGAGTCGTTTACTCATCGCGGGTTGCTCCTCTGGATGTGAATGGGAAAGACCGTGATGCTCAGGAAACCGTCCCGCCACCAGCGGCGGAAGACGAGCACGTAATGACGATGGGCGATCTTCGCGGAGAGGCTCGACCCGTAGCCCCGACGCTCGGGTTCGGGGCAGTCGAGCAGGCTCTGGCCGGCCTTCGCCGCCGCCCTCCCCAGCAACCAGGCCCGTCGGTTCCACCGGCTGTTCGTCGCCGGCATCGGCTCCTCGAACTGGGGGAATTCAAGCTGGCCA
>OCTA010004897.1_pt1 | contig 11682 bp, 1 predicted proteins | sample 1538991 | NCBI WGS metagenome assembly OCTA01 (sample SAMEA3539302, study PRJEB22396) | soil metagenome | biome: tundra; feature: field; material: soil | place: USA | collected 2010-05 | depth 0.15 m | reverse complement strand
CAAGGTGCTCCAACTCCACACGAATCTCGGGAAGTCGAAGCAACCATTCGGGTTTCGCCGGCATTCTGAAGAGGACCCCAACTCAAGTATGTTGGTGCACAGTTGTGCCGGGCAAGTGATTTTATAACTTATGCTAATGCCTATTACCGCAACTGACTAACTGTCCGTCATTGGACAAGCCAGCAATACTGTGGCCAAATGGAGTTGCGATACGGCCTGGAATATGTCCGAACCCTTATCCATAACTCCCGACATCAAAGAACGATTGATCAATCTGGCTCTCGATGGTCTCGCAAGTCCCCATACACGCCGGGCTTATCGAGCCGCACTGGATGAGTTTCTGACATGGTCCCAGGGGCAGCAGCCTTCGCTCTTGTGTAAAGCAATGGTGCGGCGCGTCAGTAGCTGCCCTCGCTGGATGGCGCGGTCAGCGGCGGTGTAAAGGAACAGACCCGAAACCATCTCGCGAGTCACGCGGCGCTTTTGAGTCAACTGATACAGCGCGTCCTGCACTTCGACGTGCAAGGCGCGCGCCAGTTCATCGGCCAAAAACCCGCGCGGGGAACGCTTGACGAGCACTTCGGCGGTGGACAGCAGCGTACCGAAACGCGAGATCCGAGCCGGCTAGGCCTGAACCCAGTCTAGCAAAAGAGAACAGCCAAAATCATGCAAAACAAGGGCTTGGAACGATCGCATGTTCGGCCCCTTTCATCTTCCATCTGGGTCGGCGACGGTGGAAACTGCCCGAAAGTGGGATTCTATGGGACTTACTGGTACGCCCGAGTGGATCCGAACCACCGACCTTTTGCTCCGGAGGCTCAAGGACTTGGGGCAACCCTCTTCTTTTCAGTAGATCTGATCCGGCGGAGAGGACAGCTTTTGGCCTTTTCGGCGTCAATTGGGTAGGCATTTGGGTAGGCGGAGCATTGGCAACATACGAGTCTCTGGCACTACCAGAGCGACACAGACCTCTTACTGTTGTGCAGCATGCGATCAGCCTTCTGAAAAATGAGGCCAAACCCCTTCAGCTTCGCTTGTCGTCCGATCGCTTCCAACCCGGCTCCGGCTGAGGGCGGGCCAGTCTTGAAGGCTATTGCCGCCAACGCAAACCGAGCCTCCAGTTCATAGCCGAGATAACCGCGTTGCGAAGCATCGGCGATAACGGTATTCAGTTCGTTGGAGGCTTTTGCTGCCTCACCGCGCGCGGCGCACGCGCGCGCCCGTTCCAATGACATTTGCAGACGGATGGCGAAGTCCGTGGAGTTCACCGCCAGCCGCTCGGCCTTCTCCAAAGCCCGGGCAGCCTCGGCCAAATGGTTCTGCACTAGTTGCGAATGGGCGATTGTGGCGTAAGCCTCGGCCGCCAAATCGCTTTCGTCTTCCTTCTCGAATTCGTCCGCCGCTTGCGTAGCATTTCCGAGAGCTTCAGAGGGGTTGCCTTCTTCGACTGCCAGTTCTGCGAGAACGAGCCGAGTCTCGGCGACAAGTCCTTTCTCTCCCATTTTCTGTCGAAGGGCCAGCGCCTCTGCGAGTTTGGCGCGCGCCATCTTGAGATCGCCTTCGGCCAACAACGCAGTACCAAGCCCATGGAGACCGTAGGCAACCTGCCTTGGTTCCGGAATTGATTTCCCTATGGTAATCTGCTCCTGGTAATTCTCGCAGGCGACCGAGAGATCGCCTTGTTTAACAAGGAGATCACCGATATTGCCCAAGTTTCGCGCTATGCCGTATCGGTCGCCGATCGTCCGCAAGATACGCAGTGATTCCTCCAGGCGCGCCTTCGCCTCTGCCAGACTGCCCTGGTCTTCGAAAACGAGGCCAACATTATTTAACAGAGTTGCTGCACGGCTCTGGTCACCCCGCTGCTGATGGATAGCTAAGGCCTGCTCAAAGGCCTGGCGAGCCGCGCGGAGGTCGCCCTGGCGCCACAGAACAATGCCAACCCCATTCAGCGCGAGTGCCTGACGGGCTTGATCGGCAATCTCCCGGCTGATCTTGAGGGATTCCTCAAAGAGTCTTCTGGCGCCCGCGAGGTCACCCTGATCCTTGACTGCGTAGGCCAGATTATTGAGGGTCCCCGCCACGTCGAGTTGATCGCCGATATCGCGAAAGAGGGCCAACGCTGACTCATACAGCTTCCGCCCTTGCACGTGGTCGCCGTCATCGTCCACGATGTCCGCCAGGTTTTTGAGTGCCTGCGCTTCGCCCGCCCGGTCGTGGAGCGCAGTAAAGGTTGCTCTGGCCTCCTGGGCCTTGGCGATGGCATCGCTCTCTCGTCCTAATTGGTGAAATGCCCAACACTGCCGCAGAAGCGCCTGAGCCAAGATCGCTTTTGCCCCTCGTGCACGGGCTCGAGTTTCGGCCTTCGCGGCTTGGCCCAACTCGGCCTTAAAGTCGCCGATGGATTCGGAGATGAGCGCCTCCGTCACCGCGACCTTGGGGTCTTGCATGGAGAGACGTTCCAACGGCCTCAGTGTTTCGCGAGCGGCATTGGGTTGTCCTGAACGCATCTGCGCCAGCGCCAGCTTGATCCGGTAGTCGAGGGTACTGGGGGCAAACTCGCAAAGCTGTTTATATATTTGGATTGCCTGATCCGATTGCCTGTTAAGCTCGCGATGTTTCGCTTCCACCAATAACGCATCCTCCGGCGCCAGCGGAGCGGAATACCGGTAGGCGAGCGTTGCTTCCTCAGCGGCCTTAGCCTCGTACCCAAGGGCTGCCCAAGCCTCTGCAAGTGCGGCATGGGCCAAAGCGTAGGTCGGCTCAGCCTGAATCGCCCGGGTCAGAGTCTCGGCTGCTGCCGTCGCATCCAAGAGCCTCAGTTCACGCAGTCCTTCGGCGTACAACCGTTGCGATTCCAAGTTTCTCGGGAGAACCGTTTTTGAAGTCACCACCTCGGGTCCCAACAAGTCGGGGACACCCAACTTCGCTCGCAGGACGCGGCCAACATGGTCTACAAGATCGAAGAGGGTCGCCTCGCTGCCGGTTTCAGAGTCGGACGCTACCGTATTGCCGCTTCGAGTGTCTTGCAGCGTCACCTGCAAACGGATCGGACTGCCGGCGTCTTTGCCGTTAGCAACGTAGGAACCCGTCACTACAAAACGCGTCCGCAGGTTTTTCCAAATCCGCGTCAGGGTAGCTGTCGAAAAGCTGTCAGAGGCAGGCAATTCTAGGTCCCGTCTCATGCGGGCGACGTCTTCACCCGAAGCAGGGCGGAGCTTTCCCGGGGCCGCCAATTGGCTCCGTAGCATTTCGGCCAGGGCTACTGAGAGCCAGTTGACCCGCCCGTCACCGGACAGATTGCGAAAGTCGAGGACCGCCACCGCCGCGCCGGCCAGGTGATCGGTGTCCTTCGGTGTTCGGCTCATCAAGAGGACAGCCCCCAGGACCAGCAAGCCGATGGCGCTCAGACCGACGAGGTATCGACGCTGTAGGTCGTGGGTGGTCGTGTCCAGGGACTCGGCAATGGACGTCTGCCCTTGATCGATCTGGGCTCCAGCGCCCTTGACCGCCTCGACCGGGGTCTGCCACGCATCCAGTTCCGACGGATAGGCGCACACCGTCCCCGTCGCTTCGTGCCGATGGATGGGCAGACCCTTCGGCTCCCATCGCTGGACGGTGCGAACGCCCCTTTTCAAGTAAGCTGCAATTTCCTTCCAGCCCTCAAGTCTCTTCTCAGGGATCTCCCGTGATTCACGATCAGACCGATGCCTGTCGTCAGCCGCCATAGCCGTTTCCTGTCCTGAGTTCATTCTACGCAGGCTTGGGGCCTGCGCAGCCCGGAATTCCGCCAAGGAACATGCGCCACCGGGGTCTTGGCGCTATTTGACGCCTCGCCGGATTCAAGAATTCTCAAATTGAGCCTTGACCAGGAAATGGCATCGGCTTACTATGCAGTTGCCAGATTGGTCGGATTCTCGCATTTGCACGCACTGTAGGCGAGCAAGTTCAATTCGGCGAAGGAGGCGATCGTGCGGTTGCTTGGGGTCATTTTGTGCCTGGGAGCGGCGTTGCTCCTATTACCGGCGAATGTCGGAGCGGACGCGCCGCTCACAGTCACGACGGCGTCGCTAGCCAACGGCCAGATTGGCGTGGCTTACACCCAGACGCTGGCAGCGGCTGGCGGGACGGCCCCTTATAGCTGGCAACTGACAGCGGGCGGGTTGCCGATTGGGCTGACACTGAACGCCTCAACCGGACTGATCAGCGGTACCCCCACAGCGGTGACAATTGCCTCTGTGACTTTCAAGGTGACCGATTCAGGTTCTCCCGCCCAAGCCGTTGCGGTGAACTTCACCCTGGCGGTCACTTCGTCTATTTTGCTGCCGGCCAACGTCACCGTAGCGCCAGGGCAATGTGGACCGTTCTCCGTTGCGTTGGCAACGCCCGCGGGTCCCGGCGACGTCAGTGTCACACTCAGCAGTGGCGACCCCTCAACGGTCTCCCTGGCGCTCTCGCCTCAGAACTCCTTTGTCGTCGTTATCCCAGCGGGTGCGACGGTACCGGACAGAAGAACGCCGAATGCCCTCGTGTGCGGCGTCAAGTTCGGGTCCGCGCTGATTAACGCGGCGGCGAAAGGCTACCCGTCGGCGGGCCAGACCGTGCGGGTGTTCGAGACGCTCAGCTTCTTTCCGTCGAATGTCATCGAGCCAAACCTCGCCAAGCAGGTTCGGCTCACGCTCAGCGAGACGTACCCCGCGCTGGCTGGCGGTTTGATGGTCAGCTTGAGTTCAGATAATCCTGCCGTGGGCACAGTGCCGCCCACGGTGACCATCCCGGCCGGCGCGACCAGCGTGTCGGTGCCGGTTACCGGGGTATCAGCCGGCACGACGTTGATCCACGCGAGCGGTGCGCCAAACGCGGGGGATGCCGTGGCCAGCGTGACGTTTGTGACAGGCGGCACGCCGGCTCTGCTTTCAATTGCACCTAACACGGGGGGGCCGGGCCAGAGCGGCAACACTCCGGCGACCGGGCACAGCATTTTGATTCTGACGGGCAATGGCACCAGCAGCCTCAATGGGCCACTTGCCGCTGCAGGGTTTACCGTGATTAATGGCACTCTGGGGCCCGGTCAAATTGCCGCAAAGCTGACGCCCGATGTTGCGTGTGTGTATGTCTGGAACGACGGCTCACTAGGCAATTCCGGCTCTCCCGCGAATCCCTCCCTGGCGTTCAATGCAGCCGACCAGGCAGCCTTGGTCGCGTTTAGCGCAACGCATCCGCAATTCATCCTGGACGGATTGTCCTGGCGAGCCAACCAGGTCCCAGACGAGGTTGCGTTCTCGCAGAACGAGGCCCTTCAACTGGTCAAAGCGGGCGGAGGCATTGTTCTGGGCGCAGACGATGCGAGCGGTGCGCTGATCGTTCAGCACGTAAATCAGGTCGGCGGTTGGTTCAATCTCAACCCATTTGCCGGCGTTTACACCACACTTCCCGCGATCCAGCAGTTTGGTGGTTCTTTGTTCACATCTCCCCACTCGGTTGATCCTGCCAAGATGACGTCATCGACAACAACGTACTCAGAGGTGCCTCACGGACTGCAGCCAAACGGGATCTTCCTTGCCACAGCCCTGTTCGGCTCTCCGAGCGGTCCGACCCCCGGAAACGGCTCGGCCTCGCTTCCGAACGATATTTTCAACGGCGTCACTTATACCAGCGTTAACCACGTTATGACCACTAGCATCGGAGGAGGAGGTATTGACAACGCCACAACGGTTCATGTCCTGATCACCGGACAATATACACACTTCACAAGTGCCAGTGTAATCGACTTGGGACAGGGCATCACGATAGCCAATGTGGTGGCGACAGATGCTACCCACCTCACAGCGGATTTAGCTATCGCTGCCAATGCCTCAGTCGGGAGCCGGACTCTAACGGTCACGAGCGGGACGGAAGTAGTGAGCCTTGCCAACGCCTTCACCGTTATTGGAACGCCGGCCTTGGTGTCGATAGCCCCCAACAACGCTGCCCAGGGCCAGCAAAACCTCTCGGTCGCGATCGCGGGGCAGTTCACGCACTTCACCAACGCCAGTACGATCGACTTGGGCGCCGGCATCACGATAGGGAGTGTGGTGGCGACAGATGCTACCCACCTGACGGCGCTGGCAACAATCGCGGCAAATGCCACGATAGGTAGTCGCAGCCTGACGGTCACATCCGGGACCGAAGTTGTGACAATGGTGAGTGCGTTCACGGTGATTGGCTTGCCGGTGATCACGCAGGTGAACCCCAGTACTGGGCAACAGGGCCAGACGAACCTCTCGGTGACCATCACCGGTCAGTCCACGCACTGGGTGCAGGGAACAACGACGGCCAACTTTGGCGCAGGGATCACGGTGGGTTCGCTGGTGGTCACCTCGGTTACCAGCGCCACGGCCGTGCTGAACATTGACCTGGCCGCGGCCATCGGAGCACGCAACGTAACAGTGACGACCGGGGCGGAGGTGGTCACGCTCCCGAACGCATTTACTGTGACGCCTGTCGTCGTGGTGCCATCCATTACCGCCATCTCGCCCAACTTCGGCGCGCAAGGCCAAAGCGGCCCGGTGACCATTGTTGGCTTGAACACGCATTTCGTCCAGGGCACGAGTGTCCTGGACCTCGGCCCCGGCATTACTGTCAGCAACATCACTGTCACCTGCGCGACCTGCCTCAGTGCCCAGATCGCGATTTCCGATACCGCGGCCACCGGACCGAGAAACGTCGCCGTCACGACCGGTACGGAAGTGGCCACCCTGGCCAACGGCTTCACGGTCCAGCCCGGAATCCCAATCCTGACCTCGCTCGTGCCGGCTTCCGGCAGACAAGGTCAGAGCCTTCAAGTCACGATGACCGGCAAGTTCACCCACTGGGCGCAAGGCACCACGCAAGTCAGCTTCGGCGCCGGCGTCGCCGTCAGCAACGTAACGGTGTCCAGCGCCACCAGCCTGACCGCACAGTTGACCATTGATGCCGCGGCTGCCCTCGGCACGCGGACCCCGACTGTCACCACGGGGACTGAGGTCGTCTCCGTCGCGGACATCTTCACGGTGCAATCCGGGCTCATATCGGTGACGCTGGCGCCGGTCTCGGGAAAGCAGGCGCAGACCGCCACCGTCGCGATCCCGGGCCAGTTTACTCATTTTGTACAGGGCACGACCGCAGTCAGTTTCGGCGCGGACATCACGGTCGGGACCGTCACGGTTGCCAGTTCGACGAGCTTGACGGCGCAGATCACGATTGCGGATAACGCCGCGATTGGACCGCGAACCGTCACGGTCACTACCGGAACTGAAGTCGTCACCGCGCCCAACTCCTTTACGGTCAACTTGGGAACGATCATTCTCTCGCTGAACCCCGGCGGAGCCTACCAGAACCAGACTCTCTCCGTCGCCATCACCGGACAGCTCACCAACTTCGTCCAAGGGACCACCCAAGCCACCTTCGGCGCCGGCATTTCGGTCGGAGGTGCGGCGGAAGGCGCTTTCGGACCGGTGACGGTTACCGGACCAACCGCGGCCACTGCCCAGATCGTGGTGAACCCGGCCGCAACGCCAGGGCTGCGGACCGTCTGCGCCAAAACTGGCGCTGAGACCGCGTGCTTTACCAACGGGTTCTCGGTCCTGGCACCGTTCGTCATCAGCTCGATTACGCCCAACTCGGCTGTGGTTGGGCAGCAGAACCTGACCGTCGCCGTCGTCGGGCAGAACACCCATTTCGTCCAGAACACTTCCGTGCTCGACCTTGGTGCAGCAGGAGTGACCATCAACAGCCTGACGGTCATCGACGGCACGCACCTGACCGCGCTGATCGGCGTCGCCGCAAATGCCACAGTGGCGGTGCGGGATGTCGCCGTCACTACAGGCTCCGAGTTCGCGCTGCTCAAGGCGGGGTTCACCGTTACCGGCCCGCCTTCGATCTTATCGATCACCCCGAACAACGGGCAACAAGGCCAGACCAACCTGGCGGTGACGATCGTCGGCCAGAACACCCATTTCACCAACGCGAGCATCATCGATTTGGGAACAGGGATCACGGTCAGCGGTGTGAGCGCGACCGATGTCACCCATCTCTCGGCCAAACTGACCATCGCCGCTAGCGCGACCACCGGTCTCAGAAACCTCACCGTCACGACGGGCACGGAAGTGGCAACCCTCGCCAATGCCTTCGGCGTCAACGTCGGCGTCAATCAGGCGCCCGTGATCACGATTGCGCCCACGTGGGCTGTCACACTGCCGAGCCGGCTGACGATCACCTACACCGTAACGGATGATGGCCTGCCGTCGGGAGGCGCGCTCACGGTGTCGTGGGAGACGATCAGCGGCCCAGGCAATGTGGGTTTCCAGAGCCAAACCCCGACCTCAATCTCGGTAGGGTTTGACCAGCCAGGAACGTACGTCCTGCGGATCACCGCCACCGACACACAACTCACGGTTCACCAGGATGTCACCGTCACCGTAAACGGCGTTCCGGCGAACCCGCCCACGGTTTCGATCACGAGTCCAACTGAAGGAACAGAAGTCACGGCTCCGGTCAATGTGGTGGGAACCGTCACAAGCACGGCACTGGCGTCCTGGACCCTTGAGATGCGGATGCAGGAAGAGTCCGTCTTCCGTCCGTTCGCCACGGGTACGGCACAAGTGACCAACGGTGTCCTGGGTAGCTTCGATCCGACGCTCCTGCTCAACGGTATCGCCCTGATCCAATTGCGCGCCACCGACACCGGCGGGCGAACCTCGATTGCGGGCCCGGTGAGCGTCGTCCTGACGAAGAACCTGAAGATCGGCAACTTCACCGTGTCCTTCAACGACCTGAGCGTGCCCGTAGCCGGACTGCCGATTCAAGTGGTCCGCACATACGACAGCCGCAACAAGACCATCGGGGACTTCGGTGTGGGCTGGACACTGGATCTGAAAACGGTCCGCCTCACTACGAATGGAGCACTGGGCGACAACTGGACCGAAACGAGGAGCGGCGGCGCCTTCCCGACTTACTGCCTTCAGGCCGTCAAGACCCACGTGGTGACCGTGAGCTTCAACGACGGGACGACGTATGAGTTTCAACCCGCCCTGAACCCGCAATGCCAGCAGCTTATTCCCATCCAGGATCAGAACGTCGCTATGACTTTCACCCCTACGGGGATCACCCCACCGAACGCTACCCTGGCTGTCCTGGGCGGCACTCAGCCGTTTGTCACAGGAAGCGTGCCCGGTCCGGTATTGTTGATCGACGAGAATACCCTGGGGTCGTTCGATCCCGATCGGTACTTGTTGACTCTTCCGGACGGCCGCGTCCTGCAGATCAGCCGTGCGGCCGGTCTGCAGACCATGACCGACCTGAACGGCAACAAGCTGACCGTCACAAGCAGCGGAATCACACATTCCAGCGGCAAGAGCGTCAGCTTCCAGCGCGACGTCTCCGGCCGAATCACCCAGATCACGGACCCGGCCGGCAATCCGATCGTCTACACCTACGACTTGAACGGCAATCTGGCCAGCGTCAAAGACCGTGAGAACAACACCACCACGTTCACTTACGATGGCAATCACGGACTGCTCACCATTCTGGACCCGCGCGGGGTCCAGCCGATCAAGAACGTCTACGACAACAGCGGCCGCCTGATTCAGCACATCGACGCCTTCGGCAACACCATCAACTACACCCACAACCTCAACACGCATCAGGAAGTAGTGACGGACCGGCTCGGGAATGTCACCGTGAATGAGTACGACACGGATGGCAACGTCGTCAAGGTGACCGACGCTTTGGGCGGCATCACGACTCGTACTTACGACAGCCGGGACAACGTGCTCACCGAAACCAACCCGCTGGGCAAGACGCGCGTCTACACGTACGACTCTAACAACAACCGGCTCACCGAACAGGACCCACTGGGCCACACCACCACCTACACCTATAACGGCCGCAATCAGGTGCTCACGGCGGTCGATCCCTTAGGGCGTACGACGACCAACACCTACGATGCGAAAGGCGACCTGACTTCCACCAAGGACGCAGCCAACCAGACCACCACCTACGCTTACAATGCACTCGGTCTGCGGGCATCGATGACCGATGCGATGGGGAACGTGACGCAGTACCAATACGATGCCAGCGGCAATCTCACACAACAGACCGATGCCCTCGGACACATCACGACGTATACGTACGATGCCAATGGAAACAAGCTCAGCGAAACGCGGACCCGGACGACGACTTCCGGGCCAGAAACGTTGCTCACGAGCTACCAGTACGACAAGCTGAACCGGCTCGTGAAGACGACGTATCCGGATGGCTCGACAACCCAAATCGCCTACAACAACATTGGCAAACAGAGCGTCACGACGGATCAACTCGCCCGCCAGACCAGCTATCAGTACGATCTCATGGGGCGTTTGACACAGACCACATTCCCCGATGGGACGAGCGAATCCTCGACGTACGACGCCGAAGGCGACCGGCTGACCAGTGTTGACCGTGGCGGGCGGACTACTACCTACTCGTACGATGCCCTCAAGCGACTGTTCAAGACGACGTTTGCGGATGGCGCGGTCACCAGCACCGCTTACGATGCGGCGGGGCAGGTATCGCAAGTCACCGATGCCCGCGGCAATCTGACCAAGTACGTCTACGACGACGCGGGGCGGCGATCCCAAGCAATCGATGCGCTGAATCACACCACGTCCTTCGCCTACGACGCCGCGGGCAACCAGACGTCGATGACGGACGCCAACGGCAACCAGACCCAGTACCAATACGACGCGCTCAACCGGCGCACGAAGGTGACGTATGCCGACAACACGTTCGACAGCACGAGCTACGATGCTCTGGGTCGCACGCTCTCGAAAACGGACCAGGCGGGCAAAACGACTCAATTCCAATACGACGTCCTTGGCCGCCTGACCCAGGTCACCGATGCCGCCAACCAGTTCACAAGCTACGCTTACGACGAAGTGGGCAGCCGCATTTCGCAGACCGACGCCAAGGGGCACACCACAACGTTCGCATACGACAAACTCGGCCGCCGGACGAAGCGGACCCTGCCGCTGGCGATGCCGGAGACGTTCACGTACAATTCGGCTGGGAACCTGGCGAGTAAGACGGACTTCAACGGCAAGACGACCGTCTACACGTACGACTCGGTCAACCGGCTGCTGACGAAGGTGCCGGACGCGAGTCTCGCCGAGCCTGCCGTCACGTTCACCTACACCTCGACGGGCCAGCGGGCGAGCATGGTGGATGCCAGCGGGAGCACCACCTACGGCTACGATCTTCGCGACCGGCTCCTGACGAAGGTGACGCCGCAAGGGACCTTGACCTACACGTACGACGCGGCGGGCAACCTGCTGACGATCCGCTCCTCCAACACGGGCGGAACTTCCGTCAACTACGCCTACGATGCGCTCAACCGGCTTTCGACCACTACGGATAACCGGCTCGCTACCGGCGTGACTACCTACACGTACGACGCGGCGGGCAACCTGTCGAGCTACCTGTATCCGAATGGGGTTCAGCACACCTACTCGTACAACAGCCTGAATCGTTTGACAAATCTCGTGGCGGCCAAGGGCGCATCCACGCAGGCCAGCTATGCCTACACGCTCGGGCCGAGTGGCAACCGCACCGCCGTCGCCGAACTCGGCGGGCGGCAAGTGAACTACACCTACGACGTGCTGTATCGCCTGACCGGAGAAACCATCG
>OCTA010004896.1_pt1 | contig 11682 bp, 17 predicted proteins | sample 1538991 | NCBI WGS metagenome assembly OCTA01 (sample SAMEA3539302, study PRJEB22396) | soil metagenome | biome: tundra; feature: field; material: soil | place: USA | collected 2010-05 | depth 0.15 m | reverse complement strand
GTTCATGGCGTCTTCAATCAATACTTCTCCGACGCGCTGTCGGAGAAAATGAAAGATCGGTCGGCGGCCAGTGTCCGTGCGGGCCGTTGGCCCTGGGCGGCACCTCTAGGCTATGTCAATGACCTGGCGCTCGACAACGGTGCAAACATTAAGCCCGACCCTTCTGCCGCGCCCCTCCTGTGCGAGGCCTTCGAGTTGTACGCGACCGGCCAGTACACCAAGATTCAAGTCTTGAAAATCGTCACCGACAAGGGCTTGAAGACGAAACGTGGACAGAAGCTGACGGCGCAAACGTTTGACGCTCTGTTGCGTAAGCCCATCTACGCAGGCTGGGTTTATTCGTCGAGTGTGCCTGAGCCGGTGAAGGGCTTGCACGCCCCCATTGTGAGTCAGGAGCTATTCGACGACGTGCAACGAATACTGTCTGGTCGCAAGCTATCGAGTGCGCCAAAGCGGAAGCAAAACCCTGCGTTCCCGTTGAAGCACTTTGTGAAATGTGGCGTCTGCGGAACCCCGCTCACTGGTGGAATGAACAAGGGTAAGCTGAAACACTACCCGAACTATTGGTGCCGCAACTCCAACTGCAGAGCCGTGAAGGTGTCAAAATCCGTACTGGAATCGCAGTTCGTTGAGCATCTCGGAACCTTACAACCGGACACAGCAACCATTGCCCAGTTCCCTGCCATTGCAGCCGAGGTCTGGGCACGGAGGCGGGGCGATTCAGGCGTGACGATCAAAGAACTCGACGTTCGCCTAAACGAACAGAAGAAGCTCAAGGCCGAACTTCTGCGGGCCAAGCTCCGGGGCGAAGTCAGCCAAGCCGACTACGTACAAGCCAATGCGGACTTCGACGAAGAGATCGAGGGTATCGCCCAACAAATATCCACTCTGCGCTCGCAGCGTGGAACGCTTGATGATTTCCTGGGCTTCTCGAAGCTGATGCTGCTGGATATATCAGCAGCGTGGCAACGAGCCGACGCTGAACAGAGATTACGTGTTCAAACTTTTCTCTTCCGAGACGGTGTGGCCTACCATCAAGACCAGAAGTTTTTGAACACCAATAACCCTACGCTGTTTCAACAACTAAGAGCGCTCACGCATCCTGAAAGAGCGGTTGGCGTCCCCGACGGGATTTGAACTCGTGTTACCGCCGTGAAAGTACAAGGTCCGGTCGTAAGTTACTGAAACTAGGCAACACGGATGGCTACCTGAAGCGGTTTCAGTAAGGCATGGAAACAGTTCGTGGATCATAAATGGAGCAAGAGCTGCGAGGGTCCAGCTCGAACGAAATGCTGGAGCTGATTCCGTACTCACCACAACCCCAGCGGAACTCCCAGTCGAAAAGGTAGCGAGCCTCACAGATCTCTTGCCGAACCTGCACCTGCTTTTGCGAAGTGCTGATCTACTTCCGAGCGCTGGTTCTTCGTTTTAGCCGGCGCGAAGTCGAGGACCACGCGTGACGGCACGTCGCCGTGTTCGAGGCGGTCGAAGATCTGGTTGATCGAAGATAGGGGCTGCAGCTCGATATCGGCTTTGACTTTGCCTCCGACAGCGAAGGCGAGGGCTTCGGCCATATCCTGGCGCGTGCCGACGAACGAACCGCGGATGGTTATGCAGTTTGCCACCACATCGAAGAGCGGAACCGGGAATTCACCGGGTGGTAGCCCGACTAGGACGCAAGTACCACGCTTCCGGGTCATACCAACGCCCTGCTTGAATGCGATGAGCGAAGGGGCTGTAATCAGAACACCATGAGCTCCGCCGCTGGTCGCCTTCTTTACAGCGGCTGCCGGATCTCCAGTCTTGGCATTGATCACGAAATCGGCGCCAAGACGCGTGGCGTGGGCCAGCTTGCCATCGTCGATGTCGATTGCGCAGACGAGTAGTCCCATTGCCTTGGCATATTGGATGGCCAGGTGCCCGAGTCCACCAGCGCCAGAAATAGCGATCCATTCGCCAGGCCGTGCCTCGGTCTGTTTGATCCCCTTGTAGGTCGTGATTCCAGCGCAGATCAACGGCGCGGCTTCCGTAGCCGTAAGACCTGCGGGCACATGGGCAACGTAGTTGGGGTCGGCGATAACGTATTCGGCAAAACCTCCGTTAGCTGTGTAGCCGCCGAACTGCGCCTGAGCGCACACCGTTTCCCAGCCAGTTAAGCAGTACTCGCAGTGACCACAAGCCGAATAGAGCCAAGGCACCCCGACCCTGTCGCCCTCTTTTACTATTGTCACGCCCGATCCAACCGCAGCGACCAACCCGATGGCCTCATGACCAGGAATGAACGGGAGGGTGGGCTTCACCGGCCAGTCGCCATGGGCCGCATGGAGATCGGTGTGGCATACGCCGCAGGCTTCAGTTTTGACCAGAATTTGGCCAACTCGGGGAGAGGGAACGTCCCATTCCCGGAGCTCCAACGGTTTTCCGAATTGCTCGACAACCGCAGCGTTCATCTTGAGTGGCATGGAAAGCTCCTCTTTAGTTCTTCGTCCGTCAGAAGATTCGAGGTTAACAACCGACCCCTGATTCTTCTGAGCAAGAGTGCTCACTCTCGCGTGGCCAGTCCGGTGTATGTTCCGAGATGAGGTTCTATGGATCACAATGAGTCAGTCCGGAAATTTGAACATCTGGTGATCAAAGAGGCCGACGGCGCTCACGAGGCGGCAACTGAACTTGAAGCCCTGGTTTCGCTCTTGCCCAGTGAAAAATCTCCACAGCTCGCACAGCTGCAAATAAAGGCCAGTCACAAACAAGCCAAGGAGTTTCGCGAGCTAGCGCAGAAAGTGAAAGAGAGTTAGAGCCGCGCGGGTTGGCTCCTTCGGCAGTCTCATTTAGACCGCCGGGCGTTGCAGCTTCAGCCGGCGAAGCAACTGAGCGTTCGCGGCCACAATAATGGTGGAGAGACTCATTGCGACTGCACCCACGCTCATGGGCAGATCGAGCCCCCAGTGGACGAAAACCCCCGCTGCGACCGGGATGGCGACAAGGTTATAGGCGGTTGCCCAAACCAGATTTTGGATCATCTTTCGGTAGGTAGCACGAGATAGTTCGATCGTTCCCACGACATCGCGTGGATCGCTGCGCACAAGCACGATTCCAGCCGACTCAATCGCCACATCGGTGCCCGCACCGATTGCAATTCCAACGTTTGCAGTCGCCAGCGCTGGTGCGTCGTTCACGCCATCGCCAACCATTGCGACACTCTTGCCGCGGTTCGAGAGAGATCCATGAAGGGACTGTGCAATGTTGACCTGTTTTGCCGCAACATATCGTCGATCATCGTCTTGCGGGCCTCCCGAGGCTTGAGAGATGGGCTGCGTCTGCTGTAGTTGAAGCTCAGTAGTCCCACCTAATCACGACGAAGATTCAGACTCAGAGGCGAAAGGTATTCATCATGGCTGCGGATCTCAGCATTTGCCATCCCGGCGACGGCATTGAGGCATTGAATCGGTTGCCCGGGTTAGCGGAACCTCTATTACAAATCGACATGGAACGAGAGTTGCTGCAACTCCGGCAAGAAGACTCCTGGCAACGGGAGACGGGGCGAAGTTCCAAGACGCTAGCAAAATATCCCGATTTGCGAATCGTGCTGATCCTAATGAAGCGCGGCACACGAATGCGCCAGCATAGAGCAGAGGGAAGGGTCTCCATTCAACTGTTGGAGGGGCAGATCTGCATCCATTTAGCCGATCGAAAGGTGAATATGTCGGCCGGTCATTTGTTGGTTCTGGACTGTGGTGTACTCCACGACGTCGAAACGCTGGAAGAGAGTGCCTTGTTGCTGACTATCTCTTGGCGAAGGGAGAAGAGTGATGCGTCGGAGTCGCTTTCACCCACTCAGCGGCATTTAGACGAAGAGGCTTTGTCGCGAATGGATGATGAAGGTGGTGCCCCTGACGCTGTGGTGAGCCCGTCCGGTGCGGAAAAAAAAGGCCGATCCTAGCATTCTAGTAAGAGGGTTGCTGTACGAGTTGTTTGTTGTGGCCTTGTCTTTGGCGATGGCAACGATTGCGGCGCGCCCAGGTCGTTGTAACCGGACAGGCTTCACACACTCTGTAGGGAGGTAGCCATGGCTACCGAAGCGGTTTTAATGGCAGATCAGAAATCCAAGTTGATACGTCGGGAAGAAGTTGCGGAAGGGACGATAGCCTTTCACTTCGAAAAGCCGTCCGGGTTCGCCTTCAAAGCAGGGCAGTCCGCCGATGTGACACTCATCGACCCGCCGGACACGGACGCCGAGGGAAACACACGCACCTTTTCCATCGCGAGCCCTCCCTTCGAAGATGAGTTGGTGTTCACCACGCGGATGCGTGATACCGCTTTCAAGCGCTCGCTAAAGACGGTGCCGCTAGCCACGGGAGTGAAGATAGGCTCGGCCGCAGGCTCCTTCACCCTGCATAAGAATCCGGCAAAGTCAGCTGTGTTCCTTGCGGGCGGAATCGGAATTACGCCCTTTCTCAGCATCGTGCAGCAAGCCAATCACGACCGCCTACCGCACAAGTTGTATCTTTTCTATTCCAATCGGCGACCCGAAGATGCAGCCTTCCTGGACACTCTCCAGACCTTGGAGACGACTAATCCTAATTTCCGCTTGATCTGCACCATGACAGAAATGTCGAAATCCAAGAAAGAATGGAAGGGCGAGACGGTTCTGATAGACAGAGAGATGCTGTCGCGACATTTGGCCGTCCTGCAGGGCCCCATTTACTACATTGCCGGACCTCCCACAATGGTCGCGGCTATGCGGCAGACGCTTGTAGACACCGAGGTCGAAGAGGACGACATTCGGGCAGAAGAGTTTGCCGGCTACTGAGATACCGGGACGGCGAGGTGCAGAGGCCGACTCTGCTTGGAGAAGTGGTGTTGATTTTTGTCTCGATCGTGCAACGCACCGAAGCGGATTTGCGCGCGCTCCTTGCTGCCGCCGGCTTCTCGCTCACTCGCATCATCCCGACAGAGGCAGATTCGCTGATCGAGTGTCGCCCAGCGTAGGGCTGGTAAACCCAAGGCGCTCATCCAACGACCCAGCGATCAGACCGTAGATCGTCGAGGTCGATTATTTTGCGTCCTGCCATTGGGTGTGACTTGCGTGCAATGCGGTGTCAGCGATGTCGTCGAGCAGCGGTGTCCTGGAGAGTCCCTCAAGCTGCGGGCAGCGGAGCGTTTGCCCAATCTTGAGCAATTACCAGATCAACGTCTCCGCGAACGGAGGAGCGGGACCAAGTCAGAAGGCTCCTGCTCGGTCAGCACAACCCTTAGCTGCGGGCAAATCCTGCGGAGGCTCTGCAGCGCATGGGGTGCGAGACCACGGGCGGCGGTGGAAAACGCCGCCACCGTAATCTGCCCAAAAATGCTATTACGTTGCGCGTCGAACTCAGCTTCGGCACTCCACCGACGCCTAAACTTCTTGCGCGACGTCCCGCGGATCCATCGCGGAGGAATGGAGGAATGCGCCAAACGAATGCTTTGCTGCATATGCAACTCGATTCCTCGGCCGGCGGTGCTGTGCGGCTTAACAGCTCCATCCCAGACCGCACACTGTTAGTCGAGAGGCTTGAAAGCCGACGTTGAGTCCTTTGAACCTCTGGGTAGGGCTCATCTTCTCTCGCAACGAGAATGTGATAGCAGGTAAATTCTCGAAACGAAGGTAACCAGATAAGTCCCGCATCATCGGGTTTCCGTTGCTCCGAACTGCTCGTTCCAAAGGTTTGTGCCTGGCTCGAGTCTGCGAATATTCACTCGACAGGAGAAGACTGGTTTGAGACTCCAATGCGTTGTTTGCCGGCTGAGGCTGCCCGGCGGAATTACGAGCTCGATGATGTGATTTCAACGCTCGCTGTCAGTAAAGTCGTGCGCGGTCCGATGCACCTTGGCCTCCCGGTTGTCGGCTACCCGCAGTCCCCGATTAAAGTAATCCTAGAGCCGCTTACGCGCGCTCGACGCGCGCTCGCAGGACACACCGCTCAGGTTTATCTGCCCCACTGCAACCCAGACGGTTCCGTAAAGTGGAACTTTTCCAAAGTAAGGACAGTGCGGTTCCTCTCAGATTTCTCTCAAACACTGGCAGAACACGTCAAGTCAACAACTTAGCTGGAACTTGAGACTGGTCGTCAAGGTGCATCTATGGGCCGTTGTAGTCGACTGCCCTCCAAGGCAGACTTTCGGGAACTGCCGAGCTTACCTGATGAAAATCCTGTTTGTTGAAGACAGCAAGTTCTTGAGACTAGCGACGGGACGGGCATTGACCCGTGCGGGCTATGAGATGAGCTTCGCAGGCGATGGAGATGAGGCCTTGCTCATGGCCGGCGAGAAGCTGCCGGACCTCATTCTGCTCGACATGATGTTGCCGAAAATGAGCGGGCTGGAAGTTTTGAAGGCACTGAAGAAAGAGCCTGCAACTAAAGCGATTCCGGTCGTAGTGCTGACTGGACTCTCGCAAACAAATGCCGAGCGATTGCGGGGCGACGGAGCTTTCGCTTTTCTGACGAAAGCGGACCTTGCGCTGGATCAGGGTGCACAGCCCCTTTTGGCTGTATTGAGGAAAATATTCACGGAACTTCCCAGCGTATCTCGTGCGCAGGCGGCGTGCGGCCCGCAGCAGCGGTGATGATCTTTGGGGAATCGGGCGGTTTTACCATCCACAAGGTTACACAATCCTGATCTCGCATCCTGAAAAGTGGCGGCGCGCTCGTACCAGTAACGTGCAAAAGCGATCCTGGGAACAACTATTGTAGTCCGTCATGCAGATTGTTTATTTAGGGTACGGCGAGCGCGCTTCGCTTCTTCCAGCATGTCGGCGGCTCCGGCGGTCCAGATAAATGGTTTCGGGCTTTCGTTCTCCCCATGGCTGCTGGGCGCTTCGCCTGGTCGAGCAGGCGACTGTTCAGTTTTGGGACAATCGTCCAATCCGGAGACATCACTGGCTCATTATCTTCCTACAACTGCGTGAAGGATCAAGGAGTTATGCTGCCGACAAAATGGACCCTGAAGTGCCCCCGAGGAAAATGGAGATGTTGCTGAAGACAATTCTTCTCGTCGAGGACAGCAGCTTCTCGTGAGTAATGAACGAAAGAACGCTGGTGCGAGCCGGCTAACGTGTGGTACCTGTCTGTGGCGGCGCGGAGAGGTTGCAGTTGCGTACGAAGGAGTACCTGATCGGGTCGTTCTAGATATGTTGCAGCTAAAGTTGGCAAGGCCGGAGGGTCAGGAGATTTGTCCTGATTGATCGAAGGCCCTCTGATTCAGATCGTGGAGCAGACGTTGGACGAACAGACCGAGGAGGACGGCGATACCGAACTCTGCAGCCTTGATCTCTCTGCACTGCTTCAGAAGAGCGAAATATGACACCAGAAATGGCATTTGAATGCTTGCTGCTTTCCCATGATCCAGCGGTGTTCTGCACCATGGATCGGATACTGCAGGATTTCTCCATCCGTACGAACGTCTGCTCGAACTCTTCGAGAGTTGCCAGTTTATTGGCTGAGGGTCACACGGACCTCATCGTGATTGACTTAGAAAGCGAAGATTCATCGGAAGTAATGCAGCAGATTTGCCAGTCCCGTACGGGGCAAAAACCGACCATCCTTGCCGTTTCAGCCATGGATTGTGCCGTACCCGGTGTTCACGTCATTCTTCGAAAGCCGGTGACGCCTGAATCCGGAGCGAAGTCACTGAAAGCAGCTTATTCGAGGATGCTGCAGGACTATCGAAAGCACACCAGGTTCGCTCTCATGACGCCCGTCCTGGCCAGCGACGAGGACAACGGGACACTCTCCGTAACTGTCACCAATATTGGCGAGGGTGGAGTTGGGCTCACTACCAAAGGGAAGCTGGCAGTCGGGAGCATCTTGTCTTTTCGGGTGCCGCTGCCAGGATTGAAGAGCGGAATTTACATCCAGGCCCGCATTCTTTGGACCCGCCCGTATGGCGCCGCAGGGTGCGAGTTTGTCCGAATTCCTCCGGGCGACCTCCAGGTTCTGCATGCCTGGCTGGAAAGCAAGTACCGGTTCAAGAAGCCCTTAATTCCGGTCTAAGTGAGGAGATAACAACACACCATATATGTTTAAGATTCTCGTAGCAGACGACTCCCGTTTTCAAATAGTACTACTCACGCAGGCTTTGCAAGAGAAGGGCTTCGAAGTGGTGGTCGCCCAAGATGCTTGCCAGGCAGGGATGGTCGCGAGACGTACTGCACCAGATGCCATCGTACTCGATATAAACATGCCCGGCGGCTCCGGCATAGAGGTTCTCAGGAGGTTGAGGCGTTCCCTTAAGACTCAGAACATTCCGGTTGTGGTTGTAAGCGGGAGCAGCGATGCGGATGTGCGGAACGCCGCTATGGAATTGGGTGTCGCCGATTTCTTGGCTAAGCCCGTCGATCTCAATCAGCTTTGTAGCGTCTTGTCAGGTCTGCTTGATCGCGTTAAGACGCCTGCCTAGCACTTTCCTGGTAGATTGCTGCGTGGCTTGAAGAGACCAGCGCCGAAAGCGCTTAGGAGACCTGCATCGTGCACAGATTCAAGGTCGGAGATTTGCTGTGCAATCGCAAGACCAAGGAAAATGGAAGAGTCATAGAGCTTCGCGACAATGGGTTCTACGCTGTGACGATCCTGCAGAACCCAATGAGTTGGACTTTGGGAGCAGTGGAGGCTCACTGGGCTGACCATGCCGTCGAGGTTTCTACCCGTTGAAAAAGTCAATTCTTCTCAGCTTTGCGGATGATGACAAGGGGCTCGGGCGGCTTGGGTGCGTCTGGGTTAGGCGATGGATCGACAAACGGTATTTTGAGACTGGTCGTCAAGGCACATCCTTTGCCCGTAGTTGTTGTCCCCAAGGCATACCGGTGGGAACTGCTGAGGTTTCATGATGAGAATCCTGCTTGTTGAAGACAGCAAGTTCTTGAGACTAGCGACGGGACGGACATTGGCCCGTGCGGGCTATGAGATGAGCTTCGCGGGCGATGGAGATGAGGCCTTGCTCATGGCCGGCGAGAAGCAGCCGGATCTCATTCTGCTCGACATGATGTTGCCGAAAATGAGCGGGCTGGAAGTTCTGAAGGCACTGAAGAAAGAGCCTGCAACCGAAGGGATTCCGGTCGTAGTGCTGACTGGACTATCGCAAACAAATGCCGAGCGATTCCGGAGAGACGGCGCTTTCGCTTTTCTGGCGAAAGCAGACCTTGCGCTGGATCAGGGCGGAGAGCCTCTTTTGGCCATATTGACCAAAATCCTCACGGAACTTCCCGGCGCCCGCGTCCAGCCGGCATGCGGCTCGCATGCTGAGGAACAGCGTCCGTTATAACGCAACCGGCACTCGCAGTGTGCACACTCGTGTCGTGCCGACCGTGGTTCGGCGCTGCAACCGTGAAGCGAATATTGGACGGTCTTGCCGAACAAGACGGCGATGCTGAGTCTCGCATCGACGAGTGCGCCATCCACGCAGGATTGAATGTGACTGGGGAACAAAACGTGGGATCGATCGAGATGCCGAAACAAATGGGTTGCTAAGTGGAGCTACCGACGATGACGCAGAGGCCTAAGGCAGGGGGCGCGCTGAGATGACTGCAGACATGGCATTTGAATGTTTGTTTGTCTCTCGAGATCCAGGAGTATTTGGCACCATCAGCCGAATACTACGGGACCTGGCGATCAGCACTAACCTGTGCTTGAGTTCCTCAAAAGCCTTCCCGCAACTAGCGGGAGGCACCACCGACCTGGTCGTAGTCGACTGGGAAGGAGAGTCCTCATCCGATCTCTTGCACGACATCTGGAAGTCAACCGAGAGGAAGAAACCGATTATTGTTGCAATTTCCACGCTCGGCACTCCTATACCAGGCGCTCACATTGTGCTCAAGAAACCCGTAACGGCTGAATCTGGCACGAAATCGTTGAAAGCTGCTTATTCCAGAATGCTCCTCGATCACCGCCGACACGCCAGGTACCCTCTAATGATATCTGTAGAGGCAGTCGGTGACTCCAATCGGGCAGTACCCGTGACGATCACGGACATCGGCGACGGCGGACTAGGACTCGTTACGAAACTGGAACTGATTATTGGGGATATATTGTCGTTTCACCTGTGGTTGCCCGGCTCGATCAGAAGCATTTACATCGAGGTCCGGGTTCTATGGACTCGAGACGACGGCCGCGTCGGTTGTGAATTTCTCCGAATTCCTCCCGTGGATATCAATATTCTGCACGCTTGGATTACTCGCAAAAGCCAGATCAAGAAACCCGTGGTCGCAGTATGACGAAAGCTCCGCAGCGACGACGTGGCGGAATGAACCTCACCCAGGCGAGTCTAAGTAGACCCGCTTCCAATCGAGTCAGAATACCCGTCAAACCGCCAATTGTTGATGGAGCGTTGGCCGAGCCGCCAGCCACGATGAAAATCCTGTTGGCGGAGGATTCTGCGGTCTATCGGCAACTGATCAGCGGCCATCTGAACGACTGGGGCTTCGATCTTGTGGTCGCCAAGGACGGAGAAGAGGCGTGGACGTGTCTCCAGGCACCGGATGCTCCGAGGTTGGCTCTTCTCGACTGGGTTCTCCCACAGGTTGAGGGTATCGAACTGTGCCGCAGGATACGCCAAGCCGGGGCTGGCACTCACTACACCTACATAGTCTTGCTGACGGGCAAGGATGGAGAGAATGACCTGCTGGAGGGCATGCAAGCGGGCGCAGACGATTACCTAGTAAAGCCATTTAATCCCCTGGAATTGAAAGCTCGTTTGTTGGCAGGCAAGAGAATCCTCGATCTTCATCAGGAATTGGTGAACGGACGCGAGTCCCTCCGAATAGCCGCCACTTACGACTTCCTGACTTTGCTCTTGAACCGGGGCGAGATACTCGCCCTTCTTGACCGCGAACTGAACCGCGGCATGCGTGAAATCACGCCGGTTGGGATCATTTTGGCTGATATAGATCACTTCAAGAACGTAAACGACTCGCTGGGACACTTGGCGGGTGACATCGTGCTAAAGGAAGTAGCCAATAGACTCAAATCCGATCTCAGGATCTACGACGGAGTGGGTCGCTATGGTGGCGAAGAGTTCCTGATGATTTTGCCTGGCTGTGACCTGCCGACCACCATTCGTCGGGCGGAAGACATTCGACAATTGGTCGCCGCCACAGAGATCACGACCGCCGAAGGAACAATCCGTGCCACGGTGAGTATGGGCGTCACTTCGACTCAGCATCCCAAGACCGCCAATATGGAATCTCTCTTGAATGAGGCGGACGTGGCACTTTATCGAGCCAAAGAGAATGGCAGAGATCGCGTAGAAGGATGTGTCCCGGAAGCTGCCTCGTTCATCTTTCATGAGCGGCCGATTCTCTAGCTGCGCGATGCCGTCAAGAACTCCCCAGACATCTCGATTCGCCGGTGGCAGTCCGACAATAACACCATAGGCTTGGAACAATCTGCTACTTTGGCCCCAATCTGGATCGGCCTGAGTCCAGTGTAATTCATCATTCGGAGCGCAGATTTCCCGAAAAGTGGTAGTGGTGCAGTTTGAAATCCGCAGGGATAGTAATCGGCTCTGGCCTGTGGGAAACGATGGGCATGGCAAAACCCGAGAACTACGTTCCAAAGGTAATGGACCCTGTGACGCTGGAAGGAACACAGGGCAGGCTAATAGTGGTTGACGTTGACGCCACCAAAAAAACTGCCAGAGTATCCACCACGA
>OCTA010004895.1_pt1 | contig 11682 bp, 11 predicted proteins | sample 1538991 | NCBI WGS metagenome assembly OCTA01 (sample SAMEA3539302, study PRJEB22396) | soil metagenome | biome: tundra; feature: field; material: soil | place: USA | collected 2010-05 | depth 0.15 m | reverse complement strand
GATACGGCGACCACCGAGATCTACACTCTTTCCCTACACGACGCTCTTCCGATCTAGATCGTGCGGGCGGAGGCGATGCGGCTGCTCGCGGGGGCGGCCGGCAGCGGCGCCCACGACGTGCTGCCGACCTTCGAGGCGATGCTCCACGGCGGCGATCCCGCCGCGCGCGTGGCGGCCGTCGCGGGCATCGGTGAGCTCCCCGACCCGGGCGACGCGGGATTTCGCCTGCTCGGCGACGCGATCGGGTCGCGCAGCGAATCGCTGCGCACCGCCGCGGCCCATGCCCTCGGTCGCCTCGCCGAGCGAGAGCCGGTCCGGGTGGCGCCCTATCTGGAGAGGGCGGTCCGCGATCCCGCCTACGACGTGCGCAGCGCTGCCCTGCCGGCGCTGGCGCTGGTCTGGTCCCGCCAGATCGACGCCCGCACCCTCGGCCGCACGCTCGTCACCGCCGACGTCGACAGCACCCGGCGCTTCGTCGCGCTCGAGGCGCTGGTGGCCATCGCCCAGCGCAGCACCGCGCCGGCCGCCGAGCGCGTCGCCGCGCGCCGCGAGCTCGATCGCGTGTCGGAATCCGGACCGGCCCTGGCCCGCCTGGCCGCGCAGATCGGCCGCAGCTTCATCGACGCGCCTCCGGCCGATCTGCACCTCTTCATCGAACGCCTGTTCGGCGGCTAGAACGCCTGTTCGGCGGGTCGACAGGCTCAGAGACAGACGTCGCTGCAGAGCTGGTCCGGTTGCCAGCCGTCGGTGCAGATGATCTCTCGCCCATGGTCGTAGTGGTCGGTGAAGAACTGCTGAAACGCGACCGGGTCGAAGCAGTCGGCGCGCAGGGTCCAGGTCCAGGCGGAGGCGGCAAACCGCGCGCCCTGCAGCATGGGATCCGGCATCAGGATCACGCGGTTTTTCCCCAGCGTGGGGGCGCAGTCCGTGTCCGGCGGAAGCCCGTCGATGAGGGACTGGATGTTCGCGACGTCCGCGGCGCATCCGTCCGGACAGTTGTAGACGATCACGATCGCGCCGTGCTCCAGCGAGTGCACCAGGTTGCCCCAGGGGATCGGGGCGGCGTAGGTCTGGTAGGCGGCCCAGCAGATGAAGTGGTTCCCCGACGACGGCGGGTCGGTCTGGTAGTCGGTCATCGCCATGCAGGAGATGTGGGTGGCGCCCTCGTCGGTGTGCTGCTGGATGGTCGTCGTGCACTGGCCGCCCTCGACGACGACGGGGGCGGCGTCGACCGCGAGCACGGGCGGACGCTGGCAGGCGGCCAGCAGCGCCAGCGCGCTGACGCTAACGGCGGCGGCTGGCCATGGCGCGGTCGATTTCACGCTGACTCTCCCGTTTCTTGGAATCTTCGCGCTTGTCCCAACTCTGCTTGCCATGGACCAGGGCCAGCTCGGCCTTCACCATCCCCTTCTTCTCATACAGCGACAGCGGCACCAGCGTGTAGCCCTTCTCGCGAACCTTGCTCACCAGGCGATCGATCTCGCTCCGGTGCAGGAGCAGCTTCCGTTTGCGCCGGGGATCGTGGTTGCGCCCGTGCGAAAAGGCGTAGACGCCGATGTCCATCTGGTGCAGCCAGGCCTCGCCCCGGTCGATGTCGGCGAAGGCATCGACCAGTGTGACCTTGCCGGAGCGGATCGACTTGACCTCCGAACCGGCCAGCACGATCCCCGCCTCCAGCGTCTCGTCGACGTGGTACTCGTGGCGCGCCCGCTTGTTGCGCGCCAGCACCTTCACGGCGTCGGCGGCGTTCGTGACCTTGGACATCGACGGGGAAGCCTACAACGTGCAGAGTGGCCTGCGGGAGGTGAGATGACGGCCGCCATATTTTGTCTTCTGCTGCAGCAGATCGATCCCGCCGCGCTCGAAAAGGCGATGGCCGCCGACGCCGCGGCGAAAACCACGTCGACGGCCACGTCCGCCCCCGCGGCGGGCGCCTTGGCACCAGCCGGAACCGTGGCCCCGCCCACACCGGGCGCTCCAGCCGCGGCGGGCGCCGTGAGCCCGCCCATGCCGGCCGAACCCGAGCCGGGTGCGGCGCCGGTCGCCTCCGGATGGGCTGTGCAAGAAGGTGCACGCGCACCGGGAAGTAGTCTGCTCAACCCGGCCCTGTCGTTCATCCTCGACACCTCCTTCGGCTACTACGGTCTGCACACCGGCCAGTTCGACCAGCTCGGGCTCCGGATCGCCGGCGACGACCCCTCCGAATCGCGCGAAGGGTTCGGCGTGCAGGAGGTCGAGGTGGCGGCCCAGGCGGCCATCGATCCGTACCTGGAAGGGGCGGTCTTCCTGACCGTTCCGAACCTGAGCGGCCTGGAGGTCGAAGAAGCCTACCTGGTGACCACGTCGCTCCCCTTCAATTTGCAGATCAAGGCGGGGACGTTTCGCTCGCAGATCGGGCGCAACAACACCCAGCACCTTCACCTGCAAAACTTCACCCGCCGTCCGCTCATGACGGCGCTCCTCTTCGGCGCCGACGGGTTGCGCGGTCCGGGCGCGCAGGCGTCGGTGCTGCTGCCGCTCCCCTGGTTCGCCACCCTGTACGCCGAAGCGTTCAGCATCGGTGAGCCCGACGCCGGAGATCTCGTTCCCGGCGTCGAGACCTTCGGTGGCGGCGTGCGCCTGGGCCCCTCGAACTTGACCTACACGGCCGAGCTGGAACAGTTCTGGGCCCCCGCCGAGGCGCATTCGATCTTTCTGGGCCTGAACTTCGCGACCGGCCGGTCGTTCACCTGCGCGGTTGGAACGACGTGCCTGCCCGCCGACGGAGCCCGCAGCTTCCTCGCCGGCGGCGATCTCTATTACAAGTGGAAGCCGCCCAACGTGTCGCAAACCTACTTGAGCCTGCAGTGGACGACGGAGTATTTCGTGCGCGTACTCGCCGACGGGGGTCCCACCGAGGGGGCGGGCTACAGCGACTTCGTCTTGCAGTTCGCGCGCCGTTTCTATCTGGGCTGTCGGTTCGATCTGGTGGGTGCGCCCGATGGACCGAATCTTCCGCGGCGCTATGGTTACGCCGGATCGCTCACTTTCGCGCCCAGCGAGTTTTCCCGCCTGCGGCTCTACGCGCAGGAGCTGGTCGGTCCGGGCGTACCGGATACCACCGTCGGGTTTCTGCAGGCCGAGTATTCCATCGGTGCCCACGGCGCTCACCCGTTTTAGCCTCGGAGATACACATGCGGACGCTCAGCAAGCTCCTCGTCAACCTCTCTCTCGTTGCCGGCTTCGTCGGTGGTCTCCTCGGCGCGCGTCCAGCAGAAGCCAAGCTGCGCGTGGCGGCATCGATCGAGACGCTGGCCGATCTCTGCAGGCAGGTCGGCGGCGATCGCGTCGAGGTGACCTCGCTGTCGCACGGTTATCAGGATCCCCACTTCGTCGAGGCCAAGCCGTCGCTGGTGCTGACGCTCAACCGGGCCGATGCGCTGGTCTACGTCGGGCTGGATCTGGAGATCGGCTGGCTGCCGCCGCTGGTTCAGCAGTCGCGCAATCAGCGAATCCAGCGCGGTCAGGTGGGAAACATCGACGCCTCGACCGCGATCCAGGTCGAAGACGTGCCCAACATCCCGGCCGATCAGCTGCGCGCGCTGGGTGACATCCATCCGCTCGGCAACCCGCACTACTGGATCCCGCCCAAGAACGCCCGCGCGATCGCCCGCCTCCTGGCGCAACGGTTCGCCGAGATCGATTCTCCGGGCGCGAGCGCTTACCAGGCCGCGCTGGCCGCTTTCGAGCGCCGCCTCGACGGCAAGGAGAAGGAGTGGGCCAAGACCGCGGCGCCGCTGCGCGGGACTCACGTCGTCACCTATCACAAGAGCTGGTCGTACCTGGCCGGCTGGCTCGGGATGCAGGAGGTCGGCTACGTCGAATCGAAGCCCGGCATCCCCCCGACCGCCAGCCACACCGCCCAGCTCATCGATCTGATGCGCAAGTCGAACGTGAAGCTGGTGATCGTCGAATCGTTCTACCCCTCGAACCTGGCGCGGTTCGTCGCCGAAAATGGCCACGCCCGGCTGGCGGTCTCGCCGTCCGATGTGGGCGCCACCTCCGCGATCAAGAGCTACTTCGATCTGGTCGACGCGGTCCTGCAGGCCCTTCTGCAGTAGGTCCTGGCACCGCGTTTGCTTTGCATTCGCGGGCTAGGAGACCGACGATGCCGCTCCCCGTCGCAAGTCCCGTCTGGAACCTCGTCTTGGCCGCCGCGATCGCCTGTGGCGGGGCGGGCTGCTCCCTGGCCTTCGTCAACGGCCCACCGCCCAACCACCGACAGCTCCCGTTCTTCGACTGCACCTCCAGCAATGTCCTACCGACCGTAGATCTCCTGTTTGCGGGGGCCGCGGCGGTGGACGCGATTGGGGGAACGGCGGGGGCTTCTGGGCTGCCATCCACCAGAACGGAGCTGGCCGGGTTCGCCGTCGAGGCGGCCGTTTTCGCGGCTTCCGCGGTCTATGGCTACGGCAAGACTTCGGCGTGCAAGAAGGCGCAGACGGAGCTGTTCGCGCGAACGCCGTCGACGCCGATGTTCGGGTATCCGCCCGGTTACGCGACCCCCATGGCGCCGGGTTTCGGTCCGCCAGCCGCGGCGCCCTATGATCCGTGGGTCGCACCGGCCCCGCCCGTCAGCCCGCCGCCGGCCGCCTTGAGCCCGGTCGGTCCATCATCCGCGGCCCCTGCGGCCGCGCCCGACGGGAAGACCCCGGTCTGGGAAAAGCCCGTACAATGAACGGCCCTCGAATAGCTGTCATGCGCCATCAAGCTCTGACATTTATGTCCGAAATTCACCATCGCCCGTCGTTCGTTCGTGTCGTCTGGCCGCTTCAGCCGGTTCGCGCGCGGTCTCTGTCTTGCATTCCAATGACCCCGATATGCACACGAGGACAAACCCCATGAAAACAGTTCCCCGTTGGGCCCGCGCTTTCTTCGCGATCGCGGGCATTGTGGCAGGGCTGGTCGTCGGATCGTCACGGGCCGTCGCGGCCGCCCCGGCCCGCCTGCAGGTGGTCGCCGTGCTCCCACCGACGGGAGACAACGTGGCGCCCGATCTCCTGCGTGCCGCGCGCGACATCCTCAAGGATCATCTTCAGCGGGCGGGAACGTACACAGTCGTCGAGCCGGCCTCGGCGCCGCCGTCGCCAGAAGAGCCGACGGCCGCGCAAGCCTCACAGGCCGCGAGCACGCTGGGGGCGGAGATAGCGATCGTCTTGCGGGTCACGCATTTCGGAAACTCCGCCCGGATGCGCCTGACGGCCTATTCGTCGGGATCGGCCCAGGTGGTCTACTGGGACAGCATCTTGATCGCCGGCGGTCCCGACGAGATGGACGTCGCGATCCAGCGGCTCGTCCACGGCATGCAGATCGGCAAGCCGGTGCGCGAGAGCGCAGAGCTCGAGACGGTCACCGACCGGGAGACCCAGATGCTCAACCGCCGGGAGGCCAACAAATCGTTCGGCGTCCACCTCTTCACGCTCCTGCCGACGAGCTCCGCCGGGACCTCCTTCACTGCCGTTCCGGCGGGCGGCATTTTCTGGCTCTATGACGCGCGTTCCTGGATGGCGGACATCGCGCTCGACATCGGCGGCCACAACGGCACCACGCTGGTCGACGCCAGCATCGGTGGCTACTACCCGTTCCTGCGCGAGGACTTCACGCCCTACGTCGGGGGCGTGGTGCGGTGGGCGAGCATGACCCTCGGGGGACAGGGGTCGAGTGGCCTCAGCTTCCAGCCGACCTTCGGCGTTCTGCTCGGCCGCCTATCGTCGGTCCAGATGCGCGGCGAGGTCGGCTATTTCTTCAACACGTACGCCGAGCAGCCCACGATCACGACCGGCACGACGTCGACCACCGGGACCTATGGCCAGGGCTTCGTTCTTTCGCTCGGCATCGGTTTTTGATGGGGACCCTGGGAGGGTCCCCAACCCCCCCCCGCGACGAGCTACGGCGGGCGAAGCCCGCCTTCGCTCACGCGATCTAGATGGGGACCCTGGGAGGGTCCCCAAACCCCCCCGCGACGAGCTACGGCGGGCGAAGCCCGCCTTCGCTCACGCGATCTAGATGGGGACCCGCGGGCGAAGGCTGCCTTCGCTCACGCGATCTGGCCTTAGACCGCGCGGGCCAGGGCGAGGACGTGGACGGCGGCGGCGCCGGCGTGTAGCAGCGCGGCGGCACACTCGCTGAACGTGGCGCCGGTGGTGAAGACGTCGTCGACCAGCAGGACGCGGCGGCCACGGACGCGGGCGGTGTCGCTGACGACGAAGGCGCCGGCCACCTCGGCGAGCCGCGCCGCTGGGCCGGCATGCCCCAGCTCGCGCGTCGGACGCGCTCGGTGCAGGAGGTGTCGTTCGAGCCTCGGTAGCCCGGCCGGCGGCCGGAGCGACGGCGCGCGAGATAGACCCACGAGCGCCCAGCGCGCCAGTTCCAGCGCCTGGTTGAACCCGCGCGCGCGCAGCTTGTGCGCGTGCAGGGGCACGGCGACGACGGCGTCGGTCGCCGCCAGCTGACCACGCGCCAGCGCCTCGGCCAGTGGTTGCACCAGCAGGCGCGCCAGACGTCGCGCCAGGTACCGGCGGCCGCCGTGCTTCATCCGCATCAGCGCCTCGGCGAGCGCCTCGCCGTACTCGAACCCACCGGTCGCGCCCACGAACGGAAACGGGACCCGCCGGCAGGTCCGGCAGCGCCCGGGGGAAGCTCCGGGGCGCAGCCAGGCGGGCCCCTCGCCCGGCGTAGGGCCTGCCGGCAGCGCGCAGCCGGGACAGACGCCGACGAGCGGGTTGATGGAGAGGTTGCAGGGCGCGCAGAAGAGCGCCTCGTCGGCCACCGGCCGATCGCAAGCCGCGCAGACCGCCGGCCACAGCGTCTGCAGCGAGCCGTCGACCAGCGCACGGATGGGTCCGGGCTGTGAGAGCGTCATGCGCCCGTTATCGGGGCGCGGCGACCGAGGTTGCTATTCCGGCGCGTAGAGGCCGCGGCGCAGATAGGTCGGCTTGTCGAACTCCGATTCTTCCACGCCGAGCTCGTCCGACGGACGCGATGGCTGCGACGAAGCGCGCCGGGTGAGCGGCGCCGTCCCGGAGGTCGCCGGGCGGATGATCGGCCGCTCGGCCGGCGTCCATTCGGATCCGGCCGGTGCGGGCGGCGGTGCCGCCGATGCCGCCGCCGGCACCTGCTCCATGTGGAGATAGAAGTCGTCCTCGATGTTGATGGTCTCGCTCCCCTCGGCCGCGCGCGCCGGCGCCAGGTAGCCGCCGCGCGGTGTCGGGTTCGAGGTCCAGGGGGCGGTGGCCTGCGCCGCCACCGTCTGCGCGTGCGCCAGGGCAGACGCCTGCATCGGCAGCGCCATCTGACCCTCGCGGCCCCGCGCCGTCGTGATCCGTCCGCTCCCCCTCGGGTCCGGCTGATCTTGCGTGTGCGCGGAGAAGCCGGTCGCGATGACGGTGATCCGCACCTGATCGCCCGCGTGGGCGTCGATCACCGAGCCGAAGATGATGTTGGCGTCGGGGTCGGCGGCCTCGGCGATCAGGCTGCAGGCCTCGTTCATCTCGGCCAGCGTCAGGTCCGGCCCGCCCGTGATGTTGAGCAGGATCCCGGTCGCGCCGTTGATCGACACGTCCTCGAGCAGCGGCGAGCTGATGGCCTGCTGCGCGGCCTCGATGGCGCGCTTGTCGCCGGTCCCCATGCCGGTTCCCATGAGCGCGCGGCCCATGCCCGTCATGATCGTGCGGACGTCGGCGAAGTCGACGTTGATGAGCCCCGGCGCGATGACCAGGTCGCTGATGCCGCGCACGGCGTTCAGGCAGACGTTGTCGACCATCGCGAAGGCGTCCTTGAGCGTCATCTTCATGCCGGCCAGGGAGACCAGGCGGTCGTTCGGGATGACGATCAGTGCGTCGACGGCCTTGCCCAGCTCGGCGATGCCGGCGGCCGCCTTCTTCTTGCGCTGCGAACCTTCGAAGGCGAACGGCTTGGTGACCACGGCGACGGTGAGCGCCCCGCAGTCGCGCGCGATCTGCGCGATGATGGGCGCCGCACCTGTGCCGGTGCCGCCGCCCATGCCGGCGGTCACGAACACCATGTCGGCGCCGGTCAGCGCCTCGGCGACGCGCGAGGCGTCTTCGAGGGCCGCGGCCCGTCCGATCTCCGGGTTGGCGCCCGCGCCGAGCCCCTTGGTCAGATTTCGGCCGAGGTGCACCTTGATGCCGGCCAGGCTGGCCTCCAGCACCTGACAGTCGGTGTTGGCCACGATGAAGTCGACGCCTTCGACGCCGGCCTCGATCATCGTGTTGAGCGCGTTGCCGCCACCGCCGCCCACGCCAACCACCTTGATGACGGGCCGTCCGGGACCTTGAGCTTCGTCGTCAAATTCGAGCATTGGGACTCCTCAAACTATCGATCCCATACCCGCGAGAGCGACGCCAATTTTTCACCTGTTTTTTCCTGCTCGAGCCGTGCGACGACACCGCGACGCTGAACACCTGCACCGTGACACCGTCGAGAAATCGGGATCGGGCGCGGCTTAGAACGCGCTCGAGAGCGTGCGGCGCAGGCGCGAGAAGAGGCCGCGCTTTTGCGGGACGTCGGTCACCCGCGTGGTGTCCTGGCGCGAGACGCCGTATTGCACCAGGCCGACCGCCGTCGAGAAGGTCGCGTTGCGGACCACCTCGGCCAGACCGCCGACCCCCTTGGGGACGCCCCGACGCACCGGGATCCCGAGGATCTCCTCGCCCAGCTCGGTCATGCCGGAGATCTGGGTGGTGCCGCCGGTGAGCACGGCGCCCGAGGCGAGCAGGTCCTCGCAGCCGAGGCGGACGATCTCGGCCTTGACGAAGGACAAAATCTCCTCGATGCGCGGCTGGATGATGTCGCGGCAGAGGGTGTGGCGCGACAGCACGCGCGGGGCGCGGCCACCGACGGAGGCGACTTCCAGCGTCTCGTCCTCGCCGACCATCGACGACAGGGCGCACCCCGAGCGGATCTTGATCTTCTCGGCTTCGTGCGGCGGGGTGCGCAGCCCGAAGGCGATGTCGCTGGTCAGCTGGTGGCCGCCGATCGGGATGACGCTGGTGTGCGCGACCGCGCCGTCGGTGAAGATGGCGATGTCGGTGGTGCCGCCGCCAATGTCGATCAGCGCGACGCCCAGGCCCTTTTCGTCGTCTTCCAGGACCGCCTCGCCCGAGGCGAGCGGCTCGAGCACGATGTCGAGGACCTCGAGGTCGCACCGGGTGCAGCACTTGATGATGTTCTGGGCGGCGGCGGCGGCGGCGGTCACGATGTGGACGCGCGCCTCCAGGCGCACGCCGCACATGCCGAGCGGCTCGCGCACGCCGTCCTGGCCTTCGATCTTGTCCTCCTGCGGCAGCACGTGGACGATGTGTCGGTCGACGGGCAGCGCGATGGCGCGAGCCAGCTCCAGGACCTTGCCGACGTCCGTCGCGCGGACCTCTTTGTCCTTGATGGCGACCGTGCCGGTCGAATTGACGCCCTTGATGTGGCCGCCCGCGATGCCGACGTAGACCTGCGAGATCTCGCAGCCGGACATGCTCTCCGCTTCGAGAACCGCCTGCTTGATCGACGCGACCGTCGAGTCGATGTTGACGATCACGCCCTTTTTCAAGCCGCGCGAGGGGTGGGTGCCGACCCCGATGATGTCGAGGCCGTCGGGTCCGATCTCGCCGACCACGGCGGCAATCTTGGTGGTCCCGATGTCGAGACCCACGATGATGTCGGACGATCTCCTGGGCATGCGCCGCTAATCTTCGCCGCGTTTGTCCGCTACCCGAAATTTTTTGCTCGCCAGCACCGGCGCCGGCGGCGGGCTGGCCTCCGCTTCGGAGGGCCGCAGGCGGAGGGTGACCCGCTCCGAGAGCGCGCCGTCCAGGTAGACCGTCGCCAGCGCCGCGGGCCCCCGCGGGCCGAGGGCGGCCAGGATCCGATCGAGCTGCCCGAGCTTGCCGTCCCAGTCGCCCCGCCCGAGGCGAATCTCGCCCCCACCGTCGAAGAGCACGGCGGTGAAGCCGTCGCGCGGATCGATGTGGATCTCCGACAGCTTGGGGCGGCTCGCCCCGACCTTTTTCCCCGAATTCGCCGGGTCGGGCTCTGCGCCGGCGTAGGCCGCCAGGAAGCCGAGGGCCTCCCGGAACGCCGCTTCGCTGGTCGGGCGCATGGCCGCGTACTGGTCGCGGGTGATCCCGGTCAGGACGGCCAGTCCGTCGGCCTCTTCGAAGGTCGCGCGTTTGAACGGGTGGCCGGCGCCGTCGAGGAGGTAGAGCGCGCCCAATAGCGCGCTGGCCACCGCGCGACGTTCGGTCACCTCGACGCTGAGCGCGGACGGCAGGTCGCGCCGGACCCGCGCCGACAAGATCCAGGGATGGGTGGCCAGCCGCGCGGCCACCAGGTCCGGATCGATCGCCAGCAAGCGATCGCCGATCCGCACCCCGGCCAGCGCGCGGATCTCGTCGGGGGTGACGTGCGTCGTCGGACCGACCCGAATCTCGCCCACGGCGAAGCGGGGAGAGGCGATCACGTGCCGGATCGCCTGCCGCCCGGTGAAAGCCGCGCCGACCAGGAACGCGACGACGGCCAGCGCCTTGCCGACGAGCACCAGTTTCCCGGCGAGGACGCGCAGGCGGTCCGCCAACCAGACGGCCACCGAGGGACGCGACACCACGATCCGCCGGTTGTTTCGCCGCCGGAAGAGCCCGCGTCGGGGGCCGGTCCGCTCCACGGTCACCGCGTTGGGCACATGGGACGCGCCCGCGCTCATGCGACGCCTCCGCGCTTGCCGAGCGCGGCCAGGAGCTCCGCCGGGACGGCGGTGATGTCGCCTGCGCCGAGGCAAAGGACCAGATCGCCCGGGCGGGCCGCCGCCACCAGCGCGTCGGTGAGCGCCGCGCGCCCGACGTGGCGCACCGGCGCGCCCGCCGGGAAGGTCGCCAGCAAGGCGGGCGCGTCGGCGCCCGCGATCGGCGGCTCTCCGGCCGCGTAGACGTCGGTCAGCACGACCTGGTCGGCACCGGCCAGCGCCGGAGAGAAATCGGCCAGCAGATCCCGCGTCCGCGTGTACCGATGGGGCTGGAAGGCGACCAGCAGCCGCCGCCCGTGGAGGCGCGCCGCCGCGATGGTCGCCGCCAGCTCGGTGGGGTGGTGGCCGTAGTCGTCGACGACCAGCACGCCGCCCGCTTCACCCCGCACGGAAAATCGACGGTCGACCCCCTGGAAGCTGGCCAGCGCCTCGCCAGCCTGCGCGAACGGAACGCCCAGAAAATCCGCGACGCACAGCGCGCCCAGCGCGTTCTCCGCGTAGTGGACGCCGGGCATCCGCACGCGCGCCTCGCCGTGCAGGCGGTCCTTCACGCGGATCCGGAAGCGGGTTCCGGTCGGGCCAGCTTCCAAGATCTCGCCCCGCCAGTCTCCGGTCTGCAGGCCGTAGGTGGTGTGCCGCTTGGAAAGCCGCGGCGCCAGGCGCGCGGCCGTGGGGTTGTCCGCGCCGATCACGACCAATCCATAGAACGGCACCTTCTCGGCGAAGTCTAAAAATGCATCGAAGAGGGCCTGCTCGGTTCCGAAGTGGTCCAGGTGCTCGCGGTCGATGTTGGTGACCAGGGCGACGGTGGGGAACAGGTGCCGGAACGAGCCGTCCGACTCGTCGGCCTCGGCGACCAGGATCTCCCCCTGACCGAGGCGGGCGTTCGAGCC
>OCTA010004894.1_pt1 | contig 11683 bp, 7 predicted proteins | sample 1538991 | NCBI WGS metagenome assembly OCTA01 (sample SAMEA3539302, study PRJEB22396) | soil metagenome | biome: tundra; feature: field; material: soil | place: USA | collected 2010-05 | depth 0.15 m | reverse complement strand
GTATCCAGCGCGACGCAGGACCATGAGAGCCGCGAGAATCAGAATCGCCGCGGCAGCGGCGCTCGCCGTCCGCAGCTCGGCCGGTAAGACGCTATCGGCGCCGCCCCAAGCGGCGTGACCGAGCGGGGCGCCGAGAGCGAGCGCCACTTGGAAGCCGTCCATCGCAAGAAAGCCGGTGGCGGCCACACCGGCGGCTCGTCGCGTCACAACATACTTTGGCACCAGTGTCGAGCGAACGGTTGCCGTACTCATGTGCGATTCTCCTTGTTGAGATGCGTGCTGCTCGGTTTGGTTGAATCAAGCTGATCAAGAGCGGCTACGACCTCGTTCGCCCACGCGATCGCGGCTCGGGCGGTGTGCTCTCCGAACGCCAGCGTGAGGAGCTGATAGGGACGTTCGCCGGCCATTTCGGACGCCAGCGCAATGTCGGCCCGGATGGCCACGTACTCTGCAAGGCGGCGCTCTGCCTCGGCTCTCGCGTCGAGCACCAGCGCACGGCACGCGGCCGGCCCGAGGTGGCGTCCGAGGAACAGCCGGAGAAGGAGACCGTTGCGAGGCGGATCGCGCTGGATCGGCTCCGACAAGAGCTCCCTCAACTGAGCAGTCCCCGACGGTGTGATCCGGAAGGTCGACGAACCGTTCCTCCCTGACTCACGCCGCTCGACATAGCCATCACGTTCGAGCTCGGCAAGCGCTGGATAGATCTGGCCGAAGCTCTCGCTCCAGAAGTGCCCAAGCACCTCCCGGATGGCCTCCCTCAGCGCGTACCCGGTCATCGGCATGACGCTCAACGCGCCGAGGACCGCGGTCCTCGTCTGGCTCGATCTGGCTATCCCTGGCATATCTCACAGATATATCTACCAGATAGTCAGCGTCATGTCAAGCGCCAGATCCAACCCGGCCAAGCTCCGCGTCTGAACCGCGTCTCTTAAGCCTGGTGGGGGAGGCTCCCGTTGACGGCCTGGTACGCTACCGGGCACCGGGTCGCTGAGCAGCGTGGCGGGGGAGAACGCGCGTTAGTTCCGAGGGAGGTTCTTGACAGGCGAGGTCGTTCCCCGCGTAGTTATCACTCGATCACCCTCAACACGACGTTCCCCGTCTTCTGCTCGGTCTCGACGTACCTCGTCGCCTCGATCACGTCCTCTAGCAGGTAGCAGCGATCGATGACCGCGCGATACCTCCCGGCTTCGATCAGCTCCTTGATGAGCACGGCGTCCTTCCTCGAGTACTGCGGTGGTATGACCATCACCGTTCTCAGACCGCTGATGTGGACCGGCGACAAGGCCATGAGCACATTGCGCAGCCCGTCCGTCCCGATGTAGACGCCGCCCGGCTGCAATGAGCCGCGACACCGTTTGAAGGAGTGTTTGCCGACGGCGTCGAAAATGATGTTGTACGTCTGGCCGTTCTCGGTGAAGTCCTGCTGCGTGTAGTCGATGACCTCATCTGCGCCGAGTCCTCTCACGACCTCGACGCTCCTCGTGTGGCACACCGCTGTGACGTGCGCGCCGACCGCCGCGGCGAGCTGCACGGCGGCGGTGCCGATGGATCCCGAGGCTCCGTAGATGAGCACGCACTGACCGCTCCTCAGCCCCGCCCGCCTCAGGTTCATCAGGGCGAGGAGCGCGCCGTCGTAGATGGCCGCCGCCTCCTCAAAGGTGATCCCGTCCGGCTTGTGGGCGATTGGAGCACTCTCCCGAACGCACACGTACTCCGCGTGCGTGCCGAACCTCCACGGGTTCAACCCGAAGACGCAATCGCCGGTCTTGAACTCGGTCACGGCGACGCCCGCGTCGGCAACCTCTCCGGCAAGCTCCGTGCCGAGGACCCGTCGCTTCGGCCGGCGCAGCCCGGTCACGAACCGAGCCGCGAAGGGCGTGCCGGCCCGAAGTCCGGTGTCCGTCCTGTTGACGGTCGTCGCGTGGACTCTGACGAGGACCTCGTCGTCCCTGGGAACGGGCTGGGCGACCTCCTCGAGACGCAGCACGTCAGGGGGCCCGTACGTATCGTGGACAACCGCCCTCATGCGTCACCACCACCTCAGCCGTCGTGCATCCCAACCGATGGTACGCCTGCGCGAAACTGTTCATGACCATGGCCGGCGTGCTGCTCGGCATCCACATCGCCTTGGGAAGTCTTGGCATGGGGCTTGGGCCCAGACTGTTTCGAGACCTGAAGGCCGAGATAGCCGGCACGTCCACGGTCCATATCTCAGGCTGGTAACCGCCTGATCGCAGCGCAGCCTAGAGAATCTAGGCCTGCCAATCGAGACTGCTGCCGTTCTCCAATCCTGGAGCGCGGGGGCGATGGCATAGTTAGCCGATGAGGCGGTTTGAGGTGTGTGGCGGATGAGGGGCGATCGGCACGCACTCGTCGGCGAACCCGGGCTCCGGCTCAGGCGCATAGGAGGGACCGACGGTGGGTGACGGAACACTCAGGCTGGAACGGCGGTGGACCGCCCTGGCCGGGACCGGGGGCGCCGCTCTGGCCGGAGCAACGAGCCATGGACCATCGCCATCGACGGCACTGCGGTGGGCGTTATCGCGCCCAAGGAGACGGTCGAGGTGGCCGTGGCGCCCGGGCATCACACGCTGCGGCTCGGGCAAGGTAGGCATCTGAGCCCGGAGCGGTCGTTCGACATCGCCCAGGACGAGGTCGTCAGCTTTTATTGCCACGGTCCCAGGTACGGCTGGCCACAACTCCTAGCGGCACTCGTCAAGCCCGACCTCTGGATCTCGCTCAGACGGGAATGACTTGGCGAGGAGAGTTGTCGCGTGACCCGTGCTCGAAACAGCCGGCCGGTCTTGGGCGAGATGTGCTCGTCGAGTCACTGCTCGACAGCACGCACAAACGTGAGCATCCCGCCAATCGCCGTCAACGCCAATGGGGCTACCTCGTCCCCTCCGCCGAATCGGCGTGTCCCATCCCCGACGGACCTCAGCCACCGCGACCACCACCTCAATCGATTCGCTGACAAATCGATTGAGATAACGGTATGAATTCAACTTTCAGGCTACTTCCGTCACGACCGCGACTGATCAGATCCCGATCGAAACTGGCCGTGTCAGCGGGAGACGGGGCTCGAACCCGCAACTTCAACCTTGGGAAGGTGACGGTTCGTTCTTGTAATCAGGCGCGCCCAATAAACCCCTCAGGATGTCTATCCACCCTCAATTTCGAGCGCGACCACGTGGCCTTCGCCAGTCACCATCGGCCAATCAAGTGGAGTGGACGGTAGCCATCTGAACGTCGATCGCTCGGCTCCTGCACGCCGACAGTCCGCCGTCCTCACCCACCCGCTCACAGGACCGCGTCAAGCAGTTCCCTCCAACGTTGTACGCACTGCACCGTTCGTGTCCGCCAACCCGGGGCAGGCCCACCGACGTCGGGATCGAAATGGGGCTGCCACCACGGTCTCAAGGGTGATCCCCCCAACACTCGGGATCGGGGCACCTCCATAGCTCGTCTCGACGGTCCCGGCTCTGGTGTGTCTATTGGACGCTGGGGTGCTCCGCGGCGCTCGCACTCGGAGCAGCTGGCGGCTCGCCGGCACCGCTTGACACACGGTAGTTGCTTGTGTCCCGAGGCGTCGGCAGCACGTACACATCGACGTCGGTCAGTAGCTCGATGAGCTTGCGCAGCGTGCCGCGACGCCCGCGCCCGCGCGTCACGACGATCTCGGTGGCGAGGCTCTTTCGCGCGTAGTGGGTGAGGGCGGTCGCCGGGTCGTGTTCGTACAGGGTGATGAAGGTGCCGTCGGCCTGGTGTGTGAGCGCGGCATAAGTGCCGAGCAGCTGCATCTCCTGCTCGGATCGCTTGCGGTCGCGGACCGTGACCGCCGTCATCTTGCCGTCCAGTCGCGCCGCAAGCGTCGCGGTGCTGGCGATGACCTCCTCCATCCCCGGGCGCGGCGGGACGCAGAGCATGACCCGCGGTTTCACCTCCCACGGCGCCTCGATGCCACGGTCTCGCATGTACGCGACCAGGCGGCGATCGGTGTGCTCGGCGAGCTGGCGGAAGGCGAGTTCGCGCAACGACGCGAGCACCTCCGGGCGGAAGGCGCGCGCGCGAGCCTGGGCGGCTTCGCTGGCCGGTACGATCTCGCCGCGCCGGAGGCGCTCATCGAGAAGTGACGGCGTGATGTCGACGATCTCGAGCTCGGTCACCGTGTCGAGGAACGAATCGTCAACCACGTGCGCGGGCCTGTCCCCGAGCATCGCGCCCATCCCCTCGACGGTGCTGCGCAGATCGGTGAGGTGGATGGTCGCGATCAGCATCATCCCGGCGCGGAGCAGGCGCGGGACCGAGTCCGTGATCAGCCGGCCCTCGGTGTCGAGTGCGGCGAGGTCGTCGAGGCACGCCACCTCGGGATTGCGCCGGAGCAGCGCATCAACGTCGACGAGGCCGCGACGCGCCGGCGAGCTGGGGCCGCCGAGCACCTCCAGGTCGCCGAGCGCGACCTCGCAGCGGTTGTGGCCCTCGGTCTTCACGGCGGCGACCACGACGTCAGTGCCGCGCTGATGTCTCCGGGTCGCCTCGTCGAGCATCGCGACCGTGGTCCCACAGCCGCGCGCGTAGGCGAGGTAGACACGCAGTCCGGCCCGGCTCGCGCTCGCATGCAGCGCGCGGAGCAGCATGTCCGAGTCGGGTCGTTGGTCCTGCGCGGTGAGCGGCCCGGCTCGCGTTGGCACCGACGGTCGCGCGACCACGTGCACACTCACATCGGGGAGTTCCGCTATCAAGCGGTCGACGAGCCCCCGCCGGAGCCTCCCGCGCACCCCCGGGTGAGCTGACTCGCCGACCACCACGTGCTGCACGGCGAGCTCGTGCGCCGTGGTGATGACCTCGTCAGCGATCTTGCCGGTGCGCTCGAGGAATCCGCATTGCAGCAGCTCGGCGAGCTCCTTGGATTTGGTGATCCCGCGCTCGGCCTCGTCGTCGTGACGGCCGGTCGCCACCAGCACGGTGCAGAAGCCACCGAATCTCCGCGCCAGGCGGCTAGCGCGGCGAATCAACGGTCCACTGCTGGCGCGTCCGCTCACCGCAACGAGGACGTCCTGAGGCGCAGGACGGACCGCACCCCGCGCGCGGCCGACGGTCTGCGCGACCAGGCGCAGTGCGATCTCTCGCAGCGCAGCAAGATTGCCGGGGCGGAAGAAGTTGGCGAGGGCGGTGTCGATCTTATCGGGCGCGTAGATGTTGCCGTGACGCATACGCTTGCGCAGCGCCTCCGGAGAGATGTCGATGAACTGGATCTCGTCAGCATCGTCTAGAACCTGATCGGGGAGGGTCTCGCGCACGGGGATCCCGGTGATGTGCTCAGCGAGGTCCTTGACGGACTCGAGGTGCTGGACATTGACCGTGGTGACCACGTCGATCCCGGCGTTGAGGATCTCCTCGACGTCCTGATATCGCTTCGGGTGCCGGACGCCGGGCACGTTGGTGTGAGCGAGCTCGTCGACCAGCACGACCTGCGGCCGGCGCGAGATCACTGCATCGAGGTCCATCTCCTCCATCCGCTTGCCGCGGTACTCGACCACGATCCGGGGGAGGACCTCGAGGATGCCGATCGCCTGCTCGGTCAGCTGGCGCCCGTGTGTCTCTACGTAGCCGACGACGAGATCCTCGCCTTGAGAACGCCGATCGTGCGCCTCCCGCAGCATCGCAAACGTCTTGCCGCTGCCGGGCGTGGCGCCGAGAAAGACGCGAAGGTGCCCACGTCTGAGCGCCGATGGGGCGGCGGATGGCGCCGTCTGACCTGAGATCGTGTCAGTCATCCTCCATATGATGCGCGCGCCTCGGGGGAGCCAAACGTGTCAGCTGGCAAGACTGGTCACCGGATCGACCACTTCCTCGGCAAGGAGTCGGTCGAGAGCATCCTCTACTTCCGTTTTGCCAATACTTTTCTCGAGCCAATCTGGAACCGAGATCACGTGGCGAGCGTGCAAATCACGATGGCCGAGCGGTTCGGCGTCCAGGGGCGAGGAGCCTTCTACGATGCGACCGGCTGCCTGCGCGATGTGGTGGAGAACCATCTCTTTCAGGTCGTGGCGCTGCTGGCAATGGACGCACCAGCAAGCATCGCAGCCGAAGACCAGCGCAGCGAGAAGGTCAAGGTCTTTCGGTGGATGCGCCCCTTTACGCGAGACGACGTCGTCCGCGGTCAATTCATCGGATACCAGAGCGAGGCAGGTGTCGCGGTAGGAACTGACGTCGAGACGTACTGTGCTGCTCGAATCCACATCGACTCGTGCCGCTGGGATGGGGGTCGGAGTGATCACAGTCAGGCCGTGGCCGGACTCACCGCCGTGCGATATCTGCAGCGAGCCAGTCGAGGTGAGGGCAAGAATCTGGACGCCAAGCACGCCATTGAGGTGCTGGTCGAAGATCACTGGGTTCATGGGGACTGCGTGGCGACGTAGAGTCGGCCGGCATCCAAACCGCTCGGACTCGCGAGAGAGTTTTCTCGAGCTTCCGGCTCGCACGCATGGGGCCGACCGGCGTCTCGAGTCCGGGGCTTGCACCACGACCGCAATCGGCGAGATAGCTCCCATCCAGCAAGTGGGTGCCAGCAAGACATACAACTCGACGCCGGTCACAGGCACCGTCAGGACGATCAAGAGCACCGCACCCCGCCAGCGCCGTGCGGCGCGCGACGACGGCGAGCGTGGAGCGTAGCGACGCAGGATCCGTGCCTTAGGCTGCGACCCAGCGCCACGCGCCCATGATGGCGTCGAAGCCGGTGAGCTCCTCGGGAAACGCGGCCCGAAGCACGGTGAGCACGATCTCGAAGGTTCGTCCTTCGTGGTCGATAACCATGTCCTGTGCCTCGTACTGGTTGCCCTGACTGGATGTCGAGGTGGTGTCGAAGACGCCGTTGCTCCCGTCGAGCATGAAGGCCGCGGGCTGGGTGAGCAGTGTCACGCCACCGACCACCGTTTTCAGATACGGCGCGATCTGTTTCTGGGTCAATGCCGGCGTGACCTGCCGCACCGACACGTACGCCACGGTGATCCCGGCCGTCGCGCCCAGGTAGTCCCACTGGATAGCGACCAGCTCCGCGCCGGTGAGGTGGCTCGCCGCGAGCAGACTCGCGTCGCCGGTCACGTTGGACCATCCTTTGGGGAGCAGCGTCGAAAAGGCCTGATCGGCAGCCATGAATGCCGTCATGGGGATCGACCCCTGCTCCCTGGCGATGATCCCGAGCGCGGGGAAGATCTCGCCCTCGGCGGAGACAGCGCCGCCGGCGTCATCCTCGACGCCGGGAGAGTTGGCGTTGATCGCCGCGATGAGCGTGGCGAGCGCGCCGACCAGGTCGGCCAACGCCTTCTTCAGCGCTGTGTTTCCGGTCTGAAACACCGTGGGGACAATGACATCCGCGAGCGCGGAGAGGAAGCCATCCATGTCGCTGCCGAATTGCTCGAGCGCCTGGACACAGGCGGCGGTGGTCAGGTTGACGCTGCAGTGCGCGTCGTACTCGGCGACGTCAGGGCCGAGCAGGTTCGGAAGCGGTCCCACGGCGGCGAGATAGGCTGCTTGCGCAGTGGTCTGTGCCGCCGGACTCGATGCGGTGGGGACGCCCGTTACCGCGGGCACCGGCGTGCTCCCGCACGCAGCTATAGCTACTCCGAGGAGCAAGATGGCTGCCAAGCGCCGCACGACGTCGCGAGCTTACCAGGCTCGTCGCGTTGCACCTCGAGAGGCGCGCGGGATGCCAAGCGAACATGCTGCGTCCCGAGCGGCGATCACACGCCACCGGGATGCCGATCTGGAACGCCATGGCAACATGGATCTTCACCGCATAACGCGCTGTCGACCCGACACACAAATCTAGATGTTGCAGCATCAACAATGGATCAACGCCCCTCGGGGATGAAGCAGCCCAACCCTCGTCGGCGATGAAGTATTTGAGCCGAGCGCGTCTCGCGTGGTTTTAGCGAAAACGTAACGAGCGGATGCGCGACGCCGCATTCCCGCCGTCTATAACCGACGCCGGCTTCGACTAGACTGCTCGCGCCATGGAAGACCGGTGCGACATCCACCCCGCGTGACGATCACGTAGGCGATTCCCAACGGCCTTGACCCCCACGTTCCCGACCCGCGGGGCAGCGCAACGCAAGTTTAGCTTCAGCCCGTTCGACGTGGTCGTGGGGCTCGCGCTTTTCCTCCTGGTGTTCGCCTTCATCCGTGTCGGCCGCGGCGCCACCGTCACGCTGATCCCCAGCAAGCTCAGCAGCCTCGACACGTCGCCGATCAATCTTCCCTACTACGCGGCACGCAGCCTGCTGCGCATGTTCGCCGCGTTGTTCCTGTCGGTGATCTTCAGCCTCGCGTATGCATATGCTGCTGCGCACAACCGGCGGCTGCGTCGCATCCTGCTCCCCGCCCTCGACATCCTCCAGTCGGTGCCGGTACTCGGCTACCTCAGCGTGACCATCACCTTCTTCCTGGCACTCTTCCCGCACTCGGTGCTGGGGCTGGAAGCAGCATCGGTCTTTGCCGTCTTCACCGCGCAAGCGTGGAACATGACCTTCTCGCTCTACCAGTCGCTGATCACGCTGCCGTCGGACATGGACGAGGCAAGCCGCGTACTCCGCCTCAGCCGCTGGCAGCGCTTCTGGAGTATCGAGCTCCCGAACGGGGCGATCGGACTCGTCTGGAACGGCATGATGAGCTTCGGGGGAAGTTGGTTTTTCCTCACCGCCTCCGAGCAGATCAGCACTTCCAGCCAAGGCGGGTACGTGCTCCCTGGAATCGGCTCTTACGTTGGCATCGCCTCAGCCCGCGGAGAGACCGGAGATGTTGCGCTGGCCATCGTGGCGATGATGTTGGTGGTGGTACTGGTCAATGTCTTCTTCTGGCGACCGCTCACCGCCTACGTGGAGCGCTTCCGCGTGGAGGAGTCCGAAGCGACCGAGAAACAACGCTCGCTGGTGCTCGGCATCCTGCGACGCAGCGCCCTTCCCGAACTCATCACCCGCGGCGTGCACGGGGCACTCGTTCCAGTCAACCGCATGATGGGCCGCATCACCGGCACCGCCGATCGCAGCTTGGTGGAGCATATCGAGCGGCGCCGTCTTGGTGACATCGTGTTCTTCACGCTGACGATCGCGGTGCTCGCATTCGGCCTCTACCGGATGCTGTCGTATGTGGGGAGTGGCCCTGGTGGGCTCGGCATCTTCGCGCAGACCTTCGGACTCGGCTTCCTGACCTTCAGCCGGGTGGTCGTGCTCCTCGTGGTCGCCACGCTCGTCTGGGTCCCAGTTGGCGTCTAGATCGGCTTCAACCCCCGCGTCACGCGATTCGCGCAGCCAGTGGTGCAGGTGCTCGCCAGCTTCCCCGCTAACTTCCTCTTTCCCTTCGCCATCATCGCTTTCACCACACTCGGCATCAGCCTCAACTTCGGGGGCATTCTGCTCATGGCGCTGGGCGCACAGTGGTACATCCTCTTCAACGTGATCGCGGGTGCCAGCGCCGTCCCCAGCGATTTGCGTGACGCGATGCGCAATCTCGGCATCTCAGGGCGAACCCAGTGGCGCCGTTTCATCATCCCGGCGATCTTCCCCGCCTATGTCACGGGCGCCCTCACGGCTGCGGGTGGCGCGTGGAACGCCTCCATCGTGGCCGAGATCGTCCCGTACCACGGGCATACGCTGGTCGCGGGCGGGCTCGGCGCCTTCATTACGCAGGCGACGGCTTCCTTCAGCTTCCCGAAGATCTTCGCCGGCCTCCTGACCATGTGCGTTTATGTCGTCGGCGCCAACACCCTGTTCTGGCGCCGCCTCTACCGGCTTGCGGAAACCCGATACTCACTGGCATGAGCGACGACGTCAGCCTCATCTCCGTGCGGCACGTCACCAAGTCGTTCGCGGGCGCCGCTGATAAGGCGATCCCCGTGCTCGAGGGCATCGACCTCGAGGTCGCCGACTCGGAATTCGTCGCGCTGCTCGGGCGCAGTGGGAGCGGGAAGTCGACACTGCTGCGCTGCATCGCCGGCCTGATCGCGCCCACGTCCGGCGAGGTGCTCTTCCGCGGCCAGCGCCTCGTGGGCTGCAACCCAGGCACAGCGATGGTGTTCCAGACCTTCGCGCTGCTGCCCTGGCTCAGCGTCCAGCAGAACGTGGAGATCGGCCTTGAAGCCCGCAGAGTCCCCGCCCATCAACGCGCTGAGCAGGCACTGCGAGCCATCGACATCGTCGGTCTCGACGGCTACGAATCGGCTTTCCCCAAAGAGCTGTCCGGCGGCATGCGTCAGCGCGTCGGGTTCGCCCGGGCGCTCGTTCTCGAGCCAGATGTGCTGCTCATGGACGAGCCCTTCAGCGCCCTCGACGTGCTCACCGCCGAGAACCTCCGCGGCGAGTTGCTCGAGCTGTGGGAGGGGCACCGCTTTCCGACGAGGTCAATCATCATGGTGACGCACAATATCGAGGAGGCTGTGCTGCTCGCCGATCGCATCCTGGTGCTGGGCACGAACCCCGGACGGCTGCGCGCAGAACTGGTCAACAACGTGCCTCGTCCGCGGCACCGGCGTACCCCCGACTTCGACGCGCTCGTCGACCACATCTACGGGATCATGACCGGCGCCGCAGAGCCGGCAACTGCGGAGGGCAGCTTCGCTGTTGCCCCGCGCAGGACGCCCGGTGACACGCCGCTCCCGAACGCGACGGTGGACGGGCTCTCCGGCCTCGCGGAGATCATCGGACATCGCGATGGCGTCGCCGATCTGGCAGACCTCGCCCGCCTCCTCGGTCTCGAGGTGGACGACATGCTCCCGCTCGTGGATGCGCTGGTGCTGCTCGGCCTGGCAACACTCGACGGCGACACGTTACGGCTGACGCTCGACGGGCTCGCATTCGCCGGGGCGAACATCCAGGAGAGCAAGCGGATCTTCGCGAAGCTGGCGCTCGAACGGGCACCGATGGTGCGCACCATCGACCACGCGTTGCGCGGATCCAAGGACGGCAACCTTCCCTCCGGCTTCTTCACCGATCTGCTGCACCGCACCTCTGGTGAGGACGAGGCGCGTCAGCAGCTCGACATCGCGATCAACTGGGGCCGCTACGCCGAGCTCTACGCCTTCGACGGCACGCGCGACCAGCTGCTGCTCGAAGATCACGAGGGGCACTCCGTGACTGCGCCCGTCGAACAGGCCGAGCCAGCGCGCAAAGGTGCGCTCCGGGTGTACCTCGGGGCGTACCCGGGTTCGGGCAAGAGCTTCGCCATGCTGCGCGACGCACACCGCCGCCGGGCGGCAGGAGAGGACGTTGTTCTGGCGGCCATCGATTCGCGTGGCCGTCCCCATACTGAGGAGGCGATCGGCGACCTAGAGCGAGTCATACCGCTCGTCCACGGCGCGGGCGTCCAGCACCACGAGGACCTAGACCTCGATGCGGTGACCGCGCGCCACCCGCAGGTGGCCGTTGTCGACGACCTTGCGCACATCAACGCACCGGGTCGTGGCAACGCGTGGCGTTGGGAGGACGTCGACGCGATCCTCGACGCGGGCATCGACGTCATGACCGCGCTCGATGCATCACAGCTCGAGAGTCAACGCGAGCTGGTCGAGCACATCACGGGGGCCCCGGTGGCGGTGACCGTCCCGGATCGCTTCCTTGACCGTGCCGACGACGTGCAGTTCGTCGATATCGCGCCGGGTGCGCTGCGACGGCGCATCACGCATGGC
>OCTA010004892.1_pt1 | contig 11684 bp, 12 predicted proteins | sample 1538991 | NCBI WGS metagenome assembly OCTA01 (sample SAMEA3539302, study PRJEB22396) | soil metagenome | biome: tundra; feature: field; material: soil | place: USA | collected 2010-05 | depth 0.15 m | reverse complement strand
CCCGCCGCAACGTCAGCCGGTAATGGCGCGCGCGATCGCTGCGGACGAACCGGATGCCCGTCTCCGTCGTTTCCAGCTTCGAATCGAATAAAAACAACTGGTCCGGCACGACGGCACGACTACACGCCCCCGCCCTTGAAGGCCAGCCTTCACGCCGGCGGCGGCGACTCCCCCCGACGGTGGCGCCACGCGTGCCAGAGGCTGGGCATATGCCCGGAAAAACCGGGCAAAACCACGGCGATCGCCAGCTCTTCGAACCCGCCCAGCACCTCGAGGATCACGGTGGCATGGAACGGCACCGCCGACCAGCCGGCCAGCAGCACGATCACCGTGATTGGCAGAACGATCGCCATCCCCTTGGCCAGCCACGTATGATAGCCCAGCACGCGCCGCCAGCGGATCAATCCGTAGGCGACGATGGCGAAGCACCCCGCCAGGGTCGTCACGAACCACGGCCATTCCTCCCGCATGACCGCCGGCCACAACCGCCAGATTCCCACCACCGCCGCGGAGGTCACGACATAGTCGCCCCAACTGTCGAGCCGGCGGCCAAGATCCGACTCCGCGCCCCACCGGCGGGCCAGATATCCGTCGAACGCATCTGTCAGCAGCGCGATCCCCAGCACGATCAGAAACGCGGCGCGTGAGCCGGTCAGCCACGCGACGGCCACCAGCACCGGCGCCGATCCGAGGCGGATGAAGCTGAGCTGATTGGGGAGCTGTTTCTTCATGACAACGGAACCGTGTCCGGTCGAATGACCCGGCAGATTCTTCTGATCTGCATCATGCCGATTTAGAGCTTCTCAATGCACCAGTCGAGCCGGCCCAGTGTGAGCTCAAGCCACGCAAAACTCGGCGGCAGGCCGCCGCGGGGTCGCGAGAGGCAGCCGGGATTCAGCCAGCGCACGCCGCGCCCGTCGGTTTCGTCGCGTGGCATGTGAGTGTGACCGTGCAACACGATGTCGGCGTCGCGCGGGGGTTTCGCCGGCGGAATATGGACCAGGACGAACCGCACCCCGGCGCGTTCGAGCCGGAGTTCGCGCGGCCAGGCGGGATTCCAATCACAGTTGCCGAGCACCACCCGCAGCGGCGGTCCGAGTCGCTCAATCTCGACCAGCGTCGCCGGATCGCACACGTCGCCCAGATGCCAGATCTCATCGGCGCCGCGCAGCCGCTCTGGCAGTCCGGCGGGGCAACGATCATGCGTGTCGGCAAGAACGGCAATCCGCATGCCGGCAAGAAGCCAGAATGTCGTGCTTTTGGCAAAGGCGGACTGCATCGCCGCTTGCCGGTCCTCGCCGGCCCCGCTAGATCAAGGACCAAGTAGCAAGTGCCAGGGACCAAGTACCAAGTTCCCATGTCTGCTTCCTGCTCGCCGGCTTCCCCGCTGCCCTCTGATCTCTGACTTCCGGCTTCTGTCCTCCGCCTTACATCTTCTGACTTCTCACATCTGTCCTCTCACGCCTGACTTCTGTCCGCTGACCTCTGACTTCTGCCCTCGCCCATGGATAAGGTTCTCCCGTTTCTCCACCGACTCTACTTCGAGGCGCCGTGGTGCTATCTTGCCTGGCCGGCGGCCGCGATGGTGATCGGCACGATCCTCCCCTTCCTCTCCAGCCGGTGGACGGCGCGGCTCGGTGTGGTTCCGCGCCGGGCGTCGGGGCTGGTCGGGATCATCACCGCGCCGTTCGTTCACGCCAACGTCGCGCACTTCGCCGCCAATCTGCCGCCGTTCATCGTTCTCGGCGCGCTCGTGCTGCGCCGCAACGACGCGGGATTCATCGAGGTGGCCGCGACGATCGCCCTCGCCGAGGGCGCGCTGCTCTGGCTGTTCGGGCGCAACGCCGCGCACATCGGGATGAGCGGCGTCATCTTCGGCTTTCTGGGCTACCTGCTCGCGATCGCCTGGTTCACGCGGACTACGTCCGACCTCCTGGTGGCCGGCGGCGTCCTGGTGTTCTATGGCGGCATGCTCGCCGGCATCAGACCCGTCCGCGACGGCACCTCGTGGGAGGGCCATCTCTTCGGGTTGCTCGTCGGCCTCGGCCGGGCCTGGCTGGACACGCGGTAGGAGCCCAAGATTACAGCCTCGTTATTGTGAGGCCGCATTTCTCGGCCAACTGCGCCTGTCGTTCATCTCCCGTCGCAAATTCACTCAGGCGCAGCTCCAATGCCGACGCCACGTGCAGAATATCCAGCGTGCGCACACCGAGCGAATCCGCCCATTCGCGAGAGATTCCCAAAGCCCGGCCATAGACCCGATGCATATCCAGATCGGGCGTATTGAAAACGTAACTTAATCCCACATCACGGTTGAAATGGAAGATCGCTTGCTTGGCCTTGTCGGCCGGCAGTGTTCTGTCGAAAACCCGCCGGCGGATCGCCGTCTGAACCTCCAGTGACAAATGCCGGGTAAAAACCAGCGGCTCCTTCCGAGATTCGACAAAACTGACAACGGCTGGCGAGTTCTTCTCCGGCACGTAAAGCTTAACCACCAGGCTTGAATCGACATAGATCATCAGGATTGTTCCTCGCGCAGTTCCCTGACGACTTCGCTGGTGGGTTTGCCTGGGGGCGGACCATCGGGAAACAGGCGCTTCATCCGTCCTCCAAAATCCGGCCATTCACCCTTGCCTCTTTCCTCCGCAGAGGCAGATGGGATCAGCCGGGCAACCGCCTTGCCGCGCTTGGTGATTGTGATCTCCTCGCCACGTTTGACGCGGGCCAGCACGCGACTGAGCTTGTGCTGCACTTCCCTGATGGTGGCGGTCTTCATGTCTAACAACTTGTCTAACATTAAGAGCGAGTCAAGCCGCGACCCTGACGGCAGCCGCGATTTATGGAACGAATGTCGCCCGGTTACCTTCATACTCAACGACTGAGTAATTTCGCTCAACGATTGAGTATTTAAGAAGTGCGACGCGAATGAGGGATGAGAGGGAAATCACCAGTCGCCGTCGCGCACTTCACGGACGACGCGGGCGACAGCGTGGTTGGGCAGGTGGCGAAAGGTGCGGAGAAGCTCCGCGAAAAGCGCCGGGCGCTTGCAGATGATCGTCTGCAGTTCGCTGGAGACCTTGCCGGCAAGCGCGAGCAGCACATCAGGATCCTCGCCGAGCGCAGCGGCGAGCCGTTTGATCTTCTCTTCGCCCGGCGGCGCCTCCAAACCGCGCTCGATCTTGCTAAGATAGGACGGTTCGAGGTCTACCTGTCCCGCGATGCGGCGGAGAGAGAAGGCCGGATCAACCTCTGCCTTCTTCTGGCGCACCGAGCGCACGTAGTCGGAAAACGACTCGCCCATGCTTTGGTGTGTAGGTTTTACTACACACCTAGGCAAGCACAATATCCGCCGCCCGATTGTTTACCTTCAGCTGCCGAACAGATCCACCGGATTGGAGACGCTGACGCCGGCGGCCTGCAGCACCGCGAGCGCGCGGTCCATGTCGTCGAAGCGGAAGACCATGACGGCGTCGCCGCCCGCGCGCATGGCGAACGCGTACATGTACTCCACCGAGAGGCGGTGCGTCTCCAGCACCTGCAGCACCGAGGCCAGCCCGCCCGGCCGGTCCGGCACCTGCAGCGCCACCACCTCCGTCGCCGTGGTGGCGTAGCCGGCCTTCTCGATCACCTGCTTCGCCTTGTCCGGATCCGGGGTGATGAGCCGGAGCAGGCCGAACTCGCCGGTCTCGGCCAACGTCAGGGTGCTGAGATTCACGCCCGCCTCGGCGAGGATGCGGCACAGCGCCGACAGGCGTCCGGGGCGGTTCTCAAGAAATACAGAGATCTGGCAGATTTTCATGGGTGGAATCTCGTCAAGGGTCGAATGTCGAGGGTCGAGAGCCGACTGACTGCAGGGCGGTGCGAACCTGCGCGAGAGCACCAGAACACGACAGCACAATCGGGCATCTTTGCCGAAGGCATCCAAGGCTCGACCGTCGACTCTCGTCGCTCGACCATGTTGATTCGTTCAGGCTGGTTCGTTGCGTTGGTCCAAAACCCGTTTGGCTTTGCCCTCGCTTCGCGGGATGGTGCCGGGCTGCACGAGGATCACGTCGGTGTGCAGGCTGGTAATCTGCTCGATGCCGTGCGCAAAGCGCCGCTGCAATCCCTCCATCTCGCTCAGGCGGTCGCTCAACATCTCCCCGGTGACCTCGACTCGGACTTCCATCCGGTCCAGGCCCGACTTTCGCGTCAGCACGATCTGATAGTGCGGGAGGCTGGCCTCGGTCTTGAGCAGCGCGGTTTCGATCTGCGACGGGAAGATATTCACTCCGCGAATGATGAACATGTCGTCGCTGCGCCGGCTGATGCGCCGGATCCGCCGGATGCTCCGGCCGCAGGCGCAGGGCCGCGTCTCGAGCGCCGTGATGTCGCGGGTCCGGTAGCGGAGGACCGGCATGGCCCGTTTGCTCAGCGTGGTGAGCACGAGTTCGCCCTCCTCCCCGTCCGGCACCGGTTCGAGCGTCTTCGGATCCACGATCTCCACCAAAAAGTGATCTTCGAACACATGGAGTCCGGCCTGGCACTGGCATTCCGCGGCCACGCCCGGGCCGATGATCTCGGACAAGCCGTAGATATCGTAGGCTTTGATGCCGGACGCCGTCTCGATGTACTGCCGCATCTGGTCGGTCCACGGTTCGGCCCCGAACACGCCGCGCTTCACCTGGAGATCGCGTTTGAAATCGATCCCCAGCTTGCCGGCGACCTCGATCAGGTGAATGAAGTAACTCGGGGTGCACGAGACCGCGGTCACGCCAAAATCCTTCATCACCATGATCTGGCGTTCGCTGTTGCCTCCCGAGATCGGGATGACGGTGGCGCCGATGCCCTCGATGCCGCCATGGAGGCCCAGTCCGCCGGTGAACAGGCCGTAGCCAAACATGTTTTGCACCACGTCGCCGCGGCTGTAGCCGGCCGCATACAGCGTGCGCATGATGACCTGTTTCCAGACGTCCATGTCCTCCGCGGTGTAGCCGACGACGATCGGCTTGCCGGTGGTGCCGCTGGAGGCATGCAGCCGCACGACCTCGCTCATCGGCACCGCAAACAGGCCGTACGGGTAGGTGTCGCGCAGATCGTTCTTGATCGCGAATGGCAGCAAGCGCACGTCTTCCAGCTTCTGCACGTCGCCGGGCTTCACCCCTTTCGCCTCCATGCGTTCGCGGAAGAGCGGCACGCGGTCATAGGCCAGCGTCGTCACGGCCTTGAGCCGCTGCAACTGCACTTCGCGCAGGCGCTCTTCCGGCATGTAATCCAACGCGCTTTCCGGGAAGAAAGTGCCCTCGAGATCGTTCCAGAGATTCCGGATCATGGGGGTATGCTTCTCAGCGTGGAAGCGTCTAGCGCAGGCGGTTCGGCAATTCAAGAATCTCCTGCGCGGCTGCGGAGTGGAGGGCGGATCCTTCCGTCACGCCGGCCACCGGCGGAAGAACCCTCCTCACGCGCCGCGGCCCAAGCCGAACGCCTTGTCATTGGCGGCGTGAAGCTTCTCCGCGAAATGGGCGCGCAGACTGTCGCGCCAGGTCTGCTCAGGAAAATCAAAATGCCGGCTGAGCCGCCCCAGCAGGGCGACGTTGAGCGCCTTGGTCGTGGGTAACTTCGCCACGTCGATGTCGTCCGGCGTCAGCAGCACGCCACTGGACCGCAGCCCATCGCGCACCACCCCAACCTGCGACGGTTCGAGGACCACGAGAAAGTCGCAGGCGCCGTCGGGAATCATCGGGCTGTGCACTTCGCGCCCGAAGCGGACGTCCGACTGCACCGAGCCGCCGCGCTGGCTCATCCCGTGGACTTCGGCCTTCTTGACCATGTGACCCAGGCGGAACACCACGTCGGCAAAGATATCGGACGCCTTGATGACGCCGGTGCCGCCAAGACCGGCGAAACGCACATTGGTGGGGGGAGGACCGATGTTCATGCCGAGAAAACCAGCTATGACTGCAGGGCGGGGTCGCCCGGGCTCGCCGCCAGGCATTGTTCATCCGTGCCGCCGGTCGCATCGCCGCAGGCGCACGACGGCGCCTCCTTCTCGGCGGCTGCGCGGGCCTGGAGCTCCTTTTCCCACGCCACGATCCGGCCGGCCGCGAGAATGCAGGGGCTGCGGGCGATGAAGACCGTCAGCTCGTCCTTGCGCAGCGCCTCGGCGAGGAGTTCCTTGAATCTCGCCTTCTCGCGGACCGGATTGAGCGTGACCACATTCTTCACCCCGGCGGCGCGCGCCAGGTCCTCGTAACTCACCCGGTAGGCCGCCGCGCCATCGAGCCGGCGGCCGGTGCCGGGGTGCTCCTGCTGACCCGTCATGGCGGTCGTGCCGTTGTCCAAGATCACCAGCACATGCCCGGTGGCGGGCGGATTGTAGGCCATTTCGACGAGGCCGGGCAGTCCGCCGTGCAGAAAAGTGCTGTCGCCGATGACCGACACGACGCGCCTGGCCTGATCGCGCGGCAACACATGGCGCAATCCGAGCCCCATGCCCACTGCCGCCCCCATGTCGATCATCATGTCCATCGCCGCGATCGGCGGCAGCGCGGCCAGCGTGTAGCAGCCGATGTCTCCGGCGACGATGCAATCGAGTTCCTTCAAGACCTCGAAACTAGATCGGTGCGGACAGCCGGCGCAGAGTTCGGGCGGTTTGCCGCGCGGCGGCACGGGCTCAGGGCTGGAATCGTGCGCCAGGATGCGCCGCACCCGGTCAACGTTGAGTTCGCCGAAGCGAAAGATCGCGTCGTCCTTGGCTTCCACGGCCAGGCCGGCGGCCCGGCAGGCGGTCGCGAGCCACGGATCGTTTTCCTCGATCACGACGCAACGCTCCACCGATCCGGCGAAATCGCGGAGGGTCTTCAGCGGCAGCGGATGGCTCAGACCGAGTTTGAGCACGCTGGCCTCCGGGGCGGCTTCGCGCACGTGGTGATAGCTGATGCCGCTGGTGATGATCCCCAGCGCCGTGCTTCGCCGTTCGACGCGGTTCGGTCCCTCCGCCTCGTTCCACGCCTGGAGGTCCGCCAGCTTCGCCCGCAACCGCTGGTGCGCGGGTCTGGCATGGCCTGGCACCATGACGCGTCCGGCGATATTGCGGACAAATTCGGGTGTGGGCGCGCCGGTGCCGACGGGCATCGTGCCAACGGGAAACCGTGGGGTGACCGGCGACTTGGAGTGGCAGACCCGCGTGGTCAGGCGGAAGAGCACCGGGAGGTGCCACCGCTCGCTGACCTCGAAGGCCGTCCGCAAAAGATCATAGGCGTCCTGCGAGTCGGCCGGCTCGAACATCGGCACGGCCGCCGCCTCGGCGTAGCGCCGGCTGTCCTGCTCGTTCTGACTCGACGCCATGCCGGGATCGTCGGCGACAATCAGCACATAGCCGCCGTCGACGCCCGAGTAGGTCATGGTGAACAGCACATCGGCCGCCACATTCAGACCGACGTGCTTCATGGTGCAGATCACCCGCGCCCGGGCGAATGCGGCGCCGAGCGCGACCTCGGCGGCGACCTTTTCATTCGGCGCCCATTGGGCCCTGCCCCCCAGCGCGCCGAACCCCTCGAGGATCTCGGTGGAAGGCGTGCCCGGATAGCCGGTGCCAAGCGCCACCCCGCAATGAAGCGCCGCAAGCGCCACCGCCTCGTTGCCGCTCAGCAACAGCCGGCCGGAGGAATCCTGGGAAGGGTTCATGAAATCTAGTAGTAAGTAGCGGGCAGCGAGTAGCGAGTAGGGCCCAGCGGGAAGATCGCCTGCGAGCAGGCTCCTACATTTCAGCCCCGGGTGGCGAGATACGCCCGAAGATTGGCCAGGCAGCGTTCATTCTGGGCGGCGGTTCCGACCGTGATGCGCACATGGGTGGGCAGGTTCGCGAACGGCCGGACGATCGTGCCGCGCGCCTGCAGGAACTGGAAGACCTTGGCTCCATCCGGGACCTGCACGAGGATGAAGTTGGCTGCCGACGACACGTACGGGAGTCCCAATTCGTGGAAACCGGCCCCGAGTTGTTTGAGACCGGCCCGGTTGACCTCGCGGCTGCGTTGCACGAACCTGGTGTCGTCGAGCGCCGCGATCGCCGCCGCCTGCGCCACCGAGTTGATGTTGAACGGCGCCCGGGCGCGGTGCAGCAGCGCCGCAATGTCGGGCCGGGTATAGCCGTATCCGACCCTCAGACCCGCGAGGCCGTAGATCTTGGAAAACGTCCGCGTGCACAACACCGCCCGGCCGCCGGCGATCAGCGGACGGAGGTCCGGCGCCTGGTCCTGATATTCCGTGTAGGCTTCGTCGAGCACCAGGAGCACGTCTTCGGGCAGACTGCCGGCGAATTCGATCAACTCCGCCTCGGTATGGGCGGTGCCGGTCGGGTTGTTCGGGCTCGCCAGAAAAACCACGCGGGTGCGCGGCGTGACCGCGGCGCGCATGGCCGCGAGATCGTGGGCCAGCCTGGGCATGGCCACCTCGACCGCGTGGGCTCCCAGCAAGAGCGTGACCAGCTTGTAGACGGCGAATCCGTGCACGCCCATGACCGCCTCGGCGCCGGGTCCCAGAAAAACATGCGCCACCAGTTCGAGCACCTCGTTGGAGCCGTTGCCAAGAATGAGCTGGTCGCGCCCAACCTGCAGACGAGCGGCAATCTTGCCGGTGAGATCCCAGCAACTTCCGTCCGGATAAAGATTCACCTCGCGCAAGGCCGCAGCAGCGGCTTCGACCGCCTTCGGCGACGGGCCCAGCGGGTTTTCGTTGGAAGCCAGCTTGTCGATCCGGTCGGGGTTGAGCCCGAATTCTCGGGCGACCTGACCGATCGGCTTGCCCGGCTGGTAAACCGGCTGGTTCAGAATATGGGCTTGGGCGAAACGGGCGGCTTCCATGGCTTCTGGAAAAAGGGGGATTATGGCTAAGCGGCCACCGCGGAAGATGCAATGCTGGTGGATGCGCAGCGATTGGCTTCCGCTGCCGATTTTTTGCCGCTGTTGCTATTGCCTCCCGCCCCGCGGCTTGTTCATCTCGCTGCCACCCCATGAAGTACGGTCATTTCGACGACAAGGCCAAAGAATACGTCATCACCCGCCCCGATACGCCGCGCCCGTGGTCCAACTACCTCGGCTCGACGGAATACGGCGCGATCATCACCAACCACGCGGGCGGCTACTCGTTCTACAAGAGCGGCGCCACCGGCCGGTTCCTGCGGATGCGTTTCAACAGCATCCCGTTGGACCAGCCGGGCCGCTATTTTTACCTGCGCGACCGGGAGTCGGGCGACTTCTGGTCGGCCTCCTGGCAGCCGGTCGGCAAACCGTTGGCCAGGTACAAATCGACCTGCCGCCATGGCACTGCCTACACCAGCATCGAGAGCCGTTACGCGGGCATCGCCACCGAGGCGCTCTACTTCGTGCCGCTGGGCCAGACCTTCGAGTACTGGCGGCTGCGGGTGACGAACAAGTCGAAACGGGAGCGCCGCCTCTCGGTCTTTACCTACTGTGAGTTCGCCAACCTCTGGCACACCTTCCAGGACCAGGTGAACCTGCAGTATTCGCAGTTCATCACGCGGGCCACGCTCGAGGACGGCATCCTCGGCATCACCTGCAATCCAAACTTCGACTTTGACGGCCAGGATCTGACCGGCTGCAACCGCACGTGGATGGCGCTCACCGGCGCGCCGCTGGCCGGCGTGGAGACGGTGCGCGAGCGCTTCCTCGGCAGCTACGGCGGCTATGCGGCGCCCGCGGTCGTCGTCCAGGGCCAGTGCTCCAACTTCCTGGCGGAGGGTGACAACGTGGTGGGCGGCCAGCAGGCCGACCTCACGCTCGCCCCCGACGAAACGCGCGAGCTCATCGTGTTGCTCGGCCTCGGCACCGTCGACAGCCACGGCCGGAAGACCGCGGCCGAGTTCGGGACCAGCGCGCGCTGCGCGGAGGAGTTCCAGAAGCTGAAGGCCGCGTGGCACGCGCCGCTCGCGTCGCTGCAGGTCGAGACGCCCGATCCCGACTTCGACCACATGGTCAACGTGTGGAATGCCTACAACGCGCTCATCACCTACGCCTGGTCGCGCTCCGCCTCGCTCGTCTACAACGGCGAGCGCGACGGCCTGGGTTTCCGCGACACGGTGCAGGACATGCTCGGGGCCATCCCCCTGCTGCGCGAGGGCGTGCGGGCGCGGCTCGAGCTCATGCTCACCGGCCAGGTCGCCAGCGGCGGCGCCATCCCCGTGATCAAGCCGTTTTCCCACCGGCCCGGACACGAGCCCCCGCCGCGCGACGAGGAATATCGCAGCGACGACTGCCTGTGGTTTTTCAACGCCGTGCCGGCCTATGTGGCCGAGACCGGCGATGTCGCTTTCTACCAGAAGATGCTGCCCTACGCCGACCAAGGCGAAGCCACCGTGTTCGGCCACCTGCGCCGCGCCCTGGATTTCAACCTCGAGCGCACCGGCCGCAACGGCCTGCCCTGCGGGCTCTCGGCCGACTGGAACGACTGCATCCGGCTCGGCTACCACGGCGAGAGCGTGTTTGTCGCCTTCCAGCTCCGGCTCGGCCTCGACGTCTACGCGAGCATCGCGGAAAAACTCGGCCAGCCCGCCGAGGCCGCCTGGGCCCGCGCGGAATTGCAGAAGCTCGACGAGAAGATCCAAAAGGTGTGCTGGGACGGCGAGTGGTTCATCTGGGCCATCGGCCAGGATGGCACCATCTATGGCACCAAGGATTTCGCCGAGGGCCAGGTCTACATGAACACCCAGGTGTGGGCGGTCATGAGCGGTGCGGCCACGCCCGCGCAGGCCCGGCAGGCGCTCCAGACGCTGAAAGAGAAATGCGCCACCCCCTACGGCGTCATGCTCTGCGCGCCGCCCTTCATCAAGGCCAACCCCGACATCATGAAGGCCACCCTTTTCAACGCGGGGGCCAAGGAGAATGCCAGCATCTTTTCCCACACCCAGAGCTGGGGCGTCATCGCCGAGGTCATGCAGGGCGATGGCGACCAGGCCTACGCCTACTACCGCGCATTCATGCCGGCGGCCTACAACGACCGCGCCGAGGTGCGCCAGATCGAGCCGTACGTCCACTGCCAGATGACCTATTCGCGCTATAACATCAACGAGGGTGCCAGCCGCACCCCCTGGCTCTCGGGCACCGCCTCGTGGAGCTATTACACGGCCACGCACTGGATCCTCGGCGTGCGTCCGGAAGCCGAAGGCCTGCGGATCGACCCGTGCATTCCCAAGAGCTGGCCCGGCTTCAAAATGCGCCGCCACTTCCGCGGCAAAAACCTGCGGATCGAGGTGAAGAATCCGGCCGAGGTGTGCCGGGGCGTGAAAATCCTCACCGTGGACGGCAAGACTGTCCCCGGCTGCGTCGTCCCCGCCGACCGGCTGAAAGACGGCACGAAGATCGTGGCCACGCTGGGCTGACCGCCGCCAGCAAGTTTCGCCCTTCGACGGGTCGGTGCGACTGCGGGTCAACTCGCCGGCCCGAAGAGCCCGATTGCGTGCCGAAGGGCGCTCCGCCCGCATTACCTCGAGCGGCCGGTGTGCGAGGCAAGCCCCGACCGCCAAACCCCAGCCCGACTAAGCCGGATCCATGCAGTCGGACCAGGTTCTTCCCAGAGAAGCCGTGGCGCCAAACGGTGGAGCCCGCCGTCCCCGGCGGGCTTTGAACTTTGTCGTCGAAAAACCCGCCGGGACGGCGGGTTCCACCTTGGTCAACTGAATCGTTCCGTCT
>OCTA010004891.1_pt1 | contig 11684 bp, 9 predicted proteins | sample 1538991 | NCBI WGS metagenome assembly OCTA01 (sample SAMEA3539302, study PRJEB22396) | soil metagenome | biome: tundra; feature: field; material: soil | place: USA | collected 2010-05 | depth 0.15 m | reverse complement strand
CCGTTATCGCAAAAGTCAAACGCCCAAAAATCGCGCTCCTAACTAAGCGCCATTCATGTATGACAACGGCCAGGGCGTGGCGAAGGACTACGCTGAAGCGGTCAAGTGGTATCGCAAGGCGGCTGAGGCGGAAAATGCATTCGGCCAGACCAGGCTCGGCGTGATGTACGAGAACGGCAATGGTGTGACGAAGGACTACGCTGAAGCGGTCAAGTGGTTTCGCAAGGCGGCGGAGGCAGGGGATGCACGGGGCCAGGCCAACCTCGGCCTGATGTATGCGAACGGCCAGGGCGTGGCGAAGGACTACGCTGAAGCGCTCAAGTGGCGCCGCAAGGCCGCGGAGGCAGGGGATGCATTCGGTCAGACCTGCCTCGGCGTGATGTACGAGAACGGCAATGGTGTGACGAAGGACTACGCTGAAGCGGTCAAGTGGTTTCGCAAGGCGGCGGAGGCAGGGGATGCACGGGGCCAGGCCAACCTCGGTGCGATGTACGCGAACGGCCAGGGCGTGGAGAAGGACTACGCTGAAGCGGTCAAGTGGTTTCGCCAGGCGGCCGAGGCGGAAAATGCATTCGGCCAGACCAGGCTCGGCGTGATGTACGAGAACGGCAATGGTGTGACGAAGGACTACGCTGAAGCGCTCAAGTGGTTTCGCCAGGCGGCGGAGGCAGGGGATGCATTCGGCCAGACCAGGCTCGGCGTGATGTACGAGAACGGCAATGGTGTGACGAAGGACTACGCTGAAGCGCTCAAGTGGTTTCGCCAGGCGGCGGAGGCAGGGCATGCACGGGGCCAGGCCAACCTCGGCGTGATGTACGAGAACGGCAATGGTGTGGCGAAGGACTACGCTGAAGCGGTCAAGTGGTATCGCAAGGCGGCAGAGCAGGAGGAGTCGGTGGCGCAGAGCTACGTGGGGTTGTGCTACGAAGATGGCAGAGGAGTGAGACGGGATGTGGCTGAAGCAATTCGCTGGTATCGGAAAGCCGCGGCGAACGGCAGTACGGAGGCAACACTGGATCTCTTGCGCTTGAGCCAGAAGTAGGCAAACAATATGCGCTGCCTAAAATGTCAAACCGAAGTCGCAGGTGGATTGCTGTTTTGCCCCATCCCGAGTCAGGTGTTGGAAGCCTTGGCCTGCGCGCATGGAAGAGGCGGCGTCCACCGGGATTTGAAGCCGGCGCGGTCTTCGCGGCGCTCGTGAAATCCTGCCCGCCGGGGACTCGGCCACAAGGGTTAAAGGATGGAGAACTGTTAGACGCGCCTAAACGGCATGACAATTTGGGATTGCCTTGCTCGCCGGTCGGGCCGTAGGTTTCCGGTCGTATGCGCGGCAACTGGGAATGAGTCGGGGCCGAAACTCGAATTTGCATCGAGATCGAAACCTGCATGATCAGCATCTTTTCGCTTAGTTCTGACGTCTGCTCCACTGGGGAGGATTGAGCATGAAAGTGACGTTACAAAGGCGCCACGAGCCCATCACGCTGCTCGAGACGCAGGTTTTGGGCAGTGGTGGCCAAGCGCGGGTCTTTCCCGTCGAAGCGCATCCCGAATGGGCGGCCAAGGTTTATCACAAACCGGATTTCAGGCATGCGGCCAAATTGGCGGTGATGGTGGCTGATCCGCCCGAGGACCCAATGGCCGCACGGGGGCATGCCTCCATTGCCTGGCCGCTTGACCTGCTGGTGGACTCCGCGGGGACGGTGGTGGGGTTCCTGATGCCTCGGGTCAATGGCACCCGGCCGATCATCGACTACTTCAGTCCCAAGACCCGCCGCAAGGCCTGTCCGGGGTTTAACTATTTCTATCTGCTGCGCACGGCGCGCAATCTGGCGGCGGCGCTGCACGCCATCCATTCACGGGGGTATGTGATAGGGGACGTCAACGAAACCAACATTCTAGTTAGCCTGACGGCGTTAGTGACGCTGGTGGATACGGACTCGTTTCAGGTGTACGATCACGGGAGTGGGGAGTGTTACCGTTGTCCCGTGGGGCGGTTGGAGTACAGTGCGCCGGAGGTGCTGGCGCGAGTGGGGCAAGGGTTCAGCTACGCGTCGCTGGACCGTGCAACAGAGCAGGATCTGTTCGGTTTGGCGGTGTTAATCTTCCAGTTGTTGATGGAGGGGACGCATCCCTTTGCGGGGGTTTACAAAGGACGGGCGGAGGCACCGACATACTCGGAGCGGATACTGGCGGGACATTTTGCCTATTATCAAGGGAGGGAGATGCCGTATGAGCCCTCGCCCGTGGCGCCGCCTTTCGCGCTGTTGCATCCGTACCTGCAGCGGACTTTCATAGAGTGCTTTGTTGAGGGACAGAATCACCCCGCGGCACGGCACGGGGCGCTGGCATGGGTGCGTTTGTTGGATCAATTGGCTCGCGAAGTGATTTACTGCAAAGCCAACAGCCAGCATGTCTATTGGCCACATCTCAAGAGTTGTCCCTGGTGTGCACGGGCCACCAAACTGGGCGGGCGGGACCCGTTTCCCGCGCTGACCTCGGCTCCGCCGCCCAGTGCGGTCGAGGCACCCGTGGCCTCGGAGGTTGCCGCCAAGACTGCGACTGCCAGCCCGCCAATTCGGGTGCAACTCCCGCCATTGCCTATTGAAAGGCCGTCGTCCGCTCAACCGTCGCAATCTACTTTAAGACGATGGGTCGCATCGCTACCATTGCCGGCGACGCTCAGTTGGCGGCCAGTGCTGCCATGGGTGGGAGCCGGTGCCGTGGTGCTGGCTGTCGTGGCGGGCACTTTGTGGATGCAGACGGTAGAGAATGGGACTCAGCGGGTGGCCAAACCAAAGCAAAAGCGGCTGGAAGCCGCCCGGGTTAGCGCATCAAGCCCGAGCCAAGGCGACCTTTTTGTGCAAAGCTCTACAAATACTCCGGTAAGCTTGGAGAGAACGTCCCCGCGAGCTGCAACGAAGTATAAGCCGTGGACCAATAGCCTAGGAATGGCGTTTGTGCCAGTGCCGCAGACGAGGGGATTGTTCTGTATCTGGGAGACGCGAGTGAAGGACTACAAGGAGTATGTCGCAGTCAGCAGCCCCGCGGATGGGAGCTGGCGCAACCCCGGTTTTGCCCAAGCTGACACCCACCCTGTGGTTAAGGTAAGCTGGGAGGATGCGAAGGCATTTTGCCGTTGGTTGACGGAAAAGGAACGGCGGGAAGGCATAATCGGATCGAAGTATAGCTACCAGTTGCCTCGGGATTGGGAATGGAGCGTGGCGGTCGGCCTAACAGAAAGTGGAGGGGGGACACCGGAGAACAAGGATGAGAGAATCCCCGACGTGTATCCTTGGGGGCGCCAGTGGCCCCCGCCGTACGCAGCAGGGAATTACGATTCATCCTTGGGCGTGGACATTTTTGAGTGGACTTCGCCAGTGGGGAGTTTCGAGTCCAATCGCCTTGGGCTCTACGACCTCGGCGGGAACGTGTCGGAATGGTGCGAGGACGAGTATTCACCCGGCTCAGGTGATCGTGTGTTGCGCGGTGCAGCGTGGAGCGACAACAAACTTGTCACCCTGCTCTCCTCGTGCCGCTTTCACGACTCCCCTGGCGGTCGCTACAACAATTACGGTTTCCGGTGTGTGTTGGTCAGCGCGTCTTCGCCGTAGGCGAGAGGGAAGCGAAGAGAGCAGAAATAGGCACCGCGAGACCACAGGCTACAAGGAAAGCAGAAAGCCCGGATGAACAGCATCACCAACAAGAAGGCGACACAAAATAGAGGTCCTCTTGCCGCAAGGCCCGCATTGTGCCCGTGTAGATTTCTGGCCCTGCCTCGAGAGTCGGATTACTGGCCCAGGCAGCAGACATTGTAGCCGTCGGGCCGTCGGCGCGACCTCAGAATTGGGCTTGCAATTTCTATTCAGTGGCTTATTCTGGCTAGTCCTAGTTCAGTAGCGTGCAATTAAAAGGCGTTATGAAGATAAGTTTCGCGAAACTGTATGGTGTTCTATGCACGAGCTGTGTGTTGTTCCCTTTTCCCTCCCTTGCGCAATATCGTCCGTTTAATCCGCCCGGACAGCAGCCTGACCCGGTAGCGGAGGCAGCAAATCGGGAATACATGCGAAACCTCAGGGAAGCTTATGATGAGCAGAACAGAGTACAGCAGAACCAGTTTGCAATTACTGAGGCACAAAGACGCGAATACGCGATATTTAAAGCCAAAGTAAAACCTGTAGAGGACATCCTCGCCAAAGTAGGCCCAGATGCCTACCGCAAGTTTTCGGATGGAACGGTGGCCTCTTTGGAGTTGCTCCTATGGATTAAGTATCGCCTTACTTCTCTCGCTGATTGCAAATACCCATATGTGGACAAGGTGGTCTTGGTTGAAAACTTCACGGTGAAAGAAACAACGGGTGATGGTTGTAGAATCGCGGCGTTGGAGCGAAACCTTCTTCAGGGTCAGGAAGAGGAGTGGTTCGTTGACGGCCTAAGGATCTCTAACGATCATCCGCAACCCCTCATCTTAATACTAAGTAAACACGGGAACTGTAACTATACCACGATTAAGGGAGCACGTCGCAAGATCCCCAAGTTCGAGTTGGGGGAGAGGGCGACAAAGGAGGAATATGAAGAAATCTGCAGGAAGCTTACCCCGATCTCTCCCACCCCAGCACCCCGTTCGGCTCCCCGGGGCTCATATCGCCCGCAGGAAGAGAACCAAGCGCCGGCAGTCAGCACGGCCAGCGAGGCATTTCGCCGCCGTTATGGCCTTGCTCCCGCGCCAAACGCACCCCCGAGCGGGAATTCGCAATCGCCGAGTGATGCCTTCAATGCCCGTTACGGCCGGGCATCAACGCCCGCCCCCTCCCCCAACATGTCGGCGGTAGGCCAGAGGAAGGCATCGTCGCGCATTTTCCGAGGGATGTTATCAGCTGTGAACAAACTGGACGGTACTTTCCAGGTTGGCCAAAACACCTATCAGATCACCGCTGAAACCAGAGTGACCAAAGGCGGCAGACCAGCCACGCTGGACGACGCGGCCGTCGGCGACACAGTCAGCGGCGTTGCGAAGCCAGATGAGGACGGAAGAACGGTGGCTTCAAGCCTAAGATTGTCGTTGAACTCGCCCTGAGTCCCTTCGCTTGGGAACCCTAGTGGCGGCGTTCCCGGCAACACCCCGGCTCCAAGGGACGGTAGTGGTCAGGAGGGGATTTGAGGAGAGGTTTTCTCATTTCTGCGAAAAACCAGGGCAGACAGGTGGTCGAAAAGCTACGGTCGGGGGTCGCATCCTCCGAACCCCTCCATGCCCCCACGCTCGGGGAGGCTGGCTGGGCCGAAGATTCTCAATACCGAGAACAGCAAAGAACCGGATTATTTCGCCGTCTTCACTTCAATGACCAGCGTGCCCAATTGCAGCTTGCTGCCATTTCGCAGCGCCACCTTTTGCCCGTTGATCTTGTTCTCAAACTCCACCTTCCCGCCGACAAAGGACACTAGCCCGGTTACCGGTGGAAAGCCCTTCTCTTTGGGAAGATACACATGGGCTTCGGGCGAGCTGCCCAAAATAACCGGCTGCGCTCCCAGGTTGACCGTCGTGGTCTCTTTGGGCGCCCAATGAACGAGCAAACAGGCCTCGCGCGCGATTTGTTCCGCCAAGGCAATCATCAGGCCAATGAAGAACCCCAACAAAGCCGCCCCCAGCAAACGGCCAGCAAAGTCCGCCAGCATCCCGGCGCCGGCCAGGAACCCAAGACTTCCGACCACTCCGCCAATGGCGCCCCCTAACAAGGCCCGCCAGGTCTTCAGGTTGGGCACAAAGAAAGTCATGCCCAGCCCCACCAGCCCCCCCAGAAGCGTCCAAGCGGCAATCCGTCCCACCAATTCCAGCGCCGCGACGCTCGCCGCACCTTGGAACAGCAACTGGCCCAATGCTCCTGCTACCATGCCCGCTCCGATGCTTCCGCCGGCGCCCAGCAAGCCCTCCTTGGCGCTGAGCAGCCGCCGGTGCAGATACGCATTCTGGCCCACGATGAGCACGAGCCCGAGCCCGACCGAGAGCAAAGCCGTCCAAATGCCGATGCGTGACATCGCCCACACCAGAGAATATTGGCTGCCCCGGCTGCTGGATTCCACTAGTTGCTTGCTGCGAATAATTCTTTCAGCCTCGCGAAAGGCCTCCAGGAACTTCCCGGAAGTCGTCGGCATCACCTGTTTTGGATCTCCCGTAATTTGTTGCAGATATTGCACCTGCGCGTCACCGGTGGCGACACTAACGATCAGAATACCATCCGCCCGCGCACTCTGGGCTGCGTTCAGCGTTGGAACGCTGGCGCTGGGTGGCTCGGGCATGCCGTCTGTGAACAGGAGAATAGCGCGCGGCGGGCCATTTGAGCCACCTTCAACCGACCGCGGGCTGAATTGTTTTGTCGCCATTTCCATGGCCAGGTCCATCCGCGTGGAACCACTTGCCTGCAACGCCCTAACCGCGCTCTCCAAAAAGCCGGCGTGGTTTGTGAGCGGAGCAGCTACCCAAGGGAAAGTGTTGAATCCCACCACCGCTATCGCATTGCACGTTAAATCCTGGCCGCGCAGAAACTGAATCGCTGCTTCCTTGACTTCATTAATTTTGTCTCCGTGCATGCTGCCGGAGCAGTCGATCAGGAGACAGATTTCACGGGCCGTTGCCGGGGACGGCGCCTTGCGCGTAGCCAATAGTAGTGCTTCTCCAATGAGCCCTCCCAGGAAACAGCCCAGTGCACCCAAAAGTGCAAAGAACACCGGTTTGGGCAACTGTCGCGTTAACTGGGCCAGCATTGGGCCGGGGGTTGCCGCAGGGCCTGGCTCAGCCGTTGCTGCCGGAGAGGTCGTTTCGTCCTTCATGAGGTATGGTTTGCTCCTTTCTGGTGCTGGTTTGTTTCTTTCAGTGCGGGCGACCGCGCAAATTGAGCTCGTTGGTCGGGCGGTATTCGTGCGAGACAAGTGACTGCCAATACCGGAGTCTTCGTAAATGCTGTTACGCGGCCAATCAGTGGCATTAACCGCACCAATTGCTGGGACACAACTTCAACGTAGCCTGCGATCACAGAGTCCGGGGTTAGGTCTCGCACCCGCAGCCGGACCTGGCAGATCCCGCGGACTAGGGCCGGCAGGTCAAAATCAAGGCCGCTGATGCGAGTCGCGAGTCGGCAGTTCACCGGCACGGCAATCTCCAGCGTGAACAGAGCCTTTGGGGTGTTTAGTTCTCCTAGGTTCAGAAAATCGGGGAGCCACCATGGCTCTGATTCTCCCGCCAAGCCGCTCACACTGCCCTGGATTCTGACGTTTTGGAACTGTGGGCCGTTCCCCGCCGCCACAGCAAGGACGATTGGCGGAGCCGCGCGATTTGCCCGGGATCCCGCGTAACGCAGAAACACCTCCCGCAACACAACATCTTTAGACCTTACTGCGAGCGCTGGCTCGGTGCCGTCACCCCAAAAACACACGCCTGCGCCCTCAACTTTCAGAGGCTTGTCAATGACCAGCGGGCCGTAATCGCCGGCGGGTATTCGGAGGGTTGTCCCGGGTTGGGCTTTTGCGACCAGCGATTGCAGCGAAGGGAGTGCCATGTCAGCTCTCCATAAAGTCAAACCAAAGCAATCGTTCCCCTGGCTGCAGTGAGCCCCGCACCATTAAACCCCGCTCGATCACCATCGATTGCCCGCGCCGAATCCGCGCTCCATGCACCACGTGCATGTCTTCGTCGGATTGGTTCACAAGATAGTATTTGTTCTGGTGGAACGCTATATAGCCTTGGGGAGTGGGATCGGCATTCTCTGCCGGAAAGGTGTTTGCACGGGTATGCCATCGGTACAAAACAAGATTGGGCGACACCGTTAAACAGGGCCCCTCATTTACAAAGTGCCCGGGCCGGTCTTCGCGGTAAAAGCGCACCAAAGGAACCGGCCCGCTCACCACCTGCCCGGAATGGGGGCATTGTCGCGGCATCCCCGGGCCGAGGATGAACCAGTCCTTTCCGCCCGGGCAGGGGTAAAGCCAGTCAATGGTGCGATAGAGCGCTTTCTCCCATTCGCTCGCGTCTGCCCGCCGATCTGGTTGGTGCAGCCCATCCACAAAGGTCTTACAAAACAGCTTCTCCAAATATCGCCCCATGCGGCTCACGGGAATGGCAGGCGGAGGCCGCAGATGGTTAGAATGGTCCGTTGGGTGTTCCACGAACAAGGCCTCGGGCCCTTTTTCAAGACGCTCCTGTTCCTCGGGTGACTTCGCACTTGGCACCTTAGACCCCTCCAATGGGTGGCGGTGCAGCAGCGTTTCGTAAATCAGCACCGCCAGTGCGTGTCGGTCGGTGGCAATGCTCGGCAGCGCCTTGCCCCCGACCACCTCGGGCGCAATATAGCCCGGGGTGCCATACACCGAAGGCGGTGCCACCTTCGGCACCACCAGCGAGTCAATGTCAATAATGCACGAATCCCCGCTCTTCGGATCGATCAGCACATTCTTGTTCGAGAGATCGGAGTGCGCCAGCCCGGCAAAATGCATCCGTCGGACGGCGCGCGCCATCTTCGCGCACAACTGCAGGCTGCCCCGAAAATCACCCCGCTCGCTTTCCGGGACCAGTTTGATGCACTTGGGGCTGGTAAACCACTTCCCCTGCTTCTGACGCATCGCCCCGGTCCGATCCTTGTAATAGAAATTGCTTCGATACGCGGGGGCGACCACCGCCAAGGGCAGATTCGATATTTGGTGGGTCGAAAGAAACGTGTTCGAGCACGAGACGCCGCCATCTACCACCCCCACCGGCCAGCAAAAATGGCTTTTCCAGTAGTCGCCCGTCCCGCTCGCCGTCGTGGGGTTGAACTCGTGGAGTATTTTCCCCAGTCGCTTCCGCCGCTCCTGCCGGTCTCTAAGCTGGCCGAAGAAAAAGCAGATCACATGCTTGTGGTCCCGCGTGAAGAAGACAACCTTTTCCGCGCCCGAGTCTAACGGCTGGTCCTCAAATTCAATCTCGCTTTGAATCTCGGTTCGGTCGGCAAGTCTGGCCTTCAGGTAGCCCATAGCTCGATCTGGCCCTCCAGCGCCTCACCGGAGGACCTGCGCCACTGCGGCGCAAGGTGCGCGATACAGTGCGACCAACGTGCGGTCGTCATTTTCCCCCCGCTTCCGGAAATCCAGCCAACTCAGCAACGAACTGCTCACGTCTGCCTGCAGCAACGGTGCCGCCTGCGGCGTCTGGGTGAACTCCGGAAAGCTCTCGTTCACTCCCAAATAGAGCTGCTGGAAGATGGCCCGGGCCTTCCCCTGCATTGGGTAAAACGGGTCCTCGATGCCATCCGAACATAATAGCAGGCATTCTATTTCCTGAGCCTCAAACACATGCAGGCGCCTCGCTTTGCTCTCCGCGGAATCGTCGGGGACGAAGCAGGTGACCTGGCCGGAATACTCTCCGCTGTCCGCCAGTTCCAACGCCTGCACCTGCCCGGTTCTCCGCAGCACGCAAATGGCGCCGTCCCCCACCTGACTGATGTAAATCTTTCCGACTCCTTCATTCTCGATCTGCACGGCAACCAGCAGCGTGGAATGGAAGTCCCTGGCTTGGCACCCGGCCGCCGCCGCCAATTCACGCAGACGCTGGCAAATGTGCTTCACCGTCGCCCCGATGCACCGGCCCACTCGCTCCTGCTCGGATTCCAATTCGGCGCCCCCCGTTGGCTGGCCATTTCCGAAAAGCGTCTTCTGCAATTGCCTAATCATTTCCCGGCAGCAGATCTCCGACGCGATCCGGCTGTGCTTGGAGGAACCTGCGCCATCGGCGACACACACAACCGAATACCCCTCGCCGGAAGCAAAAGCAAAGGCGTCCTCGCGATGCGTCCCGGCGTGAGCGTGGAGCCTGCCTCGACGCGTGGCCCCGGCGACCAGCCACTCGCCCGCTCCTTTGCCGCCCTGCGCGCGCTCATCCTGGTAAACCACTTCCGCCAACTCGGGCCACTGACGTCCAATTTCCTCCGGGCACCACAGCCCCGTTGCTGGGATACTCTGCCACGAGGCGGGTGCTGGCTTTGTGCTCGATGGTTGGGCCGGCGTGCTAGCCTTTCCTGCCTCGGCGGGAGTTTCTACCGCCTCGACGGGAGCCTTCCCTACCTCGACGGGAGCCTTCCCCACCTCGACGGGAGCCTTCCCCACCTCGACGGGAGCCTTTCCCGCCTCAACGGGAGCCTTTCCCGCCTCGACGGGAGCCTTTCCCGCCTCAACGGGAGCCTTTCCCGCCTCAACGGGAGCCTTCCCCGCCTCATTAGGATCGGCTGGGGGCGAGCACTTGTCCGCGGGACTGGTTGGTTCCTTCTTCTCCGGGGGCAATCCAGGCGAGGCAGCGGCCGACTCCCCGCCCCACCAGCCCAGTATCTGGCGAAGTCGCTTCCGTAACCTCGCTAGGGCAGCCAGCTCCGGGCGCCCAGGTTCGGCTTCCCCAGCCGCCCTGGGAATCCGGCTGTTGTCCGCAGCCATAATCGCGCGGTTCCCTGGGACCTAAGGAACGATGGTGATCATCGGAGGCGCAGGCGGCAGGGTCACCGGCGCGGGCTCCGCGCCCGGTCCAACCGGGGCCGTTCCAACCTTCTGACTGGCCTGCTTGATAGACGCCGACACCCACTTGAAGAACTGCTTGAACGAGTCTGGCGTCATTTCCTTCATCACCAGCACAGTATCGGTTACGCTCTTGAGGGTCTTCAATGCTTCTTCAGCCTGCTCGCCGCACGCTACTGCAATCACATTGCCGGCCCGCTTTCGCTTGAGTTCATCGGCGGCCTGCTGCCAGCTATCCGTCGGCACTCCATCGGTGAGAATAAACACCAGAGGTTTCCAGTCACCTTTCACTTCACCGGTGGTCTTCTGCACTTCCCGGTCCATGCATTGAATCAAAAGCCTAAGCGCTTCGCCAAACGCGGTGGTCCCGCCGGCTTGGAGGTCGGGCGGATTGAATTGAGCAACTTCGATCAGCGGGGCAATCTGCTGGGCCGTGCTGGCAAAACTAATCACCGATAGATAGGCGCTTTCGATTGCTGATGGATCTCCCATCAGCTCGCTGTGCAAGGCTCGAATGCCGGACTTGACCGACTCAATTGGACTTCCGGACATGGAGCCGGAACAGTCTGCTAAGATATAAACAGGGAGGCGTCGTATCATAATATGTATCTCCTACGTTTTAAGTTTTAGTTTGAATTCATTCTTCCCGCAGTTCCACTAAGCGTGTTTACAGCCTGACCCGCCATTGCGCACGCCGCGGTTTTTGGGACGGCACTCCAATGCCCCGAAACTTTGTAGCCGCAATTTTCCGAGCTTGGCTGCTATCACGCAAATAGCATTTTGCAGTGGACACCTCCATCTCCGCAAGAATAAATGCGGAAATTTCACATGCTGGTCCCCATACTGTCCAAAAACTCGCGTTTCCGCTTGGAACTCACGAGCATCCGACCGTCTACACAAGTACAGTATCTGGGTTACAACAGGTTCAAAAACGGGACGAAATAGCCACGAAAAACCCCACAGGCAACGAAACCATGTTCGTTGCCTCTTTATTACGAGCCTCTGCAAGCTTTGAGCCCAAAAAGCCATTGCGCTTTCAACCACTCTGGCTCATAACTGGGCAATGTTGGCCAAGGTCTGTTCCGCCGCGGTCAGCGGCATCGAGGCGTATCCGGTCGAGGTTGAAGTCAACGCCGGCTATGGCGATACGCTGCTCATTA
>OCTA010004890.1_pt1 | contig 11685 bp, 27 predicted proteins | sample 1538991 | NCBI WGS metagenome assembly OCTA01 (sample SAMEA3539302, study PRJEB22396) | soil metagenome | biome: tundra; feature: field; material: soil | place: USA | collected 2010-05 | depth 0.15 m | reverse complement strand
ACGCTTGGCTGGTCGTCAACCGCTCCCACTGTCGCCTCAGGTTTCTGTAGCACTGGCTCGCCTGTCACTGCCCTTAGTGCATCCAATGGAACTGCTGCGTTCGACATCCTGATCGGCGCGGCAACATGCGGATCGACTGGCACTCTCACAATGCCGGCCGCAACGACTGGATGGATGTGCAGCGCCGCCGATGTGACAACGCCTGCCACTCATCACATTGAACAAACTGGAACGCAGGGATCAACAACCGCTGTTGTCCTCACGGACTATGCTCGCGTGGCAGGGACAGCTCAGAACTTTAACCCAGCAGACCACATCCATGTGATGTGTACGGGGTATTGAGATGGTTGACCTAACCGCCTTAACGGCCGCAAATCTGGCGCGATGGAATGTAGCGAAGGTTTGGCCTGAGTTGATGCCGACCATCAAGAATGTGGCAACGCGCCTCATCGCACCATCCGCCAAATCTCGCTATCAGACTGTTACAGCCTCGACCGATGTACCGTGGTTCATTATTGCCGTTATCCACGAACGCGAAAGTTCGCAAAGCTGGCTGGCAAGTTTGGCACAGGGCGATCCCTGGAACGCAGCATCAATTCACGTCCCAAAGGGGCGCGGGCCTTTCGATAGCTGGGAAGCTGCGGCCATTGATGCTTTGACGGAATGTGCGCCACATGCCGCTGATTGGCCGGACTGGACGGCAGGTGGGGCGCTCACGTTGCTTGAGCAGTATAACGGTTTAGGCTACGCCATGCGCGGTGTTCCATCGCCGTATATTTGGGCCTCGACGGATCAATACAAATCAGGCAAATACATTGCCGATGGCCATTACGATCCGAACGCGATCGATCATCAGCTAGGGTGCGCCGCACTGCTGGCAATGATGATGACATTGGATGCAACGATTCAATTCACGGTGACACCATGAACCTCGATCAAGTTCTCTCCCTACTTCGCGTCCTTCTCAGTGTAGGTGGCCCCGTTGGAGCCTTGCTTGTGGCGAGGGGCATGTCTGCGGATCAGGTGACGGCTTTATCAACGTCGATCATCACTATTTGCGGCGCGTTGCCTCCGGTTATTGCGGCGGTATGGGGAGCCTTTGCTCATACCGATAGCGCCAAGGTGTCGGCTGCGGCTGCACTTCCTGGCGTGGCACAGATCATTGTTAAGACCTCGGCCACTGACGGTGTTGCTGCGGCTGCCGCCGATCCTACACAGACAAAAATTGTCAGTATCGCTTTAACCCCAATGGTGACAAAATGAAACGCATCCTTATTCTAGCGTTAGCCACGCTGCTCGCTGGCCCGGCTCTCGCGCAGACTAGGCAGAAGGATATTCTTGGCATCCCTGGTGGGATTATCAATAGCCCGCACACTACGCTCTCAAATATCGAGGCCAAACAAACCCAGGACATTACTCAGTTTCTTGTGGACCTGGCCGACATTTCAGGTGCGATCACCCTTAGCCAGCAAATCCCTGCCCTACAAGACCCGGTTGGTAACGCTTGCTGGCTACAGTTTAATGGCATCGGGGAACTGCTGAAGATTCACCCGTCGCCATTGAACCTCAAGCTGGCGAGCGATTGGGAAGCCTTGCGCCTTCTCGCGATTGGCCTCAATCAAGTCTGCGCTAATCCAAATTGCGGCCAGATGTTTGTTGATGCGACAAATGCCGTGGGTGCCTTAGCCCCGATACAGAACGGTATCTCGCTGGCGTCGATCTGCTCAAAGATTCCTGTGATTGGCACATCGGCGGTTCCAACCTCTGCGGCCCCCGCGCCAGTTGTGGGCACTGTGGTTGCTCCGGCTCCTGTGGCTAAGCCATGATGCTCATTTGGTTTGCTTGGCTAATAGTCATCGGCATTTCGTTTGCCGGGTTTGAATGGTATGCGATAGCACATAACAAAACGACGCTATCACGCTGGACTTGGACGGTGAGTAAGGCTTGGCCACCATTCCCTTGGCTAGTTGGTGTTGTCGTAGGATTCCTTGCCTGCCATTTTTGGTGGGGAGGAATTGTGTGCTTTGCGCCGGTTACTGGCGGGGCACCAGGCGGTTAACATGGAAATGAAAGATATTGGAACTGCTGTGAATACTATGTTGCTTCCGGCATTTCGGATAGTGACGCTCGGACTATTGAGCATCCTGACGTGGCTTGCCATCATTGTTTATAACAAGGCGGACGTTGCAGCACCGAAGGCAGAAATGCAGGTTGCCGTTTCGGAGGCCAAGGCCGAGGCGGCTAAATCCGTATCTGACGCAAAGGCTGATGCGAGCAGATCAAGTTTGGCCCTGTGGGATGCGATGACGCGCAATACCAAGGCGCAATCCGATTTAGTGGACAAGCAAAACGGACTGACCACCAGTGTTGCTGTATTACAGTCAAACTTGACCGCACACATCCAGGCTGACCTGGTGCAAAGCCAGGCCGTGCATGAGGCATTACAAGTGATAGAACTAGCGCGCGGCCATGGAGGTATTGCACCCGCCGCCACGCCGGCAATCTCGCCGTCGAGGCCGTGATGACCACTCCTAAGGCAAGATTAGACTACAGAGCATTGGAGAAGCATCTCGGTGACAGGATAGACGCTGTTGAGGCAAGCTTAACGGACAAGATCGTTGCCGTTGAAACTAATCTCACTGATAAAATTGTTGGAGTGGAGAAGTTCTTTACCGCAGAGAATAGGGCGCAGAAAGAAGCTGTTACTATCGCGATGACAGCTTCCGAGAAGGCAGCACAGAAAACAGAGATTGCGGCTGATGAAAGGTCTAGGACGCAGACTGCATCCTATACTACAATGCTTGATGGAGTGATGAAACGCCTCGACATGATTGATAAGACCATAGCCGAGACGGGTGGGCGGCGAGAAGGGATAGGGTCGTCATTGGGCACCCTCTTTCAAGTTATATCCAGCATGAGTGTCATCATTGGCCTCATTACTATCTACCTGCAACACCAACATTGAAGGACTGACAATGCAGAACCTCGGCCTTGTGCTTCTCGTCTTTGCCTTCGTCTGCGCGTGCCTTGCCTCGCGCGGCATTGGCGCTCCGAATTGGTCACTCGGCTGGCTCGCAATTGCCTTCTGGCTCGCGGCTGAAATCTTTGCCGGCGCTGGCCGCGCGTTCTTCGTTCACTAGATGATGCACGATCGCATGGCGCTAGTCGTCCTGGCGGCGCTTGCCGTCTGCGTATGCTTTGGCATAGCGTTTAGCGGAATCTGGAACTGCTGTTGATAAGGAGACAACGATGATTAAGTTCACCGCTGCCGTAATATCCTTGTGCCTCGCGTTTGCAATAACCCCAGCTCATGCGCGTCATCATCATCGGCACCACCATTATCATCGCCACGTTGACCGAATGCCGGTTATCGCATGGCAGGGCGGGGATCAGATCGTAAGCCATCCCTCAGGGTGCCCCCGCATCGCGTTTTGTGGCTGTGGAGTGTCGGTAAAGGTATTCGGGCGCCAAGTTAGAGAATTATATCTGGCAGCAAACTGGTTCAAGTTCCCTCATGCTTCGCCAGGACCAGGAATGGTTGCCGTCCGCAATCATCATGTGATGGAGATAATTTCTGTGAATTATGATGGAAGTGTTTTAGTATACGATCCTAATAGTGGAGGACATCAGACCCGTATTCATGTTAGATCATTAGCTGGATATTCTGTGCGTAACCCGCACGGGTTAAAAATGGCCATGAACCAATGATTACTCAGCATGTTCTAAAAGAACAACTCCACTATGATCTCTCTACTGGAGTCTTTAGGTGGAATGTGTCCCATTCAAAAAAGATTAAGATTGGACAGATTGCTGGTACTACTACTGTAAAGGGATATAGAGCCATCCATGTTGATGGCAAAATATATCTCGCACACCGGATTGCTTGGCTCTACGTTTTTGGTGAGTGGCCTAAAGGAATAGACCATAAGAACGGTATTAAATCAGATAATAGAATTGATAACCTACGATTGGCTAATCAATCCCAAAATCTTGCTAATATTGGGGCTAAAAAGAACAATGAACTTGGTATCAGGGGAGTTTGTAGGTATGGAAAGAAATACCGAGTAGCCCTCAATAAAAATGGAAAACAGGTTTGGATAGGATACTTTGAATCTCTGGAAACTGCTTCTCTCGCTGCCGAGAAGGCCTCTAAAGAACTACATGGTGATTTTTCATTCCACAATCGGCTACAGCATTAGAAACCCGCACGGCGCAAGGTATGCCAGCGGGTGATTCGCACTGTTGTCTCGTTACTGCGCGGCATCGACCAATTCAGCCGCCTGCTTGTGTTGATCCAACCTCGTCTTGAGCAATCGTTGTTCGGCTGGCTCAAGATTATGCCACGCCGTTTGCAGCGCGGCCATTCCCTTCTTTGCGGCATCTGCCAAAGATTTATCAGCCTCCGTTGCTGATGGCTCGGCCGCCCCGCCCTGGGCGTCACCTTGGGGGGTTGTGGACGGAGCGGCCGTCGCCGCGGGAATGACGCGCGGCGGAACTGTAATCTCTCCTGTTTCCTTATCGTGCGCTGGCAACATGGCGTTGGGCTGTGCAACCGGGCGCTTTGGTTCTACGCTAGTTGCCTGATCCATTTCATCATTTGTGTAGAGCCCAGATAATTCCTGCGGGAAGGCTTTACGCAACGCTAATGCCTCGGCGCATTTAGCAATCATCACATCACCCATCGTCGCCCACATGCGCGTCAATTCGCCTTCCTTCTTGCGCTGCGCGTAAGAATTAAATCGCGCTACGCCCCAACACGGCTCTTTGAAATCTGTGCGTAGCACGCCGACCTTGGCGGCGACAGGCGGGGCATCAGCAACCCATACGTCATACCATTGACCGTCTACCCCACACCAAAATGGGCCAACTTGGCCAGCATATTTTTCAGTACGCTCGGCAATCAGGCGCAAACCGTCGATCGAAGTTTGAATACCCATAACCTCGCGCTTTTGAACGCCATCCCATCGTTTGATGGCGTAGATTTGGCGTGCCAGCGGGTCGAGTCCAGTGCGTTCGGCCTGATACATAAATAACTTTAGTTCATCGTCGGTTGATCCCTTACAAATTGTCCGCTTGATAAGATCAACTTGATCTGGCGCAAACACACGCATCCGAGTGTCCTGCTGCGTAATTGTTGCTACTGCTTTCATTGTGCTTTCCTCAAACTTAGGCGGCCTGCCCGGTCGCGGGTGATTTGAATGTTGTGGCCGTGACACTTTTTGGCGTCCTCCGGCACAAGTGATTTCAGGATTTTCTCAGCATCTTTGCACTTATCGGCCATGTCTTTCGTTGCCAGCCAATCGGCGGCGGTGTCCGACCAGTGATTATTCCCGGTCATATCATAGACCTTGCTGGCGTCGATCGGGGCGGCAACTGCCGGCAACACCACTGGCTCGCGCCGCGCAGCAACGCATTCCATGAATTGCTTGCCGCGCTTGACCATTTCTGCGGCATATTCCTCATCGCGGGGAATGAACTCAATCACTGGCTCGCTCGCGCCCATGATGACGGACAGCACACATTGATCGGCTCCGGTCACTTCCATTTGCCACTGCATCTGAGGCTGATAGCGTTCGATGATAATCTCAAGTGGCTCGCGACCACCGACATGCTTGCACTCAATTGGACAATTCAGATCGGTACACCACGCATCAAGCGTAGCCGCTGCCCAAGGATGCCATTTGTGGGTGAACACGGTGCCGCGATTTGTCAGCGCCCCGTTTTTCATCTCGTACCAATCGAGATTGAGCGATTCGGTTGCCGATCCCAGGCGCACGGGCCATATATGATCGAGGTTTTCCGGCTCGCCCTCACCAATCATTTCCTTGTAGAGCTGCATGATGCCTTCTGCATGGCCCTTCATCAGGACGGCCACGCGGCTTGCGGTTAGTTTACCCTCACGGGCCTTCAATTGTTCTGTTGATAAAGTCATCGCCGTTTCTCTCCAAACCTGACCGCCCGCATTGCTTGCTGGCGTTGTTGATCCGTCATTCTCGACCACGGCAGATATTTTGCGAGCCGCCGCCGTTCCTGATATTTGCGCTCGCCCGCGACTTCCCGCCATGCCGTTTCAGTCGCGGGGCGCCGATACCTTGATGCCATGTAAACTCCACGCAAAAACCGCCATGTTGAATAGCAGCCAAACGATAACGATGTGCGAGCTGATCGGCATTAGGGTAGATTTCCCGTTGCCAGTAGATACAGCATGATAATCATTGCCAGTGAAATCGTGACGAGTGCCGACGCGCAGACCTCGCCACCAATTTCCAAAACCTCCCGCAATGTCATGGTGCAGGCTCCGGTGGAATGATAATCTCGCCTACCGCGACAAACCCATCGCCATCGCGGTATGGCCCAACAAAGTGGCCGAAGCCATCGGCAAAGTCCAACGCCTGCATCCGCGCGGTGATGGCGGCCTGTATGGAGCCCTTGGATTGGCCCGTAATGCGGTAGGCGCGACGGCCTGGCACACGGGGGTCATCTTCAAAACTGACCTCCGCGGTGGCCTTGCGCGCGGCTAGTTGCCCATCCCGCAGTGCCCCCATCATGTCCGATAGCCGGCCGCTCACAAACTCACGGGTAGATGGTTGTTTTCGCATGGTCAGATTCCCGGCTGATGATTAAGTTTGCCGGCCGCTCTTAGCCGGTTGATTTTTCCAATAATGGAATTGCGCGTTATTGGCGGCCCTAAAACATCAACACATTGCTGCGCAGAGGCCCCGTTTAGCCACAACTGTACCAACTTATTTGTATTTTCTTCCGACCACTCAAATTCTGGCGGCTTCGGAGGCTTTGCTATGGTTGGAGTTTCCTTCTTTTCCCTCTTGATTCTCTTAGTCATTAGATCAGGGACATTATTGTGTGGCCAAGCCCCAACCACAGGTCCAAGCCCTTCAGAGATACAAATGCTACTTATATCAGCCCAAGTATGCCCTTCGCCTCTTAGTTCGCGCACTCTGACTATTTTCGGACCATAATCACGCCATGGTCCATATACTGTGCTTACCCCGGCTTTCTTGCACTCCAGCCCAAGATAGCTATTACTTTTAGGAGGCAAGCCAACTTGGCGAGATGCTTTGTTAAGTGGACTTCCGCTACGCACTAGTTCAATTGCCGCAGCAAGTCTTTGGTCAAATTCTGCCTTTGCTTTAGTCCTTAATTCGGTTGCCTCATTTTCAATTGTTTCTTTTTCAATTCTTCTTCGCTCGGCGCGATGTTCAATCGTATTAGTTCGCCGGAGAATTTGGCAAATACGCTCGCGCGTAACGCCATATTTATCGGCCAATCGTTGGGAATTTTGGCCGTCCTGATAAGCTAAGGTAATTTGCATGTCTCGGTCTGGATTTGCCTTCTGGCGTCCCATTTTCCGGTTTATCGGAGCGGCCTCGCGAGTGCCAAATATCTTATTTAAGATGCTCATTACAAACCTCGCAACGATTTAGAGAATGTATGTACCCACAAACTATCCCCATTGTCAAACTTGATTTGTGGGTGCAGTTACGATATGGCTAAAAATATGAAAACGGAAACTGAGAAATTCAGGCTGACGGCGGCTGAAAAACTCGCTATCCGCAAGGCCGCCAAACGCGCCAAGATTGGCGTATCGGCCCTGATCCGCCTATGTATTGTCTCGCCCCGCCATGTTGGCAGCAAACCCGAAGCGATCCGCGCTGCGCTAGGAAAGTAGCCTATGGTCGCTCGGCCTGAGCAAGAAATTCACAGGGCGGTTGTCACCCACCTTAAAATCCGCGGCGCCCGCGGTCTTGTGTTTTGGCATACCCCATCAGGGGGCTTCCGCAGGAAGGCAGAGGCAGGGATATTCAAGGCAATGGGCGCCCGGAGTGGTGTTTCAGACCTTATTCTTGTGCATTGCAGCAAGATATTTTGCCTTGAACTCAAAGCACCGGGCGGACGAGTATCGGAACCTCAATTAGCGTTTATTGGCGAAATGGAGGCCGCTGGTGCGTTTTGTTGTGTGGCTGATGGGTTGGATAGGGCGATAGCTGTGCTTGAAGCCTGGGGCCTCCTATTGGGCAAGGTTGCATGATTGCTGAGATACTAAGGGAACTGATCGCAGCGGGGCTCCAAGGTGAATCCTTGGTCGCAGCAGTAGAGCGCATTGAACAAGCGCAGCCCAAGGCCACTGATGCCACGGCGGAGCGCCGCCGCGCTAAGGATCGGGAACGGTATCATCTGCGGAAACCGCAGAAAACACCGACTCCACCGAAATCCACCGAAATAGTGGAAATGGCTCTTTCTTCTACTTCTTCTGTAGTATCAGATACTAAGATATTAGAAAGTAAGAAAGAAAGAGTCCGCAAGTCGCAATTGCCGGCCGATTGGGTGCCTAAACCACGGCATTATGAGAAGGCTAAAAAATTCAAACATCCTGACGGCTTTGTTGATTTGAAGGCCGATGCAATGCGCAGTTGGGCCGCATCGAAGGCCGTCATGCGTGCAAATTGGGATGCAACTTTTGACGGATTCCTAGAACCGAAAGAGGGAACCAATGGACAACGAGGATCGAGATCATTTCAGGACGATACAAAATCCGTCTCCGCGGCGCTTGGACGTTTGGCGGAAGCAACAGAAAGAGGCGAGTACCAGCTCAGGCCCCGACCAAGCCTATTGCCAGCAAGCGGCCAAAGTGATTTGCGGTTGCTACCGAAGGGATGAGGCCAATTCTCCTGAGCTATTTGCCGCGGCGCTGGCGGCGGTCCTGAGCGATTATTCGCGCCAGGTGGTCGATTATGTGTCAGATCCCCGTTCCGGCGTCTGTACGGAGTTTCCTATGGGATTGCCAAATGTGGGGCAGATACAGGATTTTTGCGATGTGATCGCGCGGCGGATGGAACTTATGGCTAAGCCGAAGGCCGTCGCGGCGCCCTATGTCCCGGCGCCTGTGCTGCCCGGCCAGGTCGATTCCGCTCAATTCGCGAAGTTGGTGGCCGAGGGCAAAACCAAGCCGCGGCCGATCGGACGGTTTGAAACCATAGACGACAAATGGAACCGGGGGCTGCGATGAACCTCAATGAGAGCATGGTCGAGCGCGTAGCGGCGGCACTTAGCGTGAAGGATCGAGGGCAGGACCTTTGGAGCGATATTACCGAAGGCCATGCGTCACATGCCGATGATGGTAATCACAAGGACGATTACCGCGATCTAGCCCGTGCCGCGATCAAGGAACTACGAGAACCTACGGACGCAATGATAGTGCGGGCCTATAAAGACGATAGTTTTGTGCCTAATCTTAGCCCAACGGGGACATGGCAAGCCATGATAGACGAGGCGCTGCGATGAGCCTGACAATTGGCGAAAAGCTAAAAATAGCGCGGCTGCGTCAAGCCGGCTGGGGATGGCGCGAGCTAACACACATGTTTCATGCCAGTGTTGAAACCCTGCGCCAGGCCGCCGATCCTACATGGACGCAAAAAGACTATGACAGGGTTTGGCGAGCAAAGCAGGTAAGACAGAAGCGCAATCTGGCACCATCAACGAAAGCCGAGATTATCGCGCGTCGGGCTATTTCACCTCATGATCGCCGCACAGTCATTGACCGCTATGTGCCACCTGATGTCTTAGCCGAACGCGATCGGAGCATGATGGATATGTGGCGCGACACTACGGCGATGCTGTGTGGCGATCCGCTGCCGGGCAGGTCAGCACTCGATCGGCGCCGATGATTGAAGTCGATCCGCTAGGCACGATCAACGACTTCGCCGGCCTGCAACGCATCATGCGCGAGCGCAAGGACCAGCTCGGCATATCGAATAATTGCCTGGACGAACTAGCCGGATTGTCAGACGGCTATGCAAACAAACTGATGGCGCGACCGCCAGCCAAGAACCTCGGCACATTGACATTCGATCTGCTATTACAGGCGTTAGGGCTCAAGCTGATCGTGGTCGAGGACATCGAAACGATGCAGCGTTATGCGAGCCAATTGGTGCAGCGGCAAGAGAAACAGGTGCGAACGCCAAAAGTAATGGGCATGGCGCGTAAGCATAATGCGCCGTGGTTGTTTAGCAAAAGAAAAGCCCGTAAACTACGCGAATTACAGCTTATGATATTTACGCCAGAGGAACAAAGTATAATAGCGCGCAAGGCCGCTCGCAATCGTTGGAAGAGATGGAGAATCGAACGAAAGAAACGGAAAAATGCGAAAAAAGCAGCCTGAGTATTGGTATTCCTACTTCGACAAGCGTTTGTTGGAATTGCGCACAAAACAGAATACACCGTAAAGAAAAACGCCAGCGACAACAAAAACCACAAACACGACAACACCACCAAGATAGGCGTTCAGCACGTCGCCAACTGTCAAATCTCCTAGCCGCATGTTCATCTTGGACTCCGCTTTTGTCTATTGCCTGGCTGTGCCTCAAAAACCCATTATCTTACCGCACTGAGGGCGGCTCCAATGGTCGGGGCCACCGTTGGAATTGACAACCACAAAACAATGATGGTGCTGGGCATGGTGCCATTTCGGCGCACACCAGCAGCAGATCAATAGAGGAATGACGAGTTTCATCGCCGCGCTCCTTTATCGTTTGTGTCGCTGGTCATAAAGAGTGATTTCTCGCCCAAGAAACATGCCGACAACTATCCCAACGAGCAGAACTATCGCGGCTTCTAGCCCTGTCATGGTCGCTCCCTTGTTCAACATTCAAACCTTGTAAACTGGCCTCACGGGTCAGGCGCTACCTGACAACGCCGCTTATTTTTCCCCGGCAGCGGCGGTTTCCAACGACCAGAGCGGGCAACTTAATCCCGTTATAGTCCGGGGTGGTGTCGGCTGATTGGTTACAGCTTCCGTGAGAAACTCTCCTATTTCTTCTTACTGACTACGAGAACTTCAACCTTTCGGACTTCTTCGTATCGCGCCCTGGCTTCCGTGCGGGATGTAAAAAATGCGGGCGCGCGATATTTAGTCTGCCCCCAACCACCCCATCCGGTGTCGGTTTCAAGTGTGTCGATCTTTCCATCAACTATGCCAGCCCAGTATTGAGGCATTGGATCGCTCCTTTTATGACAATAGACGTTCGATGAAGTTGTCTGGTGGATAACCAATTCCTCCGCGCCAAAGCCCACGCAAGAATAAGACGTAGGGAACGAATATCAGACCGAGAGAAAATCCCATCAAGAACTGCATGGGCGCTCCGCTATTGTTTGAGGGCTGCTTGTAAAACGTCTATAGGCTTTCCTTCAAAGTATGCCGCACCATCGAGAGCGCCTTCGCTGACAAACCGTATCGCCGCGCCAATGGTCGGAGATTGATAGGCAAGGAACGATCTATCGGGCGACACGTCGCGTTGGACAAACGAATAGAAGCCACGGATGCAGCGATAGGCGCGGCCAAGTTCTTCCTCAAGTCGCTCTAACTCAAGACCCGCACCCATCAATGCACCGGCTTCACCTTTAATTTCTTTTCTTTCCATCGCCGCACTCCTAAATCGGGTTGCGTTTAGTTGTAACATCTACGCGGCGACGTTCCATCGCGTTATCCGCAAAGTTCTTTTTCGACGGATCACACTTCTCATAGATAGCGCCGCAGCCATACACGAGTGCGCGCATAAGAGTTTGCTGGCACCAAGAGCATTCATGGTTACGCAGCCAATGCTCGCTGCGCTTCGATAGGGCGACTGCTTCTTTTACCAGCACCGCACGGCTCCTTATTTCTTGTCAGGG
>OCTA010004888.1_pt1 | contig 11690 bp, 10 predicted proteins | sample 1538991 | NCBI WGS metagenome assembly OCTA01 (sample SAMEA3539302, study PRJEB22396) | soil metagenome | biome: tundra; feature: field; material: soil | place: USA | collected 2010-05 | depth 0.15 m | reverse complement strand
CGTGCGGGAGGTTTACTTTGCGCCACGTCGTATCCGCGAAGGCGGCCTGATCCGCTCCAGTCGCGTCGCCCTTGTTGAACAGCCAAGCCCTGTCGAGGGGTAGGATGGTTCGGACCCGACCCGCGATGGGAATGACGCTCGATCCGCCCGCTCCGGTCCCGCCTGCTCCGGTGCCACCCGCTCCGGTCCCGCCCGCTCCGGTCCCGCCCGCTCCAGTGCCACCCGCTCCCGTCCCGCCCGCTCCCGTCCCGCCTGCTCCCGTCCCGCCTGCTCCCGTCCCGCCTGCTCCCGTCCCGCCTGCTGCGCTGCCGCCCGCTGCGCTGCCGCCCGAGACTGGGGTTCCGCCCGTGACACTCGTTCCGCCGCCGCCTGGGGCGCCACCAGATTTCGCGGTGCCGCCAGCTCCCCCGGCAGGGATCCCCCCGATGGCGATGCCGCCGGTAATGGGTGAGCCACCGCTGTTGACCGTTCCGCCGCTGCCGGCGCCTCCGGTACTGGGTACAACCGTGCTCCCGCCAGTCATGGCCAATCCGCCCGTGGCTGGCGCGCCAGCGACGCCGCCCCCGGCGCCGCCAGATCCGCTGCCGCCCGTGTGAGCGCCGCCGCTGCTGCTGGCGGTTGGCGTGGTGTTTGAATTGCAGCCGATGGCGAACGGCATGCCAACCAGCAGTACGAGTACGAGATGGTGGGATCGCTGAATCATGTGCATCGCTCCTCCCAAAGTAGTGCTCCGACTAGAAAACGCAGTGTCGTCGCCCTGTAGTGTGGCTCAGCCAATCCAGATCGCGGTGGCGAAATCGTGCGCGTGGGCCGCTTCAGCCTGCTTTTCCACTTGCCGAGCGGCTTCGCCGAATACTTGCACCAAAGAACTCGCCCGCAGGATCCGAAGCAGCCAGGTCCGGCAAGCAAGTAGCCTGTTGGGAAATTGCGTGCCGCCCGAAGGGCCGGCCCGCGGATCGCGTGGGCGAGTGCGTGAGCGAGTTCGTGTGGGGTGCGCGGGAGGCGGAAAGCGTCGGGCGAGAGCGTGAGCGCTCCGCGTGTCGGGGGCCGCGCACGCTCACGCGAGCCGCCCACGCAGGCCGCTTTCCGCTGGTCGCTACCGCTACCGCTCACGGGCACGCTGCTCGACTGCGCGGGTCCTGAATTTCTTGACAGGCTGTACTTAGCTAGAAACCGAGCTTGCGGGCAGGGCATGATCCGTGCGATCCACTGCCTCGTGGGTTCTCAACCGCTCGGCACGCTCTACGTCGTTGCATCGTCCATCGGCAACCCCGATGACTTCTCGCCACGGGCGATCGAAACCCTGCGCCACGTGGATGTGGTGCTGGCCGAGGACACCCGCTCTGCGCGCAAATTGCTTTCGTCCCACGGCATCGACCGTCGCACGCAGTCCTGCTTCGACGCCAACGAGCCCGAGCGCGCGCAGGAGGCCTGCGCCTTTCTACGCGCGGGCCAGAGCGTGGCGCTGCTGTCCGAGGCCGGGACACCCGCGGTGTCGGATCCAGGCTATCGCGTGGTTCACGCCGCGGTCGCCCTCGGTGCTCAGGTCGTGCCCATCCCCGGTCCGTCGGCCTTGCTCGCGGCCCTGGTCGCCTCGGGGCTGCCCACGGCCAATTTCTATTTCGCTGGTTTCCCGCCGCGCAAGACGGGCGCGCGCCGACTGCTGTTCACGCGCCTCGGCCAGCTCGGCGCGACGCTCATTTTCTACGAATCCCCGCACCGGGTCGGCCCCACCCTGGCCGAACTGGCGGCCGTGCTGGGCGAGGCGCGTCCGGCGTGCCTGGCTCGCGAGTTGACCAAGACTCACGAAGAACTCGTGCGCGGAACCCTGGGTGAACTGGCCCTGCGCTACGCCGAGACGCGGCCGCTCGGCGAAATCACCCTGGTGGTGGGCGGCGCCAGCGAGGGCGCGCAGGATGGCGAAGAAGACGAAGACGCCCTCGTCGAGCGCGCGCGGACCCTGCTCGCCACGGGCATGTCGGCGCGGGACGTGGCCGATGCCCTGGCCGGCGAAAGCAAGCGCTCCCGGCGCGACATCTACCAAGTCGTACTGGCGGTCAGAAGGTAGCCGTGGCGTCGGCGAGGACGTACCAAGCGTACTGTCCCTCGACGCGAAAACGCCGGCCAGGAACGTCGTAGACGCTGTTGCCCGAGCCAGTGTCGGTCAGGAAGTGTGCCTCCTCGAAGGACATGCCGAAGAGCGAGCGCAAGCGCACGTGGCGGCCGAAGTGGGCCGAGAATCCGGCGCTGCCGCCCATCAACCCGTAGGCCGGGCTGCGCACGATACCCGAGTTGGGCGCGGCGTTGCCCGTGCTGTCCACGTCGATGCCGGGCCGGCAGTGGCTGGGGTCGGTCGTGCAGCGCGAATCGCCCGACAGGACCTCCCACAGTTCGCTTTGCGCCAGGCCTTCAAAGCGGAATTCAAACCGGCCAGCCGCTTCCAGCGCGAGGCGCGAGTGGACCACAGGATCCTCCCAGACCGTGGCTTCGATGCCAAGTTCGCCGCCGATGCGCCGCTGCGGCGACCCGAAGGATCCGGTGCCGATGTTCTTGTACACGCTGGTCGAGGTCAGGGCAGGCATCATGAAAAAGCCACCCATGTAGGGTTCGAAGTCGCCAAACTTGCGCGAGAACATGGTGGTCAGGAGGATCTGGTGGTAGCCAAGTCCGACACCGCGACTAGCGGTTGGCTTGCCTGGGTCGAAGCGCTGGTCGTCCGCCACCGAAAGCCTGGTTTCTAGGCCAACGGTCCACGTGGGCTTGGCGCTGTCGCGCGCCTGGTTCATGGCGGCCCAGCGCAGGCCAAGGCCGAGGTACTCGAAACCGCTGCGGTCGGGGCCACGAAAGACCTGCCCCGAGGGCGGCTGGAAGGGCACGCCGTGGTTCGCATCGAGCCCCCAGTTCGTGGCCTGCGTGCCCGGAAGGATGCCGTCGCGGAGCAGGGTTTCGAGGCAAGGTGGTACCGCTGCCGCGCAATCGCCGCTGCGGTCGAAGTCCAGGCCGCGCTGGTCGCCGAGCACGAGGGAGCCGGCGAGGAAGAAACTGAGATCGTGGACCAGGCCGACCTCGGCGCGCAGTAGCATCGAGTCGCGGACCTGGTGATAGACGAGGTCGCCCACCACGGCAGTCCCGGTTTGTTGGACGAGTTCGCGCTTGATGGAAGCCTTGCTGCTGTCGTGCTGCCAGGCCAGCGAAACGTCGACATCCAAGTCCTTCGGACTGCGAGCCGACAGCACCCGAGTGACCTCGGCGGCGTCAGCGGCCTCTCCCGGCGCGAGCAACCAGAAACCGACCAGCAATGCGATGGGCGTGCGGATTCCAATCACGGTACGTCGGTCACGATACCACAACCGGGCCTATCCCTGTTCCTTGTCGCGCAGGCCTAGCTCCTTCATCTTGGTTTGCAGGCTCTTGCGTGAGATTTGCAGTTTGCGCGCGGCTTGGGTGACGTTGCCAGCGGTTTCGTCGAGGGCGCGCTGGATGAGCTCGCGTTCGACGCGCTCGGTTTCGGCGCGCACCGCTTCCTTGAGCGAGCCGACTTCCTCGCCCACGGGCGGGGCCGATGACGGCTGCGCTGACGGTTGGGACGGCGGTTGCGACGACGGTTGCAAAGTGGCCGTGGGCTGAGGCGCGGCCGAGCCCTGGGCGGGCAGGCTGCCACTGGAGGCGGACACTGCTGGCGCGCGCTCTTCCACCACGGGTGCGGTGGGCGGCGACATGGCCTGATTGGGTGTGCCGCCGAGCTCGCCCGGGAGATCCGCGAGGCGGATGAGCGGCCCCTCGCAGAACAGAACGGTTCGCTCGATGACGTTTTCCAGCTCGCGGATGTTGCCCGGCCACCCGTGCGATACGAGGCGGTCGATGGCCTCGGGCTCGACGCGGGTGACCTGCTTTTTCAGACGCTCGTTGAAGCGCGTGAGGAAGTGGTCGACGAGCAGCGGGATGTCCTCCCGGCGTTCGCGCAACGGCGGCAGGTGAATGGGTACGACGTTGAGCCGGTAGTAGAGGTCATCGCGAAAGCCGCCGGTGGTGATTTCCGCCGCCAGGTCGCGGTTGGTGGCCGTGATCAGGCGAACGTCGACCTTGATGGTCTTGATGCCGCCCACGCGTTCGAATTCCGATTCCTGCAGCACGCGCAGGAGCTTGACCTGCATCTCGACAGGGATTTCGCCGATCTCGTCGAGAAACAAGCTGCCGCCGTGGGCCAGCTCGAAGCGACCGGGCTTCGAGCCCACCGCGCCGGTGAAGGCGCCCTTTTCGTAGCCGAAGAGCTCTGATTCCATCAGGGTCTTGGGAATCGCGGCGCAGTTGATCTTGATGAACGGGCCGTTCCTGCGCGAGGAATTGTCGTGCAGGGCGCGGGCGACCAGCTCTTTGCCGGTGCCCGATTCGCCGGTGATGAGCACGGTCGACGGCGTGTCCGCTACTTTTTCGACCACCTGGTAGACCTGCCGGATGGCCAAGGATTCTCCGACCAGGCGGAAGCGGCCGCGCGCCGACGTGTCCTCGGGTCGGGCGTCGCGGCGCGAGAGCATGTGGGTGCGCAGGGCCTTGGCCACGATCTGGCGGATCTGCTCTTGGTCGAAGGGTTTCTCGACGTAGTCGAAGGCGCCCAGTTTCACGGCCTCGACCGCGCTTTCCACCGAACCGTGTGCGGTGATCATGATGACCGGAACGTCGGGGTAGTCCGCCGACAGGCGCCGGAGCAAGCCCATGCCGTCGAGGCCCGGCATCTTGAGGTCGGTGATGACCGTGCTCACGCCTCGGTTCATCCCCGCCAGGGCTTCGTCGCCATTGGCGGCGGTGACGACATCGTAGCCGTCGCGCCTCAAAATGGCCTCGATCACGCGACGAATGTTGATCTCGTCGTCCGCGATGAGGACGCGCTTGATTTCTGGGTCGCCAGTGGCCACGGGCCAGACGTTAGCCGATTTCTCGGGTTGTGGCACAATCCAACCATGAACCTTCGCGAAACCCTTCAGGCGGCGCGCGTCGCGGCTCGACGATTGGCGCTGCTTTCCGGACCCGAGCGCAGTGCCCTGCTTTCCGACCTGGCGGCGGCGCTGTCCGAGCCCGGGGCCAAGCAGACGATCTTCGCCGCCAATGCCGCGGACATGGCACTGGCCCGCGAGGAAGAGAAGGCCGGCCGGCTTGGCGCGGCCCTGGTCAAGCGGTTGTCCCTGGACGAAAAGAAGCTGGCCACCACCGTGGACGGCATCGGTCAGCTTGCGCGCATGCCCGAGTTGGTGGGACGCACGCTCAGCCACCGCATTCTCGACCATGGATTGATTCTCAAGCGCGTAAGCACGCCGCTCGGAGTGCTCGGTGTGGTGTTCGAGGCGCGTCCCGATGCTTTGGTTCAGATCACCGGCTTGGCTTGGAAGAGCGGCAATGCAGTGGCGCTCAAGGGCGGCCGCGAGGCGGCGCAGAGCAATCGCGCCCTGACCGAGGTCGCCCATGCTGTCCTGGCCAAGCACGGCGTCGACGCATCCGCGATGGTGCTCCTGGAAGACCGGGCCGACGTGGACAGTTTGCTCGGCATGGACGACCTGGTCGAAATGGTCATCGCGCGCGGCTCGTCGCAATTCATCCGCCACGTGCGCAGCCACACGCGCATTCCCGTGATGGCCCACGCCGATGGCATCTGCCACGTCTACCTGCACGCATCGGCGGATCCGGCCATGTCCGCCCGGGTTCTCGTCGATTCCAAATGCAGTTACCCGGCCGCGTGCAACGCCGTGGAGACCCTGCTGTGGGACAGCGGCGCGGGCGAGGCGCTGGATGCCTGCGTGAAGGCCTTGCGCGACAGCAAGGTCGAACTACGCGGCTGCGCCGAGACCCGCAAGCGCCATGGGCAGATGAAGCCGGCCACCGACGAAGACTGGGACACCGAGTATGGCGACCTGGTGCTGTCGATCCGGCAGGTGTCCGGGATTGACGAGGCCCTGGCGCACATCGCCCGGCACGGATCGCGCCACACCGACACCATCGTAGCCCAAGACGCCGAGGCCGCCGCCCGCTTCCTTACCGAGGTGGATTCCGCGTGCGTGTTTCACAATGCCGGGACGCGCTTTTCCGACGGCTACCGCTTTGGCTTGGGCGCCGAGGTCGGCATCAGCACCGACAAGCTACACGCCCGCGGCCCGGTGGGCGTCGAGGGCCTGCTCACCTACCGCTGGCTGCTCTACGGACGCGGACAATGCACCACGGACTACAGCCCCGAGGGTCGGCACTACATGCACAAAGATCTGCCGGTGGATTGAAACGGGCGGGGCGATTCGTGAATCGCCCCACCCCTCAGACGCTGATGCGGCCGAGCGTCTGCAATTTCGCCTCCGGCAGTAGTTCCTGATAGGCGAGCACGGCGATTTGCGGCTGTTCGGATTCGAGCAGACCACGCAGGTGACGTCGGATATCGCCCGTGGTCAGGATGACCGGCGAAGCCACTTCCGCGACGGTGCGTTTCACGGCCCGAATGATGTCGCCCGAAAGCTCGGGCTCGAGGGCCAGGTGACTGCCCGCGCTGGTTGTCCGAATCGCCTCGCGCACGGTCTCTTCGATCATCGAATCAAGAAAGAAGACGCCCACGCCCCCGTCCGGATTGCTGTACTTGAAGGTGATCTGGCGACGCAGGGCCGCGCGAACTTCTTCAGCGAGCACGGCGGCGTTGCCCGCGCCGCCCGCGTGCTTGGCAAGCGCTTCCAGGATGTCGCCCAGATGGCGTAGTGAAATACCCTCGCGAGCCAAGCGTTGCAGGACATCAGCGAGAAGAACCGGGCTGACCAGCTTGGGGACGACCTCGCGAACCAGGTGGGGATGCGTGCGCTGCAAGCCTTCAAGCAAGGCTTGGGTTTCCTGAATCCCCACGAAGATGTGACCGTGCTGGCGCAGAACGCGAAGCAAATGCTCGGCGATGATCTCGTCGGGCGTCGACTCCCTGGTCCCGGCGACGTCGCCCAATGCGTTCCCCTTGGCAATAGGGATCTCCTGCAATCGGATTGTATAGTCGCCGGGCGCAAGGCTGGCAGCGTTCGCACGCACGCTGACCGCTGGCAGGGCAATGCCCGTTTCCATGAAGTAGGTTTCGCGCAAGGCCGGCAGCAATTCGGATTCCAGTCGAGACAGCCCTTGCCTGGGCAGGACGGACTCGGAAAGCGCGGCGGAAAGCGCGGCGGAAAGATCGATGGCGACGGGTACAAGCAACGGCGAAACCATCCCCTTCGGATGTTCTAGGTCGCCCTGCCCTGGTAAGCTTCGCATTCCAGGGAATTCGGCCCGCCCGGACTGCACGGGTCGCGTTCGCATCAATCGGTACGCGAGCAAGCCCAGCAATGCACTGAGAACAAGGAATGGCACTGCTGGCAGACCTGGGATCAGGGAAAGCACGAAGAACAACGCTGCGGCCACCGCCAGCGCCTTGGGCTGCGCCAGGATCTGCCGGCCGATGTCGCTGCCGAGATGGCCGCCTTCTTCCTCCGAGGAGACGCGCGTGACAAGAATGCCCGCTGCGGTGGATAGGACCAGCGCGGGAATTTGAGTCACCAGACCCTCGCCGATGGTAAGAAGGGTGTACGTGCGCAGGGCAGCGAACAGATCCATGCCCTTCATCAGAACGCCGATGACCAGGCCGCCCACGCTATTGGCGATGAGGACGACGATGCCCGCAATGGCATCCCCCTTGACGAATTTCATAGCGCCGTCCATCGCGCCGAAGAACTGCGATTCGCGCGCCAGCAATGCGCGACGGCGACGGGCCTCGTTGGCATCGATATGGCCAGTTCGCAATTCGGCGTCGATGGACATTTGCTTGCCGGGCATGGCGTCCAAGGTGAACCGCGCGCCGACCTCCGCCACGCGCGCCGAGCCTTTCGCAATCACGATGAATTGAATCGTGGTGAGAATGAGGAACACAACGACACCCACGACAAGATTGCCGGACACCACGAAACTACCGAAAGCGTGAATGACCTGGCCGGCGTTGGCCTTGAGCAAGATGAGGCGCGTGGCCGACACTTCGAGGGCAAGTCTGAACAAGGTTGTTAACAGGAGCAGACTTGGGAAAGTCGCAATCCTCAGCACATCGCCGACGTAGATTGCGACGAGCAACAGAATCACGGCCCCGCCAATGTTCATCGAAATGAGTAGATCAAGTAGAAACGTCGGCAGGGGCACGATCATCATGCCCACGATCAGCACAACAAGCGCCGCCAATCCTAGATCGGAATAGCGCGTGAAAAATGCGTGCACGTCACCTGAACGCAACAACGAGAACCTGCCACCCGCCTTCGCGCGCATCCGCTTCGCCATGACGCAGCCATAATTTCCGGGGAACTGATTTGGGTCAAGTGCATTTGCACGCAGGGCTCTTCTATTGCGCGCGGTGCGTCCCCGATCTTCTCAATTGCGCTTTCATCATCCATTGGGGTCAATGAGCGCAAGTCGAAATCAAGAAAAAGGTTCTTTACTTTTGTCGATATCGGGGCATCATCTGCCGCCATTCGCAACAGGTCACTCACCGCGGGAGTTGGTAAGAACCCATTGCGGGCTCTTGCTTTGGAGAACAGTCAAATGGAAAACAACATCCGATCATTGGTTGAAGGGTTCGTGAATCAGATTGTGGCCGCGATCGAGGCTGACAGCGTCCGCCGCGTTCAGCAGGCCGTCACCTCCGCTTTCGCGGGCAATGCAGCGCCAGCGGGCCGTCGCGGTCGTCCCTCGCTCGCCGTAGCCGCCGCAGCCCCCGCGGTCTCCGTTAAGCGCCGTCCCAAGCAGTTCTGCCCGGTGCCGGGTTGCACGGGACTCGCGGCGCCGGTTTTCGGCATGGTCTGTGCGAAGCACAAGGACATGGCCAAGTCGAAGATCAAGGAATACCGCGCCCAGCGCAAGGCCGCCAAGGCCGGCAAGAAGTAGGGCGCCTCCCGCGTACCGCACACACGCGACCCGCGAACCGGCCTCCCTGGCCCCGAACTTCGCCACACGCTCCCCGCTAGCGCGACCGCCAGTCGAGCGGTAGTGTTGTCCGCATGTTGCGTACGATTGTCGAGGGCGAGCCAGATTTCCAGGCCAAGCTGAAAGCCCTGGCCGCCCGGGCAGGGACCATTCCGGAGTCCATCGAATCAGGTGCGCGCTCCATCATCGCCGAGGTACGCCAGCGTGGTGATGCGGCCTTGCGCGAGCTGACCCAGCGCTTCGAAGGGCGAACGCTTTCCGCCATCGAACTTTCGCGCGAGGATTGGGAGGCCGCAGCGGACGGTGTGCCCTCGCCCGTGCGTGCCGCCTTGGCCGAAGCCGCGAACCGCATCCGCCGGTACCACGAACGCGAGCGCTACAACTCCTACCAAACCGTCGAGGCTGGCGTCCGGCTGTCCTGCCGGTACACGCCGCTCGATCGGGTTGGCATCTACGTGCCGGGCGGGACGGCCCGCTATCCCTCCACCGTGCTCATGACCGCGGTGCCCGCCAAGGTGGCGGGCGTGGGCGAAGTGTTCATGACCACGCCTGGACCTTCGCCCGAAACCTTGGCCGCCGCGCTTGAGGCGGACGTCGATCGGGTCTTCTTGGTCGGTGGCGCCCAAGCCATCGCCGCCCTGGCCTACGGCACGGAGAGCATTCCCCGCGTGGACAAGATCGTGGGACCGGGCAACGCCTACGTGGCCGCGGCCAAGCGCTTGGTGTTTGGCGACGTGGGCATCGAAATGATAGCCGGGCCCACCGAAGTCGTCATCGCCGCGGACGCGACGGCCCATCCCGCCTGGGTCGCCGCCGATCTGCTTGCGCAAGCGGAGCACGATCTTTTGGCCGTCCCCATTCTCGTGGCGGTGGGCAAGGAAGTGGCCGAGCGCGTGGACAAGGAAGTCGAAAGCCAGCTCGCCGACCTCCCACGCCAGGCCATCGCCGCCAAAGCCATTGCCGAGCAGGGCGTGGCCATCGTGGTGGGAAATGCCAAGACCGCCATCGCCATCATCAACCAGCTCGCCCCCGAGCACGCCGGGATCGCGATGGCCGATGCCCGCCAGTGGGCGGAACAGGTCACCGCAGCCGGGGCTGTGTTCGTCGGCCACGAGGCTTGCGAAGCCCTGGGCGACTATTTCGCGGGGCCGAGTCACGTTCTTCCGACGGGTGGTAGCGCGCGCTTCTCCTCACCCCTCGGCGTGGGTGACTTCCTCAAGCGCACTTCCTTCATCGAATACGATTTGGCTGGCGTGCGCAAGCAAGCGGAGGCGGTCGTTCGCCTCGCCGAGGTAGAGGGTTTGTTTGGCCACGCTCGGTCGGTTCTGCTACGAGCCAAGGCGGGAACCTCTACTTAACCCAGACTTAACCCAGGTTCTCCCTTGACAGCGCGCCAATCTCCTCTAAATTACGCGCCTCGCTCTGGAGCCCAAGCCATGTACGCCGTCATTCAAACCGGAGGAAAGCAATATCGCGTCGCCGAGGGAGAAACTCTGCGCGTCGAAAAGCTTTCCGCAAACACCGGAGAAAAGATTTCTTTCTCGCCTCTGCTTTTCGCCGATGACGGCGGAAACGTCCAAATCGGCAAGCCCAATGTTTCGGGCATCCAGGTCGAGGCTGAAGTCCTCGGCCAAGGCCTGGGCGACAAGATCCTCATATATAAGTACAAGCGACGAAAGTCGTACCGGCGCAAGACGGGTCATCGTCAGCCGTTCACCGCGCTCAAGATCGTCTCCATCAAGGCAGGAGCGTAGACGCCATGGCACACAAGAAAGGTCAAGGCAGCTCACGCAACGGTCGTGATTCGCAATCGCAAAGACGCGGCGTCAAGCGATTCTCCGGCGAGGCCGTCCTCGCTGGCAACATCCTGGTCCGCCAGGTCGGTACGCTGTTTCACCCCGGCAACAACGTGGGCATGGGGCGTGACTTCACGCTCTTCGCGCTCAAGACCGGCAAGGTGAAGTACAGCCAGTCCGGCAACCGCAAGCTCGTCAGCATCGAGGCTGTCTAGCCGCGAGCCGGCCGCCGCCAACGCACATCGGCCTGCGGAGCGAGGTTGGGATGGGAGGGTGCATGAACGCGTGGGGAGCCGCCGAGCTTAGCTCGGCGCGGACCGTCGCGGGAGGGCATGGCGAGGCCGCGCGCATCAAGCGGCGAGGGCGCGAGCGAAGCGAGCGGGGGTTGGCGGAGGTGGGGCAGGTCCCGGAGCTCCCGAAGGAAGGGGTGGCAGGGCGTGTGGCGGGTGCCGAGGGCGAAGCGAACCCTCCCAGGGTTCCCATTTACATGAACGCGTGGGGAGCCGCCGAGCTTAGCTCGGCGCGGACCATCGCGGGAGGGCATGGGAACCCTCCCAGGGTTCCCATTTAGATGACCGCCTTCATCGATCGAGCGCGCATCAGCGTGCGCGGGGGTGATGGTGGCGACGGGGCCGTGGCCTTCCGGCGCGAGAAGTACGTGCCCAAGGGCGGACCCGCCGGCGGCGACGGTGGCGACGGCGGCAGCGTGATCCTGGAAGTGGACGAGGGGCTGTCGACTCTGCTCGATTTCCGCTACCGCCACGAGCACCACGCCCCGTCGGGCGAGCGCGGTGCCAACAAGGACATGTACGGCAAGCGCGGGCAGGACATGGTCCTGCGCGTACCTGCCGGTACCATGGTGTACAACGACGAGACCTCGGTGTTGCTCGCCGACCTGCGCACCCATGGCGAACGTTTCTTCGCCGCGCGCGGGGGCAAGGGCGG
>OCTA010004887.1_pt1 | contig 11691 bp, 8 predicted proteins | sample 1538991 | NCBI WGS metagenome assembly OCTA01 (sample SAMEA3539302, study PRJEB22396) | soil metagenome | biome: tundra; feature: field; material: soil | place: USA | collected 2010-05 | depth 0.15 m | reverse complement strand
GTGAACTCCCAGCCAATCGCGGAACACGAGCCTGAAGGTGCCGTCGCCGGACCTTGATACAGTGTCGCGTTGATTGCTCCGCTGGTGTCTCCCGCCGTCCCGTTGCCGACGCCCACCACGCCCGGTGAAATGCGGGAGAGGCCGGTGTCGGGTGAGCCTCCTGATGTTGACCAGCCTGCGACTCCACCGAAAACAACATTATTGGTGCCACCGGGAAGATGGATGTTCGGCGTTGTACTCGCATACCCGTTAGCTGAGAAATCGATGGGTGGTCCCGCCGACGTGATGAATTCCATTCCACCCACGGCGGAGCCAGTGAACGCGAGGGAAGAGGTTCTATAGAGGCCGTATCCGGGATAATCCGCAGTTTCGGCGCTTATATTACCAATCGCGCTAGCCCCAGTGTCCAGGAAATTTACTCCCACATTGTCGTATCCGCCAGCGCTCCCCGACCATCCTTTTATGAGGTTGATTCCTGCCTGAAGGCCACTGATCGGAGGCGTGGCAGTTTGGGACACATTCAATACTTCGTTTACCGTGGTCGCTCCGGCTGTGGCCACTCCGTCGTCGATGTGCGAATTGCCCAGGGCCGCGCTGCCTGTCCATGCCGGGATATAGCCCGTCGTGCCCGAGCCGCTGATCCCGCCGCCGCCGCCGCTGCACCCAGTCGTGGTGAACGCTCCGCCGGTCCCATTCGGGCAGATCGGCGATGTGCCAGGGGTCAGGGCGGAGTCGATGAAGTTTGCGCCAGTGATCGCCCCGCTCGAATCCACCGTCGCATCTGGCCCCAAGCAGATCAGCGTGGCGCAGTCTGTGGTTCCATTCATCAACGTCAAGCCGGGGTTATGGTTGGCGTAGGTTCCCGGATCAGCCCAAATCATGTGCGTCAGAACACCACCGAAAGCATTTACATCGAGAACTAGACCTGGAATGTTTGGGCTAGCAGAGTCGCCATACGGGATCAACCCGCCAACCAGATTCGCGCTTGAATCGTGGAGGTTGTAGTAAAAGTCGATGCCTCCGGATGGCCCACTGCCCCCACCGACAGCATTCAGCGCAACCTGTGGGGAGTTGGCAGGCGCGTTCTCCGCCTTGTCATCAATGGAAAATGCAGGGCCACTGGCCGTAGGTATCTGAAGAAGAGCAGACCCCTGAGCATTGTTTATGCTCACTGAAGCTGTGAGATTTACGCCTGCCCCATTGAACGCTCCGCTGGGAGAGTTCAAATTGGTGCTGAAGTTGAAGCCTGCGGCGCTGACACCGATGGTTCCGCCGAAACTTCCGTCATCATCGAAAATGTTGTAGCTCGTCTGCCCGGGAATGTGCCCCAATACTTTGAGGATGCTGTCCGCAGGAGCTTCCGCCATCTGTAAACCATCGAGCCACGTTCCCCCCATGCAGAACGCGCATCCGGGCGGCGCGAGCTTTCCGCCGTCGCTGGTGTACCACGCATTCGAGTTCGTGTTGTTGACCTGATAGCCCTGGGCGTAACCGGCGACGCCCATCCCTTTCATGTCGATGTTGATTCCGCCCATGCCCTCGGTTGAAAGGTTGGGCATGTTCTGGTTGACGCTTAGGTACATGCCGTAAACCTTTTGCGACGGGAAGTGGGGAGATTCGACCGTGTCTGCCACCGTCCACGCGCACACATTCGGGTCGATCTGCACAGGCGAATTGCCTGAAGAGAGAGACTCGATGATCTCCGCACCGCAGAAAGTTTGGAAGGCAGAGTTTGGATCGCTGCTGCCATTCGTCGTCTCCGGCTCCGAACCGGGTATCGGCAGTTCCGGAATCATCCCGTTCAACCCGCCCGCGCTAGGCACGGCATAGATCAGATCATTACCAGTGAAAGAAGCAATAGCGTGATAAGAAGTGCGGTACCCGCTAAGAGCCAAATTAGCGCTAAAGCTAATGAAAGTCCCACACGGTCCACCTCTGAAGATGGCGACGGCGCTGTACGGGTACGCCAGGGGAAGCGTGATGCTGCCACCGCCGACGCTGGTGATGATGCTCTGTTCGTCAAAGCCGCCATAAGGCAGACCAACCCCCTCGACGCAGACATGATCTCCCGGCGAGAAGCTGCCCGTCACCATCGTCATTGCAATCGTCGCGGGCGCGGTGATGTTGCGGTCCGCTGTCGCTGGGATAGAGAGTCCTTCGGCATGGCCCCGGGCGGTCGTGGTGGGCAGCGTCGCGCTCACCGGCAGCGCTTTCAGCGGCACCGATCCAGTGGAGACAGCGACACTCGGCCCGGTAAAGTACCCGCTGGCCACTGCCGCCTGCGTGTCGATCAGGATTCCGCCATCGGTCGGGTTGCAGAGGTTGAGTCCACCGCAGCTGCCAGTGAAATTGAAGGTCGGCGTCGTAGCTCCCGATCCTCCGGTAAGCACCGTGCCGTGGAAGTACCCAAAGGACTCACCGCCCTCATAGGTTCCACCAACCGTCATGCCTTCGTCGCTGGGAGCCTGGACGCCTCCATCGGAGTAATCGTAGGCATACCACGGTCCCCAGTCGCCCACCCGCGACCCGAACATGGAGATGAAATTCGCCGCGTTGCCGCCCCGGTTTCGGATGTTGTCGTAGATGCTGAATGGGGTGGTGATGCGGGAGTTCGGGGTTCCGTCATTGCCAACGTTCTGCCCCGGCCCGTAAGCCGCGTAGTTGATGACCTGGCCCCACTCGATGTTGCCTCTATCGCTGGAATAAGTCGCGCTCAGGCCAAGGCAGGAGTAGCCGCCAAACAACCCGCCAACCTGCGTGCAGTCCGCCGTGCCCGCGCTGACACCCAGGTTGGTGAAATTCGTGTGGTAGCCGCTGAGGTTGTAGCCCGTGGGGTCCACGGAAAGATGCGACGCCCCGGGCGACGCCAGTCCGCCCGAAGGCGACAGCAGATAAGCGGGCACGGCATACTGCGTCTGCGGCGGCGTTGCGGCATTCTGCCCCAATCCGCCGGATACGGCCGCGACGCTCGCATCCACGTAGTGCTTGTCCGCGGCCTGCGCCGCCGATACCGGGTCGGCCGGCAGCAACAGCGGCCCGGCCATGGTGTCCCCGGCCTTCAACACGTAGGGCGTGGACCCCAGCGAATGCCCGGTTACGGCCGTGGCAATCGCGGTATCGACATAGCTCTTGCTCACCGTCTGCATGGCCACGGTAATGGGCAGCACGGTGCTTTCGATGGCACTGACCTTCACCGCAGTCGCGCTGGCCGGGACCACCCAGTACTGCCGGCTCACCGTGCCGTCGTCCAGGTGATAGACCACCGTGTAGTAGCTCCCCATCGGCGTCGCGCCCGCGTTGGGGAAGAGTTGCACGCTCAGCGCACCGCCCGCCGCAATGGTCGCGGAGACGCTGCCGCTGGGGATCGCATCGCCGGCGCCGGTGGTAAATGCCGGCCAACTGATGATTGCGGTCCCCGTGGCCGCGGTCCCGTCCGCGTGATAAATTGTGTCCGCCACCTGGGTGGTCGCCACCTGGGCCACGCCCGTCGCCGTCAACGCCGCCGCCAGCAGCACCCCAATCAAGATCCAACCCTTAGACTTCGAAATCATCGCAATCTCCCTATGTCTCCGGCTACGAAACCCCCGGTTCCCCATCCATCGCAACTGGTTCGCGACGGGCGGGATGTAGGCGCTCTTAAAGCGCGCGCAAAGCCGCCGGCAGATAACTCCGGAAGCACAAAACTGTCTCGCCGTCGTTCAAGTCCTTCACCGGCAGCGCGCGAAACGCTGCTGCCAGCCGGATCCGCTCCAGCGGGGCGGCCAGCGTATCCAGCGCCTCCGCCGAGCCCTGCATCGCCTGCAAGCGCGGATAGTGGAGCAGAACCCTCTCGCCCTGCGCGCCCTGCATCACAAACAGCGCCGACCACTCCTGAAAGAAGCTCGCCCCTTCGCGATCGCAGAACCCAGCGAGCCGGCTGACCTGCATGCCCGCGGCCGGCACGCCCGCCGGCAGCGGATTCGCAAGCTGCAACACGCCGCTCGCGATCGCCGCCACGACTCCCACGTTCAGGGTCACGCGGCGCACGTAGTTCACGTCCCCGCCCACCGCGGCTGCGGATTGCACGTACGCCGCAGCCACGCCCGTGCCGATGTAGCCAAGCTGGCCGGTGTAGTCCACGTCCACCGCAACCAGGCTGCCCACGCTGAAGCCGGCCGCTGCGGCCGTGCCCACGTTCAGGCTGGTCGCGGTGGATGCCGGCCCCGCGCCGGTAAGCAGCGGGACCGGCGCCGCGGCCAGGCCGCCGCTGCCGTTGGGCGCGGCACCCGCAACCGTCAGCAGCAGGTTGGTCTGTTGCGAGCCGGAAGCCAGGGTCGCCTGCAGCCTGCCCCACGCCTCGAACTCCAGCGACACCGTCGCCTCCACCTGGCTGCGCACCTGGCCCACGGTCATTGCCGGGGCGCCTGCAAGCAGCGGCTCCACTTTTGTGCCGCATTTGCGCACAAATGTGGAGATCCAGCCGAGATCGACCCAGGGCGCCGGCGGAGTTTGTAACGGAAAATGTCCCAATTGCGCCGGATCGAAGACCGTCGGCGCTCCGGCGGCGCGATTTACCGGGGCAAAGTACGCGCGCACCCGCCGCGTTACCGGAGCCACGGCCGCCGCCACTCCCACTGCTGTCGTCGTTGTGCTCACAGCTCACCCGCTTCCTGATACGCGAAAACCCGCACGGTCGCCGTCCGCTGCAGCCGCTCGCCCGCCACTGCGGCCGCAGCGAAAACCGGATCGGCCCAGAAGACATTTGTGCCCATCGCCGCCGGAGCAATGCCCGGGCCCGCCGCCGCATAATTCAGCTTGGCGACCGCGTGCGGCTCAGCCGCCAGCGCGGCGGCCAGCTCCGCATCCATCGCCGCCAGCAAACGCCCGCGATCCATGCCGACCTTGCCTGGGCTGCCGTCGGTCGCGTACTCGATCGAACATTCCATCGCCACCCAGGGCAGCGGCGATGCGCTGGTGACCTGCATGCCCGTCCAGCGCAGGCGAAACGCATCGACGGGGACGGACGCGGTGGGAAGTTCGTTCTCCTCGACCAGCGTTCCCGGCCGCTCCAATCCGCGCAGCACCATGATCCGCGCCGGATTCAGCGCGGCCAGCCGGCCCTGCAGCATGGTGTAAAACGTGTCTTTCGCGTTCTGCATATTTCCCTCAGATCTCCCCCGGTTGTTGTGGAGTAGCAGCGGGCTTTAGCCCGCGGTCAATCCCGGCCTGGTACAAAAAGGGCTTTAGCCCGGGGCCCTGGGAGGCGAAAAATCCCAGGGCTAAAGTCCCTTGGGTTCATTGCCCCCTTTACCGCGGCCTAAAGGCCGCTGCTACTCCCAAAGGCGCACGGGTTTCTCAACGGTCCGCTAGACCGCCTGCGCCAGCGGCGCGCGCACCAGCAGCCGATACACGTAGGGCCGGCCAAGCAGCGGCTCCTGCGTGGCTGACAGAATTTCCAGCAACTCCGCGCCTTCGCCGGTCAGCACGCCGCATGCATTCGCAAACAGCACGCTCGCAGACGCGTAGGCCAGCGATCCCACCAGCTTCTCCACCGCCGTGGCGGATACCAGCAGGTCCCACCTGGCCGCCTGGTCGGCGCTGACCGTGGCGCGCGCCTTGCGGCACACCACCGGGGCCAGCGCCAGGTCCTGAAACTCCGGCGTCGCCAGCCCCAACTGCTCCGTGGGGTCGGCGGGGACGGCCGGCGCCGGCATCCTGAGCCGCACGCTGCGCCCACCCAAAGCGCGCAGCAGCACGTCGGCCGCGCGCGCGGCGCAAACCTGGGTGTTTGTCTCGGTCATCGCGTCACCCGATCCTTTGCGCCACATAGGGCGCCAGCAGCAGCTGAACATTGGCGTCGATCAGCGATCCCGCGAAGTACTGCATCTGCAGCGTGTCCATCTTGCTGCTCTTCACGTTCATCGCCGGAATGGCCTGGGCATTGTTCACAATCTGCGCGCAGGCCACCTTTACCGCCGGAGTGGCTGCGGCCAGGCCCGCGGTGTAGGTCACCTCGACCTCGTTGTAGTTGAGTCCCAGCAGGTTCATTGGGAACGTAACATCGCCGGTTACAAGATTTACGTCCACGGCGGTCAGGTCCAGCGCGCTCCAACTGCCGGGGATGCTGAACGCCCAAGCCACCTGCGCCAGCATCGGGTCCGGCATTTCGCCGCGCCGCGGCCGGCCATAGCGCACGCGCACGCCCACCAGCGGCGAGGCCGCCGCGCCCAGCGGGTTCAGCGGCAGATAGCTCAACCGCACCGCCTGCGAGTTGGCGGTCAAGCGCATGCGTTCGACATATTGCGTCAGCAGCAGGCTGGGCCGGCGGCAATACGCCTCCATCAGCGCGGACGCCATCGCAATCAAGTCGTCGGTCGTCTCCGCGGTCAAGCCATAGACCACGTATTCCGAGGGATCCAAGTAACCCATCGAGCTGTTCCTCCAAAAAATCGTCAGGAAAAAAGGAGTGAGGCCGGCCGCCAGCCGGCCCCACTCCGCAAAATGCGCGACCGGGGACGCGCCCCGCAGACAGTCAGCCCCCTGACCGTCAGCCGCCCCGCGAGTGCCCAGCGAAAGGCCGGCCCCCCATGCGTGGCGCGTCAAAACCCGTATCGCGCGATTGCAGCCGGAGGTCATGCCAGGCATCCGGCTGCAAGGTTGAAGTGTGAAAAGTGACCGCAGGGGCCCAGGCGAGTCCCTTCTCGAAGTCCTTGCCGATTGCGCTGAGTACTCCTGTAAATGTCATGTAGTCTCCTTGTTCAAATGTTGTTGCTGCTGCGGCAAAGCGAAACTAGACTCCGAACATGCGAGTGTTCGGCAGGCAGGTTTCGAAGTGGTGGTTGCTTCTGCTATTGCCGATCCTTATCGTCGGCAGTCCCGTACTGCTTATGCTGTTCTTCGCGGGGAACCAGCTTGCCGGCGCGATTGTCGGGCCTCCAGCGATCTGGAATCGTCCGATTCACACTCCTTCGCAGGACGAACTCGTGGGCAGATATGTCGAGTCAGAGCGGCATTGGGACCGCCCGAAGGCTGGTCCCAACGCTGCGCTCGAATTGAGGAGCGACGGTACGATGGCGGTGAGCGCTCTGCCGAACGATTCCATAACAAGCACATGCATTCTTTCCGGCTCGGGCACCTGGAGTCCCGGTTACGATCAGCGGATCGATCTTTTCGTCACTTCCGACCGCAGCCCCGGCACATGCGAGTCTGGCGGATACTCCTCCTTCTTGGATATTGCAGGCCGCTCGAAGCCCTACAGCCTGTATTGGGTCCTAGGCGATCCCGACTCAGGTACAGGAGTCTGGTTGAAGCGACAATAAGCGAGGATTCCCATGTTCTCCGTGACTGGCGTTTGCGCTAGCCCCACAGGTCGGAGTGGCGCGCCGCCAACCGCTCCGGCGCTGCCCGGCCTCCCAGCCGGAAGCTGGTTCCCACATAGGCGGCCTTGTCGCGCAGCAGGATGGCCGCGCCGGTAAAGGTGGCGCGGGTGAGCGTCCACACCTGCGGGAGGATGCCGTGACTCTGCCCAACGAAAGGCTGTTCGACCGTCGTCTGCTGCACACCGGCGAAAGCAGTACCACCTGCGTGCGGTGTCATACGAGCGCGGGTTCGGCGTTCTGGGAGTTCGAGCTCGACGAACTGGAGTCGCGGCACGTGTGCGGGCGGGAAGCCGGCAACGCCGCTTCCGCGCTTCCGCCGCCCAGGAAGCCTGCGCGCCAGGAGCTGGTTGAGGACCCTGCCACCCCGCGGCGGCATGCCAGGAGACTCGGGCGGGCGTCCCGGCTGGCGAACCTGTAAGGCTTGGCAGCCCGGCTGCGGCCGCCGGCTTTGCCGGTGTAGTTACCAGGCGCAACCAGCGCCATCCCGCCGCGGCGGCCTGATTAATTCCACAGACGTTAACATTGACGCCGCAAACGCCCGGGCGTATAAATCCGGGCAGAGCAATTCCTGGAGGTGCAGCCTTGCACACGGAATCCGCAGTCCAGTCCGGAGACCCACACCCCACCCTGCTTCACGACTCAAATGCGAACTGTCCAAACTGTGGCCGGCCGATCGCCAGCCCCATTCTGGACGTGCATCATGACGGCAGCCACTGCGGCTATTGCGCAGCCTGTCGCACGGAAGTCTTCGAAGCAGGCTGGTCGCACTAAGGTTTTTTGCGGCTGAAGACTGCGCCAGAGCGAACCCCGCTCCCGTTCCCACTTGTTCCTCGCAAGTGGGGTCCTCAGTGAGTCCCTGCGTCTCCCAACACCCCCTCCGCAAGCCACGAAAATCGACTCCAGGCAAAAAGCCGCTTCCCCCCAGACAGGCCCGGGGCTAAAGCCCCTTGTTTGGGGGGCGGATTGCCGCTTGAGACCCGAGGCTAAAGCCTCGGGCTACCAGCCTGCTGCTAATCCGGGTCGAGCTGACGCTCGATTCCCGCTCATCGCGATGAGGCCGCGATGAATGGGGCACCCGGCGTTTGTGGCGCGACAAAAGACAAATACGGAGATTCTGGACTTCGTCCAGAATGACGACCTTGAAGGGCCAGAATGACGACCTTGGAAGGGTCCGAATGACGACCTGGAAGGATCACAAATAAGTCAACTGCGCCAGTGCAGCGTTACCGGCCCGGCCATCGGATGCTCGCCGGTGCCGCCCAGCCGCGCCTGCTTCAGCGCGAAGTACCACTTCGCCGGCTTGTCGGCGTCGTCGATCAGCATCAGCGCCGGCCCGTAGCGCAACCCCTCGGCCTGCTCCACCATCGTCTGCTGATCCTGCTTCACAAAGATCGCGCCGAAGTACTTCAGCAGCGGCGTGAAGAACGGGAACCAGGCCAGCACGTTCCACGCCGCGCACACGTCGATGCGGCAGGTGGAGGGCGTCACCGGCGTGACCGTGGTCAGCGTGGCGAACCACTTGTCGCCGCAGCGGATGGTCTCGTAGCGCCGATTGGGCAGCACAAAGTCAATGGTCGTCGTCACCGGCCCATGCGCGCCCAGCAGCTTGTACGGCAGGCTGTTGCTGCTGGGTGCATGCGCCGCCATGCGAAACCCGGCGTTGCGCCCCCCATGCTCGTCATCGCGAATCGGCTCGAAGTGCTTCTCCTTGGCATGAATGCTGCCGCGGCTGCGCCACCACCACGACTGGTGCACAAACGGCCCGTGCGCCGGGTCCATCAGCCCGATGATGCCGTGGTCCACATTGCAGGGCAGGTCCGCGCTGAGATGCGCGCTGCGGTACCGCGCCGAAAACTTTGGCACCTCCGGCAGCGGCGGCAACTCCCCGCCGGAGCGCGCGCCCATCCCCGCGCCGGGCTGGGGCAGATACACCCAGGCGTGGCCGTCGCGCTGCTGGCAGGGGTAGGCGGCGGCGTAGATCTTGGTCGCATCCAGGGTGTCGGCGTCGGTGAGCGAGGGGATCAGTTGGCACTGCCCGCTGCATGGCTCAAAGCTCCAGCCGTGATATTTGCAGGTCACCCGCTCGCCGTCGAACCAGCCGGCCGACAGCGGAATGCCGCGATGAGGACACAGGTCGCGCATGGCAAACAGGCTGCCGTCTGATTTCCGCCCCAGCAGCAAGGGATGCCCGAGCAGCAGCGCGGTCCTGGTCCGGCCGCGGCGCAGCTCGCCGGCGCGGATCGCCGGGTACCAGTCGCCGAACACCAGCTCCGCCGGCGGCCCTGGCACGGCTGCAATCTCAACCAGTTCGCTCACGCACACTCCATAAAAGGCTTAACACCGATAACACCGATTGAACCGATCAAAAGCATAAAGAGTCAAAGCGAAAGGCATCCGCGTAATCCGTGGTTGGCAATTCGCCTTAATTCCGTTTCCGTCTTTGAATCGGTTCAATCGGTGCCATCGGTGTTAAGCCTTTCGCTTTCAAATATAGTCGCGATATGCCGCAAGCAAGCATTCCGAAGCGCCCGCTCTCGACTGCGCTGCTGCTGGCTGCCCTGTGGATCGCGTTCTACGCGAGCTTCACCCTGGCCGCGCCCGCGCTGCTGGACGACGCCGACTCCGTGCACGCCGAGGTCGCCCGCGAGATGCTGCTGCGCCACGACTGGGTCACGCTCTACGCCAATGGCATCCGGTATCTCGAAAAAGCGCCGCTGCTCTACTGGTCGATGGCCGCGAGCATGCGCGGGATGCAGCTTCTGGGCCACGGCTCCGCGCGGGCGCTGGCGGTCGCCGCGCGCATCCCGCTCGCGCTCGCCGTGCTGGCGCTGGCCTTCGCGGTCGAGACGTTCGCCCGCCGCGCATTTCGCTCCGCTCGCGCCGGACTGTATGCGGCGCTGATCCTGCTCTCCAGCCCCGGCATCTTCCTCTTCACCCGCATCCTCATCCCCGACGCGATGCTCTGCCTCTGGCTCACGCTGGCGATGCTCTGCTTCTGGCTGACCGAAGAATCCACCACCCAGGCTGTCATCCTGAGCGGAGCGCGCAGCGCGGAGTCGAAGGACCCGCGGTTGTACTGCTACGGCTTTGCCGCCTGCTGCGCGCTGGGCGTGCTGACCAAGGGCCTGATCGGCGTCGTCTTCCCCATCGCAATCGTCGCGCTCTACCTGCTGCTGACGCGCGGTTGGCGCGGGGCCGTCCGCCGCGCGCTGGAGCTGCATCCTTTCTCGTCGGCGCTGGTGTTTCTGGTCCTGGCCTCGCCGTGGCACATCCTGGCCGCGTGGGCGAACCCCACGCGCGGCCGCCCCGGCGAACTCGCGTTCATAGGCGGGCATTGGTCCGTGCCGCTGCCGACCGACGGCAACGTCCACGGCTGGGCCTGGTTCTACTTCGTCAACGAGCAGGTGCTGCGCTACCTGAACCTGCGCGTCCCCCGCGACTACGACACCGTCCCGCTCTGGCTCTTCTGGGGCCTGTGCCTCATCTGGCTGATGCCGTGGAGCGCGTTCCTCTTCAAGGCTGTCGGAACCGCGCTCCCGCTGTACATCCCAGCATGGCGCGAACGTTTCCGCACGCGAACGCTAATGCAGTGGGAACGCGCGCTGCTCCTGCTGCTCATCTGGGCCGTCGTTCCGCTGCTCTTCTTCTCGCTCTCCACGCGGCAGGAATACTACGTCCTTCCCGCGCTGCCGGCGCTGTGCATTCTGGTCGCGTACTGGCTCACGATCACGCTCTTCCGCTTCCGCGATCTTGGAGTCGAGATTAAACCCGGCGGAACGGCAACGATCTCGGCACATGTACGGACTCAAAACGAGTACAAGAAACGCGATTCCGCGGCGTGGGGACACGATCGCGTGGCCGCCCGCAAGGCCGCGCTGCGCTGCACCGCCGTGCTGCTCGCCTTCGGCACGATCTTTGCCGCGGCCGCGATCTTCTTCCTGCTGCACGCGCGCGCGCCCGCGCCGAACGCCGACCTGGCCGCGCTGCTGCAACAAAATCCCGGCGACTACGCCATGAGCATGGGCCACTTCCTCGACCTGAACGCGCAGGCGCTCGGGCTCTTCCGGCTGCCGCTGGCGCTCGCCGCCGCCAGCCTCTTCCTCGGCCCGCTCGCGAGCTATCTGCTGCGCCGCCGCGCCCGCTCGCACGCAGCCAATCTCACCCTCGCCGCCGGAGCCTTTGGATTCCTGCTGGCCGCGCACCTCGCGCTCCAGACCTTCGCTCCGGTGCTCAGCTCCGCGCAGCTTGCGGAAGCTATCGCACCCGAGCGCGCGCCGGGGCTGGCGCAGCAACCGGGCGAGCCCGCGCCGCTCATCGTCATCCACCAGGAGTA
>OCTA010004885.1_pt1 | contig 11698 bp, 9 predicted proteins | sample 1538991 | NCBI WGS metagenome assembly OCTA01 (sample SAMEA3539302, study PRJEB22396) | soil metagenome | biome: tundra; feature: field; material: soil | place: USA | collected 2010-05 | depth 0.15 m | reverse complement strand
GACTTGTGCGCTGCTCGCCATAAAACAGTATTCTACGGCATGACCAAGCAAATCGTAGCCTGATTGACATTTTTGCAGGTCGCCGCTCGCTGATGGTCGCGTCGACTTGAATGTTATGCTTTTTGCATACTGCATGCTTGGTCATGCGACGACCACGGAGGCTCTCTCGATGACGCAATCGCCGCAATCCGAAGGGGGAACGGTCTTCGGCTTCCCGCTGCGGGGATTCGGCTTGTTCACCAGTCTGCTGCTGGCCTTCGCGTCAGCCTTCTTCACCTTTTTTGCCACGACGACCGTCGCCATCTTCGCGCTGCTGGGGTGGAATCTCTTTGGCCACCATACGGTGAGCTACGCCGACAGCTACCGCTATGTCGGCTTTCCCGCGTTCCTGCTGGTGCTGGTTGTGGCGCTGCCGGTCTTTGCCGTGCTATGGGTACGGGCCAAGATGAGCAAGTAAAGTCTGCTACTAATTCCCCGCCTGCCTGGGATTCGCGCGATCGAACTTCGCCACCTGAATCTTGCGCGCCAGACCCAGCTTGGCCAGCAGCCAGATGCCCCAGAAGTTGGGATCGATCTCATACCAGGCGAGGCCATGGCGCGCCGAGACTGGATGCGCGTGGTGGTTGTTGTGCCAGCCCTCGCCGCCGGTCACCAGCGCCACCCACCAGTTGTTGCGCGAGTCGTCGCGCGTATCAAAGCGCCGGCTGCCCCACAAATGGGTGGCCGAATTGACCAGCCAGGTGGCGTGCAGGCCGAGCGTCACGCGCAGAAAGCCGCCCCACAGAAGCATTCCCACGGCGTTGGTCCAGCCGCCCCACAGCCAGCCCAGGCCGAAGAGCAGCGCGCCGCTGGCGGTGATCGGAATCCAGTGGTACTTGCTCAGCCAGAGATAAAAGCGGTCGCGGTCGAGGTCGGGAACGTAGCGGGCCAGGGCATGAGTCTGCGCGTGCAATGCGTTGCCCCAGACGATCCAGCCGAGGTGCGCCCACCAGTCGCCTTCGCGGGGGGTGTGCGGGTCGCCGTCGCGGTCGCTGAACTGGTGATGCACGCGATGCGTGGCCACCCAGAAGATCGGGCCGCCCTCCAGAGAGAGCGTGGCGCAGACGGCCATGCTATGTTCCAGCCATTTGGGAACCTGGTAGCCGCGATGGGTCAGCAGGCGGTGGTAGCACATGCCGATGCCCACATTGATGGCCAGCACATACAGCGCCGCCATCACCGTCAGCCGCTGCCAGGTGTAGAAGAAGAGCGCCGCCACCGCGCCCAGATGAAAAACGAACAGGACAACCAGCGTCAGCCAGTTGATGCCCTCGCCCACCGATACGGCGCGGCCCATGCGCACCTGTAGCCGCGCCATATCGGGGCGGGACGCTGCCTCGCTCAGGTCAGGGCTCAGTAAAGGAGAAGATGCGTTTGCAAGAGAAGCCATAAGGGGAAGTCCCTGGAAAGTGGCGGCACGCCCACCCATCCACTCCCATTGTATCCGCAGGTTGATTGCGCAACCGTACCGGACTGCGCATCTCCAAAATAAAGTTTTGCTATTCCCGAAAAATGTGAGCAATCTTGCTCACCAGCGGGAGGGATGCCATTCCGCATTCACGCAAGTCTTCCCTGAAATGGTTGCATCTCTGCTTACCTACCCACAGACGCAGCGGAGGAATCGGTCAACTCCATACGTCATCCAGGCAGATGCCCTCGTGCCGCTCGCAATTCAGGCTTCAGTGCTTGCAGGAGAGCCGCACCGCCATATACGACGGCCGCAATAAGCAACAATGCCTTCATTCCTGCGATAAAAGAAAGGTTCTGCGTCAAGCCTCCAGCGACCGCGCCGAGCATATTCGCGCCGAAGGCGCTGCTTCTGCCGGAAAAGCGGCGAAAACTCTCAGTGAAGATAACTCCGGCAAAAAAGAAGGGCACGCAGTAGGCAAAGCAAATAAGAACGCCCACCTGTGTTCCCGATCCCGGCACCTGGGTCCAGGGTACTCCATAATTAACTACAAGCGTCACGCACAACAATGCGTAGTAGATGCCCAGGTTTTCCGGACGCCGACGCTCCACGTAAAGGTTCGATAAAAGCAGAACTGTGAGAACGCCCGTCAACGCGATGCAGTTAACCAGCCAGGTTGTGCCGAAATATAAGGCGAGGCGGCTGATCAGTTGGGTTTCCATCAGCAGGAAACCGGCCCCGAGCAGAAAGAAGAGCCATGCGCCGCATTCTTTCGGCTTGAAGAATGGCCCAACAAAATAGAGGGCCATGAGGAGTATGACCGCTGACACCGCGAAATAAGCTCGAGGAATGGAATGTCCGCGGTGATAAACGTAGGGCCAGTCATCCGTTGTGGGCGGCGGGGCATTGTCAAAATTAAGCGGGAACGCAGGCGGGCGAGAGCTCAGGAACGCTGACTCCTGTGTACCGAGGCTCTTTTCCCACGGGTAAGTGGAATCGGATTCGATGAAGACCGTGGCGCTGGTCAGAGCGCCTATTGGGGCAGCGTAGTAAGTCAAAGGCGGGCGCGGGAAGATGCGGCTCAACATCGTGTAGAACCTCTGTCCGATCCAGGTCCAGGGCTGCCTCACTTCAAATTTCAGAATCAGTATCCCGCCCGGATTCAGCAGCCGTTTGGCATCGCGGAACGACTCTTCCGTGTACACATAATTATCCACGCGCATATTGCTGTAGCCGGAGAACTCGGTGTGCGAGTCCAGCAAGCCAAAGATGATGACGTCATATTTTTCCTGGCAGTTACGCATGAAGTTTCTGGCGTCGTTGTTGATCAGGTGAACCTTCGGGGAAGCATAAGGCTGCTCAGGATGGAGACGCGCTCCCAAGGTGGAAATCAGCGGATCAATCTCCACTGCATCGACTCGGAAGGCCCCATGCCGCAACGCGGCGGCAACATCATTGCCGGCTCCGGCGCCGACCACTAAAACACGATTCGTACTGCTGGCGAATTGGAAAGGGCTGTCATACGAACTGTTTTGATAAATACTCGCCAGTTGTGGATTTTCTGCCATGAACTCGGGGGTCACATTAGCAATCGACATATAACCCTCGTTGTTCACGTCGATCACGTATTGCCGGTTGCCATTGTCTGTCACGGACAGCTTCTGGTACTGGGACCAGTAGATCGAAGTGCCGCGCGCGGGCTTCAGAGCCAGTAGGGTGATCGCCAGCAAGGCACAGGCGACGAGAACAGAACGCCAGGAAAAAGGCTGCGCAAAGAGGATGAGAGCGAAGGCAGCAATGAACCAATACGACGGAGGAAGCCAAAAATAGGCAAGAACGGCAAGAAGCCATATCCCCGTCAAGCTGCCCAGCAGATTGACCGAATATGCCGTCACGGTGTCAGGCGCAGCTTCCAGGTAATACCCTACCCAACGGCCCAAAGGGATCATGGCGATAGATATGAGCATCAGGAACGCGGCAACGATCAACAACGATGCTGCCAAAAGCTGGTAATAGTAGGGCAAATTAAACGCGAATTGCCCCCAGAGCGCTGCATCGGGCGTGAATGAAAGGACGGACGATATGCCTCGCAGGATATCGTGCCAAGGCTGGAACGGCAGGCTGACAGCAACCACCAATGCGGTTGTAGCCGCCAGAGTGGGCAATAAGCTGCCGCGCTTTTTGGATGTGAAGCAGCCAACGCCGAAGCCCAGAAAGCACACCATCAGCGACAGGTTCTGAAAGAAGGCGAAGATTTTCACCTCTGTGCCGAGCCAGCGAATCAGAACAATTTCCAAGTAAAGGGCTGCGGAGCTGACCAGCAGCAGACGCCACATTGAGAATGGTTGTGCCGTCACGCGCGCTTCCTGGGCAGGCTCCGGAGATGTCTTCTGTGTCATTGCGGCTCCTTTTTTGGCTGACCGAAGGCTTCCCGGATTGCCGGGTTGTGATGCGCGTCATCCTTCGGTGTATCGGGAAACACCTTGATACCAAGAATCTTATTACACTGTCAAGCGCAGCAGTGGACCAGGCTGGGCCGACGTATATGAATTGGAAAATCTGGCAGAGCCTGGGCAGGTTGGGGCTCAACGACTCCCACATCTCAGCATCGAGATGTGGGCCACCCGTCCGTCGACGGAAGAAAATGCGGGAATAAGGCGAAAATATGTTCATGAAACACTTACGTCGCGCTTGCCAATCCATACCGGAAACCTGTACGTGTTTTTTCGCTTCCGCTGTCTCCCTAGTCTGGCAATCCGGCGTTCGGTACCATGACATCTTCCGCGCGTCGAATGCGGCTTGGAACAAACGTCTACGAACCTACGTGGAATGTTCCTGCCGTTTGAAGATGATCCGATGAGTTGCCGACGAATACGGTGTAATCGCCGGGCGCGACGACCCAGCCGTTTGTGCTTGTGTTCCAGTAAGACAAAGGATGGGAGGAGTCGGTCGCGTTCACTGTTACTGTTACCGCTTGCTGCGCGCCGGGCTGAAGAGAGACTTTACTCCATCCCACCAGGCGCATCGGTGGCTCGCCTATTCCGGAGGGAAACCCAAGATAGACCTGCACAACCTCAGCGCCCGCCAGATTGCCCGTATTGTTCACGTTGAAGCTCACCTGAAAGCCGCTGGCGGGCGTCGCGTCCGGTGTCAGTTGTGGATTCGTGATCGAGAAAGACGTATAGGAGAGTCCGTAGCCAAAGGCGAAGAGCGGCTGAAGTTGCTGCGCCTCGTACCACTTGTATCCGACATCGAAACCCTCAATCGTGTAATCGACATCGAAAGTCCCTGTGGCGCCGGCTGGAATGGGTATAACTGGCCGTGGCAACTGGTTTACGCTTGCCGGAAAGGTGATGGGCAGTTTGCCGGAGGGATTGACGGTGCCAAAGAGAAGATTGGCAATCGCAGTGCCGCCCTTCTGGCCGGGATACCACGCCTCCAGCACCGCGCTCACATTTGCCAGCCATGGCATGACGTGCGCCCCGCCATTCTCCAGCACGACGATGGTGTGTGGATTGGCCGCGGCAACGGCAGCAACTAGAGCATCCTGATCGCTGGGAAAACTCAGGTCCACGCGGTCCATGCCCTCGCTCTCCCAATCGCTCTCGAAGACAATCGCTACATTCGAAGATGCCGCCAGCGCGGCCGCCGCGGCGGGGGCGGTTCCGTCGTTGAAAGTAACTGTGGCGCCGGGCGCGATGGCCTTGATCGCGGCCAGCGGCGGCGATGGATCGTAGATCTGAAAGGCATTGGTGCAGGCCGCGCCGCCCGGCAACGGAGTATACGGAGGACACGCCGGCGGCAAAGTGAGCGCCGCGCCGCCCACCGGAGTTACCTGCGCAGACCCGCCCCCCGATAACACCCCAACGTCGGCATGCGATCCGATGACGGCGATCGACTGAACCGCGGAGGGATTCAGCGGCAGTTGGCCGCCCGCGTTCTTCAGTAGCACGGCGCCCTGCTCTTCTATCTCCTGCGCAATGGCCGCGTCTGCTGTAGCATTGATTGGCTGGATGGTGACAGGATGATCGAAGACGCCGGCCGCGTACATTCCGCGAAGAATGCGATGCACCATGTTATTCAATCGCGAAGCCAGCATATCGCCGTTCGCCAGAGCCTGAGCGAGGCTCTCAGGCGCCCAGATTCCATCGAAGAAATACCCGCCCGGCTGCTCCTGATCCAATCCGGCAAGCGCCGAGGCCACCGAGCTTTGCGTGGCGTACCAGTCCGGGATCACGAAGCCTTTGAAGCCCATATCTCCCTTCAATACATCGTTCAATAGATGATTGTTCTGGCAGTTAAACGTTCCATTCACCAGGCTATAGGCGCACATCGTCATCTGCGCGTTGGAGTTATTCAGAGCTACTTCAAAGGCCAGCAGGTCGCTCTGGCGCGCGGAGCGTTCATCGATGACCGCGTTCGACTGGGTGCGCCCGGTCTCCTGATCGTTGAATGCGTAGTGCTTCACGCCGGCAATCACATACTGATCCTGCACGCCAAGAAGATGCTGGGCGGTGATCATTCCAGCCAGATAGGGGTCTTCTCCCGCTGTCTCAAAGGTCCGCCCGTCGCGCGGCTCCCGGCCGATCAGGTTAATATTGCCTCCGAGATTTACATTGATGCCAAAGGCGCTCTCCTCCTGGCCGATCACCTTGCCGTACTTATAGGCCTCATTCAGATCCCAGCTGGCGGCATTGGCGAGGGGCGACGGCAGCGCTGTCGCCCCTCCCACTAGATCTCCGACTCCCGCTGGCCCGTCGGCGTAGAAAAGGTCCGGAATCCCCAGGCTGGGAATCCCTGGAACCCAGCCGACCGCATTGCGCGGGCCAGGGTAGTACGTAAGAGACAGGTTGCCATGCACGAGCTGCAGCTCCTCATCCTGGGTCATCTGAGCGATCAGAAGATCCGCGCGCTGGTCGGGGTCAGTCGGCGTTGGCGTGGGAGTCGGCGTGGGAGTTGGCGTAGGCGTTGGTGTTGGTGACGGGATTGATGTCGTGAAGGCGTTGCAGCCCGCGAGCGCCATCGCGAGGACAAGGATGCAAAAAGTCATAAATCTGGTTGAAGGATTTTTTGTATGAAGACTCATCCACTTGCTCCATCTTGTCACGCAAGAATCCGGAAAGGGAATTGGTTCTCACATGGAAAACGGAGTCAGTATAGCATAAGAAATAACTAAATCCAGACGGTTTTCTATCTCGAATTGAAAGACCTGGAAAACCGCCAACCCCGCGCCTTTCACTGGCGCGGGACGAGCCGAAGGCGGCTGCCCCACCGCAGGTGGCTACGCGTTCAACTGCTCCTGGAGCTTGTTCAGCGTGCGGTGCAGGTCCTTGTCGGTGCGGCGCAGTTCGCCGATCTTGGCAATCGAGTGCATCACCGTGGTGTGATGCTTGTTGCCGAACTGGCGGCCGATCTCCGGCAGGCTGGCTTCGGTCATCTGCTTGGCCAGGTACATCGCGATCTGGCGCGGCACCACCACGTTGCGCGAGTTGTTCTTCTGCTTCAGATCAACGATCCTCATGCCGAAGTTCTCGCTGACGGCGCGCTGAATGGCCTCGATAGTGATCTTGCGCACCTGCATATCGATGAACTGCTTGAGGCACTGCTGGGTGGTGGCCAGCGTGATCTCCATGCGGTTGAGCTGGCACCAGGCGATCAGCCGCACCAGCGCGCCTTCCAGCTCGCGCACGTTGGTGCGCACATTCGAGGCCACAAACATCGCCACATCGGCAGGCAACTGCACCTGCTCGCTCTCCGCCTTCTTTTGCAGAATGGCGACCTTGGTCTCCAGATCGGGCGGCTGAATGTCGGCGATCAGGCCCATCTCGAAGCGCGAGCGCAGCCGGTCCTCAATCTCCGCCAGCTCCTTGGGCGGACGGTCGCTGGCGATCACGATCTGCTTCATGCTCTCGTGCAGCGCGTTGAAGGTGTGGAAGAACTCCTCCTGGGTGCGCTCCTTCTGGGCGATGAACTGGATGTCGTCCACCAGCAGGACGTCCACGGTGCGGAAGCGGTCGCGGAAGCTGGTCATGCGGTCGTTGCGCAGCGAGGTGATCATCTCGTTGGTGAATTTTTCCGCGGAGACGTAGCAGATGTTGGTCGTAGGCTGGCGGCGCTTCACCTCGTGGCCGATGGCGTGCATCAGGTGAGTCTTGCCCATGCCCACGCCGCCATAGAGGAAGAGCGGATTGTAGGCCTTGGATGGGCGCTCGGCGACGGCCAGCGAGGCGGCGCGGGCAAACTGGTTGCCGTTGCCGATGACGAAGGCGTCGAAGGTGTAGCGCGGGTTGAGCTGCGCCGCGGTGGACCAGTCGAAGCGCGCCTGCTCGGGTGTGCGCGCCATCGTCTGCGGCGGCGCGGTGGGCGCATGAGCGGGAACCGGCGCGAACCTGCCGTCCTTGAGCACCGGCGGGACCGAGGGATCCTCCTCGGCGGTCACGAAACAGACGTCGTCCAGCTCCAGCCCATGCTGCTCGATGGCCTCCTGGATCAGGTCGCCGTAGCGGTCGCCGAGGTGCTGAAAATCCGTCGAGGGCACGCGCACATACAGCGTGCGGTTGGCTACATGGCTGTAACGGCTGGGCTTGAACCAGGTCTCGAAGGATTGGCGGATGACCTTCATCTCCAATGCGGAGAGAATCTGGAGCCAGGGATTGAGTGCCGTCGCCGGCGAAACTGCAAATGCCATCGTGCTGATCCTTGCCTGCGTCGTCTGTTGACTGCCGGTTTAGTTCATTTGCCGAGTTTTGGCAACAACACACCGGTGGCGTAAAGCGCTGGGCTTTTCGTCCGACTGCCACCTACCAAGTGCCTGATTGCCGCTGTTCGGCCCCTGAAACTTGCCTCGGGACCAGGGATAAAAAACCGGTTCTGTGAGACGCTGGGAAACTTTCTGGAACGGTCCCAAGATTAGCACATTTGCAGGGAGGTTGTAATCTCTCTTTCACAGAACTTTTTTTCTACTTTGATCAGATGCACCATGGATGGTGAAAGTAGCCGCTCAGGTTACCAGAGTTTCTGCAAAAAGACCAGGGAGCGGCGCTCACCGCGGCCGTTCGCGCGCTGCATCCGCCGACCTGTTCGCCGCTGGGCCGAGGCAAATTGGCTTTTGGCGCACTTCGTGCTGGATTCCTGGCCCAACCTGCGATACACTAAGTACTTGCCGGTAAGGCGCAGAATCTATCGAGGAAACAGGAGCGCATTTTCATGCCCAAGCGTACCTTTCAACCGAATCGCCGTAAGCGCGTGAAGACACATGGTTTCCGTGCGCGCATGAAGACCAAGGCCGGCGCCGCCGTGCTCAGCCGCCGCCGCGCCATCGGCCGTAAACGCGTGGCCGTCAGCGCCGGCTTCCGCGACTAATCCTCGCCTGACGTGCCGCACTCGACCTTTGTTGGAGCCGGAATGTGTGGTTCTTCCCATTCCATTTCGGCCAACACCTCTCGCGGCGTTGCCATGACCAACCCTCCCAACTCTGCCGAACGCCCGTCTCCGAGGCAATCGCTGACCGGGGCGCGTCTGCGCAAGCACGGCGATTATCAGCGCGCCTACGCGGCCAGCCGCAAGCGCCAGTCCACTTCGATGAGCTGGTTTCTGGCTCCGCAGCAGCCCGCTTTCGCCGGAGCCGAACCGCCCGTCGGCCCGCGCGTCGGCCTCACCGCCGGCAAGGTGATGGGCAAGGCGCATGAGCGCAACCGCCTCAAGCGCCGTATGAGAGAGGCTCTGCGCCGCCACGTCGAACTGCTGCCGCAGGGCTGCGATCTGATCTTCCATCCGCGGCGAATCGTACTGACGATGGATTTCACGAAACTGGAGGCGGAGATTGTGCGTATTCTTCATCAGGCAAAGACCGAGGCGGCGCGCATGACGAAGTCCAACCCAGCAGACATTCCTATCCCGCGCCTTCTAATTAGGGCGGACCAGCCGAAGGCGTCTGGCCTACCGCAGGTGTTATGACCCGCATACTGCTCTACCTGCTCGTCTTTTATCGCCGCTGGCTCTCTCCGGCGCTGCATTCTCTGAGCCCCGGCGGCGGCTGCAAGTTTCTGCCCACCTGCTCGGAGTACGCCTCTGTCGCCATCGCCACGCATGGGCCGCTGCGGGGAGTTCTGCTGGCGTCCTGGAGGCTGCTGCGCTGTCATCCCTTCACCCGCGGCGGTCTCGACCCTGTGCCTCCGGCTCCAATTGCACACTCGTTTCCCCACGAACCATTACCATAGGAAGAGCGGTGCTTTTTCGGCGCTCTCGAAGCTCGGATGCAGTCGATGTTTTGAAAGGGCATGGCTGGTAGGCCGGGGTTTTAACCCCGACATTCAGTGCAGCAACAAAATCTACGCGGGCTTTAGCCCCTGAGGGAATGTTGGATCGCAATCACTTCGGATTCAGATCTTCCCCAAACGAATAGGAAGTTTACCTTGGCAGAATTCAGCAATCCCAATCTTCAGGGGCAGAGCGGCGGGGGCAGCGGCGGTGGTGATAGCCGCGGCCTGATGGCCTTCACCCTTTTGTTCCTTGTCGTCCTGCTTGGCTACCAATACTTTTTCAAGCCCCCGCAGCGGCCGACCACGCCGCCGCCTGCCGCCCCAATGCAGAGTCAGACGCCGACCACGCCTCCGGCCGCCACTCCGGCCGCAATCCAGCCAGCCGCGCCGCAGTTGACCGCCGGCTCCGTGAAGGCTCCCGCAGCCGCGCCGTCCATCGCCGCCTCCGTAGTGGCGGAGACCACGGTCGAAAACGAGAACTACAAGATCGTCTTCACCAATCAGGGCGCGCAGGTAAAGAGCTGGGTGCTGAAGAAGTACTTCGACACCGCCGGCAAGCCGCTGGATATGGTTCAGCCCCAGGCCTCGGCGTACTTCGGCCTTCCCCTCTCGCTCTTCACCTACGAGCCGGCCCTCACCACGCAGCTCAACCAGGCGCTCTATCAGGTCACCGCTATCGGCGCGCAGCCCACGGTTACAGGCCAACCACCCCAGCGACCAGGACCCGTCGCTGGGGACCCCGGCCACGTGGAGGTTCCGGCCACCAGCGCCATTACCTTCCATTACGCCGCAAACGGCCTGGATGTGGTGAAGACCTTCCGCTTTGATTCCAGTTACGTCCTAACCGTCGAGACCGAGGTGAAACGCAATGGCGTGCCGGTGCCGGCGCTGATCCAGTGGCCCGCTGGCCTGGGCGACATGGAGGAGTTTCTTCCCTCGTCCTCGACGCGATCCTCCATCCGCACCTCCGCGCTCTCGCAATTCGACTGGTCTCTCAATGGCAAGCAGGATTCGGAGGCCGTGGCCAAGATCAGCAACAACGCCACGCTCGATCTGCCCTACTCCTACGCGGCCGTTACCGATCTCTATTTTGTCGCGGCCTTCCTGCCCGACGCGCCCGATCGCGCCACTCTCGTCACGCTGCACAACACCATCGACCTGCCCAGCGTCCTGAGCGATCCCAACAGCGAGAAGAAGCCTGCCCACGTGCTTGGCCTCGCGATGGGCGATACCAGCGGCTCGACCCGCCTGCGCCTCTATGCCGGCCCCAAGGCGATGGACCTGCTCACCTCCATCCACGCCACCGGCGCCGACGGCAAGCCCACCGGGCAATCGCTTGAACCGCTCATCCAGTACGGCTGGCTCACCGTCATCGCCAAGCCGTTGTACCTGGCCCTGCGCTTCCTGGTCGAGCACGGCGTCAACAACTGGGGCTGGTCCATCATCATCATCACCGTCATCTTCAATCTGGTGCTGCTGCCTACGCGCGTGATGATGATGAAGTCCTCGCTGAAGATGATGCGCATTCAGCCCAAGGTCGAGGCCATCAAGCAGCGCTATGCCAATCTCAAGGCGACCGACCCCAAAAAGGCCGAGATGAACGCCGAGATGATGGAGCTATACAAGGTGGAGGGCGTGAATATGTACGGCAGTTGCCTGCCCATGCTCATCCAGATGCCGCTCTTCTTCGCCTACTTCCGCTTACTGCAAAACACGGTCGAGCTGCGCCAGGCGCATTGGTACTGGCTCAGCGACCTCTCCGCCCCCGACCCGCTGCATATTCTGCCAATCCTCATCATCATCACCATGTTTCTTACCCAGTTCATCACGCCCTCGCCGGGAATGGACGCCAATCAGCGCCGCATGATGGCCATCATGATGCCGGCTGTCTTCGGCTTCATGCTGTGGACCTACGCCTCGGGACTCTCGCTCTACTGGGGCACCGAGATCGGAAGAGCACACGTCTGAACTCCAGTCACTGACCAATCTC
>OCTA010004884.1_pt1 | contig 11699 bp, 9 predicted proteins | sample 1538991 | NCBI WGS metagenome assembly OCTA01 (sample SAMEA3539302, study PRJEB22396) | soil metagenome | biome: tundra; feature: field; material: soil | place: USA | collected 2010-05 | depth 0.15 m | reverse complement strand
GCGGCCTGGTATCCGGGGAGCGCCTTCCCGGTCGAGCCCGGCCGGATGTCGTCGTCAGCGGCCCCCACGATGAAGTTGAGCATCTCGGTGCTGCCGATGGCGTCGATGATGCGGACACCGGTCTTCTCGAAGAACTCGTCCCAGACGGATTTGGGCAGGGTCTCGCCCGCGGAGACAGCCCGCCGCAGGCTGGCCAGGCGGTCGGCCCGCCCGGCCCGCAGCATGGCCCGGTACGCGGTCGGTGAGGTGAACAGCACGGTCGCCTGGAACTGCTGCACTGCGTCCGCGAACTCGGCTGGTGTCGCTCGCTCCAGGAGCAGGACGGACGCCCCGGTGCTCATTGGCAGCGCCATCAGCCCGCACACGCCGTAGGCGAAGCCGAGCGGCGGCGTGCCAGTGAAGATGTCTGTGGGCTGCGCCTTGAGCAGGTACTTCCCGAAGGTGTCCGCGACCGCCAGGATGTCGCGGTGGAAGTGCATGGCTACCTTCGGCGTGCCGGTCGTGCCGGATGTCATCGCCAGCAGCGCGACGTCGTCGGCCGCGGTGTCCACGTTGCTGAAGGACGCCGTCTTGGCCGCGCACCGCGTCGTCAGGTCGCCGTCGCCAGCACCGCCGTAGATCACCAGCGGGAGGTCGGGCGCGGCGCTGGCCAGGTCCGTCTCGAACCGGTGGTCACAGAGCAGGAGCGCCGGACGGATCAGTTCCACCAGGGGGGCCAGCTCGAAGCTGCGCAGCAGGGGCATGGTCGTTACCGCAACGCACCCGGCCTTCACCACGCCGAACCAGCACGCGACCAGCCACGGATTGTTGGGGCCGCGCAGCAGCACGCGCTGCCCAGGCACGATGCCGAAGTCCTCGGTCAGGACACGGGCCACCTGGTTGGCATGGGCCAGCAGGTCGCCGTAGGTCCATGTCTCGTCCGGGGTGAGCAGGCACGGCCGGCCGGCCCCGTACGCCGCCACCGCGTCATCGAGCAGTGACGTAGCGCAGTTGATCCGCTCCGGGTACTGGAGTTCCGGCAACTCGAACAGGAGTGTCGGCCAGTCCTCATCCGGAGGCAGCTTGTCACGGCAGAACGTGTCAACGTGCGCAGACGGTGACAGTTTCACGTCTAACCCCCCAGGGAAAGAAACTGATCAAACCAGCAGTATGCTCTGGTAATTACGCCAGTCAGGAAGAATGCACAATATGGCGTTGCCCCGCGGACAGGGTAGCTGGGGCAGGCCGGGACCGCGACCAGAACGGGCCGCCGGAGCGAGAGTCAGCCTGCTGAGCCGCCGCCGCGAAGGCTGAACGTCAACATGCCTTGACCCTGCGCACACAGCCCCGGCCCACCCGATCGGCCACCTCGATCCCGGGCTGCCCCTCCCCGCTCCCAGCTCCGCCCCCAACCTCTCCGTCATCCATGCCTGAGACCAGGACAGCCGGCCCGGGCGCCCGCAAAGTTTGCCTGGCATCCGGACTAAAGGGCTGCTGAACGGGTGGTTTCTGGCAGACTGCGCAAAGTGTGATCAGCCTGTCATCCCGCAGGCCGGGCTGCGCGTCAAGTTAGTTATCAGTCGGCCGTGCCGCATGGCGCGCCGTCCTTGAGTCGTGGGCGGCTTCATGACTGAAGCGCTCGGGAAGCAGCTGATGATCGGGGAGGGAGAAGCGTGTCGCATCTCCATCTGCCCATGTGGGCGTCGGCCCGTGCGCGGGAAGTCCCCGATTCCCGCACCGCGGCGCCGGTGGGACAACCTCGCCTCGGCCGCGCGCCCGTCGAGCACATCCGGACCACTTGGGTGGGACAATGCGTACCCTGCTGATCGACAACTACGATTCCTATACCTATAACGTGTATCAGCTGATGGCTCAGGTGTACGGCACGGAGCCGGTCGTGGTCCGTAACGACGATCCCGCCTGGGACCTGCTCGACTTGGGCAGTTTCGACGGCGTCGTCATCTCCCCGGGGCCTGGGCATCCCGCCTCGTATCGGGACTTCGGCCACTCACGCACGGTGCTGCGCCACGAAGACCTTCCAGTTCTCGGCGTCTGCCTCGGCCACCAGGGGATCGGCCTGGCCTATGGAGCGCAGGTACTCGGCGCCCCGCGGCCGCGGCACGGCCACCTGACCCAGGTACGGCACACCGGCGACGGCGTGTTCACCGGGCTGCCTCAGGGATTCACCGCCGTTCGCTACCACTCGCTGTGCGTGGCCGAGCCGCTGCCTGCCGAACTGGAGGCGGTCGCCTGGTCGGAAGATGGCGTGATCATGGGTGTCCGCCATCGCCGCCTGCCACGGTGGGGGGTCCAGTTTCACCCTGAGTCGATCTGCACCGAACACGGTGCCCGTCTCATGGCGAACTTCCGCGATGTGGCGCTCCTCTCGCGGGATCAGCGGGCGAGCCGCTCATCCGGAGCGGTCACGCCCGGTAATGGCGCCGCGACACGCTCGCCGCTGTCCTCCCTCCGGCCTCCGGCGTTGCAGGCGCACTCGGTGCGCCTTGATCAGCTCGTCGACGCCGAAGAGGCCTTCAGCCAGCTCTACGGAACGAGCACCCGGGCGTTCTGGCTGGACAGTGCCCGGGTCGAGCCCGGCCTGTCCCGGTTCTCCTTCCTCGGCGACGCCAGCGGCCCGACCGGGGAAGTGCTGACCTTCCGTGTCGGGGATGACTCAGTGACGGTGGAGCCCTCCGGGCAGACCCCCTCTTCGGAGCCTGGAACCATCTTCGAAGCACTCGAGCGCAGGCTCGGCTGCCCCGTGGAGGGCGCGGAATACTTCCCGTTCGACCTGGCCGGCGGCTACGTCGGCTACTTCGGTTACGAGCTCAAGGTGACCGGGGGCTCGCCCAACGTGCACCGGGCCGAGACGCCGGACGCCGTGTGGCTGCGCGCCGATCGCTTCATCGCGATCGATCACCTTGAGGGCCAGACCTACGTGGTGGCGGTGGCCGAGCCGGCCGGCGCCGACGAGGCGCGGTCCTGGATCGAGAAGACGTCCGCCGCCCTGTGCCGGCTTCCTGAGCCTGAGCCCGGCCAGGACATTCCCGCGATCCCCGAGGGCCTGAACGTCGAGCGCTGGCTGATGCGGCCTCGTGAGCAGTACTTGGCTGACATCGTGGAATGCCAGCGCCAGCTGCACGCGGGCGAGAGCTATGAGATCTGCGTCACCAACAAGCTCCGCATGGCAGCACCCGACGACGATCTGGAGTTCTACCGGAGGCTGCGGCGGCTGAACCCGGCGCCGTACTCAGCGTTGCTGAGAATCGGTGAGCTCGCGATCTTCAGCTCGTCACCCGAACGGTTCATGCAGATCGACGACAGTCGCATGGTCGAGACCAAGCCGATCAAGGGCACCGCACCGCGCAGTGCCGACCCCGAACTCGACGAGACGATGCGGCTTTCGCTGTCCGACGACAAGACGCGCGCCGAGAACCTGATGATCGTGGACCTGCTCCGCAACGATCTCGGGCAGGTCTGCGAGATAGGCAGCGTCGTCGTCTCCAAGCTCATGGCCACCGAGTCGTACGCGACCGTGCACCAGCTAGTGTCCACGATCCGCGGGAAGCTCCGCGATGGCGTCAGCGCACTCGAGTGCGTCCGGGCCTGCTTCCCTGGCGGCTCGATGACCGGTGCGCCGAAACTACGCACGATGGAGATTATCGACTCGCTGGAGAACGAGGCACGCGGCGTTTACTCCGGAGCGCTCGGCTTCTTCGGCTTCACCGGAACAGCAGACCTGAGCATCGTGATCCGGACGGCCGTCCGGTGGCGCGATGAGCTGACCGTCGGCGCGGGTGGCGCCATCGTCTTGGACTCGGATCCGCACGCTGAATACGACGAGATGCTGCTCAAGGCGATGGCGCCCCTGCAGGCACTGCCGTCTGCCCGGGCCGACTTCCCCACCATGACCGGGAAGAACCTTGGCTGAGAGCCGGCCCGGCCCGGCCGTCGGCGAGAGCCTGCTGGCCTGGTCCGAGTCTGGCCACCGGCTGCTGCCAGTACCACCGGTGAGCCACGGCATGGACGTGGCGGACTCATGGCTGGTCGACCACGCCCGGGTGCGTGGCCTGGAATATCACGCCGAGAGATTCACGCAGGCGTGCCGCGGTCGGCACGGGGTAGCCGCGATCGCGACGGCGGAATTCCTGGACGCCGCCTGCATGGCGCTGCCGCGCACTGGGCGCTGGTTCCCCCGGGTCGAGTTCGAAGCAGGAGCGGGGTTCCGGCTCCGCCTGCGCGCCGCCCCCCCGCAATCCTTGGCCGGAGTTGTGCTGAGGCGGGCGGACGAGCCTGACCGCCGCACGGATCCTACCGTCAAGGGACCCGACCTCGCGATGCTCCTCGACTTGCGGCGAAGGGCGGCACCTCTGGGAGCCGATGAGGTCCTTCTCGTCTCGGGCTCGGGAATGGTTCTCGAAGGAGCGCTCAGTGCTGTTCTGTGGTGGCGCGGAGATTCTCTTTGCGGGCCGCCGCCGACTCTTCCCGTGCTGCCCAGCGTCACGCGGCAGCTCCTGCTTCAGATCGCTTCGGAAATCGGGATCGAAGTCCAGTTTGAAGTCTGCCGTCCGGAGGATCTAGACGGTGTGGAGGTTTGGACAGCAAGCGCGCTGCATGGCATCCGGCCAGTAACGTCCTGGTCAGGCGAGGCTTTGACGGCCGCATCGCCCAGCCGGGCCGCCGCGTGGCAGGACCTTCTGATCAGGAAAGCACTTCCGGTCGAGGACGCGATGGGCGCACTAGGCCTGGTGCGTTCGGGGAAAGTCCAATTTACGCCGTGAACCGGGGCTGAGCGGCATGTCCCGTTGCAGCGGCACGGAAGAACGCATTTTTAATCACCTATATTTACTGCGAGCGTAGGAAGCCCCATGTAAACTGTCTGCATGCTTTCGACAGGCACGGAAACACGTTGTGACGCTCGCATTTCCTGGTCCCCGTGGAGTAATCGCGACCGTCTCGCCGAGGCGATCGGCGACGAGGGAGTTCCCGGCTGGCCGTTCGATTCTTCGCGTCACGAGAGCTGGGGGCCGACCGGCCGATGGCTTCTCGGGTCATGGCTCGAGGACCTCGGCCTGGACCGCAGCGACGTTGTCACCATTCTGACCACCTCGCAGGAGCAGTACGTCTCCATATGTGTTTCGGTAACGGCGTTCAACCATGCGTCAGTGGCCAGGGTCGTGACTGACCGAACACGAGTCGTCATCGCGATTCATGAATTCGGCTACGTGGATGCCGCTTTCCCGGGCCAGTGTGAGGAATGGCGCGCAAGCGGGATAATTGTCGTGGAGGACTGCGCTCACGTAGCTGGGCTCACGGTTGGCTCAGCCAGGGTCGGGGATTACGGAGATGCAGCGCTCTTCTCTATGCCCAAGATCATTCCCGCGAGCACGGGCGGCCTCCTGCGGACACGGAAGCCGTTTCATCCCCCCGCTATGGACGAAACGATGTCAGCGGCGGCCATGGACGGGAAAGCGGCAGCTGAGCAATCCTTCCCGTACCTCGATAGATTCAATGCGCTCAGGCTGGAGCGCCATCGACTGCTGCGAGACGGACTGGGGCTGCCGCCGTCGGAGCCGCAGAGGCCAACGGTTTCCGTTCCGTGGTATTCAATGTTTGTCGATGAAGAGCACCGGGTCGACACGGCCGCGTTTCCCAATGTCTTCTGGGGACAGGCCACGCTCGAAGCCAACCGCCTTCAGATTCCCACGAATCCGCTTGTCCCTTTGTCACAGTACGAAGCCCTTGTCGCTCACGTTCAGCTGGCAAACTCATAACAAGGCCGCTATGCGGCCGGAGGTCGCGAGCTCGAGGATGTAGTTCTCTTGGGGCTTGCTCGTTGCTGTGCGCAATGCCCGGACGGAAAGCACCGAATTTCGTATAGGTGTAAACCTGGGTGTCAGCCTCAGCTATCGTTCATAGTATGGAGAGCGAATCAGTGCGGGGTAAGCGACACCCGCTGCAGGCATCCAAGGGCGAGCGCGTCGTAATCGTTGGCACGGGGGAGTGGGGGGCGACGGCCTTCGAGTACTTCAACTACGACTCTCCGCATGAGGTCGTCGCCTTCAGCGCTGAAGCGCCGTTCATCACGTCCGATACCTATTACGGCCTTCCGGTGGTACCGCTCGAAGAACTCGCCAAATCCTATCCCCCGGATGAGTGCCAGGCGTTCGTGGCAGCGTCCAGTATAGAACTCAACCGGGTCAGGCGGCGTTTGTACGACAGCGTCAAGGCGGCTGGCTTCGAGTGTGTATCCTATATCAGCAGTCACGCGTTCGCCTTGCACAATGCCGAAGTTGGCGAAAGTGTGTTCGTGCAGGAGAATGCCGCGCTGGAGTTCATGACCCGCGTCGGTAATAACGTCCTCCTCGGGTGCGGAGTGTGCGTTGGGCACAGTTCCGTGATTGAGGATGACTGCTTCGCCGGCCCGCACGCCACCGTCTGCGGAGGCTGCAGGGTGGGGCGTGGCACGTTCCTGGGTGCCAACAGCTGCATCGCTCACGGTGTCTCGGTGGCGGAGGAGTGCATCATCGGCGCCGGAGCGGTTGTCCTGAAAGACACCGAGCCCGGTCAGGTTTACGTGGGCAATCCGGCCCGTCCTACCGGCCGTAGCAGCTTCGACACGTCGGTGCGTAACTTCCAGGCGGGCGGCCCGTCGGCGGAGTAGGGCGATCCACGGCGTCAGAGCGCCTGGACGAGGGCGAGTTCCTCGCGGGAAGCTCGGTGCAGCCCGCGTGACAGCAGTTCCCCCACTTTCAGGCCTCCGGCCTGGAGGCGCACCACCGGTTCCGGCCCGATGGCGGACGGCAGGACGCCCATGTGCCCCCGGCGCGGAGCCTCCGGGGGCCATACCGGCACGCTCGCGCCGGTGATCGCAGCCCGATCGGCATCGCCCCAGAACTGGACGAGGATGGTGCCTGGCGCAGCCTCCGCCAGCAGCTTCGCCTCGGCGGCCGCGAATACATCGTGGTCGCCCGGCTGCAGCGCGAGGATGACCGCATCGGGCTGCCCGGCCAGCAGTTCTTCGGTGAGCGCGGGCCCCGCAACGACAGCGGCGCCCCCGCCTCGCAGATAGTCCGCGATGAATGGGCTGAATGAGTTGTCGCAGAGCACCGCGATGCGGCTGCCGTAGACGGCGACGCCCGCGTCGTGCAGTTGTTTGACCGCCATCGGCCCCAGGAATGAGAAGACGTCGACGACCGGATGGGTCTCGTTGGTGCCCGCCACGGCGATCCCACGGCGGCGGCAGGCATCCAGGTCGACGTCAGACGCCCGGTGCTCCCAGCTTTCGTACATGAGCGGAACCACCGAGGACGGCCTCATCGCGGCGACCGTCGCCGCGTCGATCGGCCGGACCTGGCCGCTGTTGGTCACGATGTCTGCTGCCCCCACAATCTCGGGGGTTTTGCCCTGAACAAGCTGTATCCGGCCGCTCACCCCGGCCAGCCCGGCCAGGTCAGCAGTGCCCGCCGCCAGTTCCTGGGCCGTGGCGTAGGACGTCGCCGCGGCGAGGGCGTAGACATCTGCCCCGGCCAGGGCCGCGATGACCGCTGTGACAGCATAGGCGCCGCTCGCGGCCTCGGTCAGCACGATCCGGCCGGCCAGATCGAGCTGGCAGCGTTCGATGGACGCCTGCATCAGCCGGACGAGCCGCCGGCTGTTGAGGCCCGGGGGCGCCGTGGTCATGCTCTCCCCGCTGGCTGGGGCAGGCCAGCAGCAGCGCGGAGCACGGACACGATGAGATCCTGCTCGTCCTCGGTCATCTCATGGAAGAGCGGAAGAATGACCGAATCGGCGGTCATGCGCTCGGTCACCGGCAGCGGCGGGCAGTGCTGGTCGGCATAGGCGGGCTCAAGATGGGTGGCCATGATGCCCCGCCGGGCGGAGATGCCTGCGTCCGCCAGCAGGCGGAGGAGATCATTCCTGGTCACCGGGAAGTCGCTGGGCAGCAGCACCCAGAAGGCCTGGTAGTTGGTGGCGCCATGGTCCGGGTCACGGATGGTCTGCAGACCTGGGATGTCGGAGAGCAGATCGTGGTAGCGCGATGCCAACCCGCGCCGCCGGGCGATGAGCCGGTCCAGCTTGCCCAGCTGGACCAGGCCGATCGCGGCCTGGATGTCGGTCATCCGGTAGTTGAAACCGACCTCCAGGTAGCTCTCGATCACCGGCTGCTGGCTGGCGTGACGCTGCGCCGCGCTGGCGTTCATGCCGTGCTCTCTCAGCCTCCGCAGCCGGGCGGCAATATCCCCGTCCGGGGTGATCAGCATCCCGCCTTCCCCCGTGGTGAGGAGCTTGCGCGGATGGAACGAGAAGGCGGCGAGGGTGGCGCCGGCGCCCACCGGCCTGCCGCGGTACACGGCCCCGATCGCACAGGCGGCGTCCTCGATCACGGCGATGCTCCGCGGTTCGCAGAGTGCGCGCATGCCGTCCAGGTCGGCCGGCACCCCGGCCTGGTCGACCAGGATGACAGCGCGAGTCCGCCCGGTCAGGCAGGGCTCGACCGTCGCCGGGGTGAGATTCTGCGTGGCCTGGTCGACGTCGGCGAAAACAGGGCGCGCCCCGACGTAGCGGACCGCATTGGCGGTCGCGATGAACGACAGCGACGGGACCACGACCTCGTCACCGGGGCCGATCCCGGCCACGATGAGCGCGAGGTGCAGCGCCGTGGTGCACGAGGACACCGCGACAGCGTGCCCAGCGCCGAGCCGCTCCGCGAACGCGGCCTCGAATTCCGCCACGCGCGGACCCTGCGCCACCCAGCCGGAGGCAACTGCCGCAGCGGCGGCTTCCGCCTCGGCCGTACCGAGCCAGGGCCGCATCACCGGGATAGTCACGGCGTCGCTCCCGAGGCCTGCTCGGCGCGCCACCACGAGACGAGCCGGGCCAGGCCTTGCTCGAGGCCGACCTCGGCCTTCCAGCTGAGGCGCTCGGCGGCGCGCGAGACGTCGGCCAGGCGCCGGGTCACTCCGTTGGCGCTGCGCGCCGGCCCGAATTCCAGGTCCAGGTCGCTGTCCATCACCCTGAGAAGCATGTAGGCGAGATCTTTCAGGCTGGTCTCGGTGCCGTTGCCGATGTTGAAAACCTGGTCGGTCACGTCGCTCGCGGCGGCGAGGAGGTTCGCCCGCGCGATGTCCTCGGTGAAGACGAAGTCCATGGTCTGCAGGCCGTCGCCGAGGATGAGCGGAGGCTGGCCCGCCGTTATCCGCTCCATCCACCGGATCAGGACCTCGGTGTAGAGCCCGTGGATGTCCATCCGCGGGCCGTACACGTTGAAGTACCGCAGGGCCACGTAATCGAGCCCGCGCATGGCATGGAAGCTGCGGAGCAGGCCCTCGTTGAACGTCTTGGCCGCGCCGTAGAGGGTGTCGTTGTCGTAGGGGTGCTGCCGCTCGGTGGTCGGGAATTCCTCCGCGAGCCCGTACACCGACGCGGACGACGCGGCGACCACCTTGCGCACGCCAGCGTCCGCCGCTGCCTCGACGATCTCGTAGGTCCCGTCGACCAGCACTTCCAGGGCCAGCCTCGGCTCGGTGGCGCATTGCGTGATCCTGATGGCCGCCTGGTGGAACACCAGGCTGATGCCATCCATGACGCTCGCTACCAGCTCGCGGTCCCGGATGTCGCCTTCGACCAACTGGACCTTCCCCGATGCCAGGGCGCCTGCGAGGTTCTCCCGCCGGCCCCGGACCAGGTTGTCCAGCACGACCACCTCGGCGGCGTCCGCCGCGACCAGCTGGTCGACGATGGTCGAGCCGATGGTGCCCGCACCGCCGGTGACCAGACAGCGCTGCCCTTTGATCATCTGCCTGCCTCCGTTGCTACCGGGACCCGGGTGCCGCCTTCTTCCGCGCTCCGCGACGCCGCCTCCAGCACGGCCAGCACCCGCAGGCCCGCCCGGGCGTCGGTGAGCGCCGCCCTGCCCTCCGTGATCGCGCTGGCGAATTCGTCCATCACGGCTGGAAGCGCCTCCCGCTCCGGCAAGGCCGGGACGTGGATATCGCCCGTCCGGTAGGAGATGAGTGTCTGCCTGCGCTCGTCCGGCCCTACCGACGCAGCCGGCAGCCGGTCCACCCCGCGATCATGGATCATGAGGCGGGCCGGCGGGTTCATGTCGTCCCAGACGATGGTCCGGCGTGTCCCCCCGATCACCGTCGTCCGGATCTTCATCGGGCTCAGCCAGTTGACGTTCACGTGGGCCAGGACGCCCGTGGACAGCCACAAGGACAGGTAGGCGAGGCACGCGCGCCCGGTGCCCACCGGGTCAGCCGTGTGGGCCGCCACCGCCACCGGCACGACGTCCTCGGGCAGGATGAAGTCCAGGATCGAAAGGTCATGCGGGACGAGGTCCCACAGGACGTCCACGTCGGTCTGGACCAGGCCAAGGTTCACCCGCACCGAGTCGACATACTGGATGTCGCCGATCTCGCCGGACCGGATGAGTTCCCGGATCCGCCGCACCACTGGTGTGTAGCAGTAGGTGTGATCGCACATCAGCACCAGCCCGGTGCGCTGGGCCAGTTCGGCCAGCTTCTCACCCTCGGCGACCGAGGGCGTCAGCGGCTTCTCCACCAGGACGTGCTTGCCGGCCTCGAGGGCGGCCCTCACGAGATCGAAATGGGTGGCCGCCGGGGTTGCGACCGCCACCGCGCCGATTTCCGGATCGGCCAGCACCTGCTCGTAGCTGGAGGTGGCCCGTACCGGCGTATAGGGGTCGAGGGCGGCCTGCGCGCGTTCCAGGTCCAGGTCGCAGACGTAGTCCAGGCGGAACCTCGGCGTGGCGCGTGCCGCCCGGATGAGATTTGGCCCCCAGTAACCTGCGCCGATCACGGCCAGCCCGATAGGCGGCATGCTTGATCCTCCCCGATCGTCAGATGCTTTCGAGCGGGCCCGGAGATGGGCCCGGGCCAGGCCCGGCGCGTGCGCCGGGACGCATGGCCGGTTGGTCAGTAGCTCGACGCGCAATCCGGCCAGCCGGATGACACGGCTGGCGACACTTTGCCATAGTTTGCTGGAAACTGCCCGGTCAACGGCATCTTTCGGGTCCAGGGCAGCCGATGCCTAGCCGCGTCCGGCCGCCCGCAACGCCCCGTCGCTCTCGGCGTACTCCTCGTCCGTCTGCGGGCAGCGCCACATGCCGTCGCCGGTTTCCACCAAGGGGACTCCGGCCCGGCCCACCCAGCCGATCCGGCGTGCGGGCACCCCGGCGACAAGCGCGAAGTCCGGCACATCCCGGGTCACCACCGCACCGGCGGCGACCAGCGCCCACCGACCGATCACGGCCCCGGCCACGATGACCGCACGCGCGCCGAGCGACGCGCCTTCCCGCACGATCACGCCGCGGGCGTCCCAGTCCTCGGGCCGCTTGACCTTCCCGGCCACGTCGGTCGACCGGGGATACATGTCGTTCGTCAGCACCACGGCGGGGCCGATGAACACGCCGTCCTCCAGCCGGGCCGGCTCGTAGACGAGCGCATAGTTCTGCAGCTTGACGTTGTCTCCGATGATCACGCCCGGGCCCACGTAGGCTCCCCGGCCGACGATGCAGTTCTGGCCGAGGCGGGCATTCTCGCGTACCTGCGCGAGATGCCAGACCGTCGTTCCCGGGCCGAGCGTGGCGCGCTCGTCCACGTCGGCCGTGTCCTGGACCTGCACACCGTCCACGGCGGCCGCCTCCTTCTGTGTCATCAGGGGTTGATGGTACGGGTGTTCTCCGGGTCGCTACG
>OCTA010004882.1_pt1 | contig 11701 bp, 5 predicted proteins | sample 1538991 | NCBI WGS metagenome assembly OCTA01 (sample SAMEA3539302, study PRJEB22396) | soil metagenome | biome: tundra; feature: field; material: soil | place: USA | collected 2010-05 | depth 0.15 m | reverse complement strand
AGTTCCTGACCCTCTACATTACGCCGGTAATCTACCTCTACCTGGAACGCCTGCAAGAGTGGCTGCGGGCGACTCCGAAGTCGAGCGAAGTGGTCGACGTGGCACAGAACGCCTGAGCCGCAAGCAGGCCGCGCCAACTCGTGGTTCGCCGCGGCGACGAGCCGGCCGCGCGTCGCCACGCCGTTCACCACGCCGCTTGCGGAGCGGTGTCTGCCCGATCGGCCTCTAAGTCGTTCTTAGGAGCGACGGCGCGATTAGGATGTGTATATCTCGGAGATTATAATCGAAGGTAGCGAGGATCCGACACGGGCTACATATATTTCCAGAAAGGAAGATCGGTCATGAAGCCGGTTCGGCATGTTGCAGGTGTATTGATCGCGAGTGCCTCTCTTGTCGCCCAGCCGTACGTGATTTCAACGGTCGCAGGCGGAGCGCCTCCTCAAACGCCGGTCCCAGCCCTGAGTGCCTCGATTTCCCCCAGCGGGGTGGCCACTGATGCATCGGGAAACGTATACTTCTCCAGCCGAAACGCGGTTTTCAAACTCGATGGCGGCAACACTCTTACGCGGATCGCGGGAAACGCGAGGCCGGGCTTTTCCGGCGACCGCGGTCCCGCTGTCGATGCCCAGCTCAACAATCCGAACGGGCTGGCGGTGGACACATCGGGCAACCTCTATATCGCGGACACCGGTAACGGCCGCGTCCGGCGAATCTCAGGCGAAGGGCTGATCGCAACCGTCGCCGGCACCGGCACTTCCACGAAAGACGCGGGCGAGGGCGGCCCGGCAAATCAGGCGGTCTTGGATCGGCCGTATGGAGTTGCGGTCGACTCTGCTGGAAATCTATACATTGCGGACCTAAGTGCGGTCCGCCGAGTCTCACCGGACGGCATCATCCAGACGATGGCAGGTTGCAGTTTGTATGCGTGCATTCCGGCAGTAGCTCCGCCGGCTATTGCCGTCGATTCTGCCAGCGCCGTCTACGTTGCCGCGGCCGCCCGAGTTTGGAGAATCTCGACGGCTGGGATTGTCACTCCGGTCGCCGGGTCGCCAACCACAATTGGCGCCTACTCCGGCGAGGGTGGTCCGGCGACTCGGGCAGTGCTGGGAACCATTGCAGGTCTCGCCGTCAATGCTCGTGACGAACTCTATCTGGCGGACTCAGGTAATCGCCGCATTTTCAAGATCGCCGGAGATGGAACTATCTCCACGACTGGCGGCAACCCGAACAGTACATCCATCGGAGACGGCGGCCCGGCAACCGCAGCGCTGCTCGCAACCCCGAATGGCCTGGCTATCGATAGGTCGGGCAACCTCTATGTAGCCGATCTGGGGGAGGAGGGATTTTCAAATGTAGGCGGCGGACCCTTATATGTGTCCGGCCATCGTATTCGTAGAATCGCGACAAGCGGGACGATCACAACGGTCGCCGGAAACGGCACCCAGGGCTACGCGGGAGATGGAGGCCCGGCCGCCGTTGCACAATTGGATGCTCCGTGGGGCGTGGCGGCCGGCTCTGGCGGGAACCTGTACATCAGCGATTCCGGCAATCACACGGTCCGAAAGATCGCTGCAAACGGCACCATCACCACGGTAGCAGGGACTGGCGTGCCAGGTTCCTTGGGGGATGGAGGACCTGCTGCTCGCGCGCAGCTCAATGTGCCACTGGGCGTCGCGGTGGATGGCAGCGGCAATCTCTACGTGGCGGAGTGCCTCGGTGCACGCATTCGCAAGGTAACGGCCGCGGGCGGAATCGCCACGGTCGCGGGGACCGGCAGTTCGGGATATGGGGGTGACGGCGGTCCCGCGGTTAATGCGCAACTGGCCTGCCCGCACGGTGTGGCAGTAGATGCTTCCGATAACCTCTACATCGCGGATACCGGGAACAACCGCCTACGAAAGGTTACCATGGACGGAACGATAACGACCGTCGCCGGGAATGGCGCGCCTGACTTCGGCGGCGATGGAGGACCCGCGCTCAACGCAAAGCTCAACGCGCCCACCAGCCTCGCGATTGATACTTCCGGTAACTTGTACATTGCCGATACCGGCAATAACCGCATTCGCCGGATCTCCGGGGACGACACGATCACCACGGTCGCAGGTTGCGCCGATCAGCTCCATTTTTCGAGCGACGATGGGCTGCCTGCCACAGCCGCCGTGTTAGGACTTCCTCAGGGTGTTGCGGTGGATCGAGCGGGGAATCTTTATATTGCGGACACCTACGGCAATCACGTTCGCCGGGTCTCCGGTGCCGGAGTCATTTCGACCATCGCCGGACGTGCGCTGTACGGATACCTGGCCTATTTTGATGGCAACTTGGATCTTTACTTGCACGGTTATTCCGGCGATGGCGGCCCGGCCACGAGCGGGCTGCTGGGGAGTCCTTATGCTTTGGCCGTCGATTCAAACTTCAACGTATATTTGGCCGACTCGCCGAATGGCGCGGTTCGTGCACTGAAACCGAGCCCCATCGCCAATGCAGCCAGCATGTTGTCCGGTCCGATTGCGGCAGGCGAAGTGGTCACGTTGTTTGGAGTGGGCTTGGGCCCTGGAGAACTCGTTATAAACCCGCCCGACAGCACAGGCGTGGTCAGCACCGAAGTGGGGGGGACGCAAGTATTCTTTGATGGCGTCGCAGTCCCAGTGATCTACACGTCGGCAGTGCAGGTGGCGGCGGTAGTGCCATCGATTACGGGAAGCACGGCCAATGTCGAAGTGCATTATTCCGGCAAGACCGCCGCCGCGTTCACCGTTCCGTTGGTCCCATTTGCGCCGGCCCTGTTCACATCCGGCTCCGCCGGCAGAGGGCTGGCCGCTGCTATCAATCAGGACCAGTCGTACAATAGCTTGACTTCTTCAGCTATGCCCGTAGATAGACTGACGTTATTTGCCACGGGCGATGGTCTCGCTTCTCAACCATCCGCAGCCGTGACGGTGACCATTGGGGGCGTAGCGGCGCAGATTCTCAACGTTGGGCCGGCCCCCGGCCGTCTCGGTGTCACGCAGATCGATGTAAGAGTGCCTGTGGACGCGCTGGCAGCAACGAATTTCCTGCTGGGATACGATCTGCACGTACCGGTTTCGGTGGTACTTCAGGTCGGCGGGATTTCCAGCCAACCGGCGGTTTACATCACTGTCCAATATTTGGGTTTGATCGGATAAGCCACGACGATCTTCAGAACCCGATCGCGGAAACAATACAGGGTCAGCTGTCTGTCACCTTCCACCGGGCTTGAAGCACTATCGCCAGGGCCGCTTTCCGGAACCTGTTATCCACCATCAACCACTTCGGCCAACTGCCCGCCGTGACCATTTCCTTCAACCTGCGCCCGGGCTTCGCGCTGGGAGACGCGGCGCAGCAGCCAGTTCCTGACCCTCTACATTACGCCGGTCATCTACCTCCGCCTGGAACGCCTGCAAGAGTGGCTGCGGGCGACGCCGAAGGCGAGCGAAATGGTCGACGTGGCCCAGAGCGCCTGAGCCGCATCCAAAGGCAAACGGCATTCCGAGCGACCCAGGTCCCGACGCGGAGTTCCGGTGGTGCCGCTGGGCCTGAGTCGGATTTCGGCACTTTCGGGTCGGTCCCGAGCGGCCAAGTGCTGGATTCTTAATGAGCGCTCGGTTCCGAGGGGCTCCTCCCGCCTGGGGCATAAATTGCTCATGACGTCAGCGGCGTCTCAGGCGAAGGATGAAAATGTTGCTGCCGGGCAAGCGTCCATTTTCGAGAAAGGTCCAAATAAAGTCCGAAGTTCCGCCAGGCTGGATGGGCCGGTCCGCTGCCAATTCGCGGGATTGATTCCGACTTTTTCAGACTATGCCCGAGAAGGAAGCGGTCCGGCCAGAAGCTACGCCTGCGCCGACGGGCTTCCGATCCTGGCCCGTCGTGAGCGGAGGGTTGCCTGGACTGGCGCGTCGCAGGTCTGGAGGCCGAAGTAGCACACGTGTTTTCCTGGACCTGGGTCATGGTGTTAGCGGTGTTTTGCCACCACTAGAAGCGTTGCGGCCAAAGGGACCGTCCTCACAGGCACCGGAGCGCCCGCGCGGCGAACGCCGGACCGATCGGCACCTGCCAAGAGTTCCTCGCCAGACGACCGCGTACCCATTGCCGGTCACCCGGGAGCCGTGCCTGGAACTTGGATTGCACCACACTCCCAAACGAGTCGTTGGAAGGCGAGGCTGAACGAGCCCGGCTGCCAAGCCGCGCTCGCGGGCTGACAAAGGACAATAACATGCTCTTATTGGCATTGATTCTGATCTTCTGCGCCAACGCGTTTTGCCAGCAGACCGACCCCGGCAGCGGCCCGGCGGCGGAAGCGGCCACGCCGGCCGGCACTCCGGCAAAGCCAATCCTGCCGACCCTGCTGCAAAGTATCACCGTGACCGCGACCCGCGAACCGGAAGAACTGAAGAGCGTGCCGCAGGCAGTTACGATGCTCACGCCGGAAGCCATCGAAACCCGGTCGGCCGAGACACCCAACGAAATGCTGACCAGCGAACCGGGAATCTGGTCCGTGCGGGTAGCTGCGCAGGGCTCTCCCATTGTTCGCGGCCAGATCGGGAACCGCATCCTGTACCTGTGGGACGGCATCCGCATCAACAACGGCGCGCTGTTCAGCGGTCCGAACGGCTTTTTCAACCAGATTCCGCCCAACGCCATCGACCACATGGAGGTACTGCGCGGGCCGGGCGCCGTGCAGTACGGGAGCGATGCCATCGGCGGCGTGGTCAACATTTTCACGCGGCGGGTGGACTACAACGATCCGGCTCCGCACTTCGGCGGCGATATCAGCGCGCGCTATGGAACCGTGGATGGGGAAAAGTCTTCCATGGCGAACTTCTGGTTCGTCAACCGGCGGTTCAGTTTCACCGGAGGCGCAACCGGGCAGATGGTGGACGACTATCGGGCTCCGGGAATCGGAATCATCCCGAGCACCGGATTCGATGCCGCCGGCGGATCCATGAGCCTGGGATACCGTCTCGCGGCCGGCCAGACCCTGCGCCTCTCGTGGATCCACGACCGGCGGTTCGACGTTGCCACCTACACGCAATCGAAGATGAATGCCAGCGGGATTCCGCGTATTGTGGGGCCATTCGAGCAGAGGGGACTGCTGCGGCTCAGCCATGAGGTGGACCACCTGGGCAGGCTCAGCAGCGGACTGAACTCCTATCTCTACTATCAGTACTACGATGCCATTCGCGACACCACCGTCGAAACCACCACGTTGTTGAACCGCACGCGCCAGAACACCGGGCAGCGGATGTACGGCGGGGGCGTGCAAAACAGCAACCTGATCAGCAAGCTGCGTCTGGTATATGGATTCGACTACCGCGCCGAAGACCTGAATTCGGACAAGGCGCTCTTCGCCACCACCAAGACCACGGGCAGCGTCCTGACCAGCATCCCGAACGGCAACATCCCGCCCGGCGGTTACAACGTCACCGACGGCTTCGCCCTGGCCACTCTGCGCCCCACCGCGCGCCTCACACTGTCTTTGGGCGCGCGCTTTGAATCGGCCGTCTTGGAATCGCATCCACGCCCGCAAGACGCGCTGTCCCCGTTCACGGTGGATTCCCTGCGGTTGCACAAACGCTGGAACTCGCTGACGTGGAGCACGGGAGCCGTTTACGACGCCGGCTCCGGCATCAGCCTGGTCACGAGCATCGCGGCCGGGTTCCGGGCGCCCACCTTCTCGGATACGCTTTCCACCGGCGTACCGGTCTACGCTTCCGGCGTGGCCAGCGTGCCCAGTACGCAAATCCAACCCGAGCGCAGCATCACCTACGATCTCGGCCTGCGCCACGTCTCGCGCAACGTGCACGTCAGCCTGACGGCCTATTCCACCGAGTTGACCGATGTGCTGTACTCCTCGCCGGCCGGGACCATCGACATCCCCGGCGTGGGCGTGGTGCAGGCGATGGCCAATCACAACATCTCGAGCGCTCATGTCCGGGGCGTGGAAGGCGCCTTCACCTGGCACTTGCACGGTCCATGGACTCTGTTGGCGAATGCGACGTATACCCGCGGGCAGGACACGTATCGAAATGTGCCTTTGCGGTTCATCCCGCCGCTGAACGGTACGGCGGGCGTGCGGTGGGAGAAGCCGGATTCCCGGTGGTGGGTGGACACGAGCGTGCTCCTGGCCGACCGCTTGCGAAGGCATGCACCGGAAGATGAGATCGACGCGGGGTTCTCGCGGGATCCCGGATATGGTTCGCCCAGCGCCACCAATCCGCCGTTGCGTCCGGATTTTTCGATTCCCGGATTTGCGGTGGCGAACGTACGGGTGGGATTCACGGTGTGGAGGGAGAGCGCGCGGAAACTCGAGCTGTTCACCAGCGTGAACAATCTGTTCAACCTGCGCTACCGGGAGGCTTATTCCCAACAGGAGTTGCTGGCGCCGGGCACCGGCGCCGTATTAGGCGGGCGACTGCGGTTCTGACATGAGGAATTGCGCCAGCCACGTGGCCGCCCTGTTGCTGGCGGTAGCCCTGGGACGGGCCGCCACCACCGATCCTCGCGTGGCCTTCATCGGCGTGTGGGATCGCTCGGAGCCCTTGATCGATCAGGCGGCTCGGGAACTGGGGATCGGCGTCGCGTTCTACCGGGCGCAGGATCTGACTCCGGATTCCACGGCGCGCAAAACGCTGGACCGCTGCCAAGTGGTTTACATCCTGAACCTGGAATCCGGCGAGGCCATGGCCCTCTCGAAATGGCTGGCCGGGCGGAGCAACCACAATCAGAAAATCCTGCCGCTGGACCATCGCGGCAGTCACGTGGAACTGGAGAAGGCCGGACTATTGACCGACGACCCGGAAGTGCCGCGCTACTGGCGGGCCAACGGACCGATGAACGTTCGCCGCCTGCTCCAATACACGATGGTCCATTACCTTGGCGGCAGCGGCAAGGTGGAGCCGCCGATTCTGGTTCCCGACTATGGCTACTACGAACCGGGCCACGAGGATCCGTTCGAGACTTTCGCCGCCTTGCGCCAGTTCAAGGCGGCCGCGGGACGCTGGAAGGAACGCGCCCCGGTGGCTGCCCTGCTGATTCAGCAATCCTTCTGGGTGACGCATGATACCAAGGTGGTGGACGCGCAGATCCGGGCCCTGGAAGCCCACGGTATGAACGCCGTGGTGATCTTCGGCGATACCCAGGCCATGGTGGAAAGCCTGATCCACGATGCCCGGCCCGACCTGCTGATCGAAGACCGGCACGGCGCCATGTGGGACTCGCGCCGCGTGCTGGAATCGCTGGACGTGCCCTACCTACGCCCCATCTCCATGCTGGCGTCGACGATTGATGAGTGGAAGCGAAACCCGCAGGGATTGGCGCACCGCGACGTGGGGAATTTCATGACCCTGCAGGAGTCCTGGGGGACGCTCGAACCGGTAGTGGTGGGAGGCATGCACGTGAACATCTCTGGCTTCCGGCTGCACGATCCGGTGCCCGACGGCGTGGAGCGGTTCGCCGCGCGCGCCGCCAGTTGGCTGAATCTCCGCATCAAGCCCAATTCCGAAAAGCGGCTGGCGATCGTGTACTACAACAAGGGCCTGGGCCGCGACGACCTGATGCGCGGCAGCCCCACGGGCGGCTTTCTGGACGCGCCGGAAAGCGCGGTGCGCTTCCTGCCGCGACTCCAGCAGCGCGGCTATCGATTGGACCGCCTGCCCAAAGACGCCTCGGAGCTGATTGGATGGATTCGCCAGGGAGGCCGCAATATCGGCCCCTGGGACCAGGGCGAGCTGGAAGAAATGGTCCGCAGTGGCAAACCTGTGCTGATCCCCGTGCGGCAGTATCTCTCCTGGTTCCATAAGAAACTGAGCCCCGCTAACCAGGAGGCCGTGGTGCGGCGGTTCGGTCCCCCGCCGGGGAGGCTCATGGTGGTGGAGCGGCGGGGCGAGAAGTTTATCGTGATTCCGCGCATCGACCTGGGCAACGTGATCCTGGTGCCACAGCCGGAGCGGGGAGAAAAGCAGGACGAGAAGCTGCTGCACTCGCGCGACGTTCCGCCGCCGCACAACTACCTGGCGTTCTATTGGTGGCTTCAGGAGGGGTACCACGCCGACGCCGCCATCCACTGGGGTACGCACGGCACGCTCGAACTACTGCCGGGTAAAGAGGCGGGCATGACGCGCGACGATTGGAGCGATATCTGCGCGGGCAACATGCCGGTGGTGGATTTGTGGATTATGGACAACCTGGCCGAAGCCACCCTGGCAAGGCGCCGCTCCTACGCCCATCTGGTGGATCACATGGTTCCTCCGGCGGTGAGCGCGGGCCTGGAGGGCGCGCACAACGCCCTGCAATCGGATGTGGACAAATTCGCCGCGCTGGAACCCGGCCTGTTGAAGGAGGAGTATCGCAAACGCGTCACCGAAGGCGCCGCCAGGGAAGGCATTTCGCAGAAACTGGGGATGCAGGCCGCGAAGTTGCTGGGCGATGCCGAGATCGCGCGCGTGGCTGCCTTCGTCCACGAAGTGAGCGAGGCGCGGACGCCGCTCACCTTGCACGTTCTGGGCAAGCCGCCCGAAGAAAAGTACTTCCACCCGTATCTGGTGAGCGTGTTGGGGCACCAGTTCCTCGACCACATCGCCGAAGCATGGCCGCCGCCGGGGAGCGAATCCGGCGCCGCGCGGCGCGCCTGGCTGGAGCGCCGCGGGGCGGAGTTTCTCAAAACGAATCTGGACCATTCCGCCGAGGGACTGGTCCCCGATCTCGTCAAAGATCTCGACATGGCGCGCCAAGTGCGCGCCCATCTGCTGGCGGCCGATGACGAGATCGTGGGGCTGCTGCGCGCGCTCGAAGGCCGCTACGTGCAGCCCGGGCCCGGTCCGGAGCCGATCCGCAACCCCGCCTCGATCCCCGCCGGGCGCAATCTGTATGCGCTCAACCCGGAAGAGATCCCCACCCGCCCCGCGTGGGAAGTGGGCATGCGGCTGGTGGACGAACTCCTGAAGCGCAAACACCCTCGCAAGGTGGGCATCGACCTGAGCGGCATGGACACCATGCGCGACTTCGGCGTGACCGAATCCGAGGCCCTGTATCTCATGGGCGTGCGGCCCGTCTGGGACCGAAACGGCCTGGCCATCGACGTGGAACCGATTCCGCGATCGGAATTGAAGCGCGCGCGAGTGGACGTCTTCTGCGCCATGGGCGGCCAGTACAAAGAGAACTTCCCGACGCGCGTCAAACTGCTGGATAAAGCCGTGCGCCTGGTTTCGGCACTCGAAGAAGAGGACAACCTGGTGCGCGCCGGCACGCTGCATAACGAGAAAGCGCTGGAAGCCAAAGGCTACTCCCGGGAGCAGGCCCGCGATCTGGCCAACGCCAGAATCTTCGGCACGAAGCCGGGCAACATGTCGGGCACCAACATCCTGTATCTGGTGCCCCGGTCCGGCGTCTGGGAAAAAGATGCGGAAGTGGCGGACGTCTACGTGGACAGCATGAGCTATGCCTACACCGGCGATGTGTGGGGCCAGAAGGTCCAGGGCGTATATGAGCAGGCCATTCAGGGTACCGATACGGTGGTGCGTGTGTGGGCGTCGAACATGACCAGCCAGCTGTCCAATCATCACGCGTATGAGTATCTGGGCGGGCTGAGCATGGCGGTGGCGAAGTTCACCGGACGGCAACCCGAAGCGTTCATCGCCGACGTGCGCGACCCCAACGGGGCGCGCCTCCGCGAGTTCGGCGAAGTCCTGGCCACCAATATGGAGACGGAACTGCTTAACCAGGCCTGGATCGAAGGCATGAAGGAGCACGGATACGCGGGAGCGGGTCACGCGGCCGAGTTGGTGAAGAACACTTTCGGCTGGAGTGTCACTCGCAAGGGCAGCGTCAGCGACGCGCAATGGAGCGACGTTTACGCGGTCTACGTGCAGGATCGCTACCACCTTCAGGTACGCGAGTGGATGGAAAAGGTCAATCCGCACGCGCTCGAAGAGATCGCGGCGACCATGATCGAAGCGGCGCGGAAAGGGACATGGGGCGCGGACCGCGCCCAGGTGGAACAACTCACTGCGCTGTATGCACGGCTGGTGGTGAAGCACGGCGACTCCGGAGGCCTGGTATCGGGCGGAAACAAGCACCTGGAGGAATACGTTTCGGGGGTCCTGGAAGCCAAGGGGACCGCTCCCGGCAAGGCGCTGGCGAAGCGTATGGCCGAGAGCCTTGGGAAATCGGCCGGTGCCGTTCCGCCCGCGCCCGCTCATGCGCCGACCGCCGCGCCGGCCAGCCAGCCCCGCATCGTGGGCCGGAGATTGGAACGGATCGCGGAGCAGGTACCGCGCGCGCCCGCATCGCCGTTCTCGCCGGCAGTTCGCAATCTGTACCTGCTGATCGTGGCTTTTGCACTTTCGCTGTTGAGTTACGGTTTCGCCGTCCGCCGGGGAGCAATCTGATGCAAGTACTGAAAGACGTTCTTTACGCAATTTCGAATGCGCTGTTGGCGCCCGTGATCCTGTGCCTGCTTTTCCTGCTGGGGTGGATACTCGTCATGGTTGGCGGCTTTCTCAAGGAACTGGTGGAGCGTCGTTTGCTGCGGCGCAGGCTGGTGGAGTGCCTGGTGATCGCCAAGGGCAGCGGCCCGTCGGCCATGGAACTTTGGGAGGTGCTCAGATCCATCCCTCATGGTCTTCCGCAGCGATTTACCGACTTTGTGAGAGACCAGTTCGCCGATGAGCAGGTGATGACGCAGGCCCTCGCGCAACTGGAAAGCGACGTAGCGAGCTCCGTGGCACGACACTCGTTCGTGACGCGCGTCAGCCCCATCCTGGGCCTGATGGCGACGCTGATTCCGCTGGGCCCCGCGCTCTCGGGGCTGGCCAACGGCAACATGCAAATGCTGTCCGGCAACCTGGTGGTGGCGTTTACGGCCACCGTGGTCGGGCTTTTGATCAGCGGCATCGCGTTCGGTATCGGCCTGGTCCGGCGGACATGGTACTCGCGCGACTTGAACGATCTGGAATTCATTTCCAGCCGCATCACCACCCAGGAGCGCACCTATGCTTCATAAGAGACGGCGCTGGGAGGAAGTGGTGGAAGACGACCCCGCGGCCAGCCTGCTGAACCTCTTCGATGTGTGGATTGCCTTCGCCGCGGCGCTGTTGCTGGCCATGGCGAGTTACTACAACAGCGGATCGAAAGAGCTTGCCCGCCAACTCGAACAACTCCGCGAAAAGGGCGTCAAGATCGAGCACTACCGCCCGGCACCCGAGCAGCTCACAGGCGATGGGGAACGGCTGGGTACGGCTTACCGTCTGGCCAATGGCGAAGTGGTCTATGTGCCGGACGCCAAGCAGTAGGCGAGCGAATCGCTCCGCGCCGGTAGCGGACCAAGGCTACCCATTTTGGAGGATTGATTCCAAGTTTTTCAGACTATTGGCAGCAACGGAGGCGCTCCGACAAAGCGGCGCCACGAACCACTGGCCTGTGTTGGGCTTTTCGACTACTGGCCCGTGATGTGCAAATCGGGTTGGCTGAGTATGCCGTTTCAGAAGTTCACTACCGTGCCCCGGAAACCGCTCCCGACCCAGAGGGGTTTCCTCGAAATACGTCACCGTATTTCCGAATAGGAATACCGAGGTACCTGAGAAGGAGGACGAATGAGAACCACGTTGACGGCGCTCGGCATGGCGCTGATTGCCGCGCAGGGCTACGCCCAGGTGACTACAGGCTCGCTTTCGGGATTCGTTTGGGA
>OCTA010004881.1_pt1 | contig 11702 bp, 9 predicted proteins | sample 1538991 | NCBI WGS metagenome assembly OCTA01 (sample SAMEA3539302, study PRJEB22396) | soil metagenome | biome: tundra; feature: field; material: soil | place: USA | collected 2010-05 | depth 0.15 m | reverse complement strand
GTGGCCCGAAAGGCTATCGCGGCCTGGAGGCAGTATCCTTCGCGCCATGCCAGCAGAGCGCCTGATGCCCACCGATGAATCCCAGGACCTTGTCGACCTGACACGGCAGATCTGTGCCGACCAGCTCGCACCCCTGGCCAGTGCCGCCGAGGAGGCCGCCCAGTTCCCACGCGACACCTTTGCGCTGTTGGGCCGCTCAGGTCTGCTCTCCTTGCCGTATCCCGAGGAGCACGGCGGCGGCGGGCAGCCGTATGAGGTCTACCTCCAGGTCGTCGAAGAGATCGCCTCGGCCTGGATGAGCGTGGCCGTGGGGGTCTCAGTGCACTCCCTGACCTGCTTCCCGGTAGCCGAGTACGGCAGCGACCAGCAACGGGCGGATCTGCTTCCGGCAATGCTCAGCGGCCAGACCCTCGGCGCCTACTGCCTTTCGGAGACGCAGGCAGGCAGCGACGTGTCTGCGATCGCCACCAGGGCCACACCCACCGAGGCCGGTTCGCAGTACACCGTGACCGGTACCAAGGCCTGGATCTCGCACGCCGGCCATGCCGACTTCTACACCGCGTTCGTGCGCACCGATGACCACCCCAGCAAGGGTCTGTCCTGCCTCGTCATCCCCGCCGGCACCGACGGCATCACCTTCGGCGCACCCGAGCGCAAGATGGGCCTGAGCTGCGACACCGTACGCCAGGTTCACTTCGACCATGCTGCGGTCAGCTCCGCGCGGATGATCGGCGCACCGGGCCTTGGCATGTCGATCGCTCTTCACGCCCTGGACTCTGGCCGTCTGGGAATCGCCGCCGCCGCCACGGGCCTGGCCCAGGCAGCACTAGATCTGGCCGCGGCATACAGCAAGGAACGCGAGCAGTTTGGCAAGGCCATCAGCGAGTTCCAGGGGATGTCGTTCCTGCTCGCTGACATGGAGGCCGCAGTCACGTCGGCGCGCGCGACCTACCTGCTCGCGGCGCGGCTCAAGGACGCCGGCAGACCGTTCACCAAGCAGGCGGCGGTGGCCAAGCTCATCTGCACGGACGCGGCCATGCGAGTCACCACCGATGCCGTCCAGGTGCTCGGTGGCGCCGGATACACACGTGACTTCCCCGCCGAGCGCTACCTGCGCGAAGCCAAGGTCACCCAGATCTTCGAAGGCACCAACCAGATCCAACGGCTCGTCATCGCCCGTCAGCTGCTCCGCAGCTGAGCACCCTTCCAAGGAGAACCCCTTGCAGATCAACGTCTCCACGGTGGCGCTCGTCACCGGTGGCGCCTCAGGCCTCGGCGAGGCCACCACTCGCCGGCTACACGAAGGCGGCGCCGCTGTCGTCATCGTCGACCTTCCATCCTCCCCGGGCGAGGCTCTCGCCACCGAGCTCGGAGACCGGGCCCGCTTCTGTGCGGCCGACGTACGCAACCAGACCCAGGTGCAGGCCGCGATCGCAGCGGCCGCCGAGCTCGGCGATCTGCGGATCGTGGTCACCTGCGCAGGGGTGGGTACCCCCGGTCGGGTCGTCGGCAGGAACGGGCCCATGGCCCTGGAGGACTTCCAGGACGTCACTGACATCAACCTGGTCGGGACCTTCAACGTCGTCCGTCTGGGCGCGGCGGCGATGCTGAAGAACCAGCCGGCCGACGGTGACCGCGGGGTGATCGTGATGACGGCGTCCATCGCCGCCTACGACGGACAGATCGGGCAGGCCGCGTATGCGGCATCCAAGGGCGGCATCGTCGCCCTGACCCTTTCGGCCGCCCGCGACCTGGCGGACAAGCTCATCCGGGTGGTGACCATCGCGCCCGGGACCTTCGCGACGCCGATGCTGGCCGGGCTGGCCGATGAGGTGACTGCCGCCCTGGAGGCTCAGGTGCCCCACCCGTCACGTCTGGGCCAGCCCCCCGAGTACGCCTCACTTGTTGCCCACATCGTCGACAACGGCATGCTCAACGGTGAGGTGATCCGGCTCGACGGTGCGCTGCGGATGCCTCCGCGGTGATCACCAGGATGAGGTGTCTTAGCCCGGCCAGACCCGTCCGCTTGCTATAATTAGCGGCTATTTATTCTAGACGCGACTGTCCGCTCTTTCCTAGAATCTTGGTGTAAGATCCACGCGCTCAGGGGGCGACGGCAATGTACGAGAACGGCGTAGTAGACATCTTGGACCCCACCACCAACGAGGTCATCAAGCACTGTTTTGGGCCGACGGGATTGGGCGGTTGCCCGTTGGTTGGCCAGGACGGGATCGTGTTCTGTCACGGGTGCCGCATCGAGGCGCCGAGCGCGGGACCGGAGTACTGGAATCTCTTGGTCTCGCCGACATCTCAACAGTGCCCGCAGGCCTGGAACCTAGAGTCAATCGGCTACTGAAAGCGCGCCTGCCGAGCCAGCACTGACCCGTTCGCACGCGGATCGGTGGTACCTGAGCAGGCGAAAGCGCCCTCCTGTGGTCGGGACGCACTGATCACCGGGAACCGTGTGAGGCTTCAGCGAGCCTGCTGAACGCCGCCATCCATCCGCACGTGGCCCTGCCCGGCGCTGGGGCAACCGGCCCGGCTGCTGGAGAATCGTCACACGCCGCCCTGGGCCCTGCCGAGGTGGCCGGGGCGCTGCGCGGGCGTCGACTGCGCCACCATAGCCCTTCGCGGCAGAGCGTGCGCAGGGGTGACACAGCGGCCATGCCCGTGGTTGGCGGGACCTCTTGCGAAGGCGCGTGACCCGGGGTAGAAAAGAAGGTACCCACCCGGTAACGGGCGGCGGCGACGGACAGTAAACGAGATCCTGTGCCGACGGGGACGGCCCGTTGGACTCGCCAGTGGCGGGGCGAGGGGATCCTGCCGCACTGCCCGTTCAGTCAGGGATCGTCACACCCACGACAGTGAGACCCCCCAACTCATACTTGGGGGGTCTCCTCATTATCGCGCCCCCCAGGCGGCCAATCAGGCAACGGGGCGGATGGGCGTGTTGCTGTGTGCCCTGCCATGGTGCAGCTGAAGGGCACTGGTGATGAGGGCAAAGTGGCTGAAGGCCTGTGGCGTGTTACCCAGCTGCCGACCAGCGAGGGGATCCCATTCCTCGCTCAGAAGCCCGACGTCGTTGCGCAGGCTCAGGAGCCTGTCGAACAACATAACTGCCTCGTCCCGTCGCCCGGCGCCGTCGAGGGCGTCCACGAGCCAGAAGGAGCACGCAAGAAAGACGCCTTCGCCCCCCGGAAGCCCGTCCCCGCTGCCCTCCGACCGGTAGCGCAGCACGAAACCGTCCAGCGTGAGGTCCCGCTGGATGGCCGCGATGGTGCCGATAACCCGACTGTCGGCTGGCGGGAGGAAGCCAACCCTCGGAATGAGCAGCAGACTCGCGTCCAGATCCGTGCTGTCGTAGGACTGAACGAAGGTGTTCAGCTCGGTGTTGAATCCGTGGGTCATCACCTCCGTGCGGATCGTTGCGGCCAGCGCGGCCCACCGGTCAGCAGGGCCGGGGTACCCTGAGCGGCGCACCGCTGTGACCATCCTGTCGGCGGCGACCCAGGCCATCACCTTCGAGTGGGTGAAGTGCCGCCGGGGCCCGCGCATCTCCCACAGCCCGTTGTCCGGCTGGTTCCAGGCCCCCTCGAGGTGCTCCATGAGGGCGAACTGCAGGTCCCAGGAGTCGTCAGCCGCCGTGAGCACGGCGTTGCGTGTCAGCGAAAGACCGTCCAGGACCTCACCCCAGACATCAAGCTGGAGCTGGCCGGCGGCGGCGTTGCCGGTTCGCACCGGTGAGGAGCCTTCGAAGCCAGCCAGCCAGCTCAGCTCGGTTTCAGGCAACCGGCGCTTACCGGTGATTCCGTACATGATCTGCAGCTCTGCCGGGTCCCCGGCAACGGCCCGCAGCAGCCATTCCCGCCAGGCCGCGGCCTCATCGGTGTACCCGGCGGCCAGCAGGGACTGAAGGGTCAGGGTCGCGTCTCGGAGCCAGCAGTACCGGTAGTCCCAGTTACGCTGGCCGCCGATGTGTTCCGGCAAGGAGGTCGTGGCGGCGGCAACGATTCCGCCGGTAGGTGCGTAGGTGAGGGCTTTCAAGGTGATCAGGGAGCGCTGGACCGCGTCCTTGTGCGGACCTGCAGCCTGGCTGCGGCCGGACCATTCGGCCCAGAACTCCTGGGTGTCCTCCAACGCTGTCTCGGGGTTCACCGGCCTGGGACGCGGCAGGTGGCTGGGCGTCCACGTCAGCACGAACGGTATCCGTTCACCGGCGCGCACCGTGAAGTCGCTGACCGTGTGCATGTCTTCGCCACGCACCGGGGCCCGGGTGGCGAGGTAGGCAGCATCCGGGCCGGCCACAGCCCGGATCCCCCTCTTGTCCCGGCGGACCCACGGCACCACGTGGCCGTAGTCGAAGCGCAGAGCCAGCTCACCGCGCATGCGTACGGACCCACGCAGCCCCTCGACGATCCGGACGAAGTCGACGACCTCGTCGCGTGGCGGCATGAAGTCCGTGACACGGACGCGGCCCTCGCGTGTCTGCCACTCGGTCTCAAGGATCAGCGTCTCGGGGCGGTAGTGCCGGGTGGTGCAGGTTCCTCCCGAGGCCGGCGCCAGCAGCCAGCGACCAGCCTCGGGTGAGTCGACCAGGGCCGCGAAGCAGGCCGGGGAGTCGAAGTGCGGCAGGCACAGCCAGTCGATGGAGCCGTCAGTGCCGATCAGGGCTGCGGTATGCAGGTCCCCGACAATGGCGTAATCCTCGATCCTGGCCATGGTTACCGTCTCTTCACTGAAGGACAAGCGGGACTTCGGCCGTGTTGATCTTCGAGCCGGAGGCGGGAATCGAACCCGCAATCTACCGCTTACAAGGCGGTTGCTTTGCCATTAAGCCACTCCGGCTTGCTCCAGAAAGGATAAAGGTTTCGCGCAGCCGCCTGCGGGCGGCCCTTGGTCTTGGACGGCCCGGGGTGAGGTTGCCCGAAGGCGCTATCGGGTCGGCGACCTGGTGAGCACACCGCGACGGCCCGGAGGGTGATCCCGCCGAGCCGTCGCGGTGAGCAGCGGCCATGCCAGCGCCGCCAGATGATCGGGCTCAGTGCCAGTTGAGGTACCTCTGCAGCGCGGCAACGGTGGCCGCGTTCATGGACCAGGCACCGTCGCGGCGGGCGCCGGTCCTGGTCTGTAGCGCGCGCATGGTCAGCGGGCCGACGTCGCCGTCCGGCGTGGTGCCAACGGTGCGTTGCAGGTCCCTGACGGTCGTCGAGCCCCAGACGCCGTTCTGGGGGGCGCCGACCCAGCGCTGGGTTGCGCCGGTCGTCCTGGGGCCCAGGACTCCATCGACCACGAGCCGGCCGTGAGCCGCGATGGCCACCCGCGTCCACGAGCGTGACACGGTCACCGACGGCGCGGGCGCGGGGCCGGCCCCCCCGGCACCGTTGCGTGCGGTCAGCCCGGCGCGCGGGCCGCACTGAGGCCAGGCACCAGGTCCCTGCCCCGCAAGGACACGCTGGGCGATGGCGATCTGGGCAGCCCTGCTGGCCCGATTGGCTGTGGACGCGTAACGGGTGCCGCCGTACGCGTTCCAGGTCGCGGCGGAGAACTGCAGCCCACCGTAGTAGCCGTTGCCGGTGTTGATGGCCCAGTTGCCACTGCTCTCGCAGGCCGCAACTCGGTCCCAGACCGAGCCCGCCGCCTGGGCAGGGGGGCTCAGGCTGACACCGGTGACCAGGGCCGCCGATGCGGTTAAGCCACATCCGATGAGGCGTTTGCGAAGTGGGTGGCTCTTTCGGGCAGCAGAGTGCTTCGGTGCGTACAAGAGGAGGTTCCTTTCCTGACTTGCGCCGGAGAGGTCAGCTGTCGGGTTCAGGCAGTCAGGTGCCTGGCCGGAGTTCCGGCTTCACCCCAAGAGCCGGCTCGTACCGGCTCACAAGTTGGGTCCCCCACCCTCGTCCAGCCCGGTGTCTGCCGGTTCGTGTCCGCCGACGAGGTTTGGCGCTGCGAACACACGTGCGTGTGATGGCGATATCCAGTTGTCCATCGCCAGGTCGGTGCTGAGGAGCTCCGGCCGGATATGGCATCGCCGCGAAGTGTTCACACGACGAGATGCAAACAATGCTTCCACGACCCGCCCTGATGCCGCAGGGCTTTGCAGATAACCGCTTCCCACCCCGCGGGAGCAGCGCTGGGCCAGCGAGCCGGTGGGCGCGTTACCAGAATGAGCGTGAGATGGCCTGGAACTGACCGTAAGACCAGGGCCACCAGTCCGGCTGGCCGTTCCGGACCCAGGCCCACGCCCCGAGCCCAACCCCGATCAGGGCGACCGTTGCCACCAGGAGGTCGGTGGCCCCCTGGTTAGGCGCCAGGGCGCGGAGCAGACTCCGGGAGCCTCGCTGCAGCCTTGCCCCGCCGGGCCCCCACCAGCACATGAGCAGACCCAGGAAGCAGCCGGCGAGCAGGGGCATCGACCTGTCCGGCGCCGGGTCGCCACCGGTCACGGCCGCCGAGGCGAGCGCTACGGAGAACGTCGTGCCCACCGCGACGATCCCAGGGATGACCAGGGTGAGCACCGCCGTCAGGGCAGCCACAACGGCATGCCACGGGCTGGCCACGATCGCCAGCGGGACGTCGCTGCGCCGCGGCCCGCGACCGTGGCGTCGCACCGCCAGTGAGGTGATCGAACGGTCAGCGAAGCGCGCGAGCAAGGACCAGACGGCCAACAGCCCAAGGGCGACCAGGGGCCAGATGGTCGCGACCCCGAGCACCCCCACTGCCAGGGCGAGCATCGTCCCGGTGCGAGGCGACCACCCGGTTGCCGGGCCGCCTTGACCCGGCTCGCCTTGCCAGGGGACCCCCCGGGTCGGCGTGCTCGCCGGCTGCGGCTGGGTGTCCCGCTGCCGGTGCAGGTCCTGGACCGGCAGGGGCGCCGGGTCCGCCTGCCGCCCGGCGGACGTGGCGGAGGGCTGCCGGGCCGGTGGGACGCCGGCCCTGGGGATGGCGAGCGTCGGGGGCGCGGCGGCGGCATACGAGTCCAGGGCCTGCACGACCTCGTCGCCCTGTGGGCGCCTGGCCGGAATCGGCGACAGCGCCGCCTGCAGCAGCGGCACCAGTCGCTGGTCCACACCCGTCAAGTCTGCCTGGCCACGACTGACCCGGTCCAGGACCACGCCCATGGGCCCGCGTCCGAACGGGGGTGCCCCGGATGCCGCAAACGCGAGGGTGGCGGCCCATCCCCACCAGTCCGTCGCCTCGGTGACCGGTGCCCCCTCGACGACCTCGGGGGACAGGTAGCCCGGCGTGCCCATCACCAAGCCGGTCATCGTCAGCCGGATGTCATCGGCAACGTGGGCGATACCGAAGTCGATGACCACGGGGTCGCCGTCACGGAGGATGACGTTCGCAGGCTTGAGGTCCCGATGGACGACACCCGCACCGTGGATGGCATTGAGGGCGTCCCAGAGCCCGCGTCCCAGCCGCAGCAAGGCCTCACCGTGCATTGGCCCGTTCTCGGACACCACCCGGTCAAGGGTCGGACCGGGGATGTACCTGGTCACGATGTAGGGGCGCGGGCCCTCGGTGTCGGCGTCAAGGACAGCTGCCACCCGGGCGTCCTGCACCCGGGCCAGGGTCTGGACCTCCCGCTTCAACCGGCCACGCGCCTCGCTGTCGTGGGCGATGTGCTCTCGCAGGACCTTGATGGCCACCGCGCGCCCGTTCGGGTCGAGGGCAAGGTGCACCACACCCATGCCACCCTCGCCCAGTGGCTGGATCAGTCGATATGGGCCGATTTGCTGCCCCGGGCCTGGCACGACGGAGCCCGCCTCATCGTCGCGCCTCAGACCCGCCGTCATAGCCCCACGCTATGCCGCCAGGGCTGCGTTCGGGCGAAGGCGGGCCCGGCCAGGAGAACCTACTGCTGGATGTAGCCAACGAGATGGTCGCGTTCGGTCTGCAGCTCGTCGATGCGCCCTTTGACGATGTCCCCGATGCTGACGATGGCCACCACCTTGTTGTCGACCAGGACCGGGATGTGGCGGACGCGGTGCTCTGTCATGACCTGGGCCAGGTCCTCGATGCTGTCTTCGGGGGTGCAGGTCTGCACTTCGATGGTCATGATCATGGCAACCGTCTCGCCGAGGACTCCGACGCCGTCGGTATGAAGATGGCGCACCACGTCACGCTCGCTGACGATGCCTGACATCGTCGAGCCGTCATCGCTGACCACAACCGCACCAATACGGTGTTTCTCCAGGATCTCCAGGAGCTGGCGGACTGTCGCGTCCGAGCGAAGGGTCACCACACCGCCACCTTTTCGGCGGATCACGTCTGAGATGCGCATGATATGACCGTAGTCCCTGCTCTTGGTCTGTCGCCAGCCGAAGGCAGGCAAAAGACGGATCCGGCACAGGTCGCCGTAGGCTTAGCCCCATCCCCGCTGAGGAGCTGATAGAGCGTGACGCTCGCTACACCGACGTTCGACCTGGTAGTTGCCGCAAACCGCCTCCCTCTGGACCGAGTGGTCGACGACCGCGGCGAGACCAGCTGGCGGCGCAGTCCGGGCGGTCTGGTGACGGCCATGGAGTCAGTGATGCAGGGCCGCGACGCCGCCTGGGTCGGCTGGGCCGGCGAGCCTGGCCCGGCCCCCGAGCCGTTCAGCGACGCGGGGATGTACCTGCAGCCGGTGTGTCTGTCGCCCACCGAGATCCAGGAGTACTACGAGGGTTTCAGCAACGACACGCTCTGGCCGATCTTCCACGACGTCATCGTCCCAGCGACCTTCCACCGCAACTGGTGGAACACCTACCGGACGGTCAACCATCGCTTTGCCCAGGCCATCGCGCAGATAGCCGCGCCAGGGGCCACAGTCTGGGTGCACGACTACCAGCTGCAGCTCGTCCCGTCGATGGTCCGGGCGATGCGACCCGACGTGCGCGTCGGGTGGTTCAACCACATCCCGTTCCCGCCGGTCGAGCTCTTCGCGCAGCTGCCGTGGCGTCGGGCCCTGCTGGAGGGGCTGCTGGGCGCAGACTTCCTGGGTTTTCAGCGCACCGCGGACGCCGAGAACTTCCTGCGCGCCTGCCGGCGGCTGCTGGGCATGGCGACCAAAGCCGATACTGTCACCTTCACGCCACCAGGTGACGACCCCTCGGCTCGGCGCACGGTCCGGGCCAGCGCGATACCGATCTCGGTGGACTTCCGCGCGCTGGACGAGCTGGCCCGCACACCGGCAGTCATAGCCCGCGCGGCGGAGATCCGTGCCTCGCTCGGCGACCCGAAGATCCTCCTGCTCGGCATCGACCGGCTCGACTACACCAAGGGGATCCGGCACCGGCTGAAGGCCTACGAGGAGCTGCTGGGAGACAAGGCGATCGCCCCACCAGACGTGACCTTGATGCAGGTCTCGACCCCGAGCCGCGAGCGCGTGGACGCCTACCGCCACCTGCGCGAGGAGATCGAGCGCACCGTCGGGAGCATCAACGGTGAGTACTCCGACATCGGCTCACCCGCAGTCTTCTACCTCTACCAGACCTACCCCCGCGACGAGATGGCCGCGATGTTCCTCGCTGCCGACGTCATGCTGGTGACCCCGTTGCGCGATGGGATGAACCTCATCGCCAAGGAGTACGTTGCCTGCCGGCACGACCTCGGCGGCGCCCTGGTGCTGTCGGAGTTCGCCGGTGCGTGGCACGAGCTGCACCAGGCCTTCATCTGCAACCCGCACGATGTCGAGGGCCTCAAACAGACGATCATGCGCGCGATCACCGCCCCCCAGGACGAGCGACGGCGCCGGATGAAGGCGCTGAGAAAGCGTGTCGCGGTCCACGACGTGCAGCAGTGGGCCACCCGGTATCTGGACGCACTTGCTTCCGCCCCGGCAAGACCGCACCGGCCGACCCGCGCCAGCGACGAGGAGAGGCGAGGTGCCGAGCGGGCCAACAGGTCCAACCGCAGGGCACTGGACAAGGCGTCGGAGCGGACCGGGCAGCGGTGACTGAGATGGGCGCAGAGCTGCGTGCCGCCCTTGCCGCGTTCGCGGCCCGGTCGCGGGTGCTGATTGCGGTCGACTTCGACGGCACCCTGGCGCCCTTCGTCCTGGACCCGATGCAAGCCCGCGCGGTTCCCGGTGGCCTCGAGGCGTTGCGCGCGGCGGCGGCCTCAGGTGGCGTGAGCGTGGCTGTGGTGTCCGGGCGAGATCTCGCGACCCTGGCTGCGCTGACCGGCATCGGTCCGCGCGACGGCGTCACACTGGTCGGAAGCCATGGCGCCCAGACGAACCTGGACCCAGCCCGCAACGCGGGACTCCTGGACCAGGACGCCACGGCCCGGCTGAGCACTGTCAGTGGCGAGCTCGAGGCGATCAAGAACCGCTACCCCGCAGTGCGACTGGAGCACAAGCCGTCCGCGGTCGCCCTGCACACCAGGGGGGTCGAACCTTCGGTAGCCGCAGCCGCCACGGCCGCCACCTTGCAGGTAGGCCAGCGCTATCCGGACGTGCACGTCATGCCCGGCAAGAACGTGGTGGAGCTGAGCGTGCTCGAGGCGAACAAGGGCAAGGCGGTGGTCACCCTGGCCCAGGCGACCAGCTCGCAGGCAACCCTCTACCTCGGTGACGACGTGACCGACGAGCGAGCCTTCGCCGCGCTCGACCCCGCATCCGGGGACCTGACGGTCAAGGTCGGTGACGGTGACAGTGCTGCGGCACACCGGGTCCCCGACCAACGCTCTGTCGTGGAGCTGCTCGAGCTCTTTGTTGACCTGCGGCGCGCGGGGCAGCAACCCGCCCTGGGCTGAGGGGCCGCAGCGACGGGCTGGGGCCGGACGCCACCCAGCTGACGCCTCGCCGACCTCGGCATGCTCGGCGATGGCCGCCGGTCACTCTGATCGGCGTCCCCTCGTGGGTCTGCGCTCGTCTCGTGTGGTGGTGTTCGCTCTCAGCCAGGTCCAGATGGTGACCTCAGGTCCGTCCACCGTGAGGGACGCGATGGCGCCGAGAACCAGACCCCCGGCGAAATGGCGGGGGTACCCCTGAGCCACGCGGCTCAGGTGCCGCGTCGACACCTGGCTCGGGCTGCGCGACGCGCACGCAGGGGACCGAGCCTGTGATCTGTGCCTTCCCGTAGGCACACCCAAAGGATGTCATCGTCCCCGGACCCATCCCAGCTCGTCGTGCCGCAAAGCATGACAGTGGGTGCGCGCCGAGATGAGTCCCCGGTAGACCTCGAGTTTCCGCACGTCACGACCCCCGGCCGGTGAACCTCATCGTGAAGGACCAGTAGGCAGCACCCGAGGCTTCGTGTGCCTCACGACATTTCCGCCATCGCGGTACCGCTGCGACGCCCGCCTTGGCGTTCCGGTACAGTCACAGGTACGGCATGATGCGTGTCACACCTCCCGCCTCAGGCTCGACCAAGGGCGCTACACGGCGTTCATCACCTTTACAACGGATCGTCCGGCACGTTCCTGCCGGTGAAGGAAGCTGACACAGATGGCAACAGTCAAGTTCGAAAACGCCAGCCGGACCTACCCTGGCAACGACACACCCTCGGTCGACAGGCTCAACATCGACATCGCGGACGGCGAGTTCCTCGTTCTGGTGGGTCCCTCCGGCTGCGGCAAGTCCACCAGCCTGCGGATGCTCGCCGGACTCGAAGAGGTCAACGAGGGGGACATCTGGATCGGCGAACGCAACGTGACGGACCTGTCCCCCAAGGACCGCGACGTCGCGATGGTCTTCCAGAACTACGCGCTCTACCCGCACA
>OCTA010004880.1_pt1 | contig 11702 bp, 10 predicted proteins | sample 1538991 | NCBI WGS metagenome assembly OCTA01 (sample SAMEA3539302, study PRJEB22396) | soil metagenome | biome: tundra; feature: field; material: soil | place: USA | collected 2010-05 | depth 0.15 m | reverse complement strand
CCCCGACACCGAGGACCTTCAGCAGTATAAAGTGATCGCGGTGCCGCCGCTGTATATCGCCAGCGATGCCCTGCTGGAACGGCTGGCGGCGTACGTGCGCAACGGCGGGCATCTGCTGTTGACGTTGAAGAGCGGGTTCTGCAACGAGTATTCGACGGTGCGCGACACGATGGCTCCGGGTCCGCTGCGGGAGGCGGCCGGTTTTCATTACCAGGAGTTCTCGAATCTGCGGACCCCGCTGGAATTGAAGGGCGATCCGTTCGGAGTGGGAGAGCAGAACCGGGTTTCGGACTGGGCGGAAATGCTGGTGCTGGATACGGCTAAGCCGCTGGCGTCGTATGCGCATCCTTTCTTCGGCGGCTATCCGGCGATCACGGAGAACAAATTCGGCAGCGGCACGTTGACTTACGAGGGCACGGTGCTGAGCGAGGCGCTACAGAAGAAGGTCGTGAGCCATGTACTGGCCGCTGCCGGACTGCTGGGGAGCGATGCCGCTTTGCCCGACGACGTGCGCGTGCGGCATGGCGTGAACCGGTTGGGGAAGACGATCCATTACTATCTGAACTACTCAAGCCAGACGCGGGAGTTCAATTACGCGTACCGTGATGGCACGGAACTCTTAGGGAATCGACCGCTGAAGAACGGCGCGGCGATCAAGCTGGGCGCATGGGATGTGGCCATTGTGGAGGAGTGATGCGACACTAAGCTACGAACATGGCAAATCATCGTTACGGTCTGATTATGGCTGGCGGCCGCGGCACGCGGTTTTGGCCCCGCAGCCGTAAGAAGAACGCGAAACAGGTTCTGAAGTTTTTCGGCGAGCGCACGCTGATTCAGCAGACGGTGGACCGGCTGAAGGCCGTTATCCCGCCCGAGAACATTTGGGTTGTTACGAACGAGGCGTTACAGCGGGAGATCCAGCGTCAGTTGCCGGAAGTTCCGAAGCAGCAGGTGGTGGCGGAACCTTCGCAGCGGAACACAGCGCCTTGCATTGGGCTGGCGGCGCAGATTCTGAACGAACTCGATCCGGATGCGGTGATGGGAGTTTTTCCGGCGGATCATTTGATCACGAAGGAAGCGCGGTTTCGCGGATTTGTGAAGGCCGCGTTTAAGGAGGCGGAATCCAACAGCATCGTGGTGCTGGGGATTCAGCCGCGCTGGGCGGAGACCGGCTACGGGTATATCGAATTCCCTAAGAACGTGAAGCCGGGGGCGACGACGGCGATTCCGGTTACCAGCTTTCGCGAGAAGCCGGATGAACGGACGGCCAAGCGATTCGTGGAGCGAGGCAACTTCTTTTGGAACGCCGGCATGTTCTTCTGGCGGGCCGGGACGGTGCTCGATTTGATGCGGCATCATCAGCCGAAGACCGCGACGCTGCTGGCTGGATTGCCGGCTTTCAAGAGCAAGCAGTTTGGGGCGCGGCTGGCGGAAGCCTATCCGCTGTGCGAAGACATTTCGGTGGACTACGCCATCATCGAAAAGTCCGAGGAGGTGTCCGGAATCGCGCTCGACGACATCGGCTGGAACGATGTGGGAAGTTGGGATGCGGTTTACGAACTGGCCAAGAAAGACGACGACCGCAATGCCTCGCGGGGAGATCTGGTGGTTGAAGGCAGCCGGGGCAATTACGTGGATGCCAGGAAGACCGTGGCGCTGGTGGGTGTGGATAACCTGATCGTCATCGATACGCCCGACGCATTGTTAGTGGCGAGCCGGAGCAAGGCGCAGGATGTCAGCAAGCTGGTGAAGCAGTTGGACGCGCTGGAGCGGGAAGATCTGCTCTAGCTGTGCCGGAAGCTAAGCCGCGCTTCTTTTCGCGGACGACCAGCATCGCTCTGTTCGCGGCCTTGGGCATCGCAACCTATTTGGCTGGCCGCTATCTCTTGCACTTGCCGTTCGCCGAGTGCCGTTGGGTGCTGATCGCGGTGCTGGCGGCAGGCGGAGCGCCCTTGGTGATCGGCCTGGCAAGACAGGCTTTCGCCGGAGAGTTCGGATCGGACCTGCTGGCGGGAATCTCGATCGTCACCTCCGCCGTGCTGGGCGAATACCTGGCGGGTTCGATTGTCGTGCTGATGTTGTCGGGCGGCACGGCGCTCGAAGAGTACGCCACGCGCCGTGCCTCGTCGGTTTTGGGAGCGCTGGCTAAAAGAATGCCGCGCAGGGCGCACCGCAAGCAGGATGGCCAACTGCTGGATGCCGACGTGTCGGAGCTGGAACTCGGCGAGCTGCTGGTGGTGTTTCCTCACGAGGTGTGCCCCGCCGATGGAGTGGTGGTGGAGGGCCGGGGGGCAATGGACGAGTCGTACCTGACCGGAGAACCATTTCAAATTCAGAAGGCCCCTGGCGCGGCGGTGCTGTCCGGCGCTTTGAACGGCGAAAGCGTGCTGACCGTTTCCGTTTCGAAGCTGCCAGCCGACTCACGCTACGCCAAGATTATGCGCGTGATGCAAGAGGCGGAAGCCAACCGGCCGCAAATGCGCCGGATCGCAGACCGCCTGGGGGCCTGGTACACGCTGATCGCGCTGGGCGTGGCGGGAGTGGGGTGGATCATTGGCCGCGACCCAACGCGCTTTCTGGCCGTGCTGGTGATTGCGACGCCGTGCCCTTTGCTGCTGGCGATTCCGGTTGCGATCATTGGCGCTATCTCGGTTGCCGCGAGCCGCGGAATCATTATCAAAGACCCGTCCACGCTCGAGCGCATCGACACGTGCCGCACCGTTGTTTTCGACAAGACCGGCACCCTGACGTATGGGCTGCCGGCGTTGACCGACGTGATAGGCGCCGATGGAACGCAGCGGGAAGATATTTTGCGGATGGCCGCCAGCTTGGAGCAATATTCCAAGCATCCGCTGGCCGCCACCATCAAGGAAGCGGCGGAGCGCGAAGGCATCCCGCTCGCGACAGTTACGGAGATCAACGAGAAGCCGGGCCACGGGCTGGACGGGACCATCGATGGCCGTCGCGTGCAGATCACCGGCCGAAACAAGATTGTGGCCATGGGCGGGGTGATCGCCGCAAAACTGCCGCCGCCGTCGGCGGGGATGGAGTGCTTTCTGCTGGTGGATGGCGACTACTTGGCGACGCTGCGCTTTCGCGATGCTCCGCGCAAGGAGAGCCGGTCGTTTATCACTCACCTGGGTCCGCGGCATCATATCAATCGCGTGCTGCTGCTATCGGGAGACAGGGATGCGGAGGTGCGTCAACTGGCGGGAGAAGTGGGCATCAACGAGGTGCTGTCCGGCCAGAGTCCGGAAGATAAGCTGGCGGTGGTGAAAGCGGAGGCGAAGCTTGCCCGGACGATGTTTGTCGGCGATGGCATTAACGACGCGCCCGCGATGCAGGCGGCAACAGTGGGGGTGGCCTTCGGTCAGAACAGCGACATTACGGCGGAAGCGGCGGACGCCGTTATTCTGGAGCCTTCTCTTAGCAAGGTAGACGAACTAATCCACATTGGGCGGCGGATGCGCCGGATTGCGATGCAAAGCGCAGTGGGGGGCATGGCGGTGAGCGTGCTGGGAATGCTGCTGGCGGCCGCTGGTTATTTGCCCCCGGTGGCGGGAGCCGTGGCGCAGGAAGTGGTGGATGTGGCGGCTGTCTTGAATGCCCTGCGGGTGGTCTTCCCGACCGATGAACTTAGCGACGATAGCGGCGCTGGGTCGGCGGATGCGGTTTGGAAAACTTAGGGCAAAGGCTAACGCTCCCTTTGCTCGCGGCTCTGTAGCGCATTCTACAGAGCCGTGGCAGGCGTCGGGTTTAGCGCTGCGCCAGAAGGCCGATGCTCACGCTGGCTTCTTGATTCGGCGCGGCATGTTCGCGGGCTTCTTGTTCGGCTGCAGTCACGGGGACACGGACATCGCTTCCGTTAGCGCTCTGCATTTCGCTGAGGAAGTACTGCTCGCCATAGCGGTGGAAGGTCACGCGAGATTGGGGCGCGCCGGTTGCTTCATCCGGATTGGCGACGACCATGACGCTGCGGCCATTCTCCAGGCTCCGAATGACTTGGAACTTGTCGGGCATGAGTTGCGAGAATTTATAGTGACCGGCGGGAAGCGTCGTCTTGCCAACGTGGAAGGCGAACGGGATGTCACCGGCGGTGACGAACGACTGAGCTTGCAGAGTGGTTACCGCGATGCAAGCTGAACTGCAGGCTATGACGAAAGTTAGGAGTCGGCGTTTCATGAATTTCCTCTGATCTGGTTTGCCCCCCGTTTGCCAGGGACGCGAGTATGAAGGCATTTTGGAGACCGCTATCCCCGATGGCCGTGTTATTGAAAACAGGCGAGTTAGATGCTGGCGTCTTAGACATTTCAGGAAATGGCGGAATTCCGTAGCAAAAAGGTGAAAGGACCGGTTTGGATATGAGCGGCGACGGTTCAAGCGTGCGGGACGCGGAGGTCACGCTGCGCATTTGCGCCCTGCTGAACACGGTTAAGGCCATGCACGAAGCGCGGAGTTCGACAGGCTTGCGCGAGGCGCTTTCCGGCCATGTATTCGCGTTCCTGGATGAACTGATTCCGGCGGATGCGGGAGGGGTGTCGCTGAACGACGAGATTGGGCCCGACTCCCTGGAGCGGGATCTGTTGCGGCGAGTTGCCGAGGAACGCGGACCGATTCACGAAGACGGCGAAGAGGGCTCGACGCTGGCCGTGCCGCTGCTGGTGCGGCAGGAAACGGCGGGGATGATCTTCGTCCAGAACGGCAAGGGACACGTTCCGTTTACGGAGGCGCAGTTGCTGTTGCTGACGGCGATTGCGCAGATTGCCTCGGTGGCGCTGGAGAATGCCTTTCAAGTGGAGTGGCTGGAGAGCGAAGTGCGCAGGCTGGCGCGGGATGTGGATCGCGACGACCAGATGATCGGCGAGAGCAAGAAGCTGGCGGAGCTTCGCGATCGGGTTGCGCGCGTTGGACGGGCCAGCACGACCGTTCTGATCCTTGGGGAAAGCGGCACCGGGAAGGAATTGGTGGCGCGGTCGCTGCATCGGCAGAGTTCCCGTGCGGGCAAGGCGTTCGTGGCGATCAATTGCGCGGCGCTGACGGAATCGCTGCTTGAAAGCGAGCTGTTCGGGCATGAGAAAGGGGCGTTCACGGGCGCGATCGCGCAGAAGCCGGGGCGATTGGAAATGGCGGAGGGGGGCAGCGTTCTGCTGGATGAAATCGGGGAGATGCCGCTGAGTTTGCAGGCGAAGCTGCTGCGGGTGCTGCAGAACCGGGAGTTTCAACGCGTGGGCGGGGTGCGCACGATTCCGCTGGATGTGCGGCTGATCGCCGCGACCAATCGCGATCTGGAAGACGCTGTCCGGCGTGGGTTGTTCAGAGAAGACTTGTTCTACCGGTTGAATGTGGTGACGCTGCGGATGCCGACGCTGCGCGACCGGGCGGAGGACATACTGCCGCTGGCGCAGTATTTCGCGATACGGTTCGGCGAGAGGCATGGACGCGCGATTACGGGCATTTCTCCGAATGCGCGCAGCGCCCTCCGGTGCTACGGGTGGCCCGGCAATGTCAGGGAGCTGGAGAACGCGATTGAGCACGCGGTTGTGCTGGGGTATGGCGATACGATTCTGGCCGAGGATTTGCCGGAGGCGATTCGCGACCGCTGGGTAGAGGCGGCGCCGCACGAGAGCGGGCTGTTGAACCGGTCGATCAATGCGGCCAAACGCGCGGCGGTGACGCGGGCGTTTGAGATGGCGAAGCAGGATCACGGGCAGGCGGCCAAGCTGCTGGGAGTTCATCCGAATTATCTGTATCGATTGCTCCGGAATTTGGGAATGTAGCTGGTTGCGAAACGCTCCCTTTGGTCGGTGCGCCGTTAGCTATGCGGGTGCGGTTGGCGATTACGGCGGCGGCTGGGTGCGAGTAGACTGGTAGCAGACCAACCTCCTCACTTATAGAAATTCAAGCAGTGCGAGGGCAAGCAATGCGATTGCCCGCTTGCTGTTGGGGACAGCACGGCTGCGAGAGAAGTGTTTACTACATGACCATTGGCAAGAAGAAGATCGTCGCGATTCTAAGCGACCTGATGTTTATCGTGAAGATTCAGGAGGCTGCCAAGCGGGCGGGTCTTGAGGTGGTGTTCGTGAAGACGCAGGACGACGCGCTGGCGCAGGCGAAGGAGAATCCGGCGGTGATCATTCTGGATCTGAATACGACGTCGCTGGACGTTCTGGAAGTGATCTCGAAGCTGAAGGCGGACGAGGAGACCAGCAAGATCAATGTGCTGGGGTACGTCTCGCACGTGCAGGGTGAATTGAAGCAGGCGGCTTACGACAAGGGTTGCGACACGGTGATTGCGCGGTCGGCGTTTTCGCAGAATCTGCCCATGATTCTTCGACGCTACGCTTAGTCGCAGCCGGCGCGTTTAAGCCGAGCGGCAAGGCTACTATCTGGCAGTTTTCAATGTGATGCCATTACGCTGAGCTTCGTTCGCCGCGCGACCCGGTCAGGTCTGCTCATCAAGCTGTTTGAGGGTTCTTCCATCCCTGGTTTTCCAAGCGATCAGTCCGTTTGCCGTCCCGCCCTGTATTACAACCGCAGCCGCAGACGGACTGGAGAACTCGGCATCCTTGGTGAAGACCAATACGTTGTTCTTCTCGACGAGCGTACCGTCCGCAATTAGTTGTTTGCGCTGTGTTATAGCGTAAGGATAATTCTCGGCTGATGGGCGGTGATTCAACACGGCGGTTGAACCTTGGAGTACAACAAACCCATTCGCGGTACGTTGGCCTCGCGCCTCGGCCGCTTTGATCCGGCAAAAGAGCACGCCCCCAGGCTGGCCTTTTGCGAACGGTTGAGCTATCGGCGACAAAATGTCGGAACCGAGCACAGGAAGCAGTTGCCGAATGCGCAACAAAAACACTTCCATGTCCTCGCGGTCTGATTCGGGAGGCGCGAACCACCAGCTTGATTCTGTTCGAGCGCGAACCTGTTGACCTTCGCCGCTTCGGCGAGCAAGCGGCTCTCCAGGTATCTGACATGAGCCTTAGTCAAGTTCTCGTCTTTACTGACGAAGACAACAGCCGTGACCCAGAACTCCTTCGTCTTATGTTGCTTCAATCGCTCGCGAATAACCTCCGCCTCTCCGATGTAAGCGGACGGTGCATTGGTACGGGGGATCGCTCCCAATAAGAATGTAGACTCCGGCCTTATCGAGTTCCTCTCGAGCTAATAGCTCGTCCAGTTCAGTGCGAGGCGCGGCGACGGCCTTGCCCGTCCAGTTAGGGATCTCGGCTGTTCGCAGGCTCTTCGCATCGCCGCGAGGAAGGAAAAGTTTGATGGTCGCCGATGGCATGTGTCAATATGCGACGCTTCGGCTATAAGCTGTTGCAAGAATCCGCACGTCGCAACTATCCTACACAACTAAAAGCAGTTTCAACCGGTCTGCCCAAAGGAGACGAGTCAACGGATCTCCCGCAAAGCGCACTTAACTTAGGGTTCATGGTCGGCGTATCACCCGACAGAGGATTTCCGAACGAAGTGTTTTGCTTGGTCACGGTTCTTCCTTAAATATTATCCCCTGTATCCTCTATAACTTAGATTGGTTTTTGGAGAGCGTTCTGGCGGGCGCGAGTGGAATACTCGCGGTGGATGAAAGATTCACGCGGGAAGTCTACGGGACCTAAGAGTGCGGCGGGCAAGGGGCACTCCAGCCAGAATGCGACGACGCATGGATTGCGGTCGAATGTGGTGCGGATGCTGCCGGGCGAGAAACAAGAAGACTACGATGCGCTGGGAGCGATGTGGCAGGCGCAGTATGGGCCGTATGTCGAAGATAATCCGGCGCTGGTTTCACTGCTCAATTCGCTGATCGATAACGATTGGATGCAGAAGCGGTGTATGCGCGTGGTGTCGGAGAGCATGGCGCGGCTGTTCGAGGCAGAGGCGGGGGGCGCGAGCGACGAAGCGGTAGAGAAGTGCGAGCGCGGATTGGCGTCGATGATGCGCTACAAAACCTCTTTCGAGAACTCGTTTGCAAGGGCTTTGCGGGCGATTGAGCAGTTTCGCGCGACACGCAGGCGGGAATCGCTCCGGCAGCAGGCGCTCCTCCTGGGGGCGGTCCGCGCGGGGGCTGAGGTCGGCGGCAAGCTTCCTCCGGTGGCTCCCTTGGCTGCTTTAGAGCGGCTGCCCATACCTGGCAGCGGCGGAGGCAAACAACAATGAGCGATGAATATAGCACTGGCGAGTTTCGGGAGTTTCTAGCGGCGGAGATTGAGCGCGCACGCCTGAGGCAGCCCCAGGATAAGGGCGCCGTGGCTTTGGCGATGACGAAAAAATCGGTTAAGGCGACGAAGATCGACTTGCCGCTGACGCGCGGGGGGCAGTTGTTTCAGGGGCAGAACAATGCCAAGAAACAGAGGAAGATCGTGCGGATGGAGCAGTGGGTGGAAGTGCGGATCAGGGATGGGCGGACGGTGACGAGGCTGTATCCGCCGAACGAGCAGTTGATCAAAGAGGGACAAGCGATGCTGCCGCCGCCGGAGTTTGTGTACCGGCGCATGAATTTTCCGGACGGCGTGCCGCCTGAGTACGACTGGACGGGCATTCCGGAAGCGCAGAGAGAGCGGGGCGGGTGCGGGATTCAGCGGATGACGGTGGATACGTGGCTGGATGTGATCGAGCGGGAGAAGCTGCGCGAGGACGGCCATATCGGCAAAACTGGCATTGGGAATTTGCCGCGGCCGAAGGAGCATGGGGAGTGCGGGTGTCCGGTTTGCACGAAGAACAAGGGGATGTGGGAGAAGTTGGGTTTAAGCGCCTAAAGACGCTGGCTTATTCCTCGAATTCCATTTAGGGCTATTGTGCCCGGCGGACGGGAACGCGCATGATGATTATTAACCTCAGGTCTCCGATCGGTCAAAGAATAGAACGAATGAATAGAACAGGATCGCTTCGCGTCGCGGAGTTCCGGCCGGGTCGTTTCAGTCGAGTGGTGGAATGCTGAAAGGCCTGCGCTTTCAGAAGAGCGGATCGGATTCGGCCCGGTACGCCTCAATCTGTCAAAGTCCGGCCTTGGCATTTCGGCCGAGGTGCCGGGAGCACGCATCGGCGTGGATGCCGGCGGGTGCCGTTATAGTAGTTTAGGTGCCGGGCACCGGCCCGCGCGTACGAACCGCTTTCCCCGAAAGATCGGAGTTGCGGAAAGCATTTGACTTCTAAATCACCCAAATATGATCGAATCGTCTTCGACGTAGTCGCCGTCGGTTTCATCGTCTGAGTAGCCATAGTAGCTGTCCGTCTCCGCGAGCTGCGCTCCGTAAAACCGAACGCCGTGACTCTGAAGTATTGAAAAAAAAGGGTCAGCGGCGACGTAGTCGGTCTTCGAATCGGTACCGAGCCACCCATGCTCATGTGCTTCATAGGCTAACAGCCAGTGGTCTTCGTATAAATTGGCGTCATTCGCGTAGCCCCGCCATAGGCTAACTTTTGGTGCTTGAATATAGCCTTGTTCAATTAGATCCAGCGCCACTAGGGCAACGATGTCATCATCGACGTTGACGATCCTATCGCCTACCTGTTTCGATATGGATATTTTCATCTTGTTTGCAAGCCAGAGTGCCCAAGAGACCTCATTCCCTTGCTGGAGAGGCGCGTGGTAGGAGCAGATGCTTTCTATTGTGTCAGTGAGCGCTTGGTTCTCCTTATGGAATTCAATAAAGCGATCATAGATATCCTCTAGCACCGATAACATGGTCGGCTCACTTAGGGCAGCTCGCAAGAGCAGCGCTTCGCAGAAGGCCCAGTTCTCTCCGGTGATATCCGCGCTCAGGACTTGTTTAGCCGCGTAAGTTAAGACGCTGTCGGCGGGATAATTTCGAGCATGTTCAAAAGCCCGATCAAAGAGGCTCAATAGGTCGGTGGCCTGAGGCTGTCCGCTTGTGCGTATGGTCAGGCTTCGAAGGTCACTCTTCCATGGTGGCTCGAACGTGTCAGGAAGCTGAATTACCTCGGTTTTTGGGTCATTGATTTCGAGCTCGTATTGTTTCGCAATGCCATGCAGGACGGCTAAAGCCGCCTCCGCCTCAGATACCGTTTGAAAATACAGATAGTAGTCGTCGATCGATCTGGTTCCACGCAAGCTTGGAATTTTTTTGTGGAGTTCTAGGTCTAGTGCCGTTCCAATCAACTCGCCAACCAGAAAGGAAGTGTCCGGTCCGATCGGAATCCCTCCGGTCTGTTTGTCTTGAGTTTCTCTTGTCCAAAGATCAATCCGGTTTCCAAGCAACTGAAATTTTTTGTCAGCTCGAGCAGCCGTTTTACCATGAAGTGCCCAAGGAATGCTGTGAGTGTAAATAGACGGATAGAAGCGGGCGATATCCGTTTTAAGTAGATAGCGAGTGCCGACAGATCGTTGTGCCCGGAACAGGGGTTGTCTACCGAGATCGTGCAAGGGCAGTATCGCCCTACTTGCCCCGTGAGCTGGGATACTTAGCGCCAACGGCGATTTGGCGCAAAACGCATGAAGCGTTTTCCAATGGTTGGCAACTTCGTTTGCTGCCATACATTGGTGCATAGGGTTCGGAATGGACAGGGATCTCCGCAAGTGTTTGCGCTTCGGAACTGAATGAGTAACACATCGACTTCGGAATTTGTTGGGTTTCTTCTCAAGGATGGCCTGCATGATCGGCTCGATATAAGTGAATACGTCGGGAAGAGCGTTTAACATGCCCAACGAGTTGACGGGGGGAATGACTCTATCAGGAAAGTATCCTTTGGTCATCAAGTCTTCGAGAGACAGATTTCCGGAGCTTGTCTGCATAGTAGTCCAACCATAGACACCTGAATCATACTAGGAACCAAACTCCGTTTCGAACCTAGAATGCAACGCGCAACACAGTTAGTAAACCGCAGTCCAACGGTCGTTGCGCCCGTGTTCTATTAACTAAGCAGGTTCTCACCAGCGGTCACGGCGGACCGCTGCTTCGATCACGCGAGTCACTTCTTGATGGCTCAACACTGCCGGCAACTTCTTGGGCGTTTTACGAAAAGCTGAGTGGTCGAATGCAAGATCGCGCCCCTTCAATACCTTCTTAAAGTGAAAACGCAAAGCCGCAAAGTGGACCTGCTCCTTGGGTGAGACAAACAGGGTCGAAAATCTCGAAGGCACGCTTAAGCTGGATTACCCAGAAGTTCGACCCCGTTTGTCTCAAAATCGACGTGCAGCTATTTCCAGGCGATGTTCTGGTGCTGTACACGGACGGCGTCACAGGAGCGGAGGGGCCTGGGGGGTGAGGAGTTTGGTGAATTCCGCCTTTTGCAAACCCTCAGAACTGGCAGCAGACTGCCGGTTGCGGTGCTGCAGCAAAGGATCGTAGAGGCGGTGCAGAAGTTTGCGTTCGGAGAACAGCATGATGACATCACGCTGGTGGTGGCACGTTGTAAGGAGGCCGCGCTGACGGGGAACGGTTGGATTTCTGAGATATACGCTGCGATCTTCGCTCCTTAGCTTCATGAGAAGCGTTGTTATTTCGCTGGCACTGGCGGCGGGTATTTTTGCGATTGGCGCGTGTGGCAAGAAACAGGCGATAGCCTCGCAACAGGAGAGCTATGCGACGGTCACGATGGCGGATGGGAGCAGCTACCACGGCCAACTCGTCTCAAAGAGCGGCTCGCAGATGATCTTCCGAGGGGATAACGGCGCTGCCCGGACTTTCGCTTCGCAAGACGTCCAGAGCATTCGATTTGACGCGGTTGGAAGCGCACCC
>OCTA010004876.1_pt1 | contig 11708 bp, 4 predicted proteins | sample 1538991 | NCBI WGS metagenome assembly OCTA01 (sample SAMEA3539302, study PRJEB22396) | soil metagenome | biome: tundra; feature: field; material: soil | place: USA | collected 2010-05 | depth 0.15 m | reverse complement strand
CACCATCTCCTCCCAACCGAACTGGTCGGCAAAAAGCTGCGGCAGCGGGCCTAGTTTGTGAGTCTCGATCCGCGGCGGCGCAAGATGCGTGGCGATGGAATAGCGGAGATAGGTTTCGACGGGCAGCAACGGAATCATCATCGGCGCCAACGCCGCGGCCACCAGGACGATTAACGCCGCGTACGCCGGCTTGATCCACTGTACGCGGGCACCGGCCAGCCACCGCTCCCAGAGCACGCTGCCGCCGGCGAACAGCAGCGGAAAAGCGGGAAACAGATAATAGATGCGCGGGTTCAGCGCCAGGATCAACGCTGCCGCCGTCAACCATGCCCAACCGAGCGCGCGAAATGGCTTTCCTTCGCGACGGAAGAAGAAAAACCACAGGCCTGCCAGCCAGATGGGCGCGCTGATGGGGAGCATTGCCAGAATCTCCTGGCCCAGAAACGCTAACGGCGTCAGAGCCACATCGCGTCCACTGCGGCGGATGTTGGCCTGCAATTCCAGGAACGGGAAATGGTATTGAATATTCCAAAGCAAGTTGGGCAGGAAGATCAGGAATGCAACCAGGCCGCCGATCCACAGCCACTTCGTGCGGAGCAGGCGGCGTTGCGGAGTCAGCAGCAGTCCGGCCACAATTCCGAAGCCGAAGATCAGCATGGAGTGCTTGTTCTCGATCCCGATTCCCGCCAGCAGGCCGAACCACAGCCAGAGGCGAGTGTTGCCGGTGCGCACCATGCGAATCACCAGCCAGGCGCAGCCCATCCAGAACAAAGGCTCAAACGCGTTCATCGACAGAAAATGGTCGAGAGCCAGGAATCCCGGCGCGGCCAGGGCGCAGAGGGCCGCCAATCCCTGAGCAAAACGCTTTCCACCCAGTTCACGGGCGATCAGGCCGGTCAGCAACACCAGGCCTGCGCCGGCCAGAGCGGGGAGGAAACGGATGGCAGCCAGGGAATCGCCCAGCACCACGCGCACGATGGCGGCGACGAGAGCGATGAGCGGCGGCTGGTCCACGTAGCCCCAAGCCAAATGGCGGGCGCACGCCAGGTAGTAGAGTTCGTCGGCGAAGTAGCCGTAATGGCGGCCGGCATACAGATGCAGGAGCAGTTTGACCGCGGCCACGGCGGCCACCACCGCACCCGCACCTTTGATCCACGGCCGGCGGCTCTCATCGAGGGGCATGGACAGTGTTTTCTGAATCCTCCGTCGGCATTTTAACATCCCCACGGTTATATTCCAGGTTTGGTGTGTCTCAGAGTCGCCATCGAGCGCCAGAACGTGGTACAGTGATTCACCAGTGGCGGAGGGATGTATGAAGTTGCTGTCGGCATTTGCATTAGCTCTTCTGACTTTCGTCCTGGCTGCTCCCGCCGGGGCCCAGACGGAGGCTTCCGGCGACAGCGCCGGCGCGCGTGCCATCCTCGCCCGCGCCGCCCAGGACAATCCCAACGACGTTTCCGCGTTGGCCAACTACGCGGAGTTCTTGGAGCGCTACGGCGACCCGGCCTGCCGCGAAGCTTACGCCAAACTGCTGGAGGCCCTGGGGCGTACGCGCGACACGGCGAGCGCCGGAGTCATCGCCAGGCGGCTTGCCGCCATCGACCTTATGGCCGGCGACAGCGCCGCCGCCGCGCGCGACTTCGAGGCCTACCGGGCGGCTACGGGCAAGAGCCTGGGGGCTGGGTCCACAACTCCGGCGGCCGCGGACAACTGGCCCAGCGTACCCATCCCCGGGCCCATCCGCCCGTTCGCCCGCATGACGGCCATTTCTCCGGAAGCCGGCCCGGACGATGTCCTTCCCGCGCTGGCGCACAACGTAGTGACCAACGGCTACCAGGCATCGCACGGCAACGAGGCGCTGGAGCCGACGGAGTACCTGAAGCTGGTCCACCGCTATCTTTCCCAGGCGCGCGAGCTGGATAAGCTGGCCGGCGACGGGAAGGTCATCCAACTTGCAAGCTGCGATGCGCCCAACGTAGCCGATCTGCTGCGCATCCTCGGTTACCGCATGCGCGGCGGCTGCGGCTCGGAGGTGGTGCTGGAGACGGTCAACGCCCCCCGCGCCTTCCTCACGACCGACTCCGGCTTCCCCCTCAACGACCTGGAGCAGGCGCTGCGCACCAATCGCCCCTTCTCCTACGATTTCCATCCCGCCCAAGTGCCGGTGCACTTCGGCTGGGAATACTGGATGACCGGTGTGAAAGACAAGGCGCCGGCCGATTTCATCGAGAGTTTCATCTCGGATCCGTCGGTTTGCCGGCTCTATCTGGGTCTTTCCAAGCCGGACCGCGAGACCGCCGAGGACCTCCGTAAAGCGGTTCCCTTTGCGCGTCTCAAGGCCTATGCTCACGTGCTCGATTTCTTCGGCGGCATGTTCGAGATTCGGGGCGGCAAGGCCGTCATTCCTGGCGGCCAACGCTCCGCCGGCGCGTGGGCGGAGTTGGTGGGCGCCTCACCCGACCAGGGGGCCAACTTTTTCGAAAAGCTGATCGCCAAAGACGACGGCTGGATGGCCAGCCTCTACGATGCCCTGGCCCGCATCCACGGCCCGGTGCGCGACTATCTCACCGACCCCGCGCGCATGAAACGGTTCTATGCGGCCATACGCGGCCGGGTCACCAGTCCGGGGCCTGCGCGGCCGGTGTTCCGCTCCAATACGGACATGATGCTGCTGACTACGCGGCTGCAGGTGGACGCCGGAGGAAAGCTCCACGTCCCGGGCAGCCTGGAGGTTTGGAAGAATCTTTTCGTGAGTCACCCGCAGGGCAAGTACGACGTGAAACTCACGCGTGCCGCCGGCGGATGGAAAGAGCCCGACGATGTTCTGGAGGCCCTGTTTGGGCTATGCCGCAAGTCAGTGGAAAACGAGCCTCTCAAGACCTTCATGGCCCTCACCGACGTGGACCGCAATCGCTCGGTCCCTTTGGAGGCGGCCACCGTCGACCGCCTGGCGCGGGCCTACCACGAGTACGGCAGCCAATTCGCCATCTTCAGCGAATCGCGCAGCATGAGCGACAAATCCGTCAACCAGTATATGGATGCGATTGAAAGCATCAATCGCATCAAGGACCCGTTGTTTTTCGCGGATGTGGCAGGCACGTACCAGTCGCTGGTTGGGCTATGGCAGATCCTGGTCCGGCAGCAAACCATTCCGGAAAGCCAGGCCGACCCGGTGTTTTCCGGTATCGCCGGCTCTTTCCTCCAGATCCACAATGACCGGGAGCTGTTCGACGCCGGCCGCAGCGGCGTGAAACTGCTTCTGGCCGGGGCGGGCGCTGGAACGGCGGTGGCCGGCGCCACCGATTCCCACGAGCGGCTGGTGGACCTGCTGGCGGGCGCCCCGGAGAACGGCGACACCGAGGCGCGCGAGCAGGTGGCGCAGGAGATCGTGCGCATCCTGGAAGCGCAGCGCATCGTCTCGCTCGACGTCATGTTCCAGCTGGCCGACCACCTGGAGAGTATTTCCCGTGGCGAGAAGCTCAACACAGCACTGGTGAACCGGCTGGCCGGAGGCATTGCGGAGATTCAGCTTCCGCGCGCTGCCCTGACCGGCGCGGAAAAGAACGCCCTGGGATTCGGCTATTGGACCGATCGGCACATCGAGGCCGAACGCAAAGTGAACCTGCGCACGGCCATCGAAAAAGCGGCTGGGGATGCCGAGAAGCTCAAGGACGCGCGCGGGCTGATGGCGCCGCTGTTACGCGACACGCTGCTGGCCTTCAACTACGCGCACTATGCGCCGCCGGGAGCCCAGATCCTCTACACCAACCCGGTCTTTGTGCGCAGCCACGATTTCATTGGGGCCCAGGGCTTCAACCGAACGTGGCGGGCGACGGAACTGTTCGGCACGGGCTGGCCCTCGAACGACGGCGGGCGGCTGACCGGCTCGCTTTCGACTCTGCCCTACGCGCTGGCCGAAGCGGAGCAAAACTTTCTGATTCCCGAGCATACGCAGGCGCTCATCTGGGGCGACCTGGCGCCGCAGATGATCATGACCGCCAAGGTGCCGCGCTGGTGGCACGTGGCGCCCTCGCAAGTCCACTGGGTGGGGCTGCACCTGCGGTATGGCCGCGAGCTGCTGGCGGAATCGGCCTTCGATGCGGAGCTGCGCGCCCAGGTGCTGGATTCGTTATCGCTGCTGGCCCCGCCGGCGCGCACGCACGAAGTGGGGGGCTTGATCGAGCGGGGCGCGGTGAAGGACGCGGTGGAGCGAGTGACGCCCTCGGAGCTGTTCTCGCTGGCGCGCGACATGGCCACGCGCGAGGGGTTCGCCGATAGTTCCTGCATTCTGGCGGAACTGCGCCAACTCGCCCAGACTTCGCCCCAGGAATTGAACTACGCGGCCATATCCCGCGCGTTCGGCACTCCCAAGCCGACACTCGCCAATTCCTACCAGCCGGAGCTGCTCAACCTTCGCACGTTCCCCACTCTGATGGGATACTCGAGCCGCATTATGGCGGAGAGCTGGGAATCGAACGGCTTGTACTGGGCGGCACTGGCCGACGAGATCGGCGTCCCTCCGGCGCAGCTCAACCTGCGCATTCCGGAGTGGACCCAGAAGCTGGTGGAGCGCATCTTCGCCTCGCACCTGGAAGATTGGCCCGCGGTGCTCAAGTCGCTGCGCCTGGTGGGTGACGATGTGCGGGCGCGCACACGCGCGGCCGCCGCAAGCGAGAGGCCCGGCATATAGGGATTGCTGAACTGGTAAACAAACATGACAATTTCGCGGCGAGGATTCATGGGTATGACAGCGGGCGGGCTGCTGCTCCGCGGCCAGGAGATGGGGCAGCGGCCGGTCTTTCGGGTGAAGGTGGACATGGTGGTGCTCAGCTTCCAGGTGACGGACAGCAAGAACCACTACATCAACGGGCTGAAACCAAGCGACTTCCGGATCTTCGAAGACGGCATCCCGCAAAAGATCGGGACTTTCGCGGAAGGCGCCAAGGCGCCGGTGGCGGTGGCCGATAACGGCGCCACGCGCCCCCTGCTCGAAGCCAAGACGGACGCCCTGCCGGGTCTGGAACGGCCGGACGCTTTCGTCGGCACCAACGTCTTCGTGCTGTTCGACACCAGCAACTTCATGTACCGCAGCTTCGTCTACGCGGAGGACGCGATTGCCGATTTCGTGCGCGGCCTGGACCGCGCCGATTCGATCGCCGTATACACCTTCAGCCGCAACCTGTCGCGCGCGGCCTCACTGACGCGAGATCACGGCGAAGCGATCGGCGGGCTGCGCAACGCCGTCGCCGGCGACGACACGGCGCTTTACAATTGCCTGCTGCTCACGCTCCGCGACGCCGCCAAGATCCCCGGCCGCAAGGTGATCATCGTGTTTTCCAACGGGCCCGACAATGCCAGCATGGTGGCCCCGGACGACGTGCGCGCGGTGGCCGAAGACGAAGGTATTCCGATTTACGTGATTTCCACCAGTGAAGTGAATAAGGATCCCATTTCGAGCGGCGTGTTCCGCCGCATGGCGCAGCGCACCGGGGGCAAATCCTACTGGGCCAAGACGTGGCAGAAGCAGGTGGAGGCGTTCGAGGACATCCGCGAGGACATGAGCAATTCTTACACCATCACCTACTACCCACAGACCAACCCCAACGAGGGTTTCCGCAAAATCGCGGTGGAGATCGTCAGCGATCCGGGCAAGAAATACCGCGTGCATTCGCGGCCGGGATACCGGCCCAGCCGGGCATTCTGAGAGGCTGCGCCCCGACGGACTAAGGTTTCGGCCGCTCCTGCCGATAGAACAGGTGTGGTATTGCGGCTGCTTGCGCTCGTTGTCACACTAGTTGGGGGCGGGTTCGCGCAGCAGTACAGTTTCCGGCATTATGGGGCGGCGGAAGGGCTTCAGAACCTAGTCATCCTGTCGTTGGCGCAAGACGGCGCGGGCTACATCTGGGCCGGGTCGGAAGGCGGCCTGTACCGGTACGACGGGACCCGCTTTCGCCTGATGGGAGCTGCCGAGGGGCTGCCCTGCACCAACGAAGTCCACACCCTGCACGTGGCCCCGGATGGCGCTCTGTGGGCCAACACCTGCGCGCAGATCCTCCGTTTTGACGGGCGGCGTTTTGAGACCATCACCAGCCAGGGGGGCATGCAGGCTGGCACCCAAGGCATAGCGGACGATGCGTACGGTAACGTGCTGCTGGCCACTCCGGCCGGCCTGTACGAGGCGCTGCCCAATAGGGGCGGTCTTCCCTCCGTGCGGCCCCACCCGCTACCGGCCGAATTGGCAGGCAAACCCGTGCACGGAATCGTACGCTCCGGCTCGCAAATCTGGTTCGGGTGCGGCCGGCGCCTTTGCCTCGAAGAGGGCGGGCGGGTGTCGGTGTTCGGGCCGGAGAACGGCTTGCCGGAAGACTCCTGGGATGGCATCCAAGTCGCGCCGGACGGTTCCGTGTGGGTGCGCAGCGCGAGCAAGCTGTACCGAAAACCGCCGGGTGCGACGCGATTGGTCCAGGAAAAGCCGGATATCGCCGCCAGCCTTTTCTGGGGCGCCTTGAGCATCGGCCGGGACGGATTGGTGATGGTTCCCTCCGACAAGGGGCTGGCTATTCACAATGAGAGAGGTTGGGACGTCGTCGACGAGGGGCGCGGGCTGCGCACGGCCATGACCAGCGCGGCAATCGAGGATCGCGAGGGATCCCTATGGATCGGCCTGATCGGAGCGGGGGTAGCGCGCTGGCTGGGCAGAGGCGAATGGGAATCCTGGACGAAGGAGCAAGGCCTGCCCTCGGACTTGGTCTGGAGCATCCGGCGCGACCGTAGAGGCTCACTATGGGTGGGGACCTCGCTGGGCCTGACGCGGCTGGACGGGCCGGTGCGGCCAAGGACGTGGACCAGAAAGGACGGACTGGGCGGCGATAACGTCCGATGGCTCGGCGAGAGTTCCGACGGCGCCATCTGGGCGGTCACCAAACCTGGAGGACTGGCGCGAATCAACCCGGCGGACGGGAAGATTGGTCTGGTCGGCCGGACGGACGGGCTCGCGTGCGATAGTTTGAATCGCGGCTTGGTGGACCGGCTGGGCCGGTTGTGGCTGGCGACATCCTGCGGAGTCTTTCGCAACGACCGGCCGGCGGTTTCCAATCGCTTCATCCGCCAGGAACAGCCTGAATCGTTGCAGCATGCGGCTTGGTCTGTCTTCGAAGACTTGCAGGGGACCATGTGGTTCACGAATCCGCAGGGGTTGTGGCGATTGCGCGACGGGAAGTGGCGCCACTACGGCAAAGCGGACGGACTGCTCAGCGATAACCCCTACATCCTCGCCATGGCCGCGGACGGGGCTCTGTGGCTGCGCCACCGGTTCGACGCGGGAGTGGAACGGGTCGAGTTCTCGGGTGATCGCATCGTGGGCTCGATCCCCATAGTGCCGGCCGACCGGTTGTCGGTGGAGGTCACGGCTTTCCATGGTTTTGACGCCCGGGGACGTTTCTGGCGGGGGGGGCCAACGGGGTGGCCGTGCTGGAGGGCAACTCGTGGACCTACCTGACCGCCGAAGACGGGCTGGTGTGGAACGACACCGATGGAGAGGCATTCTGGGCCGATGCGGACGGTAGCGTGTGGATCGGAACCAGCGACGGCCTGGCGCACTACCGGCCGTCGATGGCGGGCCCGCGGGAGTCGCCGGTTGCAGAGCCGGTCATCACCAGGCTCGATATCAGCCGCCGGCCGCGGCTGGTGCAGGCTCAGTTCTCCACACTGAATTACAGGAGCGAGCAGTTGGTGCGGTTTGCCTACCGGCTGGACGGTGGACCTTGGAGCGACACCGCCGAACGAAGCATCTCCTTCGCCGGTCTGGGTCCGGGACGGCATCGGCTGCAAGTCCGCTCGAGGGTTCGCGACGGCCCGTTTTCCGCCAGGGTGGCAGCGGCGGAGTTCCAAGTGGAGTCGATGTGGTGGGAAACGTGGTGGCTGCGGTCCCTTGCCCTCTTGCTGACCGCCGGCGCCGTGTGGGGCGCGATTCTGTGGAGACAGCGACTGCTGCAGCAAAGGAACTGCGAACTGGAGTGCGCTGTCGGCGAGCGCACGGCTGAACTGGTAGCCGAACGTGCCCGGGTGCAGGAAGAGAAGACCCGCGCCGACGAGGCCAACCAGGCCAAGAGCCGCTTCCTGGCGCACATGAGCCACGAGATCCGGACGCCCTTGAACGGCGTGATCGGTTTGAGCAGGCTGCTGGAGGAGATAACCGATCCCGAGGAAAAGCAAGACACGCTCCGGCTGATTCGCTCCTCGGGCGACGCCTTGCTGAGCGTGATTAACGGCATCCTGGATTTCTCCAAAATCGAAGCGGGAAAGCTCGATCTGGAAGTGATCCCCTTCCGCCTGCGCGCCTGTGTGGAGGAGAGCCTCGATATGTTTCGCCCGGCGGCCGCCGAAAAGGATGTCGCCCTTCGATGCAGTTTGGCCCCCGATGTGCCGGAATGGGCCGCCGGCGACGCGACGCGCCTGCGACAAGTGCTCCTCAACCTGTTATCCAACGCTCTCAAGTTCACCAGTTCGGGTGAAGTCACAGTTTCCGCGACCGTGGACCAGGCTGACGACGCCGGGCACCTCATCGCCATTGAGGTTCGCGATACGGGCATCGGCATTCCGCCGGAGCAAGTGCACCACCTCTTTAGCTCATTCAGCCAGGTGGACGCTTCCATCAGCCGCCGTTACGGCGGGACTGGGTTGGGCCTGGCGATCACCAAGCGGCTCGTAGAACTGATGGGTGGTGGGATCAGTGTGGAATCGGAGCCGGGGGTAGGCACGCGGTTCCGGTTTACGGTCCTGCTGGCAAAGGCGCGGGCACCGCGGGCGGCGCAGAAGGTGGTCGCGCCCGCGGCGGATGCGCGCCGACTGAAAGTGCTGGTTGCGGAGGACAACCGGGTGAACCAGATGGTGGTGCTGGGGCTGTTACGAAAGATGGGGGTGGATGCGGATCTGGCCAATAACGGATTGGAGGCCGTGGCAGCGGTACTGGAACACGACTACGACCTGGTTCTTATGGACTTGCAGATGCCGGAAATGGACGGCCTGACCGCGACCCGCGAAATCCGAAGCCGTCTGCCGGCGGATCGCCAGCCCATCATCTGGGCGCTCAGCGCACATGCGACGACGGACGCTCGCGACTCCTGCTTGCGCGCCGGGATGGACCGATACCTGACGAAGCCGCTGGAACCCGAAAAGCTTCGCAGCCTTGTGGCCGAACTTACCGTACCCGGCGGTGGGCTACGGGACAACCCAGCTAGCCGAGTCGAGTAATCAACTGTTGAATCTTATCGCGGTCTCCCTTGGTGGGATTGAACTTCAGCGCGTCTTGAAGCTCCTTCAGCGCACGCGTCTTGTCGCCCTTTTGCGAATATGCCATTCCCAGGTGATATCGGAAGACCGCCTGGGCGGGCACTTTATTCACCAGGTCCTTGAAGATGTCCAGGGCGTTGTCGGTGAGGTTCTTCTTGAGGTAGATCCAACCGAGCGTGTCGGAGACCTCGGCCAGGTCCGGCAGCAACTGCTTGGCCCGCTGCGCTTTGGTGAGGGCGTCGTCCAGATCGCCGCCGTGTTCACAAAGCACGAATGCCAAGTTGTTCAGCACCACGCCGTTGTTGGGATCGAGCTTGAGAACAACTTCATAGACCTGCCTGGCTTCGGACCAGCGCCCAGCGGAATCCAGCACCAGGCCCAGCGTGCCCAACACCACGCCATTGTCCGGAAGGATCGCGCGGGCCTGTTGCAGCGCCGTGATGGAACTGGAGAGATCGCCCTTGCGCCGGTACGTCTCGCCGATGCGTAGGAAAAGGTCTCCTTGCGCTTTCGACCCTTTTTGGAGCGACGCCGCCACCTTGTCGAAATAGGAGATGGCCTCGTCATACTTGCCGGCGCGGATGGCGGTATTGCCCATGGCCAGAACGAGGTCCATACGATTGGGCGCCTTCGCGGATTCGGTCTGCAACAGTTTCATCGCCTGGTCGGGATGCTTCTGCGCTATCTCTGTCTCCACCATGCCCATCAATCCACGCGAGTTAGCGGGGTTCAGCTCGTAGGAGCGCCGAAAGGAGTCCTCCGCCTCCTTGAACTTACTCTCCGCCAAGTCCACTACGCCCAACTGGAAAAGCACGTCGGGAGCACTGGGGTTGGCCTTTAGCATGGCGTCCAACAGTTGGCGCGACTCCACAAACTTCTTCTGGCCCATGAGAGCCAACGATTCCAGGAGCCGCGCGCTAGTGTTATTAGGGTCGATCGAGAGCACCTGCTGAGCGCTTTTGAGGGCGGCGTCGTAGTCCCTTTGGGTAACCTGCAACTGTGTCAGGGCCAGCCGCGCAACCAGGTAATCCGTCCGCAGATCGATGGCCTTCTGGAAATGCTGCCGCGCCTGCTCCCACTCGCCGCGCGCGGCGTGGGCGCGGCCCAGGTTGTACTGCGCGACGGGGTTGTCGGGCGAGTGCGTCACGACAGCTTGCAATTCGGTCATCGCTTTGGCAACGTCGCCCTTCTCCAACATGAAGGTGGCCGCCAATCCGCGCGCGTCGTTGTCGTTAGGATCGTCCTTCAGAATCCGCGAATTCAATTCGGCCGCGTCGGCCCGTTTGCCCTGCCGCATGAGCACTTCAATGATGCGTTTCTCATAGTCGGCCTTCTTCTTGACGTCCTTCGACATGCCCTCGCGATATTCGCGAATGGCGGAGTCTCCGTCTCCCATGCGCAGATAGAAATCGCCCACCGTCTTGTACGCCTGCTCGTATTCCTGGGCGTGGGCCTTGATCTGATTGAGGACGCCCACCATCTGCTCGCGCTGGTTCTGCCTGGAGTAATGCATTGCCAGCAGGGTCAGGTATATGAACTGTTTAGGATTATTCTGGTATCCGAGTTTCAAGACCTGTTCGGCATCGGCGGGCCTCCCTTGGAACATGAGGAGCCGATAGAGGTCGGTGTAGGCGACTTGATACGTCTTGTCCTTTTCGACGACACTCCGGTAAAGCTTTTCCGCTTCGGGGAATTGGGTTTCCGCCGCCAAGACCCGGGCCAATTGCATGACGACGCCGGCCTGCCCGGGCTTGACGGCCTCGGCTTGGCGATATTCCGCGATCGACTGGTCGAGCAACTTCTGCCCGTCGTCCCGCTTGGCGATCTTGAACTGCTCGAGGGCCCGCACGTAGTCCAGATCGCCCGTTAGCCTGTGGCCGTCGTAAGATTTCGGATCGCGCTTCAGCAGCCCTTTGCAATATCCGTCAACATCGTCCAGTAAGGATTTCTCGCGCGTCGCGCTGAGGTAAATCTCCGAAAGCTTGACCACTGCGTCCCAGTGATCGGCCTGACTCTCGGGCAGCAACTCGACAGCGCGGCGAAGGGCGTTTACGGCTTCGGTAATGGAACCCATCTTCAGAGCAGTCAGGCCCAGTTTGTAGTACGCCGGCCCCCAACGCTGGTCCTTGGCCTTGGCGTTGAGATACATGATGCGCGCTTCCTTGTACTTGCCTTTTTCGAAGTACTTGTTTCCGCTTTCGAGGTAACGCCTCTTGGCGACGTTGGGATCGCGGCTGCACGACACCAGTGCCAAGACCGTGGTTATAATAATCGCAACTAGACGTTTGGAACGCATGGCTTCCTCAGACTGATTCTCTTACACTTTCGCGTCAAATTCCATGGCCAATGTCATGGAAACGTCCGCCGAGATATTATAGCAGTACCAGTACCATGCCAAGGGTTTGGCCGGCGGGGTG
>OCTA010004875.1_pt1 | contig 11713 bp, 9 predicted proteins | sample 1538991 | NCBI WGS metagenome assembly OCTA01 (sample SAMEA3539302, study PRJEB22396) | soil metagenome | biome: tundra; feature: field; material: soil | place: USA | collected 2010-05 | depth 0.15 m | reverse complement strand
GCGCGTCGATATGCGTGCCCACGTGCCCGCCCAGCGTGAGACCTTCGGAAGCCGAACTCGCGCCATTGCGCGCCACATAATCGCCATGCTTTTTGTTCAACCCGAACAGGAACGGGGGATGATTGGGATGGTGCGGCATGCCCGGATAATAGGGCTGCGCCAGGTCGTAGATGCGGGCCGATTGGACAGCCGCCAGCAGTTGCTCCATGGTTGATGATGGGGTGTTGTGTCCCGCTCTCGATTCTCCCACAGCGCGATACAATCGGAGCAAGCGCGTGAAAATCACCATTTCGAAGGAAAACTACCTGAAGGCGATTGCGGAAGCCGAATCCGAGGGCGAAGCCGTGAAGGCGGCCACGCTTTCGCGTTGGCTGAACGTCACGGCGCCCGCAGTGACCATGGCAATCAAGCGCCTGAAGCGCGATGCGCTGATCCGGGTGGGCGAGGAGGGCCACATCACGCTGACCTCCGCCGGCCGCGAGATCGCCAATCGGATTTTGAATCGCCACCACTTGATCGAGCGCATGCTGACCGAGATCTTCGGCATGGAGTGGTACAAGGTCCACGAAGAGGCCGAGCAGCTTGAACACGCCGTTTCGGGCGACTTCGAGCGCAAGCTGGTGGAAAAACTGGGCGCGGGAGAAGCCTGCCCGCACGGCAATCGCGTGGGCGTGGACACGCCCGCAGACAGGCGCCGCCGCGGCCTGAAGACCCTCGACGAAAGCACGGACAGCGAAGCCGTGGCGGTTACCAGCGTGTACGAGCGCGACCGGCGGTTGCTCGAGTATCTGGAAGGCTTGGGCGTGCGGCCGGGTTCCAGGGTGAACGTGGAATCGCGCAATGCGGACGATACGCTGACCCTGCGCGTGGACGGACGGTCGGTGCAGTTGGGACGGTCGGCCGCGCAGAAGGTGTGGGTGAAGGCGGCGTGATGCCGTCATTGCAGGGCTTCCAGGGCCGGCTCGATCCATGAGGACAGAAAGTTCGAGATCGAGGGAAACTGCCAGGCAAGCAGGCCAAGGACGGGCAGGGCGCCAAAGCGGGCCAGCTTGAAATAGAACGTGGCGCTCAGTTCGCCGGGCTTGGTGCCCGCGATCCGGCTTAGAATCGGGTCGCGCTCCATCTGCGCCATGCATGTCCCCAGCATCCATCCGATGGCCGCGAAGAGCACCATGAGAAACCGTCCAATCATATGCGGGGCTTGAAAATTGTAAGAAGTCATCGCCAGCATCAAGAGCACGAAACCTATGGAGGGGAACCATAGCAGGTTCTGGATCTGCCGCACGCCGTACAGCAGGAAAGGCGAGTAATGCAGAGCCACGAAGGTCTCGGCGAGGGTCGCGACATTCTTGGGATCGCCTGGAATATTCAACGGCCGCGGACGGCTGGGCGCCACTGCGTCCTTTTCCTCGGGCGCCTGCTCCTCCTGCTTCGACGATGTTTGGGCCAGCTTCCCCACCAGCGGCTCGGACTTCCAGGCCGGCCTCAGTACCCGTCGCCACATCTGGCAGGCCACGTATTTGCTCAAGCGCCAGAGCTCCTGGTGCCGTTCCGACAGTTTCTTCCGGTCCTGGGGAGGAGCGGTGCTCAGCGCCTCGTCAATCCGTTCCCGATATAGCTGTTGCCAAGCGTTCACTTTGGCCGCGCTCAATCCGTTGTCGGCCAACTTCTCCGGCTGCAATCGCATATCGTGCAGGACCAGTAGCGAGTCGACGTGCGTATCCAGAGATTGAAAATTGAAACGCCGCACCCAGATGGGGCGGTTGCGGCCCGCGGTGGACACTGGGAGGAAAGCGCGCGCGACGGGAAGTATGTCCAGGCCCGTCGTGAAACCATGAAGGGACTTCCACAAAAAGCGAATGTGCCAGCAGGTCAGCAGCAGCAGGCCCGCCACCAGAACTTGCAACGAGATGCAGAGGATATCGTAGCGGGTGCCATCGATCGAGCCGAGCTGCACATCCGCGCGGAACAGACAGCACAGTGCGGGCAATGAAAGCAGGGCGATCCTGAACCAGAACCACTGCCGGTCGCGGAGCTTGCAGTCCCGGGCGACGAGGCCCAGCGCGGAATGTGCCGAGTCGCTGAAATGCTGGTGTGACTTTCTTAGACGTCCTTTCAAAACCGGCTCCACGCCTCTGGCGATCACGCCGGGCTGCTGGCAAGAAGCGAAATAGAGCCGCGTCACGTGAACGAAGCACCACAGCAGCAGCGCCAGCGAGGCCGCCAAAATGGGCCAAAGAGGCGACGACCCGAAGCGCAGTTCGGCCGCCCGAAAGGAGAACAACTGACTCCGCGGTGGATCGCCAAAGCAACAGAAGCTCCACAGGCCTATGGCCGCCAGCACCATGACGGCCGCCAGCGCCATCGGCAGGCAGTGTTGCCGTTCCGCGCGGCAGAGCCGGAATCCCATCGTCGCCGCGATCCAGAGCGGTAAGCCGCAGCCGGGCAGCAATAGGATGAGCAACGGCCAGTCATTCACGAACGGCCGCGCCATGAAGATTACGGCCTGGACTCCGATCAGAATCAGCAGGAACAGAAAGAGATAAAAGCCGCGCCAGGAATTGCCGGACTCCGGTGGTTCCATGCGGGCGTCGACCATCCAATCCTTTTTCCGCCAAAGACCAAGCATCCAGAGTCCGATGGCGGAGCTGAACAGGGCGATCGCACTCGACAGGATCTTCCAGATGCTCGGCGCAGTCACTCGGGCCAGTTCCGGGTTTCGGTTCTCTCCCCGAACCCATAGAGACCAGTCCGTGCTCGGGCGGTCATCCCAGACTCTCACTGGCATAAATCCCCGGCGGTCCAATGTCATGAGCCAAGCCGGCGGATAAGGGACCGACTGCCATGCGTAGTCGGCCACCACATTCTGGCGTTGCCCCTGGCCGGCCAGCAACAAAACCGTGGCGTTGAATGTCCCTTCCGAGAGGGTATCGGGGAAAATAGCGATGTCCTTTCGGCCCTCCCTGCGCTCCTGCCATAATTTGCTTTCCGTAAACAATGGATAGCTGGTGAGAAACAGTGTTCCGTCCAGTGGCTCTGTTTGCTCGGCCTGGATGAAGAGCAGATCGGCGGACTGCATCAACAGCCGCGTATTGGGGCATTGGCGCCGCAGAACGCCCGCCAGAAACAAAAGGTCGAGTACATTGGTGGCGCTGACCGCAACCATGCGGATATCGTCGCGCCGGATCGTCCGGGCAATCTCGTTGATCACGCTATTCTGCGAAAGGGGCGTTTGAGTTTGGGAATAGGTAGGAACACTGTCCTGGCCAACGCTCGAATCCTTCAGGGAGAAATCCAGGTTGGGGATTGACGCTTTACCGGAATTGGAAGCCTGTAATACCTGCCGGTAGGCGTCTCGCAGATGCGAAATGTCGCGTGGAAACCGGAAGACGCGAATATCCTGACGGGACGCCGCGTGGGACGATGAGAGCCCAATCTCAACGGAGGCAGCCCGGCCGAAGGTAGAATTATCCTCGGCCAGGACGGCGGCCCGATCCGGAGGTATGCGCAGCTCGTCGAGCAGCTTGCGGAAATGCCAATCCTGGTCCCACAGGTTTTCCGTGGCCGAATGGAACTTGACTTCCGGCCCGGTCCGGTCCATAAAATGCTGCGCGGCGCGAGGGCTTGTGGCCGTCCCGCTGTGGACCCGGTATATTTTCCCAGGCTGTTTGATCTTGTCTTGGAGGATCAATTCGGACAGGGAATAGAACGAACCGGAAAATGTCGGCCCGGCGATTCTGACCGTGCCGGAATCCTTGCCCGGATCGCAGAGCGCCTGCATGTAGGCGCGCGCGATTTGAAACTGATCGGGATTCACCCCGGCCGTGGGCGTTTCGCCCACCACAAAAACCAACAACGCGCCCGTGCGCCAGTCTGCGTGCCGGAACACCAGTACCCCGGGTTGCTTCTCCTGCGCACGAATGCCGCTCCGCTCTTGCGCCCTTTTTTCGGGGTCCGCCTCATTAGGGTCGACCGTATCCTTCCAGGGCAGCCACTGGGTCGCGAATTCCCATTCGGTGGCGCCCGCCCCTCTCCGAATGGCGTCAATCGTATGGTCCGTGAACAGCGCGAGCCGCGTATGCAAAGGATCCGGCACGGTCGCCAGGAGGCATTCGACGCCATCGGCGTTCCGCAACCCGAACAATTGGCGCAATTGGGAAAGGCAATTCGCATCCGCGGAACATCTTAGGATGTCTTCGGGCTTGGTGAAGTCTACAGTCCGCGAGGTGGAATCCCCGACGGAAGATGGGGGTGGCTCGTAGGATGCGAAATGGCGGGTAGCCAGCCAGGGGCCTTCGTTGAGCTGGGGAGTCGCGGCGGCTGCTTGAGCCTGCCCCCGATTTGCGTTCCCGCTGTTCGCGGCCTGTTCGCCGGAACCCGGCCCGCTCCCTGTGGGAACCGCAACACGGGCAGCCAGCGCCAGGAGCGCGAGGATTCCGACCGATAGTCCGGCGTTTCGATTCACAGGTGTTAGGCTACTCCCATCAGAACGGATGGGAGGGTTGCCGTCCCTCCAACTCTACTGGATAGTGACAATCGGCGGGGAAATGTTTCAGCGGCGCAGCGAAAACAAAGGGTGGAAAGGCAGAATCCTATGCGCCGGCGGGCTTCTGCGGGTTCCGCGACTTGGAAATGGCGGGCGTTTCCGTCGTCTCCGGCTGCAAGTGAGTCAGCAGGTGTTCTTTGAGCATGCCGAACGCCGTCTCCGGATCGTCGGCGTACCGGAAGAGATTCAGATCCTCCGCGCCGATGGTGCCATGCCGCACCAGCGCATCGAAGTTAATGACTTCCTTCCAGTAACTCGACCCATAGAGCACAATCGCGACTTTCTTGGCCAGCTTCTGGGTTTGGGTAAGCGTGAGCACCTCCATCATCTCGTCGAGCGTGCCGAAGCCTCCCGGAAACACGATCAAAGCCTTCGACAGGTACGCGAACCATAGCTTGCGCATGAAGAAGTAGTGGAACTCAAAGGTCAGTCCGGGCGTGATGTACGGGTTGGGGAGTTGCTCGAACGGCAAGCCGATGTTCAAACCGATGGTCTTGCCGCCGGCATCGGTCGCGCCGCGATTGGCGGCTTCCATAATGCCCGGCCCGCCGCCGGAACAGACCACGAAGCGGTGTGTGCCGTTATTGGTGAACTGTTCGGCCCACTCGGTGACCATGCGGGCCAGCGTGCGCGCATCGTGATAATACTGCGCCAGGGGACCGTCGTCGCGTATCCGGGCGGAGCCGAAGAACACCACCGTGTCGCGGATCTTTTGATGGCGGAAGACCGCCAGCGGCTCCAGATACTCCGCCAGCAGCCGGATGGCCCTCGCATCCGGGCTGTTCAGAAAATCCTGGTTCAGGTAGGCCACCGGCTTGCGGCCGTCAGGCGTCTTGTCGTTTGCCATGTTCCAGTTGCTCGATTCGTTTTTTCAGGTCGCGCACGTTCTTCAATAGCTCCGGCAGCTTGGGAAACGCCGTGATCGCGCGCAGCCAAACGTTCGCCGAAAACGCCGGAGAGCCGGAGATGCGCGCGCCGGCGGGCACGTCGCCGCCAATGCCGCTTTGCGCGTACACGATGGCGTCGTCATGAATCGTCAGATGGCCGGACACGCCCACCTGTCCCGCCAAGAGCACGTTGCGCTCCAGAATGGAACTCCCGGCCAGGCCGGTCTGCGCGCAGATGATGTTGTCCTCGCCGACCACGCAGGCGTGCCCGATCTGCACCAGGCTGTCGATCTTGGCGCCGCGTTTGACGCGCGTTTCGCCGACCGTGGCGCGATCCACCGAGGTAAGGCTTTGCACCTCCACATCGTCTTCGATCACGGTGACGCCGGACTGCACAATCTTGTAATGCGTGCCGTCGGCGCGCTTGGCGAAGCCGAAGCCGTCTCCGCCGACGACCACGCCATTCTGCAGAATCACGCGGTTTCCGATCTGGCAGAACTCGCGCACCACGGCGTGCGAATGGGCCAGAAAATCGTCGCCGATGCGCGCGCCTTCGTAGATGACGGCATGCGGATGCAGCACGGCATGGCGTCCGATGCGCACGCGCTCGCCGACCGCGGCGAAGGGTCCAATGGAAGCGCCCTCGCCGATGGCTGCCGTATCCGCGACGAACGCCAGCGGGTGAACGCCTGGCGCGGGCCGCGGCGGGCGATAGAAAAGCTCCAGCGCGCGCGCGAAATCCAGGTATGGATTGGCGGACACGAGCCTGGCGATCCCGGCGGGCCCGTTCACGTCGCGCTCCGGTTCGGATAACAGGATGGCGGCCGCGCGGGTGTGCTTGACCTTGTGGGCGTATTTGGGATTCGCCAGGAAGGTCAGCTCGCCGGGAGCGGCGTGCTCCATGCCGGCGACTCCCGTGATTTCGATCTCACCGCCGCCCGATAGCACGCAATCCAGCCGGGCGGCGATTTCGCGTAGTTTCATGGGCCAAGCTTCAGGTTAGCTTAATTCGACGGAACGCCGACAGGCCAGGAGGCCTGTCCCACCGCGCAGCCGGTTACTGCGAGATGCGCAGGATCTCGGAGGCGACTTGCTGGAATACGCCGCCGAGATCCGTAGCTGTGGGAGAGTAAAAGTACTCACCGGCGGGCTTGGCGGAGTTGTAGATGGGACTTCTGGGATCGTTCGAGATACGTTCCATGAAGGTCGCATCGATAGGTTCCGCGGAAGTCCCCCCCAGGCCGATGGCGTAGATGACGGGGATCAGGTTGGGGTCGTTCCGGATGGCGGTGGCCTGGTTGTCGGCGGCATTTACGGACGCGGCGACCACGGCAGTCGGCATATCGACGCGGATCTGGCCCGCATAGGGCCCGCTTTGATACGTTAGGCCCACGACGGACTGATAGCCGGTAGTGGCATTGCCGTTAAGGTCCGTGGCGGGAATATAGGCGATGTCCTGCCTCATATTCGCCTGGATATTCAGGTTGGACGGGCTCGAATACATGGCGCACGTATTATCGACGCTAGGCGCGAGTATCACGCTGGTGGTGCTGGCGGACGGGGTCGTGGTAGCAAGCAAGCCCCCCGTATATCCGAGGGATGGGGCCGGCTCGCCGGTCCACTGCGAGACCACTCCCGCCTTCGCTGCGCTGCTCGAGCAACTGCTCTTAGGGTCGCTTACCAGCGTGTTGTAATTCCAGACGTCGTAGCGGGTGTCCACTGAGGTCTTCACCGGGAAGTTCGCCGCGACTCCGTTGGGATGCCCATCCGTAAAGAAGACGATCAGGTTGAGCGCGCCCGGCTCATTGACCGCCTGGAGCTGAGTGTAGGCCATGTTCAGCGCCGCGGCCGTTCCGGTATCGCCGCCACACTGCACGCCGCCGATCGCCGTCGTCAGGGTAGGGACATTGGAATCGAAGTTCAAGGTGGGCGCATAGGTCAGATTGGGGCCGTCTGCGAACGTTACCAGTCCAATCTCATCCCTGCCATTGGAGAAATAGCCGACGAAGTTTTGCGCGGCGGCGATCATGGTGCCGCACACGCCCGCGAGCTGCATGGAGTTGGACCGGTCGATCACCAGAATCATGACCACGTCCCGCCGGGAGGCCTGTCCCTGCGCGGCGACCGTGGATCCCGTTTGGCCCAGGAGCCGCATGAACGTGAGCGGGACGGTCACGCTGGCCTGCATGGTAACGGTGCGTGTCTTATACGCGGTTTGCGCCACGGTAGTAGTCAGCGACAGGTTGGTGGTGCTCCAATACCCGGTTGGGAAATTGGCGCTGAAGAAGGATTGGGCGGTGGCGGTGGCGCTGGCCGTTTGACTGTTGATGTCCAGGCCGACGCTCAGCGAGCGGGCCGCGGCCAATGCGGCCGCGTCCACGGCCGCCGACAGTTTAGCCTGCACCAGATAGAGAATGCTGCCGTCAATCGCCAGGCCCACCAGGGGCAGCATGACGACCGCCACCATCAGGGACAGCATGATCACCACGATGCCCCGCCGGCCCCGTCGTTTGTCAGAAGATCTTCCGTTCATAAACCCCTGCCCCGTTCATGTAACTTCCCCACGCAAAATCCGGCGAACTGAAGTAAGTCTCAGTAAGGTAGGCTACCTGGCCTCCCGTCAAGGTGACCACACTGCCGAAGCCGGCCGCGCGCGCCGAGGCGTTCGTCAGGTAGTCCGAGGATGCGATATTCCCACTTGTGCCTATGATGCCGGCGGCGGGAGTTCCGAACGGACTTGAAAACAGGCCGGCGTTGCCGACCACGATGCGCTGAATAAACACGTACTGGTGGAGGTTCGCACAACTGGCGCACTGCGGCGTATCGATGTATTCCACGGTGGAGAACACAAACACCCCGTTGCCGCCGTTAGCGGTGACGTTCAGTCCGGTGGCAAGCATTATCAGGAGGTTCTGGTTCCCGGCTTGCGTGAAGTCCAGCCCCGCGCTGTACATGCGTCCCGCATCGCGGCAGATTTGCTCCACCTGTAAGGCCCGGATCAGGTTCAGCCCCACTGTGCTGAGCCCCATGAGCACCGCAGTCCAGAGCGCCACGCTGAGGCAGAATTCGATCATCGTGCTGCCACGCCGTTGACCGGCTGAAGCATGTCCCACCATGGCACAGTGTCCGCGCATAGCGTTTCGCACCCCTCAACGCGCCGGGGGTATTCCTCCCGGGGAGCCTTCCATGCGGTCGAAGGCCTGCGCGCCCAGCGACAAGGGCGCCGGTTTGCGCAGGATCGGTCCCAAGGGAGGCAGGCTGTAGCCTTGCACGTAGACGTCCACGATGTTCCCGCCCTGGTTGCTGTTCAAGCCCGCGACGGGGGCCAGAGTGTTCGGCAGATAGTATTGGATGTTGATCAGCGCGGCGCCCGCGGAGCCCGACAACAGCCCCATGGCGTTTTGCTGCACGACGGCCTTGATGGACGCGTCCTGCCCCAAGCCAGTCATCGTCTGGCTGGTGACGGCATACCGAACTCCCTCGCGCACCGCGTTCTGCAGGGTAGCTTTCACGTAGAATGCCCAGGCCATGTCCAGAATCAGAAACACCAACGCGCACAGCGGCAGCAGCACAAGGGCTAACTCCACGACTTGCGAACCACGTTCACCAGATCTGGACATACATCTAGTTATTACATCGGCCGGCAGGACAGATTTGGTTTGAGGAAATCACCTGAGAATGCGGTTATAGTTACCTTAAGCGGGCGTCCCCAGGAGTGGGGATGCGGCACGCACGAGTGCGTGCGCCACTACTCTTCCCGGCACTTGGCGACGATCAGAGTGATGTCGTCGTACTGTTCATGAGGGCTGAACTCGCGCACTTCATCGACGATGGACGTAACCATGGCCTGTGAAGGCCGTTCTCGATGCAGCCGCAGGGCGTCGATCAGGCCCTGCTCTCCGAATTCTTCTCCGGCATCGTTGAACGCTTCAGTTACGCCGTCGGTGTAGAGCGCCAGCGTGTCTCCCGGCAGGAGCCGGCGTTCGTCGATCGAGCAATCCCATTCCTTGAAAAGTCCCAACACCGGGCAGGTGGAGTCGAGCCGTTCCAGAGTGCCATCGCGCCTCAGTAAGAGCGCGGGGAGATGTCCGCAATTCGCGTAGCGCAAGCGTCCCGCCCGGTCGTCGTATTCGGCGAAGAAGAGCGTGGCGTAGGCGCTGTCGGCCGTGTTCTCGTAGAAAAGCTGGTTGACCGACCGCAAGAAGCGTTGCGGCTGATCGAGTGCGATGGCGCATTGGCTGCGCAGATTCGCCTGCAGATTGGCCATCAGGAGCGCGCCCGCGATTCCTTTACCTGCGATGTCGCCGATCACCAACCCGAGCCGGTCGCGGCCCAGACTGAGGAAATCGTAGTAATCGCCACCCACCTGGCGCGCCTGGATGCAAACGCCCGCGTATTCAAGCGTTCCGAGCGGCGGCGACTCTTGCGGGAAGAGCCGGGCCTGCACCTGTTTCGCGATTTCGAGTTCCTGGGCGGCGCGGCGTTCCGCTTCCAGCTTCTCCGCGACGGCGCGGCGTTGCGCTTCAAGTTCCCGGCTCACTTCGTCGAAGCCTACCAGAGCGAAGGAGTTGCCGTCCACGTCTTTGAAGCGGGTGAACACGGCGCCCCAGATTGGCATCTCTGCCGCGGGCCGTGTGGATGGCGCGGCGGCAGGCCGCTCATACTTGAAGCGCCGCAGGCGCGGCGGATGACCAAAGCGTACTCCGCGGTTGCGCCATTCGTGGAACTTGGCCAGGACATCTTCGGTAACGAAGGCTACCTGCGTGGCCCGGCCGATCAGCTTGTACTCCTGGGAGCCGGGCTTGGGCGCGATCAAGATGAGCACTGCGGAGCCATCGGGCGGGGAGACGGCTACCCAGCGGCCGGTGGATCCCAGCTTGGCGTCGAAGGCCAGATTGAATCCAAGCTGATCCAGGTAGAAGCGCAAGCTGCGGTCCCGATCGCGGACGTAGATGTTGACGGCGTGGATTCGCAGGTGGGGTTGGGGCGCAGCGGAGTTGCCCATCGCCTGTGATTATATGCCGGTTGCAGCCCCTCCGCGACATGGTAAGGTTCCGCGTATGGTAGAGTGCACACCAAAGCCGGGAGAATCGCACCTGTGAAGTCGTACGTCTTCCGGGTGGTCGTCGAGGACGACCGGCTCTTAAAAGGTGCCGTCCGCGAGGCAGTCGAGTTGTACGTTGAGGATTTGCAGGAGTCCGGATCTCGAATACCGGTTGATCCCGAGCTGGGCGGACTGGAATGGCCAACCCCGGCGGTTGCTGTGAATCTCTGAGCATATGAGCGGCGTGCCGCGCGGCGTGACCGCCCGCCTGCCGATCGGAGCGCTCCATTCCGACGGATTCATCTTAGTCAGAACGCGTGGTAGTCACCACATATACTGGCACTAACACTAACTGGTACTCAGAGGGGCGAAGGGTAGTCGTCGCGTACCACCGGGTCAGCGACACATTTCCGATCGGCACGCTGAAGGCGATGATCGAGGATGCGGAATGTGCGGATACTGAGAAGGCCGGGACCGATTTCGTCGCCGTCATGAAATGCAAACGTGTAGTTGGGCCAACCGGGCCGCAGGGGGCGACGATGAGAACCGCTCTGCCAAGCTACGTTCCATCCGATTCGAAGCAACGCCGCCAGCAGTCGATATCGGCCCACCAGCGGCCGTCCTCCTCCCGACCGAGAGTGATTGGAATGGATTCTATAGTGGCAGCCATAGATCGCTAAAACGTGTACAGCGGCACGCCCGCTGCTACTTCCGCCGGTTCCGAGCCGGCGGCGACCGGTTGCGCCTCGGCGTGGATGGGCCGGTAGTAGATGCCGGTATCGCCCAGGTAAACCTCCAACTCGCCGGGGCGGGGGAGCGCGCCCTGGATCAGGGCTTCCGAGAGAGGGTCCTCGATGAATTTCTGCAAGGCCCTGCGCAACGGGCGCGCGCCGTAGCTGCGATCGGCGCAGGTCTTCTCCAGCAGGTATTTGGCGGCGTCCGGCATCAGCCGGATCTTGAGCTGCTTGGCCTGCAGATTCACGTTGATCCCGTCCACCATCAGGCCGATGATCTTCAGCAGGTCGTCGTCAGTTAGCGACGTGAACAGGATGATGTCGTCGAGGCGGTTCAGGAATTCGGGATTGAAGGCGCGCTTCACCTCGGCGCGCACCATTTCCTCGATCTTCGACGGAATGCCTTCGCCCATGGGCGCGGAGAAGCCCAGGTGGCCGCGCTTCTCGAGGAACCGCGCGCCCAGGTTGGAGGTCATGATGATGATGGTGTTCTTGAAGTCCA
>OCTA010004874.1_pt1 | contig 11717 bp, 10 predicted proteins | sample 1538991 | NCBI WGS metagenome assembly OCTA01 (sample SAMEA3539302, study PRJEB22396) | soil metagenome | biome: tundra; feature: field; material: soil | place: USA | collected 2010-05 | depth 0.15 m | reverse complement strand
ACCTGACTTGTGACACGCCCGTGCAGCTCGCCGCCGATCCGATCACCCCGGAGCCAGACTGTATCCGGGCCCTGCCAGGCCTCGGCGATCACCCATCCGGCCATGAACGCCGCCTGCGCGATCACCCCGGCAACTCCCCAGGCCAGCAGGCGGGCGTCGCGCGGGCGGCCGGTCACGCTGCCGTCGATGACGATGCCCTGCCCGCCGGTCATGCCTGGCGCCTCGTCTCGCGGCGGCGCGGCGGGCCGGCCGTCCCTGGCCGTTCGCGGCGGGCGGGCGCTGCTCGCGCTCGCCGACGGTTGTGGCGTCGGTCGGCGACAGCCGCCGTAGGTCGGTCGCGAAGGGTCCGTCGCGACTCGCGGCCATGAGCGCGTCGAGGCTCCCGGCTGGGATGGATCCATGTCCATGAAGACTTTGCCGGTATAGAAGTCGGCCTGTGTTGAGGGTCTGGCCGGTCCCCGAGGTCATGCCGACCAGCGTCGGCTCGATCCCCGTGACGTCACCCATGGCGCATCAATCTTCCCCAGTGAAAGATTTACCCGCACAGCCTGGCGATCAAAGCGAATCGCGCCGACCGCTGCCCGGACCAGCACCCCAAAACGACACTGCACGGCTTCGAGTGCTCACCGCCGCTCCCGGTGCGCCGCTCCCGGCTCACCGCCGCCCGGTTGGCGGCGGGCTCATAGCGACTCGGCCGCCCGCGCCGGATCGGACTGCGGAGGCCCCGCTGGCTCCCAGTCGTCATCCGACCGCGAGTACGGGTACCACAGGAGGTCACGGCCGAGCCGGAGCTGCGCACGGCCCGCGGTGACCCGGTTGCGCGCAAGCCTGGCCGTCGTCCCCGACGCGTCGCGCAGCGCCACCCGCGCCGCCTTCAGAAGATCCGCAGCGTCCGCTGCGTCGGTGTCGGGGTCCCACTCGACATACAGCAGTTCAAGTCCCCCTGGGCCGCCGTGGCGCCAGGCCAGCCCACGGCGGGCCAGCTCGTGCCCGTCGATCCCGGAGCGCTCGGCCAGCGCGGAGAAGGCAGGCGTGCCTAGCGCCCGTTCCGCGCGGCGGGCCAGGTCGGCATCGGCGTCGAGGCTCATCCCGGCATCGGCGTCGAGGCCGACGGCGAGTTGCCAGGCCCGCTGTGCCGCGTCGGACGCCAGCGCACGCAGGTCGTCGCGGAGTCCGGAACGCCACGGCGGGGGGTCGACAGGCAGCGCCGCCGGATGCCCTGGCCGCTTGGGCGGCAGTGGCGGCACCGGGATCGGCCCGGACGGCGGTGCCGCTGCCAGAACGGTTCGGGCGTCCACCCCCCTGTCGCGGGCGGCCTCGTCCGCCTCTGCGCCGTCCGCATGCGCGCCGCCGTCGGCCTGCTTGCTGTCCGCCGCCTCGGATCCAGGCGCCGTCGCCCGGAAGAGATCCGCGCCGCGGCGCCGCAGTCGCAGGCCCGCAAGCACCTCCCCCCGGGTCCGGCCCCGCAGCAGCAGAACCACGAACGGGTCCGCGTCCAGCGCGTCGGCCACCAGGTAGCAGACCGCCGCAGCGTGCTTGCACGGGTCAGCGTCGTCCGGGCAGCTACAGCGCGGCCCGATCTCACCCGCCCCAGGCAGCAGGTCAAGGCCTGCGGCGGCCACGTCATCGGCGATATCAGGCGGCAGGTCGCCATCGAGCATCGCTGCGGCCCGGCCGAGCTGCGCAGAGATCAGGTCGAGCACCCGGCCCCACTCGTCGTCGGTGAACCGCCGTACCCGGATCCGGATGTCGTAAGGCAGCCTCTTGCGTCCCTGAACCTGGGCCCGCGCCTCGCCCGGCGCCAGGGCCAGGTCCCCGACGGCCCCGGTGCGGGCATAGTCCTTGCCGCGGGGCAGCCGGTTCGGGTCAAGCTGGGCCCGCTTCTCCAGCGCGTCTACCCAGGCTCGCCCCCACCAGGTGTGCCCGGAGCCAGGCTCGGGCGTGCCGCGTGCCCCGCTCATCGCGCGGCCCGAAGGGACACAAGCTCGGTGAGCTCGTCATTGGACAGCTCAGCGATCCATCCCTCACCCGAGCCGATCACCGCGTCCGCAAGCTCGCGTTTCTTCTCCAGCAGGGACGCTATCTTGTCCTCCAGCGTGCCCTCCGCGATCAGCCGGTGCACCTGCACCGGCCGGTCCTGGCCGATGCGGTAAGCCCGGTCGGTGGCCTGGTCTTCCACCGCCGGGTTCCACCAGCGGTCGTAGTGCAGCACGTGGGTGGCCCGGGTGAGGGTCAGGCCGGTTCCGCCGGCCTTCAGGGAGAGCAGGAACACGGGCACCCGCCCGGCCTGGAATTCATCCACCATCTCCTCCCTGCGCCGCACCGGAATCCCGCCATGCAGGAACAGCGAGCCGATGCCCCGGCTGTCCAGGTGCTCCTGCAGCAGCGTCGCCATCTGGGTGTACTGGGTGAACACCAGCATGGACTCGCCGCCGGCCATGATCACGTCGAGCACCTCGTCGAACGCGGCGAGCTTGCCGGACCGGCCCGCCAGCGGCCCAGGCTGCTTGAGGTAATGCGCCGGGTGGTTGCAGATCTGCTTCAGCGAGGTCAGCAGCTTGAACACCAGGCCGGCCCGCTCGATGCCCTGCTTGGTGGCGATCGCCTCCATAGTCTCGCGGACCACGGCCTCGTACAGGGTGACCTGCTCGGCGGACAGCGGCACGATAAGGTCCGTCTCGGTCTTGGGCGGCAGCTCTGGGGCGATGCCCGGGTCAGACTTCTTGCGCCGCAGCAGGAACGGCCGGACCAGCGTGGCGAACCTGGCGGTCGTCTCGGCGTCCCGGTGCCGCTCGACCGGGACCGCCACCCGCCGCGTGAACGTCTCCAGGTGACCGAGCAGGCCCGGCGTGGTCCAGTCGAGTATTGACCATAGTTCCGACAGCCGGTTCTCGACCGGCGTACCGGTCAGCGCGATCCGAGCCGGGGCGGGCAGTACCCGAAGCTCCCTAGCGGTTCGTGAGAATGGATTCTTGGCATGCTGGGCCTCGTCGGCGACCACGAGGCCCCAGCCCACGCCCGCGAGTTCCGCAGAGTCCCGCAGCACGACGCCGTAGGTGACCAGCACGATCTCGTCGCGGGCCACGCCACGCAGGTGCCGTCCGCCGCCGTGGTAGCGGCGCACCGGGATCTCCGGGGCGAACCTGAACACCTCCCGCTCCCACGTGCCGAGCAGCGACGCCGGGCACACCACCAGTGACGGCCCCGCATCCGCCGCCCGCCGGTGCAGATGAAGGGCGATCACCTGGATCGTCTTGCCGAGCCCCATGTCGTCTGCGAGGCAGCCGCCGAATCCGATGTCGCACATGGCGGCCAGCCACGCCACGCCACGCTGCTGGTACGGCCGCAGCGTCGCCACCAGGCCAGGGGGCGGGCCCAGTTGCGCAGGGGACGCGGCGATGTTGGCAACGCGCTCGGCGAGATCGGCGATCGGCCCCTCGGCGACGATCGTGACCGCCTCACCGTCGATCTCGGCCGACCCGGACAGCACGGCTCCGAGCGCCTCGATCGCGCGCATCGTCGTACGCGGCGGTCGGCGCAGCTTCGCCAGCAGGACCGGGTCCAGCGTTACCCACCGGCCCCGCAACCTGATCAGCGGGCGCTTCGCCTCGGCCAGCTCGGTGATCTCGTCGGAGTCGAGCAGCTCCCCGTCTAGGGTGAGCTGCCATCGGAACGACAGCAGCGCCTGCAGGTCGAGCCCCGCCTCGGTCAGCTTCTCGGGTGTCGGGGTGACGGCCGCCTGCAGCTTCAGCCCGTCGCCGAGCAGGCTGGACGGCCACAGCACCTCGATGCCCGCACCCGCGAGCTCCTCGGCTGTCGGCCCGAGCAGGGCGGTCATCCCGTTGTCATCAAGCTCAAGCGCCGAAGGGCTGGCCTGACCCAGCGCGGGCGCCAGCGGCGGCCACACCGCTGCGCCGCGGCGCAGCGCAAGCAGCAGGTCGGTCTCGGCCTGCGTGCCGAACCTGGCCAGCACGCTCGCCGGCTGATCCCACAGGTCTGTGGCGTCCACGATCAGGCTCGGGTCGGCGGTGCTGCGCAGCTGGAGCACCAGCCTGAAGGCAGGCGCGGCCTCCGTCGCATCGCCGTCCCTGTCGGCCTCCTCGGCGTCCGAGTCGGCTTCCGCTTCCCACTCGACGTTCCGCAGCGATGGCGGGACGGCCTCGACGCGGAGGCCCAGGCGCGCACCGGCAGCCAGTCCGCCGGTGGTGTCCGCGAGCCAGTCCGCCAGGTCGCCAACCAGGGTGGGCTCCAGAGCGGCGAAAGCCGGCGAGCCGACCGTGCGCGGCGCCGCCGCGGTCCGCACCAGGGTGTCAGCGATCGCATCCCACAGCGCGCGGATCAGCGACTCGGCCGAGCGCATCCGCATCGGACGCGAGCCCGGAACCCCCAGGGCATGCGCGGCCGGCGGGAACGCAGCGGCAAGCTCACGCAGCCAGGTCATGTCGGACGGGTCGAGCGGCCCTACCCGCCAGGCGTCGACGTCGTCTGCGCCGACCGTGGGCAGCAGCCGCCCGCGGGCTACCAGTCCGACCCCGGCAGCAGCGGCAGCGGCCCACACCGCGAGGCTGCGCGTCGAGGTCCGGCCGACCGGGCTGGTCTCGTTCGGATCGATGGCCAGCAGCAAAGGCAGCACCTCGGCCACGGGTACCAGTGTCGCTGAGACGAGGCGCTTACGGACCCCGTACGTCCCGCCGGCGAAAACCAGCTCAATCTTGTCGGATCCAGAGCCGGTGCCCCAGAGCGCGAGCTTGCCTTGCCGCGGGATCTTGCTCGGTACGAAGATCGCATCGCCATCCAGCACGGGACATTACGATAGCGAGGCCGTGGGCCGAGCCGGCCCAGTTCGGCATGAACGGCCGTGCGTGTCGCGCGGTCCGCTTTACCTGCATCGGTCCGGTACCGCAAAGGTCCCGGGCCCCGTGTCAGGGGCGTTACGCCTGGTCTGGGGCGTGCCTGACTGTGCGAGCAGTTCCGCACCGAGTACGGGACCGCAGCCGAAGCTGCCCGGCGGCCAGAGGGTTACGGCCAGCTGCACAAACTGCTGCGGCGCTGGCGGCTGCGGGCGCTCGCCTACTCCGATCCTGGATACGAGGCCAACAAGGAAGCCGCGCGAACCGGATCCGGGACCTGGGTCCCGGCGCGGGACGCCATCCCCGGCTGGGACGAGATGGTCGCTGCCGCTGAGCGCGGAACGGCCGGGTGACCTACCAGGTCGAGTTCGAGGGCGATGCTCTCGTGCGGCTTAACGGGTTGCCGAAAATGCCTTCGACGCCTTGGTAGGGAGCGTCGTGGCACTAACCCGGGAGCCGTGGGACGCGAACGAGGTTGCGCCCGGCGGAGACGCGCCCCTACCGTGAAGTCTTCTTTGGCGACTACGGAATCCTGTCGTTCCGCGTTGATGAGCCGGCCGAGCTGATCCGCATCTTCGGCATCTTGTGGGCTGGCTAGCCGTTCGGTCCGGTGAGGTTGGTGACGCTCATAGGCAGTAATTGGTGACGCTCATAGGCAGTAATAAGCGCAAACGAGGGGCCACGCCGCGGTCACCCCCGTCCCACTGCCGTCGGACCCGGCCGCCGCCACGGTCGCCGTCAGGCTCACCAGGCTGCCCACTGCCAGCCACCCACCCGCTCCCCCCGACGCGACCGCGGTCGCGTCGCCATATCGCCGGGGCCGCCACGGAAGATGTCAAGGATGTAAGCCATCCAGGATCCGCAGTTTCCGCAGGTTAATGGGCATTGGCCTAGCCAAGAACGCGATCATGCTAGAAATCGATCTCGGCGCTGTGGCTCATAGAGCAATGTGGGGGTATGGGGTCGGTCCCCCCTCGGACACTTTCGATCATGTTCCGACCTGCAGTTACGTCATGGGGCAGGATTTACCTTGCGCATATTCGCAGGTCAGAGCTGTGGGGTTTATGTCGGGTTCAGAATACGGGAAGGTTACGTGATAGACAGCCCAGGGTGCGCTGTCAGCCCGTGCGGGGACGAAGCGACGTTAATCGGGTGCAGGCTCCGAGGCAACGCCCGGCTCTTCCCTGGCCTGCTTTCACCGGCTTGCAGCAGCATGCTGCACTACCGCCCCTGCATCCGCAGGCTGAGGAATTGCCGGGTGTTGAGGGCTTAGCTGGCTAGTGCCCGCTCGACCAGGGCGCGGTAGTCGTCGACCAGGCCGGGCAGGAGCCGCAGATGGACGATCGTGCCGTCGCCTGCGGGCATGAGGTCGACCACCTGGCACACTGCCGCGGCTTCCTCGTCGCCGGCCACGACGAGGGCCCCTGGGGTGATCTGGCCGGGGTCACGCGCTTCATCGAGGAAAGTCCAGACGTAGCCGGTCTCGTCTTCGTCGTTGAGATCAGCAGTGATATCAACCAGGTACATCTCAGTCCTCCTCTCGTCAGGTCGCGCTTCCAGGGTACGCGGGATTGGGTTGCGGAGCGCCGAGGGCTTTGAGCAACTGCCCTAGCTCCTGATCGTCGGCGCGGCGAAGGCGCACGGTGAAGTGCGGGCGCTGCGCTGTTGGCAGCAGTTCGAACCCGTGCTCGGCCAACTGGCCGACGGTGGGCAGGTAGATGGTGCGGAACGTGGTGAACCGGCGGCGAAGCAGGTCGTCGAGCGGTTCATCGAGGACCGCGAAGACCGAGATGCCTAGCAGCGGCTGCCCGTCCAGCGACCAGGCGCGTGCAGTTCGCTGCACATGGCTGCGCAGTTTGTCGGCGGTGTCACGGCCACCCCGGATGACTAGTGTCGTCGCGGCAGGTGGCTGCTCCGCCCGCAACCGCTGACGCTGCTCGATCCGCTCGCCCGGCACTCGCCAATGCTAATCCGTGGTACTTGCCGAGCTCACCTATCTCAGGGCACGACGGTCTGACCCCGATCGAGTACGTCTACACCGTCCCCCATCGTCATGACGGTGTCGGCCAGCCCTCTCCGGGCTGATCATTCTGTCGCGTAGAGGAGTGTGGGCTCTGGGCAGCGGGTCTGGCAGCGGGATGGGTCTCGACGCGACCGTGCTCGAAGGTAGGCTCTGGCGTTATGCCAGCCTCGGTTCAGCCGGTGACGTTCTATGTGCCACCCTCTTCGGCGGAGCCTGTCGAGGTGCGGACCGCGCACTCGGGGCTTCGTATGGTGCTCGTCAACCGCGAATCGGTGGGGCTTCTCGATGACGGGTGGGCGGTTCTCGGTGTGTACTTCCTGCTGGGACCCTGCGCTGATGACCCCGATCGTTATCTGGCCTATGTCGGGGAAGTCGGCAAGCGCACATTGCTACTGCGCCTCAAGGAGCACGTCGGCGGCAAGCGGTGGTGGAGTCGCGCGCTGCTCATTGCCAGTGCGTCGGATGAGTTCAACTCCGCGGAAATCGGCTGGCTGGAAGGCCGATTGTATGACGTGCTGAACAATGCCGTTGCTGCCGAGGTGATGAACAAGGGCCGCCCCGGCGATGAGAGTCTTGCGTCTAAAGACCGCGGCGTCCTTGAACGCTATATCGAGCCCATCATGGCTGCATTGCGCGCCTGCGGGGCGTCGCCGGACACCGCAGACCAGAAGCCGCCAGCGCCAAGAGGGCAGAAAAAGAAGTTCTACAGGGAAAGCGTCAAGGATCTCATCGACGCCGGCCTGCTCAAGCCCGGCACGATGCTTCAGCCGCTGCGCAAGGGGCTGCTGAAGACAGCGCTTGTGCTGCCGGACGGCAGCCTGCGGGTCGGCGAGCAGGTCTTCACCGCTGTCTCGCCCGCAGCGATGGCGGTCAGCGGCAACAAGGCTGAACCTGGATGGGATTTCTGGGGCGCTCCCTCCGGTGAGGGTGGCTACGTGCCGTTGTTCACGCTGCGGGAACGTCTGCGTGAGGACGGCAAGGCCGTCACTGGCAACGGGGGCGCAGCCGCTTCGCAGCTGGCAACCCCGATGCCAGCTGAGCTGATGACATCGGTGGTCGCCGAGCCGAGCGCCGAACCAGCAGTAGTGCTGATGGCACCAGCGGAAGCGCTGACGCCCAAGAAGCCGCGGCAGTTCAGCGAAACCGTCTCTGACCTGCTGGACGCGGGACTGCTGCTCCCCGGCGACGGGCTGTACCCGGTACGCAAGGCACTCCGGAAGGCGCGCGCAAAGCTGCACCCTGACGGGCGCCTGGAACTCAACGGCGAGGTGTACGGCTCGCTGTCGGCCTCCGCAGTCGCGGTCAGCGGCAACAAGGCAGAGCCCGGATGGAACTTCTGGGCTGTGGAGCGCGACGGCAACCTCATCTCGCTCTACGAACTGCGCGAGCAACTCCGCGCTTCGCGCGCCAACGCCTAGCGCCACGTACAGAACCCTCCCCCGCCAGTGGTCCGCAAGGCCGCCACCATCATTGACGACCCCGTCTATCAAACATACATTCGATAGGTAACACGGTAAGCACCATGTGGCGCGCTTGCTCCCTGCTTCCCGGGCGCGCCGCGCGAGCGGGCCTTTACGCTAGCTCCTTCCCGAGGCCACGAAGGGACACGCGACATGACACGACCACCTAAGCAGCCGTTCGCCGGCCTGCCCGGCCTTCCCGCAGCCGACGACCCGGAGCTGTTAGCCCTGATGCACGGCGTGGGACAACTGTCCCGCGACGGTGCCGAGACGGTAATCCGCAACCTGCTGCGGTCCGCACTCGGCCATGAACGCACAGGTGACGGGGGGTATCTAACTTGTCTCGCCGAAGACAGTCTTTTCACCTTCCGTTTGCGGAGCGATCCTCAGCGTGAAGGGCAGTTTGAATACAAGCCGGCCAAGCCCGCACGAGCGGAAGACCTCGAAGACTTGGAGGCTGTGCTCGCCCGGCATGGCATGACGTAGAAAGCAGGATGCGATGGCGCTGCGGTTCGACCCTGACGGCAATCAGGTCTTAGCCGAGTGGCTTGAGAGCTGCGGTCCATCGAGGGAGGACCGGGACCTCGTCAGTGAGGTACTCCGCGCCGTCGCCAGCGGTGAGAGCTTGCACTGGTACATGGTCAGCGACCCGTCAGATGACACCGTGACGATCATCGAGCCACGCGAAGGGCTCACCGTCCACATTCGGTTATATGCCGACGAGCCCGACCAGTTCGAACTGGTGCGGATCCTCTACATGACTACGATCAGCCCCAACGACCTGGAGGCCAGGGACCGCTAGCCCATTCATCACCCTTCGGGCTGTTATCGACGCTGCCCTCGGCAAGCTCGCCCGCGTGACCTGAGCGCTTGACGAGGCGGCCCCACCGCTCGTGACGGCCATACTGGCGGGCAATCTCCCTCCCGCTCGGAAGTGAACCGTCACCTGCCCGGTTGGCCTGAGCCCATTGCCACGCCTGCCGCCGAAGGTCCCGGCCGGGGGTGCCATGGCTGCGGGATCCGTCGCTCGGCCCGTGCGGCCCGGCAAGGGTCTGTCCCGGCTCACGCATAGCGCCGCCGACAGCTGTCAGGCGGCCAGGCTGCAGCCTCCGGTGATGGCTCCCCCTGTCCAACGCCACCCGTGGCGCTGCGGCGCACCTGGCGCATTAACAGTTCGTACGCCGCAATCAGCGCGAACGACGGCCATGCCGCGATCACCCGCCCCGTCGCGGTCGGCTCGGCGACCGCAACGTTGGCGGCAAGGCTCGCCACGCTGCCGATGACCAAGAGCGCCCAGGGCAGTACCCCGCCACGACTGCCGGAACGCGAGTCGGCCAGCAACGTGGTGGACGCTGCCACAATCATCCCGTCCACCGAGAACGGGGTCAGCGCCGCCACCCACCCCGGCTGCCCGTGCGACTCCACCAGCATGTGCATGTGCAGGTAGGAAACCGTCGCCGCGATCAAGGCCAGTAACGCCACGCACCCCGTCGTCGTCCACCTGATCCACCGATCCGCCCGCCCGCTCACCGCTGCCCCACCAGCGGAAACTCACCAGACAGGACGTATTGGCTTTTCGGTGCACTCGGACCTCGGACACACAAACGGGTGATTTCTCCCCAAAACAGGCACCACTTGAACACCCGCTGCGGACCGGCTGCCCGTCATGGGCGCCGGCTGCCCGTCGGCTGGTCCTGCCGTCCCCCCAGGGGAGGCGGCCATGACTGACCAGCTCATCGCGCCCGTCATCCCGCCTGCCACCGGCCCGGCTCACCGCCGGCCCGGCATGCCCGGCAGGCCCGGAGCCTCCCCGCTGCCGCTGGCCAGCCCGCCCCCTACCGCGCAGGCGCCAGGAGGCGTGCTCTACGGGATGGGCCGGATCGACGCCTCCGGCCGCGTCGCCGACCGGGCCATCACTAGCGTCCTGGGCTGGCACGGCGGCGACCGGCTGACCGTCACCGCCACCGCTGGCGTGGTGATCGCGCGCCGCGACCCCTCCGGCATGGTCACCCTGCCGGCCCGGCCGTGCATCGCGATTCCCGCCGCGCTGCGCCGCCGCTGCGGGCTGTATCCCGGTGACCGGGTACTGCTCGCCGCGGCACCCCAGGCGAGCATGCTCGCCGCCTACTCCTTCGCCGTGGTCGACCAGGCCATCCGGGCGCACGGCGCACTCCTGTCCGCCGAAGGGAGCCAGCCGTGACTGCCACCAGCCCCGCCGCGCACCCAGGTACGTCCCGCCAGACCGACGTCGACACGGCGCTGCTGCTGCTGGAGCGGCTGGGCCTGTCCCCGGCAGACCTGACGGCCGTCCCCCAGAACCGGCCGGCCGTGCCGACGTTCGCCGAATACGTGCCGGTCGTGTCGGCGGCGGTGAGCACCGGCTGCCGCCGGGCGTACGGCTCGTACTGGAACCGGGTCATCGAGCACTGGGGAGACCGCCGCCTGGATGAGCCCACCCCGTCGGAGATCCGGCAGCTGATGACCTACGTGAAGACCCACGTGGTGGCCCGGCGTAACGCCCGGGGAGGGCGCAGCGCCGCCGAGCACCTGGTCGCCGCGCTGCGCTGCCTGTACCGGCACGCCCAAGACGACGGGCTGATCACCGAGGCGGACAACCCGGCCCGGAAGGTGGCCAAGCCGCGCCGTCTGCCGTCCACACGGCGGGCCGTGCCCGATGCCCGCCTGGCGGAGATCAACGAGGTTGCCGCGACCACGGGCGATGATCCTGCTCTGGACACCCTGCTGCTGCGGCTGCACACCGAGACCGCCTGCCGCCGCGGCGGCGCGCTAGCCTTGCGCCCGGCCGATCTCGACCCTGACCAGTCCCTGGTCCTGCTGCGGGAAAAAGGCGAGACCGTCCGCTGGCAGCCGGTCTCCCGCACCCTGATGGCCCGCCTTATCGAGCACGGCCGGGAACGCCACGCCCCGCCGGACGGGCAGCTGCTGCGCTATGCCGATGGTCGGCCGATTACCAGCCGCCGCTATGACCACCTGTGGACCCGCATCGGCAGGCACCTGCCCTCGGTGCGGACTCAGCAGATCAGCACCCACTGGATACGGCACACCACCCTGACATGGGTCGAGCGCAACTTCGGCTACGCCGTCGCCCGCGCCTACGCCGGCCACACCGACAGCGGCGGTGACGCCGGCGCCACGTCGACCTACGTCCGCGCCAGCGTCAGCGAGGTCGCCGCCGCGCTGGCCGCGCTCACTGGCGAACTCCACCCCCTCGCCACGCCGGAAGGATGATCAGGATGACTGCTCTCGCTCACTCCGCCGGCGCGCGCCGCGCCAGCGTCGCCAATACCCCGGGCCTGGGTGGTCCGTCCCCCGCGCGGACCGCAGATCTGGCGGCCGCCGCGGACGGGTCCGCGGCCATGCCCC
>OCTA010004873.1_pt1 | contig 11718 bp, 8 predicted proteins | sample 1538991 | NCBI WGS metagenome assembly OCTA01 (sample SAMEA3539302, study PRJEB22396) | soil metagenome | biome: tundra; feature: field; material: soil | place: USA | collected 2010-05 | depth 0.15 m | reverse complement strand
GTGTGATGTATTGGGTTAACGAAGCGGGAGCTAACTATTCGTCCTTTAACCTCTCCAATCTGATCATTTACTCGCCGGATACCACATCTGGGTGTGGCGAGGTAACCTGTCCAGCGCAAGAGTTCGTGACTGTGAATACGCCCGAGACGTCGGTCACAGCCTTCCTGGCTTTTGACCTGCTGGCTCTGTTCGGAGTAGTTTCCCTAGTCCGCCGGCGCGCCCTTTGGAATGCCGGAGGGCACCATTAGAGGTTTCCCAACCGACAGAGGCAAAGAAAGCATCAGGGCCTTCCCTTCGGGGCAAGGCCCGTTGTTTTATGTGGCTTCTGATTTCCCTTCCGGCTCGCCGGCTCGATCCGTCTCCTACCGCCTATCCGCGGCCAGTCAATTCCCGTGCCTGGCATCGCCTGCACGTTACCCACGGGAGCCTTCTATTCTCGTTTGGCTAAGAAACCACGAGCGGCCACATAGTGATACAGCATCACTCCCACCCAAGTTCCGAAGGTATTGGTGATGATGTCCATAGTGTCGGACTGGCGCGTGGGGAGGTGGGCCTGCAGGACTTCCATCGTGAGACTGATCAGCCCTCCCAAAACGGTGACGGTCAACGCCGTCCGCTTGGCGGATGATTTCAGCGAGAGCCAGGCGTAAAACAGGAAGCCCAGCGGGACGAATCCGGCAATGTTCTCAACGATATCCGGAAGGTCGAATCCCTCCCAAAAAGGCGTCAGAAAGGCTTGGTCCACGATTTGGTACCTCTCCGGAATCAACAAGTCTGGCCCCGGCCCGACCTGGCTGTGAACGCAGTTGCCGCCATGCTCCTGGAAGAGGTAGAGCGCGGCGCAATGCTCCTCCTCGGTCTGGTCGGGCCGTCCCTTTTCGGTCCAGGTGTTGTAGTGGCGAATCACCTGCGCGGCCGTGAGTTCATGATGGTAGACCGCCAGACCCCGTAACCGGCCCGTCCAGGCATCGTTTCCGACGGGTGAGGTAGCGACGATCAGCCGGCCCGTACAATCGTTGGCGGTGATCCGAAAGCTTGGAGCCGACTTGGCCAACACGCCATCGATGTACACGGCCGTCCCCCGCGGGCCGGAGCTGACCGTCATAAACACCGGCCGCATCGAGCGAAAAACTTCGTTGACGTAAAGGGCACCGGCCCGAGTTCGATGCGCCCCGCGTCCCGCATCGCGCTCTAACAGGAGATCCGTATCCGATTGTTGGAGCGCGAGTTGGACCGGGTTCTGGGGGGTGTAGAATGCCAGCAGCGTATTGGAGTCATCACGGAGGGCCGGCGTGATCCAGACCTCAATACTGCAGGACGCCTCCTCCGGAGTGGCCAGGCGGAATTCGCCGGTGCTCACCAGCGTGCCGGCATCGGCGAAGCGAAGACCGTTCTCCGTCCCAAGCCACGTCACCCGATTCTTGGGAGCATGAAACGGCCATAGCCCGGCTACCAGGATGCCGCACAGCACGGCCGCGCACATCACACCCAGGAAGAACCTATGGCCACGGATGAACACGGATAAACACGGATGAAAAACAAAGTTCTTATCCGCGTTCATCCGTGTTCATCCGCTGCCATAATCGGTTTCCGCTCAAAGCCGCACAATTCTATCGGAGACGATGCCCTTCAAAGCGTTGCGCGTGTCCACGATCAGCCGCGAGCGGTCCACCAGGGCCCCGTAATCGAAAGCCGTGTGGTCCGTTACGATGACCACGCAATCCGCTGCGCCCGCGGCCTCCTCGGGAGACGCCGCCAGCTCGAACCCGTCCAGGCGCACTGTGGGCACGTACGGGTCGCTATAGGTCACCAGCGCTCCGCGTTGCCGCAAGAGAAGGATCACGTCCAGAGCGGGCGATTCGCGCAAGTCCTCAATGTCCCGCTTGTATGCGACGCCCATCACGTGGATGCGCGAGCCCTTCACGGGCTTGCCGGCGTCGTTCAGCGCATTCTGGACCTTATCCACCACGAAGTGCGGCATCTGGCCGTTGATGTATCCCGCCAGTTCGATGAAGCGCGCTTCAATCCCAGCCTGCTTGGTCTTCCACGAGAGATAGAACGGGTCGATGGGGATGCAGTGCCCGCCCAGCCCCGGGCCGGGATAGAAGGGCATAAATCCGAAGGGCTTGGTGGCCGCGGCGTCGATCACTTCCCAAACGTTGATGCCCATCCGGCCGCACATCATCGCCATTTCGTTCACCAGCCCGATGTTGATCATGCGGAAGGTGTTCTCCAACAGTTTGACCATCTCGGCCACCTGTGTGGAACTCACCGGCACCACGCGCTCGAGCGCCTGTGAGTAGAACAGCCTCCCCATTTCCGTGCACACCGGCGTGCAGCCCCCCACCACTTTGGGAATGTTGACGGTCTGGAACTTGGGATTGCCCGGGTCCACGCGCTCCGGGGAGAAGCACAGGAAGAAATCGCGGCCCACCTCCAGGCCGGGTTGAGTGAGCATGGGGCGCACCACTTCTTCGGTGGTGCCCGGATAGGTGGTCGATTCCAGAATGACGAGCATCCCCGGATGAAATCGCCTGGCGATCTCCTGACAGGCAGAGACGATGAAGCTCATATCCGGGTCTTTGGTCTTGCGCAGGGGCGTAGGCACACAGATGTTGATGGTGTCGAGATCCCGCACCGCGTCGAAGTCGGCCGTGGCCCGCAGTTTGCCAGCATCGACCAGCGGTCCCAGGGTGGCGCTTGGGATATCTCCCACATAGGAGTCGCCGGCGTTCACCCGCTTGGTCTTCTGCTCGCTGACATCGATGCCGGTAACGGAGAAACCGGCTCTGGCGAACTCCACCGCCAGCGGCAACCCCACATACCCCAGCCCGACGATGCCGACGCGTGCCCGGCGGGACCGTATCTTCTCCGCCAGAACGTCTGCCACCGTTGCAGTTTCAATCTGACATCCCATCATTTCTCCAAGAAAAAAAGCAAATTAGCAGCGGATGAACACGGATGAACACGGATAAGAAAAGACTTTAGTTTTTTGGTTCTATCCGTGTTCATCCGTGTTCATCCGCTGCCATAATTTTTACCTGCTCCCCAGGAGTTCGCGGGCCGCCTGCGCCTCGGGCAGGTTCGGGTCCAGCTTCATGGCCGCATCGAAAACCTGGCGCCCGCGTTTCGGGTCGCCGGCCTTCACGCAGGCCATGGCCAGATGGTATTGCCGGACGGCCGTGCTCTGCTTGGCGACGGCGGCATCCAGATACGTCACCGCCAGCGTGTACAGGCCCTTACGGTAATACGTCCACCCCAGTGTGTCGGCTATCGCGGGCTCGTCGGGAGCGACTTCCTTGGCTAGTTGAGCGTATTTCAGAGCTTCGTCCGGCTGCTTGTTCTCCGCCAGCAGGTAGGCCAAGCCGTTCAACCCCACGGCATTTCTATCGTCCAACGCCACCACTTTGCGATATTGCTCGATGGCCGCCGCGGTCTTGCCCTCGGTCATCTCCAGTTGAGCCAAAAGAATATGGCCGGGGATACTGCCGGGGTGGGAAGAAATCACCGCCGAGAGCCTCTTGCGGGCCTCGTCCCGCTTGCCGTCGGCGACGTCCATCTCCGCTAGCGCGAGTGCCGAGGTGACCACATCCGGCCGGGCGGCATTGGCCGCTTCGAAGGCCTTGCGCGCTCCCGCGCGATCGCCGTTTGCCAAGAGAAGTTGCCCCAGATACTGCTGTACAGAGGCCGACGCCGGCTGTTTCAGACCGTGCTCCCGCGCCTTCTGCAAACCGACCGCCAACTGGTTCTGCGCCGCATAGGTTTGCACCAGGACGCTCAGCGGCCGCGCATCGTCCGGCTTCAGGCTGAGAGACGCCTCGGCCGAGGCCCGTGCACCGGCATAATCCTTCTCGCCCAGTTTCAGAGTGGCGTCCTGCAACAGCGCTTCCGGATTCTTGCCAACCGCCAGCACCTCGTCGATTCCTTTGTGCGCCTCCGCCCCCTGCCCGAGAACCAGGAGCGTCCAGTTCCGCTGCGTAACAACGGCGACTGTTCTCCTCTGGTCCTGCGGGGTTTCATCCAGGAGTTTCAGTGCGGAGTCTGCACCCCGATTCACGAGCAACAGCTTCGCCAGGTCGATGCGGGCATCGAGGAACTTGGGGTCGTACTGCAGCGCCTGCGCCAACTCCTGCTTCTGGATGGCGGTATCCTGACGGACCTGGCCAACCTTCGCGAGAAGATAGTGCGCTTCCGCCGAATTGCTCCGGAAGTGCAGAATCTGGTTCAGATCGGTTTGCGCTTCGGTAGGCTTCCCCGTACTCAGATAGATCCGGCTGCGCTGGAGCAACGCGTCCACGTCAAGTCCGTTTTTTTTCAGAGCTTTGGTCAGGACCTTTTCGGCATCGCCCACGCGGTTCACCGCCAGGTACGCTCTTACCAGGCTCGTGCGCAAATCACGGTCAGCCGGGTCGGCTGCCGCCAGCTTCTCGAATTCCGCCACGGCCTGGTCGCGCTTTCCGGATTGGTATAGGAACAGGGCGTGGATGGACTTATATTGCTTATCCGGAAGGGCCGCAACCTGCCGGTAGGTCTGCTCCGCCTGATCCGTCTGGCCGGCTCGCACCTGCATGGCGCCAAGAGCCAGCAGGGCAGGCCCGTGTTTTGGGTCGATTGTCAGCGCCTGGCGAAACTGCTGTTCCGCCTCGGCCGTTCTGCCCAAGGCCAGATAGAATCCGCCCAGGTGAACCCTGGGCATCGGCGACTTCGGCGATTGCGCGGCGGCCTGTTTGAGCGCCTCCTCGGCGCCCTTTACATCCTTGCGCGCCAGCCTGGTTTGAGCGAGAGCCACGGAGGACCTCAGATCGCTTGGGGATTTCCGAAGAGCCTGCTCCAGATGCGCTTCCGCGCTCTCGGGCTTTCCCAATCGCAACTCCGTGATCGCCAGAACGTTCAAGCCTTCGATATCGTCCGGCAGCAACGTCAAGACATCCTGCGTCCGCTTCTGGGCCTCTTCCACCACCTGTTTGCTGCGGCTGGTGGACATCAACTCCGCCAGCTTCAATTGCGCGCCGGTGTGCTTGGGGTTCAATTCGGTGGCTCTCCGGAAGTAAGCGGCGGCGGTGTTGAAGTCGTTCGACGCCAGGTACGCCAGACCGAGCTGATAGTACGGCTCGGCGTCTTTGGGCTGCGCCTGGGCGGCGTTCTTGAAGTGCAGGATTGCGACGGCGTAGTTCTTTTGCTGAAACTCTTTCTTGCCCTTTTCCAGATACCGGGCTTCCTTCGCCTGCGGCGACCGTGAGCACCCGGAGAGAATCAGAATCATCACGCCGACGATGAGAGTCCCTCGTTTCAATCGAATCATGCCATCTGTCATATCCAAAAACTCCATACTCTGTTCGAAAAGCTCAAAAAGTAGGACTTCGCTGGAAACATTTTGGGAAAAACCCTGCTCTGTCACGGCACAACAATGGTGTCGTCCGGTAAAAGCGTAATATTCTGCTCCAGATGCTGGCCCTTGATGACGGCGCTGTAGTCAAACGGCAGCTTCACCTGCTTCCCGTCGATGTTGCGCAGGATATAGATCTTCTTTCTACTGGCCCACTCGCCGAGTCCGCCGGCTTCATTGATGGCCTGCAAGACAGTCATCGGCTGACTCAGAGGAACCGGTCCCTCTTTTTTGACGTTTCCCACCAGGTAGATCTTCCGGCTGTGGATCTCCCTGGCATCTACCGTAACAACCGGGTTATTAATATAGTGCGAGAACTTCTCGACGAGCAAATCCTTCAGTTCGGTGGGTGTGAGCCCAGCCACTTTGACCTCGCCGATTAGCGGAACGGTGATCTTGCCGTCCGCACGAACCGCGGCGCCTGGCAAAGAAGCATCCGGTTCTCTCCAAACCACGATCTGGAGCACATCGCCGGCTCCGATCCGATACTCTCCAGGCAACGCGGAGTCTTTCGACGTCTCTTGCTGCTCAAGCGCAGGGGACAAACAGGCGGCTCCCATCATGATGCATGCCGCCATAAAGCAGCGATATTTCAAGCCGTGCGTGGGGATCCGTGCCATAAACTTACGTAGGGCATTTTGGGTGCCATCAACCTCTGTGCGTACCGTGAATCACGCAGTAATCTTCAATCCGGCATGCCAGCCCGAATTCCGAGCCGGCCTCGATCTTCTCCACCCGCACTGCCTGGGCGCGGCATCGCAAATACATTACATCATCGGGATCCCGCGAGTTATAGGTAGGCACAACAATTTCGCATTGGATTCGCTCACCGGGTCTGATCGGCTGATCCAACAGACAATAGAAGCCATCCCTACTGATATCTCTGGCTTCCGTGCGTAATGGGTGCCTGGCGCCATTGCACATCAGGTACATGGTCCAGTGGAGGGTTGCCCGAGGGCTCCTGCGTCTCTCGACGCCGCCATACCACCCTGCTGGGTCAGGCCCTATCGCGTCTGTCAGCAAATCGCGGGCTGTACTAGAGCTCATCATCGGATGCCTTCTCCATAGCACTCGCGCTCAACCGGCGGTGCCTCGATGGTTGTTCGGGTAAACCTTCTCGCTCGAGTAGTAGTAATAATCGGCGCCCAACCGCCGCGCCGGCGACCAGTCAGGGACACAATTCAGCAACACACCCAGAAACTTGGCTTTCGGTATGTTCTCCAGCGATTTCTGGCACAACAGGCGATTGGTGTGGTCGGGACGTACCACCAGGATCACACCATCACAAACAGCTTGAATCAGATCGTAGTCGGCCACTGCCCCCACGGGCGATGAATCCAAAACCACGTAGCGGAACAAACTGCGAAGCCTGGCACACAGGTTCGGCCATGCGGCACTGTCGAGCAGTTCGGCGGGATTGCTCGCAGGCGTGCCGGCGGACATCACAAAAAGGCTCGGGAATTCCTGAATACGCACCACAGCCTCCTCCAGGGTGCAGGTTCCTTTGAGCACGTCGGCCAGCCCCGGTGATTCTGGAAGCCCCAATTGAAGATGGATCGACGACTTCCGAAGATCCGCGTCCAGGAGCAGCACTTGGCCCTCGCTCTTCAACGACAGCGCTCCGGCTGTATTAACCGCACTGACACTTTTCCCGTCCCCCGGGGCAGGGCTGGAAACGACGATCAAATGCGGCTGTTTGGGATGTTGGCTGATCCTGGTGCGCAAGATGCGGTATTGCTCACTGGGTCGCCACTGGCCGTCCTCAAACGGCAATATTGGAGAGGGCGACGGAAGGCGGAGGCTCATTGTGCGAATCGCCGCAAGAGAAGGTGCTTTGCCCGGAGTCGCTTGTGGCATGGCTTGGGCATCGGCCTTTGGGGGTGATGCAGCGCCACTCTCGGTTTCCATCCGGACGTGCGTTTGTCGCTCCGGTTGCGGCTCAACCAACGGCAGGATTTCATCCGCGATCTCTCCGCGGCCCCTGGTCAACATGTCGAATATCTTGCTCACACCGTTTCAATCCTTTGCATGAATTTGAGCTTGCCTGCAAGCCTTGCCAGCAGGGAGGGTTTTGGAGCCACGGTCCCATAGCGCTCCAGGGTCTTCAGTGGAGAAGCCTCCCCGGCCGGAGCGGGGGCGGGCGCCTCGGCGACCGCTATGCCTTTCGGAAGGGGCTCGGCAAACTGCAACTCCCGGCAAACGGCAAGTACGTGGCGCAAGTCGACCGATGCGGACTCTTCTCCGCATGCCTGCATCAAAGTGTTGTCGCAGAGAACATTGATGACCCGCGGAACCCCTTGCGACGCCTGGCCGATGCCGGCGATCGCGTCGGCGGAAAACGGCGCCTCGTTCCCGCCCGCCTTCTCCCAGCGATACTGGATGTACCGCTCAACTTCCGTTTCTGCAAGAGGCTCAATCGCCAGCCGCACCGAAATCCGCTGTTTGAATTGCCTCAGGCTCTCGCGATTGAGCAGGTCGTCGAGTTCGCTCTGCCCCACTAGTACAATCTGGAGCAGCTTCTCGCTGGCGGATTCGAAATTTCCGAGCAGGCGGATCTCTTCGAGTACTTCCAGGCTCAGTTTATGGGCCTCGTCGACGATCAGCGCCGTGATCTTGCCTTCCCGGTGCCCCCTCCAAAGGAAGTTCTGAAGTATTGCAATGCGTTGCGCCTTGCTCGGAGGAACGTCCTCGAACCCGAAATCCAATAAGATGGCTTCCAGAAACTCCGAAGGTGTCAAGGTCGGGTTCACGATAACGCTGGACTGAATGCGGCTCGCCGGCAGATGCTCCAGAATCCGCGTCAGGAGCGTTGTCTTGCCGGTGCCCGCATTTCCAGTCAGGACGACAAAGCCTTTGCGCGCCAGAATGGCGTACGTAAGCCCGGCCAGTGCCTCGCGGTGTTGCGTTGTCAGGTACAGGAATTCCGGGTCAGGCGTCAAATTGAACGGGGCTTTGTCTAATCCAAAGAACTGGTTGTACATAGTCACAGCCGATGAAGAAAGAAGTTCAGGCAGGCGCTGGCCCCGCTCACCAGAAACAACGATGTGGCGGAGGCCTTGGCGAGCCCTTTCCTGCGGTTGAACCATCGACGTCGGGACGGCGATTTCGTCCGAGCCGAAACCAGCGGAACTTCGATGTACGGCAGCCGTGCCAGAACCGGGGTGTCGGGCGGCAGTTCCCACTCGCCGAGAACCACGTTCTGCCGCATCTCGGCGCTGAAGCCCACCACCAGGCCAAGGGCCAGCCCGAGGCCCAATGCAACCCCATACAACAAGGGCCGCTTCGGCTTGATGGGCCTTTCCGGCAATTGGGCCCGATCCATGATGGTGAACCGTTCGGACTGCTGGCGCTTCTCCATGTCTAACGCCATTTCAGCGGCCATCTTCTTGTCCAGAAGGGATTTGTAGTTTGCCTTGGACATCTCGTAATCGCGCGTGAGCTGGGCCATTTCCTGTTCGCGCACCGGGAGCCTCTCGATGCGGCGCTGATACACGTCGAGATCGTGCAGGATTCGCTTCTGCTCGGCCATGCCGTCCTCTAGTTCCTTGTCCGAGGCCTTGATCTGCGCCTGCAACCCGCTAACCTGTTCGCGCGTATGCACGAATTCCACCGGTTCGCGCGCTGACGGCAGACTGCGGCTGGCTCCTCCCTTCGGTTGCGGGCTCTCCGCCACCGCCACTCCTCCGGAATCGGCTGCTTTTCGCTGTTCCTCGACGCGCTTGACCTTCTCAATGTCCGCCTGCAATCGGATCACGTCCGGATGCTTGTCGCTGTAGCGGCCGCGGAGCACGTCGAGTTGCTCTTGCATGAGTTCCGACGTCTTTCTTTTTTGTGTTGTCCCGGCCGGTTGGCCAGCCAGGGGAAGAGATTCATCCACCTCCGTTGGTTGTTGGGTCTGTTCCCACGCACGCGTCTGGGCCCCCAGCGTGACTTCCATCGCGTTCAGGTTGCCCTCCAGGATAACCCTGGTCTGCTGGGCGCGGTTGATGGCGTCGCGATTGGCTTCCAGTTCGGTCTGAAGTCTGGAGAGAGCGCTCCCCAGGGACTGCTCCTGCTGCGGTAGTTCTCCGGTATGCTGGAGTTTGTAGGCGCTGACCGAGGCTTCCAGCTCGTCAAGCTGCTTCTTGGCCTCGCGGAGCTGGGTGTCGAGGAACTCCGAAGTGCCTTCCGCCTGCCCTTCGCGGGTCCTCAGATTCTGTTCGACATAAAGATCCGTCAACCGGTTTGCAACCCGCATCACCGTTGTAGGGTCGGATCCTTGAAAACCGATGCGGAAAGCCGCCGTGCGTTTGTTGTTACTGCCGCCGCCGACGGACTCCAGAGTAATGCTGATGTCTTTCCGCATCATCTCCAGGATTTCTTCCTCGAAGTGGTTCTTTCGCTCTTCCCGGTACAGGCCGAAATCGTCGATGACCTTCTTCAGCTCCCCGCCGCTGAGCAGCGTTTGCCGAATCGCCGCAATGCGCTCTTCCAGATCGGTCGCCACCGTCGCCGAGACGAATTTCTCAGGGATCTTTTGCGTATCGATCAGGACGACCGCCTCCGAGAGGTAGACCGCCGGCAGCAACCGCACCACGGTGACCCCAATCGCAGCGAACAGAACCCACGCCAGTACAATGCGGACCTTTCTTTTCCAGACGGTTCTTAAGATGGAGAGGAAGGAGAAAGCAGGATGGCCGGATTCCGGCTCTGCCGGCTCCGTCTGTGTGTTGTTGACCATGTCTTCCCGATGAGTTTTAGCAATCTGTGGACCAAAACTAGAGCCTCTTTATTTACAACAAGTTAGACACCAGTGACGGGATTGATCCCGCCGCCGATTGAGTGGGGCTGTCCTGGTTTCCCAAGTTTTGGAAAATCGAACGGATTTATCCGAAAAGTGGGCAACCTTCAGGCGGCATTCTCGGCTCAGGTGTGCGCCTCGGGTTGGTCGGCCCGCGGCCTTACATGGACCCTTCAGTCTGGAAACCAACGACGCCAAAGCCGCCCCCACGCTTGTGCCCATTGCCGCCAAAATGGGAGATGTATTCCTAAAGCTTGAGACTCTTTGGGCGAACTTTCGGGGCAAATATATCGGGTTTTGGTGCAGATATCGGATCACCCCTAGATTCTTTGGGTGGGTTGCCGCGTATTGCGACGTTTCCCAAGACTTGGGAAACCAGATACCGATTGTCCTAAACGCGGGCAGATCTTACTCAATTTCGGGTCTTTGGGGCAGCCTCCGCAGCCAGTGTCGACGGAGCCTGCCACTAGACATATCCCACAGACTGCCCAAAAGCAGTATTGAAAGGACCAGTCCTTTGCTTCAACTTTGTGGTGACCCCCAGTGTGGGTGTGTGGCCAACTTGGCCTCGAAAAGTCTTGAGCGTCGCGTTGCATCGGGAGGTGCGTCTCGTGTTTACGGATGTCCGCGGACGGGCGCTGAACCGGTTGGTTCAGGGGCTCTCGACTGCTGCCCTCTTGCTCTCATCCGTAAACGTTGTTCTCGCGCAAGGCACGTTGGCGCTGTCATCCGGAACTGCAGCCCCGAATGGCAGCGTGACCTTGAACGTGACCTTGACCTCTCCCGCGGGCAGCGAACCCGCCGGTGTTCAGTGGACCCTCACGTATTCTCCAACGAATATTGTCTCGATCAGTGCGATTGCTGGTGCCAGTGCCAATGCGGCGGGCAAATCACTCTACTGCTCGGCGAGTTCAGGTTTATACATTTGCCTGCTGACTGGCTTGAACGCCACGGTAATGCAGAACGGTGTGGTAGCCGTTGTGAGCGTGACGATTGCTTCCGGGGTGGCGAGCACGGCAATCAACGTTACCAACACGTTGGGAGTTACCCCCTTGGGGAACTCACTGTCCGAAGCTGGCGTCGGTGGCACCGTAACGGCTGCGCTACCTACTCTGAGCGGGCTGACATGCAGCCCGGCGAGCTTGGGGTCCGGGGGCAGTTCGACGTGCACAGTGACGGTGTCGAAGACGGGCGGGGCGACGGTGACGCTGTCGAGCAACACGGCGGCGTTGACCGTGCCGGCCGCGGTGACGGTAGGGGCTGGGAACACGACTGCGACCTTCACCGCCACAGCGGGGACGATTGCCAGCGATCAGACGGCGACCATCACGGCGACGCTGAACGGAAGCACACAAACGGCCACGATCTCGCTGGTGGCTCCGGTGCTGCTGAGCGGGTTGACGTGCAGTCCGGGGAGCCTGGGGTCGGGAGCCAGTTCGACCTGCACGGCGACGGTGACGAAGACGGGCGGGGCGACGGTAGCGCTGTCGAGCAACGCGGCGGCGTTGACCGTGCCGGCCGCGGTGACGGTAGGGGCTGGGAACACGACTGC
>OCTA010004870.1_pt1 | contig 11719 bp, 7 predicted proteins | sample 1538991 | NCBI WGS metagenome assembly OCTA01 (sample SAMEA3539302, study PRJEB22396) | soil metagenome | biome: tundra; feature: field; material: soil | place: USA | collected 2010-05 | depth 0.15 m | reverse complement strand
TTGGGCCTCGAGCAGCTTGGCAACGAGCCCCGTCTGATCGAGCCCGACCACTTCGCCGGCCAGGGGGTCGAGCTGCGCGGCGAGCTGTGGGCGATGATGCTAGACGCCAAGCGCACCTTCGACGAGCTCATCGACCTGCTCGCGCCCGATGCGACCACCCGGGAGGAGATCCTCAGCAACCGGATCTACCAGGAGCTTTCCAGCGCCGTTGCTGGCTCGCAGGAGTTCACCGCCGTGGCCAAGCTGTACGAGCTCAACGCCTCCGGTCGCTTTGACGCCATCGTCCTCGACACGCCACCCTCGCGCAGCGCCCTGGACTTCCTCGACGCCCCCCAGCGACTGACCGGGTTCCTCGAAGGTCGCGCGCTCAAGGTCCTCACGGTCCCAACCGGCGCGGCCGCAGCCATCGCCGCACGCGGCAGCGGCCTCGTCTTCTCCGCCCTGCGCCGCGTGACCGGCGTCGACCTACTGGCCGACCTCAGCACGTTCTTCCGCGTACTGAGCGACGTTGTCGAGGGGCTCGCAGAGCGCGCGAGCGCCGTCAACCGGCTGCTGGGCGACCCCGCCACGACCTTCCTGATCGTCACCTCGCCCGAGCCCACACCCGTCGAGGAGGCCATCTTCCTTCGCCGGCGATTGCGGGAGGCCGGCATGCCGTTCGGCGGCCTGATCGTCAACCGGGTGCGCATGCTGGCACACACCAGACCGACGATCGACGAGTCTGTCCTCGCTGCCGACCTAGGCGGCGACCTGGCCGCCAGGTCGATACAGGCGCTGGGAGACATGCGCGCGCTCGCGCGGCGCGACGCCACCAGCGTGCGACGTCTCACCGTCGAGCTCGACGAGCACCCGATCCTCGTCCCGCAGCTGGATCGAGACGTCAGCGATGTGGCTGGACTCGTCGCCGTCCAGCGTTTCCTGTTCGCTCGGCGCAGCGAGCGATCGGCACTGCTGGCCGAGCAGGCGTTCTGAGGGCCTCGTAGGCCTCGAGCAGCCAAGCGGCGCGCGCCCGCAGCTCAAAGCCCCCACGTGCGGTAGAGCGCGTCGGCCTGCTCCGCTGTTGCGTAGGCGTGGTTACGGCGGAACCGGCCGTCCCGTTGCACAAACGCCATGTCAAGCTGGGCCAGCGCGCCGTCGAGCGGGCGGTTATGGCCGTTGTAGACGTCGGCCACGACGAACCCGTGCTCGTGCATCCATGCCACGACTTCGTGGAGCAACGGCGCGTCGGGGACAAGCTCGAACAGCGAGACCTCCAGCAGCACGAGCTCCGCTTCACGCAGGATCGCGGGCGCTCCTTCGAGCACCTGCAGCTCACCACCCTCGACATCGACCTTGACGACGAATGGGCCTGACAGATCCCGCTCCCGCGCGACATCGTCGAGTCGCACCTGGGGGACGACGCGGCGCTGGGTGTCGGCGTCATCGCCGCGTCGCGCACCGAGGACCGAGGAGCATGCGAGCACGCGATGAACGGTGATCTCAATCTCACCGGCCTCGGCACCGGCCGCGGCGATCATGACCTCAACGTCCCGCTTGGCGCGGGCCTCCTCAAGCGACGCTCGCCACTCCTCGAGCGGCTCGATGAGCAGCAGACGCGCGTCGGGGAATGCGCGGTAGAGGTCGGGGGTGCCGGCCGCGACACCGACGTCAATCACCGTTGCCGGGTCGAGGCCGAGCCGCCGATAGTGCGCAAGCACAGCGGGCAGCGTCCGCCGCATGCCCTGCTTCGTCCGGTGTAGCTCGAGGCCCCGCGTCGCCAAGGTCGCCCGCACGCGTGACTCGAGGCGCCGTTGCAGGGATACCCGAAACCGTGCGAGCCGCCCTGGCTTCGCGTCGCCCGCTTGGTCGATCTCGGCGCTCACGGCTGCACGACTCTAGCGAGCACTTGCGTTGAACGCGCGTGCGCAAGTCACAGCGCGAGCTGGGCGGTCGCAGCGAGGAGTCTGAACAGCCGACTATCCGTCCAGCAGAGGTTGAAGCTCACCAGGACCCAACTCTCTAGCCGATCCAGTAACCGCATGCGCGCAGCCCGCGAGCAAAGCCGAATCGTGCCCGAAACCGAAACCCACAGCCCGAGGTCAGGCGTTCCGTCCGGCGCGTCGTCATTGTCGACCGCTCGCGTGCATGCGCTCGGGCGCCTGAGATCGCTCGGCCACGGCCGCAGGAGCGTCTGGGCTGCAGCCATGGCACTGCTGGTGCTCGCAGGGGCGCTCGCCTCGGTGCTGGGCGCGCGCGCCGTGGCCCGCTCGGATGCCGAGAACGCGCGGCTGACATTCCACCTTGCCTCAGCCGATGTCGCATCAACCCTCAAGCGGGCGCTTCAGCACGAGGAAGATCTGGTCTTCAACGCGCGCGCCTTCGTAACCGGCAACCCGAAGGCATCCGCAGCCGACTTCGACAGGTGGACGGAATGGACGCAGGCGATGCGGCGATACCCCGAGCTCCAGGTCTTCGGTCTGGTGACGCTCGTGCCGGCGTCCCGCCTGGCGGCGTTCGAGGCGCACATGGCCGCCAATCCCCTGCGACCCCTGGGACCGCAGTCAGTGATACCGAACGAAAGCTTCCAGGTCCTGCCTCCGGGCAGGCGGCCCTACTACTGCCTGGCGGTGGCCGGGCTGGCGCGGAATGCTGCGACCGTCCTGCCCGGGGGGCTGGACTACTGCGCGCGCGCGCCCACGCTCATCACGGCCGCCACTAGGGGCCTGACCGGCTATGCGCCGTTCGCGGCGGGCAACGCGACGACGCTGGGAGTGGAGACGCCGGTATACCGCGGGGGGGTCCTGCCCTCGACGGTCGCGGCCCGCCGACGGGCCTTCATTGGGTGGCTTGGCGAGCTGCTCGCGCCCAATGTCGTGCTGGAGCAGGCGGTCGCTTCTCACCCGAGCCTCGCTGTGGTCTTCCGCTACGACTCCCGCTTCACACACGTGGCGTTCACTCGCGGAGCTGCACGGGCCGGCGCGCAGAGCGCACAGAGCTATCTCCAAGTCGGACGTGCGGCCGGCCTGGGTGGCCCACACGAAGGATGGTCCGTACGGACCTTTGGAGCCCGGGTCGCGGGCGGGGTGCTCGGTAACTTGAACTCGCTCACGCTGATGATCGGTGGATGCCTGCTGAGCGTCGTGCTCGGCCTGCTGTTGTTTGTGCTCGGAACCGGACGCAGGCGAGCGCTGTCGCTCGTCAGCGAGAAGACCCGCGAGCTCTCCCATCAGGCGCTCCACGACACGCTGACCGGGCTGCCGAACCGCGCCCTGGTGCTCGACCGCGCCGGGCAGATGCTCGCGCGGGTGGCACGGCAGCCGGGCATGATGGCCGGCGCGCTGTTCATCGACATCGATGGCTTCAAGAACGTCAACGACAGCCTGGGGCATGCGGCCGGAGATCAGCTCCTGAGGGTCGTCGGTGAGCGGTTGCAGGGCGCGGCGCGCGAACAGGACACCGTCGGTCGCCTCGGTGGAGATGAGTTCGTCGTGCTGGTCGAGCTGACAGCCGGCGAGGAGTCGCTCGACCTCCTCGCGGATCGCCTGACCGAGGCCCTGCGCGAGCCGGTTGAGGTCGACGGTGGGCGGAAAGTCTTCCCAGTCACGGCCAGCATCGGGGTCGCCGTCGGAAGATACGCGACCGCGGATGCCATATTGCGCGACGCGGACCTGGCGCTGTACGCCGCCAAGGCAGCCGGAAGGGACCGCTACGCGCTGTTCGACGCAAGCATGCAAACGGGCGTGGAAGCGCGCCTGCAGCTCGAGGCGGACCTGAGCGCCGCGGTGCAGAGTGGGCAGTTCTTCCTGCTCTACCAGCCGATCTGCGACCTGCCGAGCCGGGAGGTGGTCGGTGTCGAGGCGCTGGTCCGCTGGGACCATCCGGCGCGCGGCATCATGCTGCCGGAAAGCTTCATCCCACTGGCCGAGGAGAGCGGGCTGATCGTGCCGATTGGTCGCTGGGCTCTCGATGAGGCATGCCGCCAGGCGGCGCTCTGGAGCGCTGACGGTATTGAGATCGGCGTCTCGGTGAACGTATCGGCGTATCAGCTCGGGCGAAGCGGATTCGCCGAGGATGTTCGCCGCGCGCTTCAGGAGTCTCGCATCGAGCCCTCATCGCTCACCCTCGAGATCACCGAGACGACACTGATGGGAAACGTGCCCGCTGCCTGCGAGCACCTCGAAGCGGTCAAGGCGCTCGGCGTTCGCGTCGCGATCGACGACTTCGGCACGGGGTACGCCTCGCTCTCACACCTGCAGCGCGTCCCGGTTGACATCCTCAAGATCGACCAGAGCTTCGTGGCGGCGTTGAACAAAGGGGGCCACAGCCAAGAGCTGCTCGCGGCCATCCTCGGCGTAGGCCGGGCACTCTCGCTGGCGGTGGTCGCCGAGGGTGTCGAGGATCAGCGCCAGATCACGACGCTTGAAGCAATGGGCTGCAAGATGGCCCAGGGCTTCCTGATTGGCAGGCCAAGCCCTGCGGAGGCAATCAAGGACCTGCTGTATACCGACGCATCGCGCCCGGCCGTTGGCTCGCAAGCCGTATGACAACGTCCACTCGCCAGGGTGAAGCCAACCAGAGCGATAGACGCCGGCGTCGCAGCGAGCGAGGACGACGTGCTGACGGTCTGAGAGCTACAACGAGCGGCCGCCGATCCTAGCCCACTCATCGCTCCACCCGGCGGCGTGAGCCGGAGCGGGCCGAGCTCGTCGAGGATGAGCGCGTCGTCGTCCCCCATGCTCCGCTTGGAGTAGGGCGCGCAAGCAAGTGAGGATGTCTCGGTCGCGAATGCAATCCAAGGAAGGTCATGGTTCGGGGAGTTGTTCCAGCGGCTGCACGTGGGAGACCAGACGGTCATCCACGAGCGTGTGCACGGCGAACCCGAGCGGCTCGTGGCTCGTGGCGAAGGTGAGGTCGTCGCGGGGGCGCAGGTCTAGACGCAGCGCCGAGTTGGTGCTCGGGCAGATGAGCAGTGGACGCCCGGCGAAGGCGGTCGTCATCGCGGTGTGCACGTGCCCGCAGGTGATCGTCCGCACCTGCGGATGGCCGTCCAGTAGCGCCTCTAGCGCGACGCGATCCTCGGCAGCCAGCGCGATCGCGTCCATCGAGCGCACGCCGGTCAGCACCGGAGGGTGATGCAGGACCAGTAGCGTGGGCGTCGCGGGCTGCTGGCCCAGCGTTTCATCTAGCCAGCCCAGCTGTTCGCTGCCCAGCGCGCCATCTTCGCGACCGGCGCGGGTGCTGTCACAGCCCACCAGGCGCAGCGGCCCGCAGTTCACCGCGAAGCACACGGGTGCCCCAGCGGGCGCCGGGCCAGGCCCGAAGCACGCGCGCAGCAGATCACGATCGTCGTGGTTGCCCGGGATCGCGTGCAGGGGAACGCCAAGAGGCGCGAGCAGCTCGAGGGCCTGCTCATAGGCGGCGCTCGAGGGCGCGTCGACGAGATCGCCGCTCAGTAGCACCGCGTCTGGTCGCGGCTGCAGCGAAGCCACTCGGCGCACCGCATGCTCCAGGCGTCTGGCTGGGCCGGCATGGCCCTCACCCAGGCGCAGATGCAAATCGCTGAGCTGAACGAGCGTTGCCGGCGGCCGGTCCTCGGCGGGGTGGGACTGCGATCGCATCATGTCCGGTCAATGATGCCGGACCCGGACGGCAGCTCGACCGTGCTTTCGAGTTGGAGGCAGCCGCATTGCCTTGGCGAGGCGAGCGTCGGTGCTTACTCCGGCAAGACACGTGGGCGCCACTCCGATGCGATGGGAACGCCCGGGCAACAGGTCGTCGCGCCCCGCCGATGGCCGCCGCAGGGCGCGACACAACATGCGCAAGTCGCAGCGGCCGGCTGTTGGGCGCTGCGTGCGGCGGGCCAAGAGACGCCCGGGCAGTCCGGTCCGAGGAGCATGCAGGTTGGCACCGGATCTTCGATCGGATCGATTCTCGACGCGATCGGTCACAGAATCCGCCGCTCGGGGTTAACACGGTTGTGGACTTCATCAAGGCCAGCGACGGCGAGCTGTTGGCGGCATCGCGCTCGGAGCCGGATGCGTTCGCTTCGTTCTACGACCGATATGAGGCATCTGTCGTCGGCTACTTCGCCCGTCGTACGGGGGACCCGGAGGTGGCTGCCGATCTGACGGCCGAGGTATTCGCGGCGGCGCTCGGCGCCTCACACCGCTACCGGCCCGAGACGCCGTCAGCCGCGGGCTGGCTGTTCGCGATCGCCCACAACAAGCTCCTCAAGAGCATTCGCCGCGGACGTGTCGAGGCCGGCGCGCGCCGGCGGCTGGGAATCCGCGAGCCGATCGAGCTCGCCGCGGAGGAGCTCGAGCAGGTCGAGAGTGCCGCCAGCGCGAACGGCTGGGTGATCGAGCTACTGGACCGGCTGCCCCCGCTCCAGCGCGACGCCGTGCGTGCCCGGATCGTCGATGAGCGCTCCTACCCGGACATCGCCGGGAAGCTGCAGACATCAGAGCTCGTCGTCCGCCAGCGAGTCAGCCGCGGACTTTCAAAGCTCAGAGCCGAACTGGAGGAGCAACCATGACTCTCCTGCCCCAGGTCCGAAGCCAGCTGCATGACGCCGCCGGCCGGCGCGCCAACAGTCGCACCCGCCGCCTCGAAGTGTTCGCACGCAGGGGTCAGCGCCGCGGATGGCACCGGGGCCCCCTGATCTCTCTCGCGGTCGGACTCGGCCTGGCCGGCGCCGCGTTCGCGAGCGGCGTGATCCAGTTCGGCGCCCCGGCACCGAAGTCCCCGGTGGGGCTCTTCACGGCACCTCGGACAGGCGATGGCGCCCTGACACCCGGAACTGTGCGAATTCTTCCGGTCTCGACGGAGGACCCGGCGGGCGGCGCGCCGTGGGGCATGCGCGAGTTCACCACCAGCAGGGGCCTTGGCTGCATCGAGGTCGCCCGGCTCGCAGGCGGCAAGCTCGTCGCGCTCGGACAGGACTACGCGTTCGGCAACGATGGGCGCTTCCACGAACTGAGCGTCTCGAGCGGCGGAGCGGGCTACGGCGACTGGTGCAGCGCGCTTGACCGGTACGACCGGCTCTACATCAACCAGACCTGGGGCGAGCAGCCGGCCAGCGCCTGGCAGAGCCGCTGCTACGCGCCGGGCTCCCCCCCGGGCGGGCATCTCCGCCACGAACCGGAATGCCCTGTCAAGGACGAGCGCAACCTCTACTTCGGTCTGCTCGGCCCTGACGCCAAGAGCGTCACCTACGTCCTCGGAGGCCAGCGCCATACGCTCGCGACGAGCGGACCAGAGGGCGCCTATCTGATCGTCACGCGCTCCACGGCCGGTCAGCTGCTCACCGGGATCGGCGCGGGCGGCGTCGTTCCCGTCGACGGGCCGATCACCGAAGTCCACTACCGCGAAGGGGCGACGTGCCACCTCACCTCACGCAGCTGGATCGGCGGCGCCTACGCCTGCACGCCAAGCATGCAGGTACCCGTCGGGTACGTCGCGCCGCAGGCCCTCTCGTACACCCACGCGCAGGTCCAGACGCCCCTCAAGGCCAAGCTGATCCGCACACGCCACGGCCGCTACGAGCTGCGCCTCGCCTTCAAGTCGCGCGTCGCGCTCACGAACGCGCAGAGCGGCTACAACGTCATCTGGTCCGTGCCCGGCGCGCTCCACGAAAACCACGGCGGCTACAGAACCGAATCGGACATCGCCGTGGGCCAGACCGTCAGCACCACCACCTGCCCGCTGCCGCCCGGCGACATCCATGGGACCGTCAGCCTGTACGAGCCCAACGAAGTCTTCAAGAGCAAGAGCGAAGTCGTCTACGCGTACAAATACGAAAAAGTAGGGGTCCTGGTGGCGAGCTTCTCGGTGCACATCCCCGGAGCGCCGAGCCGAGTCAACCCCGAAGCCGAGCGCTACCAGTCACCCTTTGCGTCATGTAGCGCCCGGGTGCTCAGACCCCATAGCTGATCAACACCCGGCCGTCGAAGCAGGCTCAAACCAGCGCAGCCGCGAGGCCGACATCGGTGTCCGACGCGCGAGCCGCGTTGAGGCAGTGCGCGACCCGCCCGACCGCGTCGCGCCCCGCGACCGATGAACCCGCCATCTAGAGCCCGGGCTTTTCGGTGGCCGCCCCTGCAACTTGTCCGGTTGCGGGAGTTTGTGCACGCCGAGCCGGATGGTCCTGTGACCGCGCCGCGTTCGGTTCCCCCATCGTCGCGGCGAGCATGGCTACGGCCTGTTCACTCTTGCTGCCCGGTTCCGCGTAGAGGAGTCCGAGGATCTGCCCGCCGGTATCCGGGATCTCGAGCTTCTGGTGGTAGAGCTCGATCGGGCCGAGTTGGGGGTGGCGGATACCCATCCAGGGCAAGGCTCCGTGCATGGGCTTGACGTCGTGGCGGGACCAGAGGCGGCGGAAGTCCGGGCTCTTGACCGACAGCTCCCCGACGAGCTCGGTGAGGTCGGGGTCTTCAACGTCGGGGCCGGCGAGGGCACGCAGGCCCGCAGCGGCGGCGGCCTGGCGGGCATCCAGGTCGTCGTAGAGCTCGCCGGCGACCGGGTCCAGGAAGATGGCACGGACGAAGTTGTTGCCGGGCGTGAGCACTGGAAGCAGCGCTGTGGCCAGCTCGTTGGCGGCAAGCACGTTCATGAGCCGGTCGCTCACGTAGGCGGGCGTGGTTCGATCGAGTGACCGCAGCAGCGCGTCGATCTGCTCCGAGACCTTCTCGGCCCTGCGCCGGCCTGTGCGGCGCGGCGCGGGTGCCGCGAGCTGGTGCAGGTGCGCGGCCGCATGCTCGTCGAGATGGAGCGCTCGCGCGAGCGCGTCCAGGACGAGTGTCGAGGGGTGCCTGTCGCGGCCCTGCTCCAGGCGGATGTAGTACTCGGTGCTGATACCGGCGAGCATCGCCAGCTCCGAGCGGCGCAGACCCGGTACGCGGCGACGATCCACATCCGGGAGGCCGACGTCCTCCGGTCGCAGCAGCTCGCGTCGCGCGCGCAGGTACTCACCGATCACATTGCCCTCTGCCATACGCACAGCTTAGGACCGCGGCGATGGCGCAGGGTGGCCCTGTCAGGACCACCCCTGACAGGGATCTTGTTACCCCGCGTTCGGTGTGCGCACACTAGACCGACCGCCAAACGACGGGCCGCAGCGCGGTGTCTGACTGACGCCACCAGCCGAACGCCCGTCTACCGGCAACACACACGAGGCGATCGAATCGCCATCAAGAGAAGGGACTTCACTATGCGTGTATTCATCACTGGTGCAACCGGCTGGATCGGCTCCGCCGTCGTCCCCGAGCTCATCGGCGCGGGCCATCAGGTCGTCGGCCTCGCCCGCTCGGACACGGCCGCCGCTGCATTGACGGCGGCCGGCGCCGAGGTGCACCGCGGTGCCCTCGACGACCTCGACAGCCTGAGCGCCGGCGCCGCCGCGGCCGACGGCGTCATTCACCTGGCCTTCGAGAACATCTCCGAGACCACGGACTTCGCGGCCGCGTGCCAGGCTGACCTGCGCGCCGTCGAGACGATTGGGGCGGCGCTCGAAGACTCCGGCAAGCCATTCGTGATCACCTCGGGCACGCTCATGCTCGCGACGCTGGGACGCCTCGCGACGGAGGAGGACGTGCCTGACCCCGCAGTGCCCCGGGTCGCGTCGGAGAACGCGGCGATCGCACTGGCTGAGCGCGGCGTGCGATCATCGGTCGTCCGTAACGCACCGTCCGTGCACGGCGAGGGCGACAAGGCAGGCTTCGTCACGACCCTGATCGGCATTGCCCGCGCGAAGGGCGTCTCAGCCTTCGTCGGCGACGGATCGAACCGCTGGCCGGCCGTGCATCGACTCGACGCGGCGCGCCTTTACCGGCTGGCCGCGGAATCCGCCCCGGCCGGCTCGCGACTGCATGGAGCCGGCGAGGAGGGCGTGCCGTTCCGGGAAATCGCCGAGGCCATCGGCCGCCAATTGGAGCTACCGGTCCTCAGCGTCGCCGCCGAGGACGCAGGCGAGCACTTCGGCTTTCTCTTCCCCTTCGTGTCGCTCGACAACCCGACGTCGAGCGCGCTGACCCAGGAGCTCCTGGGATGGCAGCCGGAGGGGCCCGCACTGATCCCGGACATCGAACAAGGCCACTATTTCACCGACTGAGAAAGCCACGAGGCGCGGGGCGAAGGCGCTTCGACCCGCGCCTGCTGCGCACCGTACCGACCCCCCCCAAACACGCCACGACCCGTAGTGCGTGCGGCTGCACCCCTTCAACGCGCGCAGCCGCCGGGGTCGCCTTCGCTACCCTCGGATGTGCCGGTCACCGGGGCACCGGGCCATCCAAGCCCCCCTTCGGTGGCCTGACAGAGCGCAAGCTTGCGACCCCGATGGCCGGCCAGTCGTTGGGCTGCTCGTCCGTCTTCCAATAGCGGCTCTGCGCTCGCCTGCCGGCAGGTGTCACGCCCTGTGTTGCGGCCCGCCGATCGTGCTTTCCTGGCCGCGGCGAGCCGACTGCTCCCGCAGCTACGGTGGGGCTCGTTCTTCGTGACCCCGGAAACGTTGCTTGCGTGGCACCGCCGGCTCGTCTCCCGACGGTGGACCTATCCGGGGAGGCGTCCCGGCCGCCCGAAGGCACCGCGATCCATCTTCTGACGGTCCTCTAACCCCACGGCCTTCGTCGCCGCGGCAGAGGAAGCCTCAAACGCCTATCAGTTGGGCAGTTCTCTGCTGCCGTAGCAGGCGATCACTCGGGTTTCTTTGTCAGTAGGGTCTTCGGGCCAAGTCTCGGCCGGAGGCGTAAGCACCGACGGGCCCGCTCTTCTAGAACTTCGACATGCCCGCGACGAACGCCGATCCGCTCAACGACCCGCTGCTCTACATGGGGGTTGCCAACGCCACCGAGCGCGGGGCCCGGCGCAAGCTTCTGCGCTACTGCCACAGGCACGGCGCGAGCGTCGAGCAGTTGCGCGAGGCGGTGCGCGAAGACAGGCTCGCGACGCTGCCGCTCGAGTTCGCCCTGACCAGCGGCCGGCGCTACACGCTCACCGCGATCTCGCGCGAGTCCGGCGTCCCCGCGCCCTACCTGCGGGAAATGCTGCTCGCGCTCGGGCATCCCAACCCCAAGCCGCGGGAGCGGAGATACTCCGAGGAGGACCTGCGAGCGGCGCGCGCGTTCGCAGTCTTCCTCGCCGCCGGCCTGCCGCGTGAGGAGCTACTGGAGGTCGCGCGCGTGGTTGGACAATCGATGGCGCAGGCGGCCGCCGCGATCCGCCTGTTCATCGGCAACGCCCTGATCCAGCCCGGCGACAGCGAGCACGAGCTGGGGATGCGTTACGTGGCGGCCGTCGAGCAGCTCGCCCCGCAGCTCATGCCGGTGCTGGAGCACCAGTTGCGCATCCACCTGCGTGAGCAGGCCACGCGAGACGTGATCGGGCGCACCGAGCGCGAAGCTGGAGCCCTCAGCAACACGCGCGAAGTCGGGGTCTGCTTCGCTGACCTCTCGGGCTTCACCAGGCTCGGGGAGCGCGTCCCCGTCGAGCAGGTCGGGGCGCTCGGCGCGCGCATGGCGGAACTCTGCATGCAGGTTGCCCAGCCGCCGGTCGAACTGGTCAAGACGATCGGCGACGGGGGCATGTTCGTGTGTGCCGATGTCGACGCCCTGCTCGACGCCGCGTGCGCGCTCGCCCAGAGCGTCGAGCACGAAGGCGAGCAGCTCCCGCCGATGCGCGCCGGCGTCGCCTTCGGGCCGGCCGTGGTCCGCCTCGGCGACTGGTTCGGCGCGACCGTCAACCGCGC
>OCTA010004867.1_pt1 | contig 11721 bp, 13 predicted proteins | sample 1538991 | NCBI WGS metagenome assembly OCTA01 (sample SAMEA3539302, study PRJEB22396) | soil metagenome | biome: tundra; feature: field; material: soil | place: USA | collected 2010-05 | depth 0.15 m | reverse complement strand
ACTTGACCGACGCCGCCAGCCACAGCCAGTACCGCGCCCGCGCGTAATTGGCTCTGAGGGCTAAGGCCAGCAGCACAACGACTGCCGCAAACCCCGTGGATTGCCACAGGTGGTTGGCCACCAGATGCCAGAGAGACGCCGCAAATTCCAGTGTGGGCATTGCATTATCCTTTCTTCGCCAGCTTGCGGAGCGCCTTTCGCGCTTGATCCATGTCGTCCAGGGTGAGCTTGCCGGACTCAATCAGGTGCGCCATGACCGGCTGGGTCCGGCCGCCGAAGAGGCTCAACAAATCGTCGATCAATTTGCGTTGCGCGGCGTCGCGGGAGACCACCGCTTCGAACATATGAGCGTTGCTGATCTTCTTGACCCGGCGCAGCGCCATTTTCCCCTCCATGCGATAGACGGTGGTCTGCACGGTGGTGTAAGCCGGCCGGCCGGGTGCGGGAAAGGACTCCTGAATCTCGCGAATGGAGCAAATGCCCTGGGTCCAGAGCGCCTCCATGATTTGCAGTTCCAGCTTCGATAGTTTAGGTTGCGCCATATCGATTTACTATACCTGTTTTGGATTCTACTATATGATTTCGGACCTTGCAAGCGTTTTTTTGACGGCGCGGACGCGCCAGATGAAGGCGGATCTGCCGAACCATGGCTGGGCAGGCCAGGAGGCCCGCCCCACTGGGCTACCATAGGACAGGAGAAAATATGATTCGCTCTCATGGTTATGCGGCCGCAAAGGCCAAGGCTGCGCTGGCGCCTTTCGCGTTCGAGCGCCGCGATCCCGGGGATCGCGACGTTTTCATCGAGATCCTTTATTGCGGCGTTTGCCACACCGACATACATCAGGTGAACAACGACTGGGGCATGGCGGAGTATCCCATCGTGCCGGGACACGAGATCGTCGGGCGGGTGGTTCAAGTCGGTTCCGCCGTCACGAAGTTCGCCGCAGGCGATCTGGCCGGCGTCGGCTGCCTGGTGAATTCCTGCCGCGTTTGTTCGCCTTGCCAGGGTGGCGAGGAACAGTTTTGCGAGGACGGCCCCACGTTCACCTACAGCTCGGCCGACAAAAGGACGGGCGGATTCACCTACGGCGGCTATTCCAACAACATGGTGGTGGATGAGGCCTTCGCGTTGAAGATCTCGCCGAAGCTCGATCTTGCCGCCGCGGCGCCGCTGCTTTGCGCCGGCATCACCACCTATTCGCCGCTACGCCGAGGGAACGTGGGACCCGGCAAGAAACTGGGCGTAATCGGGCTGGGCGGGCTCGGCCACATGGCGCTGAAGTTCGGGCGATCCTTCGGCGCCCACGTCGTGCAGTTCACCACTTCGGCGAACAAAACGGAAGATGCGCTCCGGCTGGGCGCTCACGAGGTGGTCTTGTCGAAAGACGCGAACGCGATGGCCGCGCAAGCCGGCAGCTTCGACTTCATCCTCGACACGGTCTACGCCCCGCACGACATCAACGCGCTGATCGCGTTATTGAAGCACGACGGCAGCCTGGTTCTGGTGGGTGTGCCGAGCGACCCGCTGCCGGTCGCCATGGCCCCGCTGATCATGGCGCGCCGCTCCCTGTCAGGCTCGTTGATCGGCGGGATTCGGGAAACACAGGAGATGCTCGACTACTGCGCGGGGCATGGCATCGCCTCCGATATCGAGCTCACGCCGATCCAGAAGATCAACGAAGCCTACCAGCGCATCCTGAAGGCGGACGTGAAGTACCGGTTCGTGATCGATCTGGCGTCGCTCGGGACGTAGGCCGAACAAGCAAGAAGGCAGGCCAGGAGGCCCGCCCCACTGTCAGCGGGCGGGAACCAGGCGGATGGCGGCCCCGCCTCCCGGCGCCAGCTTGAGCTTCAGGACGGTCTTGGCATCCACGCTGCGCTTCTCGAGGACGCTATCCTTCGCTTGGGTCGCGGCGTTGGGACCGTCGGCATAGATCTCCGCGTTGTAGGAACCGGCGCCGAGGAAGCTCAGCGGCAGATCGAGCTCGCGCGGATCCCAGTTGGTGATGCTGCCGACGTACCATTCCCGTCCGCTACGGCGCGCGATGGTGATGAATCGCGCGGGGCGGCCGTTGATGACGCGGGTCTCGTCCCAGGTAGCCGGAACGGCTTTCAGAAACTCGGTTTCCTTCTGTCCGTCATAGGCGCCGGGGTAGTCCGCCACCATCTGGAACGCGCTCTCAAACACCACGAAGAGCGCGGTCTGGTGTACGCGCGTGCCCATGACCATCGGATTCGAGTTACGCGCCTCGAACTGATCCTTGGTCACGTTTTCGAAGCCGCCGGGGGTGTAATCCATCGGTCCCGCCAACATGCGGGTAAAAGGGAGAGTGGTGTTATGCACCGGCGTCTCTCTCGCGCTCCATTTGTTGTACTCCGCGCCCATCACCCCCTCGCGTGTCAAAACGTTGGGGTAAGTGCGCCGCAGTCCATCGGGTTTGAAGGCGCCGTGATAGTCGAGTAACAGATGGTGGTCCGCCGCCTTCTTGGCGATCTGCCGGTACCAATTCGCCATCCACTGGTCCGCGCGGTCCATGAAATCGATCTTCACGCCGGCGATGCCCCACTTCTCGAACAGCGGAAACGCCTCGTCCACCTGCCGGTCGATGTCCGTCCAGTGGGACCAGAGCCACAGCCGGACGTTCTTGGATTTCGCATAATCGAGCAACGCCGGCATGTCGATGTTGACGCTGGTCTTGGTGAGGTCCGCTCCGGAGCCGGACGCCCCTCTTCCGCCGGCGGCCGCGCGTCCCGCCCATCCGGCATCGATCAGCATGTAGGGGAACCCGTTGCGCGAGGAGAAGTCGATGTAATGCTTCATGGTGTCGGTGTTCATGCCCGGCCTGAACGAGACGCCTTTGGCGAGGCTGCCCGACCACCAGTCCCAGGAGGTCTTGCCGGGCTTGATCCACGAGGTGTCCGCGATGGCGGACGGCGGATTCAGATTGACCACCATGTTGGACTCGACCAGCCGCCCGGGATCGTCGGCGATCATCAACACGCGCCAGGGCGAGTTGGCGGGCGCCTGCCTGACGACGGAGATCATGGAGGGCTCCGCCTTAGGGTCGATCGGCCAGGGGATGTGGGGGGCGGTCCGGTCCTCCACAAGCGGCGCCAGACGAGCGGTCAGGATGTTCTGATCCGCCGTGTGGACGAAAAGGCCGGCCCAATCGTCGATATTCGCCTCCGTGAGGCCGACCCAGGCGGCGCCGGGCACCTCCACCAGAAGGGGCAGTGCGACCAGATATTCCGGATGCAGGGCGCTCACGGTCAGTTCGTGATAGTCGTCCTCGCTGCTGGTTTGGAAGTCGCGCAAAATCAGCGGCCAGGTGGTGGCGTCCTTGGTAAAGCGAAACTGCGTGGCTTCGTTGGAGATGCGCATCTCCTGCACGGAGGGCTGCGCCGGCACGGCGTACCGGAACGCCACGCCATCGTCGAAAGCGCGGGCTTCGATGGACAGGCGCCGTCCGCCCGCGGCCGTCTCAACCGTCTGCACGGTGACGGCATTGTAGTGGTTTCGGATGGGATTGGCCTTCCCCGCGACCGAGTTCCAGGTCTGGTCCTGGCTGGACGGCTGCGAGGATTCGATGCGAACTGCCGCCCCGAGAACCGGCAAGCCTTCCATCGCCAGCCCCAGGTTGGACCAGTTGAGCACCGCTTTTCCGCGGAACGTCACGCGGTACGCCAGTTGGCCGCCGGCGTCCTGGACCGCCTGTCCACGAACGGTGGCGATGGACATTTCCAACTCGCCATTGGGGGACTTGAGAACTACCGGGCCCGTTTGCGCCGCGGCGGGGAGCGCGGCGGCGAGAGTCATGGCGCCGATCACAGCTAGCTTTGAATGAGAGAGCATATCAACCTCAGACAGTAGACAATCCCAGGAGTAAAGAAGGCAGGCCAGGAGGCCCGCCCCACTGGGCTGGCGATGAGTGGGGCGGGCCTCCTGGCCTGCCTTCTTATTACTTGGCGCGCTTGGCCACAAGGTCTTCGCTGACCATGTCGGCCACGTTACGAGTGAACTTGATTTCGTCGCCGGAGATCTTGCCTTTGTACACGATACGAAGCGCCTGGCCCTGGTAGTCGAGGCTCTCGACAAAAGAGATGTCGTCTCCGTTGACCACGCCTTCCGTGATCTTGCTTTCGCCGGCCTGAGACTTCGCCGTTCCCGTGAGCTTGCCGCCATCCACTTTAAAGTCGTAGGTGTAATTCTGCGTTCCGATCTGCGTTTCGAACGAAGCGGTCCACTTGCCCGTGACATCGGCTCCGAAGGCCGGAGCCATCGCCAGGAGCAGCACCGCCGCCAACAACGCGAACCTGCTGGAAGTCATCATTATCCTCCTCTTCCGGATTCTATTGCGAATCGCTTTCTTGAGGCAATAGAAAAGCTCGTAGGCGTGGGCTCCAGTGACTGGTTAAGCGACGACTCCATGTCTTACCCGTCCTTTTTGCCCGACAAATCCCCCGAGCCACCCCAGCCCCACAACGATTAGAAAGAAAAGCAAGTTAAGCGCACCAAGCCGCCCACCAAAAGCCAGTGTCACCGCCAAGCTCAGCAGACCAGCCAGAATACCTATGAAAAAGCCGTGCATGATACTGGCCATCCCGGCTCTTCGAGCAACGCGGAGGGCCACAATCAATGTCAGCAACATCTCAAGCCACGGCAACAACTTGGGACTGACCCTCGCGGCGAAGTGATTAATGGCATTCTGGTCGGGAGCGCCCCGAGCCCGAAAGGCCAAGACAACCGCGTAGATGGTGATTATAGCCGTCAGGACGAGGAAACTCAGCGCAATGACTGCAAGCGCAGCGCCGAGGACGCGGAGCCATCGGACTCCCGATGATGAATAGTCCATTCCTGTTCTATACCCCATCCCGGACCCTACACGTACTTCAGGCCTAAGGAGTCCATGATGCCCTTCATGTAGCCGAAGGCGAGCACCTTGCCGCCCATGGTGTATCCCGACGCCCTTCCATTCTGCGCCTCGCCGGCGAGGGCGGGGGCATGATCCGGACGGATCGGCCCATTGAAGCCACCCTTGCTATAGACCTCCAGCATGCGCACCATGTCCGTGGGGCCGTTGTCGTGGAAGGTCTCGTGAAAATGACTTGTGTCCCCCTGAACGTCCCGGTAGTGCACGAAGAAAATCTTGTTCCTGTTGCACCACTCTTTGGCCAGCCCGTAGACGTCTTCTTTCATCAGCACGAAGTTGGCCTGGCAATAGGTAATGCCGTTATAGGGGCTGGGGACCATGTCCATGATTCGCTCATAGGACCGCTTGCTGGTCACGATCCGCGCGATGCCCCGTAGCGGATTGATGGGCGGATCGTCTGGGTGCAGCGCCATTTTGACCTTGAACTTCTCCGCCACCGGCATCACCGCCTTGATGAAGTACTCGCAGTTCTTCCACATCTTCTCTTCGCTGACTTCGCCATATTGCGTGAGACCCTGCTTCTTGGCGGCTTCCAGGTCGAATTCGCTGGTCAACGCCCCGCCCCGTTCCTGCACGGCCTGGTTCGTCCGGGTCCAACCCAGGCCGGCCATGAAGTTGTAGCAGATCATGTTAACGCCGTTCTTGGCGAGCGCCTCGATGGCCCACTTGGTGTTTTCGATCTCGTCGTCGCGCCCGTCCAGGCCCAGCTTGATCCTCTCGAAAGCGACCGGGTGGCCCTCCACGCCGGCGATCTGCATGCCGACCGCGGCGAAGGCGTCTTTCTGCTGCTTCACGACATCGACGTACTGTTCCTTGCGGCCGCGCAAGCCCCCGCCCGCGATCACCCAATTCAGGCCAACCTGCGATGAGATCTTCACGTCGTTGCTCTGGGGACCGCTGAGCAGCTCGGTGAGGTAGAAGCAGCCTTTGTTGTTGCTTTTCTTGGTTGTCTTGGCCTGCGCCGGCAACGCCGTGCCCGCGCCAGCCCCGACCAGTGTGGCAACCGACCCCTGAATCATCTTGCGGCGGGAAACTTCCAGGAACGTAACCTCCAAAACGGGCCTTCTTCACTGAAACTAAAAGCCGATACTACCACCATGCGCCGGCGAAACGCGTGTACGTCAGGCCGAGCCGCGAACGTCAGAGAGCGGTGGCACTGCCGTCGCGCCGACAACCGCTCTCTGACGTTCGCGGCTCCGAATCGGCATCCACTATCGCGGCATGGTGGTCAGCGTCAACAGCGACCGCGCGGGGATCTCGAAACGCAGAACGCCTCCCTGCGGGCGCATGGCGGGCAACTCCAGAAAGTTTTCGTTCTCGCCGGTTCGCACGGCGCGAAACTCCGCGTCGGGCATGCCTTCGATGGCCACCTGGCGCGCCGCCGCCATGTTCGCCACGTGCAGCGTGTAGATGCGACGGCCGGCGGGCCCTTGCGCGAAGGCCGTGAGGAGCACCTTGTCGTTGTCGGAAGCGGTGGCCAGCACGTCCGAGTTGTGCGGGGTCAGATCGGTGAAATGCTTCACCAGCCAGAAACGGGAGGTGGGGACCAGATCCACGCTGCCATCGGCGCGCCTCGCGGTGTGCACCATGCCGTAGTCGGCGGTGAACTCCCATTGCTCGGTGGCCTGCGGGCGGGCGTAGAGCAGCAGTTCCTGGTACATGCGCACTTCGCTCATGCCGTAGCGGAACGAATCGTACATGCCTCCCTGATAGGCTTGCGCATCCACGCCCAGCTCGGTCACCAAAAGCGGCAATTGCAGCCATTCCGCCAGGTCCCCCCAGGCTTTATACTGCTCGGGCGTCCCGCCGCCCCATGAATGGAAGCCTACCGCCTTGACGTACTTCATGGCCTCCGGATCTTGCGCCGCGGCCAGCACGAACTCGTGCGTGTTGCGCGGGCCGGTGGCGTCGCCCAGGAGCAGCCGCGTCTTGAGACCCGCCTCTTCGAACGCCGCACCCAGCCGCTTGATCATGTCGCGATGCTCTTCCGGAGTAAGCAGCACGTCGACGCCGATATTCGCTTCATTAAAGGAGAACAGATCCGGCTCGGCGCCGTACTGCTGCCGGGCATATCGCAGATACGAAACGATGGAATTCACCAGCTCCTCCATCTTGTCCGGGGCGATGTGGCGCCGATTCGCGCGCCGCGGGGCGGGGCCGGGGTCGGTATAGGCCCACTCGGGAATGGCCCAGACGCTGGCGACGAAAGGAATGCCCTTGTCCTGGAGCTGCTTGCCCATCTGCATCTCCAGGCGCAGGCGCGGATAGGCCTGCTCCCGTTGTTTGAAGTAGTCGATGTCCGCGGGCGCGGCGGCATGCTCGTCGGGTTCCCAGTAGCTCAGGCTCATCTCGGTGCGCCCCCAGGCGACCTTCAGGTTGTTGAGGGTGTACTGCGCTACCGGCGATTCGATGTTGAAACAGTAGTTCCCCCCGACCCCCTGGAACGAGTAGCGTTTGGTCGCGGTATCCACCTTCAGATTGGCGGGGGTGCGGTCCGGCTCGCCCGTCAGCGCGAGGCCCAACTTGATGGAGGCGGTCTGCCCGGCGGCGAGGGGACCCGGGCGTATCTGGATCATGGCTGCGTAGGTTCGGCCGGTGCGGTCCCAGCGGTCCGCCAGCGCGATCGAATGCGGGCCGTCCAGCGTGGCGGATAGCATCAGGTTGCGAACCGCGCCCGCTAGCAACAGGGCAGATCCCTCGGCGCGAAAGAAATCGCGCTCGGCGGGCTTGAGCGGCGGCAGCGCGGCGGTGCGTGCGCCCGCGGCCGTTTGGACGGTGGCTTGTCCGCCGGCGAACTCGGTTCTGGGAACGTCGATGGTGTAATAGACGCCCGCGACATCCAGGTCCACGTCCGCCGTCACATCCACCGAGATCCAGATGCGCCCGCCTTCCTCGATCGCCGTTTGCCGGACGCGCGCGGTCTTGCCCGGCTCGGTGGTAATGACGCCCTGGTAGGACGTACGATCCGCGCCGCGGGTTGTCGCCGCGACCGGTTCGCCCATCCTGCTGCCGTCGGGCGAGGGGATCTGGACCCGCCCCCGCACCGTCAACTCGTCGCCGCTGTAGACCAGCGAAATCAGCCGCCCACTGCGATCGAAGAAGGCGCTCTCCGCCGCCGCGGGCCAGGCGGAAGCCATGACGATCACCGCGGACGCCACTACAAACGTTGCTTTCATGCCGGGCTAGAACCTCATTTCCAGGTGCGATTATAGCGCCCGGCCAGGCCTTTCATTCCGCAAGTCGACTATACTCAATCGGATAAAGGATTTAAAGGAGTCCTATATGATAAGCCTCGCCTTAGGCGGCTTGGGCTTTCCCGAAGTATTCGTGATCCTCTTGGTCCCGGCAGCGTACGTGTTCATCTTGTGGAAGTTCTATCAGGCAATCTCGCGGATCGGAAAGGAACTGGCGGAGATCAAGCAAGTGCTGCGCGAAGGAAGAACGCCTGCTGGCTCCGGCGGCTGATGGACGCACGCATAGCGTGGCAGAGTGTAGCGGCCCAGTAGGGGTCGGACATGTCCGACCCCTACTGCGAGCCGATCATTCTAATGGGACCGCCGATGGTGGGTTCGGCGCGGAACGCTTCCTTCCTGGAGCGTAACCCCGTAGGACATTTCGGACGGGTGTAGAGTATACTGTGTACTAGAGTCCACATATGGAGACGATCCAGGTTGTACTCGATGTGAAACTGTTGCATGCGGCGGACCTTGCCGCGCAACGCACAAAGGTGAATCGGTCCGCGCTCATTCGCGATGCCCTCCGCGAGCACCTGAAAAGGCTCGAGATCCGGGAACTGGAGGAGCGCGACCGAAAGGGCTACGAGATGCGGCCTCAAGAAGACGATGATCTGGGCGCCTGGGAATCGGAGGCCGCTTGGCCAACGGAGTAGCCAGGGGAGACGTTCGTCTCTACGAGTTCGCGCGGCCGGACAAGCGGAGGCTGGTGGTTGTCCTCACGCGCGACACCGCCATTCGCTACTTATCGTCCGTGACCGTGGCGCCGATCACGTCTACCATTCGCGGAGTACCCTCTGAAGTCTTACTCGGAGAGGACGACGGCATGAAGGGCCCCTGCGCGGTCAATCTCCATAACGCGGTCACCGTATCGCGGCAGCGCCTAGGCAAGCGCGTGGCGCAGCTAGGTCCGGGGCGAATGCGCGAAATTTGCTCGGCCCTGCGCTTCTCTCTTGGCTGTGACTCAGACAGCGCTCAACGTATCGCGGCGCTGTAAGGGTCGGGCATGCCCGACCCGGTCGTGTTCTTCGCGGGTGCGTAGGCTGTTCCGGTCGATGGCGCGGTCGGTCGCCAGGATGCCGTCCAGGTGGTCCATCTCGTGTTGCAGAAGCTCCGAAAACGGGCCGGAGGTTTCCAGGCGTTGCGCCTCGCCGGTCTCGCCGTCGTAGCGGATGCGTACGGTCGCGGAGCGCTCCAACTGCACCAGCAGGTTCGGAAAAGAGAAGCAATCGTCCCATAGCCGGAACTTCTCTTCGCTCTGGAATTCGTAGGCGGGATTCCGCAGGCGCCAGGCGCGGCCGTCCAGTTCGATATATATTAGTCGTTTCGGTTCGCCGATTTGCACCGCGGAGATGCCGCGGCCGAAGCCGTGCGTGCGCCGGAACTCGTGTAGGGTCGCACGGAGGTCGTCGAAAACCGCGCCCGCTTCCTCCGGCGAGGCAACTGGCGCGGAAACAGCCCGAAGGAGCGGGTCTCCCAATTGAATTATCCGGCGAATGGGCATACACACGAAGATATCAGGCCAGGTGGGGCGGGATCGATAACCACCGTGCGCAGGCGCAAGGACCCGCTACGGCTGGCGATTCGGGTGACCGTATTCGTGGTCGTCTTCTATGGTCTTGGCTGGTTTATCCTAGACCCGCTGCTGCGCTGGCTGGCGGGCAACCTGGCCGGACCGACGGTGGCCGTCCTCATTTCGGCGGTGTTCGCCACGTGGCTGTCGCTGCGGATCTACGAAGACATTCCGGTCTTCGCGGTCGGGCTGTGGTGGAACCGGGCCTCGGCCCAGAACCTGAAACTGGGCTTGCTGGGCGGCTTCGGCGCGGCGGCGGTGGCGCTGGTTCCGCCGCTGTTGACAGGCGCGGCGCATATCGTCGGGGTGCATTCTCCCGAACCCGGCGCCATCGTATTCGCGGCCTTGTGCGTGGCGGCCGGATCCGTGGGCGAGGAGATGTTCTTCCGCGGGTACGGGTTTCAACTCCTGTTTGCCAACTTGGGACCCTGGGCCACCATTTTGCCCGTGGGCCTGGTTTTCGGGTGGATGCACAGCGCGAATCCGGACGCCAGCCCTCTTGGCTTGATCAACACCGCCGGCTTCGGCGTCCTGTTCGGATACGCCTACTTTCGCAGCCGCGACCTTTGGCTGCCCATCGGCCTGCATTTTGGCTGGAACTTTACATTACCGCTATTTGGCGCGAACCTCAGCGGGATTACAATATTTAAGGAGATTACCGGCCACGAGATGGTGTGGCGCGCCGGCGTCCTGTGGAGTGGCGGGGGGTACGGCCCGGAAGCCAGCATCCTGACTTCCGCGGCGCTGGTCCCCTTGTTTGTGTACATATGGAAAGCGCCGATTCGCCGGCAAACCTCGCCGCTCACGGACCCGCCCGGGGAGAGTGCGATATGCGAGCCTTCGCCGCCCTTGCAATCCTGAGTCTGTTGCCAGCCGTCTGCCTGGCGGGCAACAAGCTGACTTTCGACGACCGGGTGGAACTCACCCGCGGCCTCATGGCGGAGTACGCCGTCACCAAAGCCGTGCTTCCCCGCTCTAGGACGCCGCTCGAGTTCGACGCTGCGACCGGAGTCGACAGGAACCAATGGGCCAGGATCACCATGGAGAGTGGCCCCGCGGCGCGCGCCGGCGTCACGGTCCAGGTGACCAAAGTCGACCTCGGCGAAGACAAGATCGTGCTCCAGATCAACGGCGGATACAATGGCGGCCGGAAGTGGTACCGGAACGTGATGGTCGCCGGCGGAACGGCCAGCAACCCGGAGCCGACCCGAATAGGCGATGGCGTCGACGACAACACGCCCTTTGGCACCTCCATCGCCATTCTTTTTCATAAGCCTCTGGAGCCGGTCAAAGCCGCGGAAATCAAGAAAATGCTGGCGCCGATCCTGGACTTCGACAAACACAGCGTCACGGAAATCTATTCGCAGACTCTGCCACCCGAGGTTCAGGCGGCCCTGAAGGAAAAGCGCGCCCTGGTGGGAATGGACCGCGAGCAGGTCGTACTGGCGCTGGGCCGCCCCGCGCACAAGTCGCGCGAGACCAAGGACGGCGTGGAACTGGAAGATTGGGTATACGGGGAAGCGCCGGGCAAGTTCACTTTCGTCACATTCAAGGGCGACAAAGCCATTGCCGTGAAGGAGGAATACGCCGGCCTGGGAACCCAGGTGAGCGATCCTCCACCGCCGCGCTAGTACTTGTGGCGCAGGCACTTTGCCTGCAGGGTCGAGACTCATCTCGACCCTCCTCTTCGCGCGCCCACCATGCGCCGGCATGAGTGCCGGCGCGGCAGACTGAGAGTCCGCGCCACGATTGCTCCGATGCACTCGGAGTCGCCGATCAAATCGCGGCGGCCGCCCGTCTCACGTCCTCCAGCAGGATCTCCATATCCCGCTCGGTGGTTCGGCAATTCAGCACGCAGCCGCGCAACGCGAATTTGCCCTTGATCCGCGCGTTCGAAAGATAAACATGGCGACGTTATTGTTTGCGCCACAACCGCTTGCTTACGCGCGCGGCTCCGTACGGCGCCGATTCGGAGCCGCGAACG
>OCTA010004865.1_pt1 | contig 11723 bp, 12 predicted proteins | sample 1538991 | NCBI WGS metagenome assembly OCTA01 (sample SAMEA3539302, study PRJEB22396) | soil metagenome | biome: tundra; feature: field; material: soil | place: USA | collected 2010-05 | depth 0.15 m | reverse complement strand
GGGCGTTCTCCGGCGCTACGCGCCGTAGTCGGCGTCGAAGTGCAGGTCGCGCTCGACGGGGAGGCCGAGCGGACCGCGAAGCTCACGCAGTTCGCGCATGCAGACGAAGCCTAGTTATTCGGGCCGCTTAGCGCCCAAATGCACTTACGACCGTTCACAGCGCAAAGCTGACCATCCGACATAAATCCGTCGGCACTCCCTGGGGTGGATGTGTAATCGGCACACACGATCCCGCTGGGGGATCGACAGGAGTCAGAACCATGCGCATTTCAACCCCGATATTCGCAGCAGCGTTGATGCTGGCCACGCTTAGCTTTGCCGCCCACGCCGACACGTCAACAGATGACGCAGGAACTATCATTCGAGGTAGCAGCGTTGTCTATTACGGTGATCTCAATATTGACACTGAACAAGATGCCAAGATCTTGCTTCAGCGTATCGAACGAGCGGCCAAGAAGGCATGCGGGGGTCACCCTACTTTTAGTACCTATACCGGATTATTGGACCACACCTTTGAGGAATGCCGCGACAAAGCCATTCAACGAGCAGTAAAACAGCTCGGCGCGCCCATGGTGACGTGCATCTATTCCGAAGCAAGGCCGCGATAGTTCTATCATGGCTGCTCGCGGCAACGGCCACCCCTGCCGTCGTCGCTGGGATTTGACCGTTCGCGGCTGCTTTTCGACCGTTCGCCACGATTCGGCCGTCAGCTGTTCCGAACGCCGTATAATTTGTTGCCCACATGAACGACGCCTCATTACCCGCACAACACATTAAGTCGCAGCAGCTCTATTGGATTTTGCAAGTCGCAGGCTGGGGCTTTTACACCCTGCTACGGATCACTGGCGCCGTCATGGTTCTTCAATTGCCCTGGGCCAAGGACGCGCTGGAATTGGCCATTTTCGGCGGCGTGGGACTCGCCATCTCCCATTGGCTGCGAGATTTCGTGCGGCGTCATAAATGGTCCGCTCTCAGCATACCGAAATTGGCGACTCGCATCGTCGTAGCGGGCTTCGTACTGGGCACACCACTCGGCATCGTGACGCAGATATCCGATGTGTCGGCTTTGCAAGATCCCGGTCCCGTATTGCAGGAATACGCTCCCGCCTTAAGCGCGAGCATGACCATGACGATTCAAACTCTATTGCAAATCGTCAATTGGGCCGTGCTCTACATGATTTGGCTGGCCATTTATTTCGCCGCTGTCGGGCTGCGGGAGTATCGGACCGTGCGGCTCAAACAGTCCGAACTGGCGCGCGCGCTGCAGTTGGCGGAACTGCGTCTACTGAAATCTCAACTCAACCCACACTTTCTATTCAATGCACTCAATACCGTACGCTCCCTCATCGCCGACAATCCTTTGCGCGCGCAAAGCGCCGTGACGCGGCTCGCCAATACGCTGCGTTATACCTTAAACTCCCGGCAGGACGAACTAGTTACGTTCGCTCAAGAATTGGACATTGTCACCGACTACCTGGAACTCGAGTCGATGCGCTTCGAGGATAGGCTGCGCATTGAGAGGGATGTTCCTGCCGACGCGGCGAGCGTGTCCATACCGGTCATGCTGCTGCAGACGCTGGTTGAGAATGCCATAAAGCACGGCATTGCCGAGTTGCCTTCGGGAGGGCTACTCAGAATCTCCGCTGTATTGGAAAACGAAATGCTAAATGTGGAGATCGAGAATCCGCGGCCGCCCGCACCGATCCCTGCTACGGGTGAAGGCGTCGGCTTGCGCAATGCCCGGGATCGGTTGAGGCTGTTATTCGGCACCCGCGCCACTCTCGATCTCGATCTGTCGAAACTCGCTGTGGCGACGGCTCGCTTGCGCGTTCCTCAGCAACGATGAAGGCGATGATCATCGATGATGAGCCGCCGGCCCGCCGTGAAATACGCCGCTTGCTCGCCGATTTCTCCTGGGTTGAAATTATCGGGGAGGCCGGCAATGTCGATCAGGCTGCCGGCCTGGTCGAATCACTCACGCCTGATTTGCTGTTTCTCGACATCCAAATGCCGGGCGGTTCCGGGTTCGATTTGCTGACTCGGCTGGAGCACGTGCCGGCCGTCATCTTCACGACCGCGCACGATGAACATGCGGTACGCGCATTCGAGGTCGACGCGCTCGATTACCTGCTCAAGCCAATCGACCCCGCTCGCCTCGCCGAGGCGCTGACTCGAGTCGAGAGCGCTCATGCGGAGCGAACGCGGCGGCCAGATGATGTTCTCGAACAGATTTTTGTGCGCGACGGCGCACGATGCTGGTTTGTGCCGCTCCGAGAAGTACGCCTACTGAGCTCTGAGGGTAATTACATTCGGCTGTCATGGGGCAAGACACAGCCCCTGCTGGGGCGCGCGCTCGCAGCGCTTGAGCGACGGCTCGACCCGAATCATTTCTTTAGGGCCAATCGCCAACAGATTATCAATTTGGATTTTATCGAGAATGTGGAGCTCGGCGTGAATGGGCGCCTGCATGCGCAACTTCGCGATGGCCCGGAAGTGGAAATTTCCCGCCGGCAAGCCCGATTGTTCAAGATCAAGATGAGCATCTAGACCTTCCCCAAGGAATCTCCGTTTAGAGATGTTTAATCCTTCGCGTCTTCTCACGGTTCGCCGCCGCGTTGCGGTCATTGTTTTCCTTCCTTGCATCACATACGCTCGACGTGACCACCTCGGTGTACGGCTGTGTCGGACTTCCTGTCAATTACTCATTTTGAACGTCGGCGAGTCTTCTGGCTTCGTCTTGCGCCGACCATAGATCCGGGTAGTCGCTACAATGGCGTGCCCCAGCCATTCCTGGAACTTGGCGATGTCGGCGTCGTGATCGAGGGCATTGGTGGCGGCGGCCGGGAACAAATGAAACAGAGAAGAAAGCCGCCGGCCCGGAGGCCGGCGGCGAGTCACCGTCAGGTGACGATGCGACCGTGCTCGCGGGCTACTTCCGCGTAGGCGGAGAGGGTTTTGTCAGCGTCGAAGTGCAGGTCGCGCTCGGCGGGGAGGCCGAGCGGGCCGCGCACGGTGCGAAGCTCGATGAGGCTCACGTAGCCGAGCTCTGGCTCGCCCATCCCGAGATCGCAGAGGCCGAAGGCCACGCCGTCGGCGTCGATTTCCGTGAGCAGCCACGTGCATTGAGCGTCGGGGGTAAAGAGCTTGACGACGGGTTCGAAGTCGAGTGCTTCGGCGTCCTGGTCGATCGCGGCGCGTTGCGCGCGGCCGTTGGCGAGGAGCTGTTCGATTTGTGCTTTGGTGACGAGTGTCATTGAGAGGTTCCTTCTATTGGCGGACCCCAGCGGTCCGTTCACCCGAAGCGACGGACCGCGCAGGGTCCGCCGGGAACCGATCCACACTCGTCACGAGGTGGAAGCCGCAGCAGGCTTAGGGCAGCACCGGGCGTGACAGCGGCTTTGCGCTGGCGCGACCGGCGCCTGAAGATCAATGTTTGGCGGCGGCTTGTCGATGGGGAAATCACGCGGGTTTGCGCAGATACGTGTATTCACCAGTCAGACGCCGCTTCGCGGCTCGGCTTTCGCCCAGAAAGGTTGGCGAGGCGGATGTGTCGTGTTGGTCGATCTGATCGGACCTTGCCACGAGGAAGTGGCAACGGAGGCGAGGGCCGCACCGGGCGTGACAGCGGCTTTGCGCTGGCGCGGACGATGCCATCGAGCCGGAATCTTCAAGTCGCTTTGGGATTTGACAGCAGCGCTATAGGCCCACAGGATATCCGGCATGAGCAACGTTACTCGCCTGCCGCCGTTCGCAAAGACCGTTCACGTGGAAGCGGATATTCCGATCAGTCAGCGCGATGAATTCGAACGTGCAATGATTGAAATTGTCGCCGGCGAGCGTCCGCGCATGGATGCGCTGGATCGAGATGTCGCTGCGATCAAGAGCCGTGCCATGGAGGGGCTCCAAGCGATCGAGAAGGCGATTAATGATCATCCGACCACCGGTCAGGCGAAGCGATTGGTTCGGTTCCTCGCGGGCCTCTACAACGGCCAAGACTATCCGTTTGACCTCACTGGCCTTGATACAACACTCGCTAACGCGTGTCTCGATTACTTGAATTACGATAGGCTCGGGATCAAAGAAGTTCATAAGCATCTGGCAAACGGTGACCGTGATCTGCACCGTTGCCTGGAGGAATACCGGATTGCCCCGGCGTCCTCCCGATCCTGACGGGATTAACGTGAAATCGAAAAGTGGTGGCGCCCACAAGTGGTCGTTTCCGACGCGAATCCGCCCCAAGGCCTTCAGCTGGAAGTCCTCGCGCCTGGCAGTGCAGCGAATCAACGAAGCGCTTGGCGAAATCCAGAGCGTCGCCCGCTATGACGCGGCCCACGCCGCCGAGGGCGCAGTGCGCCTGATCGAGAGGCTCTCCCCGGCGCTCGAGCATGTCGATAGTTCGTCTGGCGCGCTTGGGAGCGCCGTCAACGGTGCGATCGAAGCGCTCGTGCCCATCATCGCCGCGGCGCCGGTGGTGAGCAAGGTGCGCGAGAAATGGCTCGATCGACTGTACGAGGCCCACGAAGCGGATGGGGTCCCCTATATCGAAATCTTGACCGACTACTGGGGCGACCTGTGCGTCACCAAGGAACTCGCAAGCGCATGGGCGGATCAGCTGGTCGGCATCACGGGCATGGCGCTCAGTCCCGACAAGAGCCTGCGGGGGCATTACCACGGCACTACCGCGTGCCTTGACGCGCTGCTGCGCGCGGGGCGATATGCCGAACTCTACGAGCTGCTGCGAGTGGAGAAATTCTGGTCTTACAAGCGGTGGGCCGTGAAGGCATTGGCCGCAGAAGGCAAAGCCGATGAAGCGATCATGCTCGCCGAATCGAGCCGTGGTCCCTGGACGAACGACACGGACGTCAACCAGCTGTGCGAGGGCATTCTGTTGTCCTCCGGCCGTATTGAGGAAGCTTACCGTCGCTACGGCCTCTATGCGCATCGAGCGGGGACGTATCTGGCAACCTTTCGTGCGGTCGCAAAGGCCTATCCCAGCATCCCGCGTGACCGAGTTCTGTCGGATCTGATCGAAACCTCGCCCGGCGATGAGGGTAAATGGTTCGCCACCGCCAAGGAGTTGAAGTTGTACGACGTTGCCCTTGGGCTGGTCCGCGAGTCTCCCTGTGACCCGAAGACCCTCACGCGAGCGGCCCATGATTTTGCGGAGCGTGAACCCGCCTTCGCACACGGGGCGGGTCTTGCGGCTCTGCGCTGGCTTACCCAGGGTCAGGGCTATGAGATTACGTCCCTCGATGTCTGGGGCGCCTATCACAGCACCCTGAAAGCGGCCGAGCATCTCGGAACGCTCAGCGACACGAAGGAAAGCATTCGACAGCTCGTTGCCCAAGAGGGCGCCGGCGGCTTTGTCCGTCAGGTCCTTGGGCGAGAGCTCGCCCTGGTATGAGTGAAGCGCCCATAGCTCGTCGGGTCCTCGAGCGCATGCGACGGCAAGTTCGTTCGAAGGTCGCGAGCATCGCGGCATTTCGCGAAGGTAATGCATTCGCCGAAGCGCTGCAGAACTCTGTGGTCACACCAGAGATGCTTAAGGAAATGCATCCGGCGCACGCGATTTATGTCCACGTTCAGAACCACATGTCGGTGATGGCCGAACAATTGCTGGAGCTCCCCGAAATGAAAGCCTTCGCCAAAATCATTGGCGAGGCGCATGACGAGTACATGCCGTCCTGGCCGCCGATGAGTCCGGTATCCACTTCCTATTTTTGGTGCTGGTCGAACCTCGATGCGGCGGCGAACGCGCACCGGGAAACGTTGGGCTCGGTGACGCTACGGATTGCCGCCGAATTCGGGGTGCATCCAAAGATGTTGACACTCATGAAGACATTCGTCGACTCGAGAATGGGTGTGTATCGTGTCGAGGGGCACAGTGAATCTCAAGTGCAATTGAGCGATCTCGTGACGAACGAAAAATGCGCCGCGATCTGTGAATCCGGTTATGCCGGGAATGTGGGGGAGCTGTGGTTCACGAGAGTGCTGCCGCCGGCCATGACCGCATCGTCGGATCATGTGGTGTTCACCTCACCCTATGTTCTCATCACACCCGATGTGATGGGCTGGACCCAATACTTCGATCGGATAGCGGCGAAAGATCCGCATCGACCTCGCATCGAAGCGCTCGAGCGGCACCTCAAATGGGGGACGTCGCGCCGATACTGGCCGGAATTTGTATTCGAGGGGTACGTCAATCACCAGCCCGGCGCAATTTTTCTTAAAGGATTGCCGGACGTTCCCGAAAGCCGACCTCATTCCCGGGAGTATGTACGCCATGCCGATGGACATTGATCAGGATAAAGTGGATCAGGCGGTTCTCGCGCTGTTGTCATTGGGTCGCCACGAGGGTTATCGGACCTGGAAGGCGTTTGACTGGGAGGCCATGGGCCGGCTGCACCAGAAGGGTTATATTTCCGATCCGGTCGGGAAGGCGAAGTCCGTCCTATTCACGGAGGAAGGATTGCGGGAATCGCAACGCTTGTTCGACGCCCTGTTCTGCCGGTAGTGCGGGGGCCGCGCCAAAGCGTCCGCTCGAACTCCAGGAGGAGCGCATGAAGGACAATCAACAGATCGCCGCCGCGATCGACTTGCGGGTCCGTCAGCTCTCTGTGCAGAATTTGAGCGACTCCGCCTTGATCGAGCAGATGCTCGGCTACATGGCGGATCTGCAGCAATTGTGGACCTCGACAACGGATGAGGATCTGGCCGCACTATGCCGGAAGTATCCGGGCTTCGTTCGGTACGCAACCCTGATGGAAAACTTATCGGAAACCATGCGCACCGGGGTCGGCGTGCCTGCGCACATCAAGGAATTGGCGCCGTTGCCGGACGCATTCAAGCAGGCGCTGATAAAACTCATGAGCGATAGCGCGGAGCTCGAGCGCAGATTGCAACAACGGATAGAGGAGGGGAGTCCTCGCCGCCAAAAAACCAAAGTCTCCGAAGCGCACCCGCACGAAAGCCGCAGTCTTGATGATGTCTATCGGCATTGGAGCGCCGAGTTCGCCTCTTTTGTGGCGGCCGCACGGGCCTCAGCACTTCCGAGCTCGGCGCAACGTGTCATGTTGCAAGGCGTTCAGGACATGGGGATGCGTATCGAGCAGTTGCACACCATTACTGACTCTTGCGAGGCAGTTGCCGAGCAGCACAAAGTCAGCGCCTTTCGACCGCGAATGACGGTGAATGCCCAGTTGATGGCGGACTTTGTGGCGGCGGATGCCCCGTGCTTTGCGCTCGGGTTAGTGGAGGAGCAGAAGCGGTGCAGTGGGTTTCTGGCGTTGCGGTCCGATCGGCCGATCCCGGCGAACGTCACTGAAGTCGGATTTCGCTTCGGGTTTGGTTTGATCGGCACGAAAGAATTCGAGGTGATCGACTTCGCGTTCGAATTTTACGGCCACGCGCTCTACCATGCGCTCGTCAACCCGAACAACCCTGTGGTCCGTCAAGTGTTGTCCGCGATGATGGAAGCGAAAGATTATGTATTTTTCACGGTCGATACACACGGCGGCGGGGCAGCAACGTGCTTTCGCTCAGCACTCGATCTCGCGGGGTTTATGGAGAATATGCCGCGCATCCGACGCTCAAAGACCACGGAAGCCGAATACCGTTGGGCCGTCGAGCATTTTGCGCGAGCGCCAGAGCCGCCGGGCCTAATGCTCGATTGGGTCTGCCGCGATAACCTCGAGTACCTGGACCTCACTCAAGACCGTCTTGAAATGAATCCGAGGCATTGATGCGCCAAAATAATGCCATCGCAGGAAAGATTCGAGCGTAAACCTGCCACAGTGGCGTCCACTCGCCGTAAAGATATACGAAATCACAGTACCGACAGTTATCTTGCTGTGGCACCTTCTTGCAAGAAACTTCTCGCTGCACCATTGCGCGCTGCCAAGGCCTCCGGCTTTGGTGTTGAGGGGCCCCTCCCGCCTGCCCAGCGCGGCAATAGCATAAACTGCGGGTAGATAAGTCAATGAGCTATGGGATGACTTCCCTTGAACGTCCTTAAGCGGGAGCAGGGACTTCTTCTTCGCAAAAGGGGCGGCGCCCGCACAATCCGCATTGGGAGGGCTGTGATTCGGAATCTTCGGAACTTCGCCATGCTCTGCCTCTTGGCGTTCACTGTTTTAGGCAGTACGCCAAGTCGCGCGAATGAGCCAGCCTGCGCGACGGCTCCGGCCTGGACGCCGTGCCAATTATTCCCGCCCGGGCCATCGATCGCAGATCACAGCGGCAATCACGACCACGAGTTCTTCTGGATTCTTTTCAACGCCTACGCGGATGAATGGAATCGGATGCCGCCCGCGGATCCGAATGCGCCACCGACGCGGCGCCCGGAGGCCGAGGTCCCGCCGGTGCCGATGACGAGCCCGCCAATGCCGTTCACGGACTGGCCGATCGGTGCGACGCAGGTGATTGGCGGCGCGACGCCGAATTCTGTGGACAGTCCTCTCATGGAGGCACTGACTGGCGGAACGCCGATCGGCAAACCGCTCGAGCACGCGCATGTCCAGATCTATGGCTGGATCGACGCCGGCGGCAACGTGAGCAGCGCAACTCACGGCTTTGGCGGCAATGCGCCGGTCGCCGACTCCTTCACCCAAGACACGGTCCAGCTCGATCAGGCCGTCGTCTACATCGAGCGCGTGCCCGACACGGTGCAGAAAACCAGCGTCGACTGGGGCTTCCGGTTCGCGCCCATCTACGGGGAGAACTATCGCTACACCACTGCGCTCGGCTTTTTCAGCAACCAACTTGTCAATCAAAACCGGTTCAACGGTTTCGACATGCCGATGGCCTACGGAGAAGTCTTCGTCCCTTTCGTCGCGGACGGCTTGCTATTCCGTTTCGGCCGCTACATCACCCTGCCCGACATCGAGGCCCAGCTCGCGCCGAACGACTATCTCTACACGCGATCGATCACTTATTCCGTCGACAACTACAGCACGACCGGTGTCAACGGGAGCCTGAAGATCAACAGGAACTGGCTGCTGCAGGCGGGCAGTGGCGGGGGCACCGAAACGCTGCCATGGAATTCGCGGTCGATCAGCATTCCCGGCTACAACGGCCCGCGAGATCCCGGCGCTCAGGCGTCCCTATCGGGCTGCGTCCAGTACCAGACCGATTCAGGCCACGACGCAATCTATCTCTGCGTCGACGACCTGAACAACGCCCGATGGGGCTACAACAACATGAACTGGTACGGCGGCACGTACTATCACAAGTTCAACGAGCAGTTTCACGTCTCGTTCGAAGGCTATTACATGTATCAGCGCGACGTGTGGAACAAAGCTTACCAGGGCCCCGGCTACGTCAACAATCCGATCGATCCCTATTACGGCACGCCCTGGTACGGCATGGTGAACCCGCCGCGCCAGGCGATCTGCAACACCGTATTGCCAACCTGCACGGCCAACGAATACGGCCTGCTCGCCTTCTGGAACTATCGCATCGGCACGTTCGACAATCTCACGGTGCGCACCGAGTTCTACGATGACATGAAGGGCCAGCGCACGGGCTATGCCACGCGCTACATCGACATCGCGGCCGGCTGGCAGCATTGGATCGGCCCGCAGGTCGAGGTCCGCCCCGAGATCGGCTACTACCGGTCGCCCGATGTCGCGGCCTTCGATAATGGCACCGCTCGACGCCTCTGGTTCTTCGGCGCAGACATAATTTGGCATTTCTGAAAGGAGCGCGCCGTGACTATGCTTCGTGTCACTCGCCAGCATTTCGGAGCCATCATGGGGTGACTTGACGAAAGGGAAAATAAAGTACGTTAAGGGCCGGCGGTGCAAAATCGATCGGCGCGATTTTGGATCCTGATGATTCCCCGAAAAGGCATCTCGATCACGTATGATAAAGGACGTTATCATTCGCAAAAGCCCCGGCGACAGCAGGCGCTTACGATCTGCCAATTGTTAGGCCCAGATCTTCGGAAGGTCCCCACGTGCTGCCGCCTGGAGCATCGCCTACGCTTTCTCGTCGATCGCGGGACGGGCGACGTGGGCGAGCACCTCGCGCGCAAACTCCGGGAGGCCCATCAACATCGCGGAGATGCGCACGACGGCGCGGGTCGATGTCTGCAAACGATACCACTTCATGCTGGGAGAGTACGTGACGTTTGTAACCTCGCTCCACTTGAGCGAACCGCGAACGCCCCGTAGTTCATGCCGTCAGACGTGAGCTCATGTCGGGCAAAGCAGTACTCGGCGACCATCAGGAGTGAGAGCGCCGCGAATGTCAAAAACACACCCGTGACGAGCGGTCCGCCGGTGCCATTGTCATAGACGTCGGAGACAACGACGAGTGCCAAAAAAATGTGAAGCCGAGCATGCCAAAGATCAGCGTGCTCGGTGGGTGTGCAATCGGCGGGCCTCACCGGCTGGGGCGCGCACGAGTGCGGCGCAAGGCGATCCATCCCAAAACGAGACTCATCAGGAGTCCATAGAGTCCCCATTGGATTGCGGAGGCGGGCCACGACCGCTCGGCGTGGGTGAGGGTGTCCGACTTCGATCCGCAGTCCGGCGCTTGCGGGTACCCGTGAGCGGCGAGAAAATTGTTGGCTTCCGCAAAGCATTGGTCAGCGGAGCGCCTGATCCACTCGAGCCCACCGGCCTGATCGGCCTTTAGGTGAAGGTCGGCGCTGCCGAGATAGGCGGTCTTGCCCACGGTGAATTGCGCCCAAGAATCGTTCAAGTTTGCCGCCTTGAGGAGCAGCGGCCAGGCGTCTGCGTCCCGGTGCTCCTTTGCATACATCCACCCAACCTGCACGAGGCTCCAGGCATCATCCAAATTCCGGTCTGATAGTTGCGCCAATGCCCGCTCGGCATCGGCTCGCCGGTTGGTTTCCCACGCTGCGCGGGCGTAACTGATCAACGCCACCGTTCCCGGCGCCTCATTCGCTGTCTCTGCAAGTTTCAGGACCTGCCCCCATTCATCGAAGGACTTGTTTAGATCGGCCGCGCTCATGGCGTCCTCCGCCATGTCGGCATGAATGAGCATGCCGAGCTTGGCGAGCAGTGCGGTCGCCAGCTTCTGATCCTCGCACTGGCGCATGAAACTCTGCATTTCGTCGTACGACCCACCCCACCTAGGCCGCAGGCCCCCCATGTAGCGAATTCGCAGGAGCGTATTCTGTGGGTCCATGGCGGTGCCGAGTTCGAACCAGTGGCGGCGCTCGGCCGTGCTGCTGTCGAGCAGACCTGCGTTCAACAGATACAGCGTGCTGAGGTAGGGCTTATGCGTCATTTTCAATGAGGCGAGCAAGTCCGCGCGAGCGCGCGTCAGGAAATTCCTCATCGCCGCGAGCTGCTCGTTTGATGTCTCCGGAATATACTTGTCGCCTCGCACGGACCAGGCCATGCGGTAGAGGTACGCACCGCGCGCCAGGGTTGCGGCGTAAGAGGTCGGATAGGCTTGCATCCAGCGGTCGAAGTTCCCCTCGTTGTCCAAGTTATTCTCGTAGAGCCTGCGAAAGCTCGCATAGAGCTGCCGATCGGATGTTTTCCCGGCTTCGTAGTCGCGCTGGCATTGCGAGTAGTACTGCTCGAGTGCGGAATAATTGCCGGACTTGAGCCATTCCAGGGGCTGTGCCGCGCTCGCATCGGTGATCGTATCGGTGGTCGCGGCGGTCGGGGCTGCGGAAGGCTCAGCCGCGCGCAGCGCCGAAAATCCGACGACGGCAGCTAGGGCGAACAGCGCTCGGGCGGGAATCG
>OCTA010004864.1_pt1 | contig 11723 bp, 10 predicted proteins | sample 1538991 | NCBI WGS metagenome assembly OCTA01 (sample SAMEA3539302, study PRJEB22396) | soil metagenome | biome: tundra; feature: field; material: soil | place: USA | collected 2010-05 | depth 0.15 m | reverse complement strand
TTCGAACTCGAAGACGCACAAGTGCCCGAATATGTAAGCCAATCATGATCTTCCGGCGGCCTGGCCGCCGGAAGATCACCCGACGACGCCGCAAGCCAGCAACAGGTCCGCCGGACGGGACCGGGCGCCGCGGCGCAGATGAGGCCGCCTACGGCACCGTCTGGCCGCCGGCGCCCCGCGCCCCGCGCCGAGCAATGGCCTGCCCCGGTCGTGACACCGGGCTGGGTGTGCCATCGCCACCGCTACGTCACCGGCGAAGGCCGTTATGTTCTACACCTATAGGCATTATCGAATATTTAACCGAACTCGCATCGCGCTGGATGCTGGCGCTGCGTTTGCGAGGTTCTGGGCGAGGAGGCAGGCATGGGCGGAGCATTCGCAGACCGCTGGGGTGTTCCGGTCCAGGGCGCTGACGAGGAGGGCATCGCCGCGCTCGACGGCGCCGTCGAGTGCCTGCTGGCGCTGGCTGGAGACCCGGCCGCCGAGGCCGAGGCAGCGGTGGACATCGATGATGACCTGATGCTCGGCCGGGTGTACCGGGCCTATCTGTCGCTGTACGCCACGAAGGCGGCCGGGGTGGCCGAGGCAACCAAGCTGCTGACCGAGCTTGACGGTGCCGAGGAGCGAGCCAGCGAGCGGGAGGCTCTGCATCTGCGTGCCGCGCGGTCATGGGCTGCCGGAGACTGGCGGGGCGCGGCGCGCGCCCTTGAGCGTGCCCTCGTGCTCTACCCCGGGGATCTGCCGGCGCTGAAGGTTGCCAGGACATCTACTTCTTCCTCGGCAGCCGGCTAACGCCGACTACCGGCAGGCAGAGGCCCGGGCCAGGGCGATGAGCTGGTGCGCTCAAGTGTAGCTACTGCGACGACCTGCCTGCCTCAGCCCGCCTGGCCCCGCGAGTGACACGGGCGCGAACGTGGCCGGGCACGATGTTCTTGAGCACGCCGCTGCGGCGCCTGGCCCACGCCAGCGGCCACCGCTCGAAGCAGACCAGCACCCAGCCGTCCGGCCCGGGGCTGGGCACGGTCTCGCCCCGCAAGTACGTGCGCAGCCGCGGATCGTCGTCTGACCACGAGATCGACTCGCCCGCCTGCTCGGGCGTCAGCGCAGTCGCCAGCGCCGGGGCGGGCTGGAAGCGGCGGGGACGCTGCTGGCCAAGCGGCAGGCCCGGGCGAGCCAGCAGGCCGGTGTCGACGCCCGGGGACTGCTCCGGGAGCAGGAACGCGCGGTCTTCGCGCAGCAGCAGCCGGTCTCCGGGGACGGCCAGGCCGGGCACATTGCTGTCGCGGAATTGCGACCATCCGGCGCGCAACTGCGGCTCCTCGACCGTCGCGGGGCGGCGCGCGCGCCGCCCCGCGACGGCGGGCGGCGAAGTGTCGCCACGGCGCAGCCGAGCCACAAACTGCCCGTCGCCCTCAACCCGATGTGGCCACAGCCGGGCCGCCCGCTGCGTAGGCGCCCTATCGACGGCCACCCCCGCACTGGCACCGCCCGGCACCCACAGCTGATCCAGCTGCCAGTCCGGCTGGCCGGAGAGGAAGGCAGCGAGCTGGTCCTCGTTCTCCGCGACCTCGAACGTGCAGGTGCTGTAGACCAGCACGCCACCAGGCCGCAGCAGATCGGCGGCGCGCGCCAGGATCCGGCTCTGCCGCTTCGCGCAGCCGCGCACGATCGCCGGACTCCACTCCCGGACCGCCCCGAGATTGCGCCTGAACAGCGCCTCGCCGCTGCAGGGGGCGTCGAGCACCGCCGCGTCGAACAGCTCGACACCGGTTTCGGCCAGCCGCTCCATAGGGGCGCGCATGGTCACCACGTTGTGGGCGCCCCACATGTCGAGGCTCTCATGCAGAGATCCCAGACGGCCGGAGTCGGAGTCCACGGCCAGCACCAATCCGTCCGGAGCGACGAGCGACGCCAGGTGGGTGGTCTTACCGCCGGGTGCCGCGGCCAGATCGACGACCCGCGCGCCGTGCGGCGGGGCCAGCGCCTCCGCGACGCTCATGGCCGATGGTTCCTGCAGGTAGAAAAGGCCAGCCACATGCGCCGGGTGACCGCCGAGCACGGCGGACGGGGGCAGCACGAATCCGGCCGGGCACCAGGGCACGGCCTGCAGGTCCACGCCCAGCAGCGGCCCCAGCGCCGCCGGGTCAATCTTGGCGGAGTTGACCCTGGCGCCGCGCACCCGGTCGCTGGCCATAGCGGACAGGAACGCGGCCAGCTCGTCACCGAGCAGCGGCGCCATGCGCTGGACGAACTCCTGCGGCAGGTCAGCCATCGAACTCAGGACACCCGTCGATCGGCCGACGCCAGCTGCGTCAGGGCGGCGTCCGCTGGCGCGCGCAGCCTCCCGCCGCCGGGCGCCAGCTGGCAAAACGGCTCACTGCCGACGACCTTGATGTGATCCACCGCTACCACGCCGGCCAGCCCGGCGAGATCATGGCCAGTCCGGACCGGATCGGCCAGCTGCCTCGGTGCTACGGGGCTGACGTGGCTGCAGCAGACGCAGGCCAAATTGCAGTGATGGACGGCGTTCACCTCTAAGGCTTGCACCCGCAGGGCACTCACGGACTCACCCCCTGTGCGGACACGCAATCCCCGGCGCGGACTCTATGCGGCTGACCATACCCTCTAAAACCCGGTCGACTTCGACAGTGCCCGGCTGCCGCGCCGCGACGGCGCGGCTATGGCCAGCGATCGCGGTGAGCACGTCGGGACAGCATTGGCTGGCGTAGAGCTTCGCCAGCCGGCACTTCTGCTCGACCGGCATCGCGGTCACGTGCACGGCCGGGACCGCTGCCCTGGCCGCCACCTGCTCCCGGATCTCCTGCTCGGTCAGCCCCACCGCGCAGGGCAGGTCCTGGTGTAGGTCACGGCCATGCCGGTCTCGGCGGCTGCTGCCACGGCCGCTTCGCGGGTCACCAGGTGGTCGGCGCGGCCGCCCAGCCCGAGCGGGATCCAGCAGCGGGTCGTGCCAAGCCGGAGCATCAGCGCCCGCAGCTCATCGGTAGCGCGGCGGCGCAGTTCATCCTCGTCCCCGGCAGGCCGCCGCAGCTGCGCGAAGTCGGTCCCCCCGGCGCTGGTGTCCGGCAGTCCGAGCGCATGGCGGTAGCCCGACGCCGCGGCAGAATGTGACGTCCTCGGTCGCACGCGTCGCGGTGGCCTCCGCCGGGTCGCCGAGAGACTCGGGGGAAGCCGAGGTGAGCCGAGACCGTAAAGACGGTGACGAGGCGCGCCGGCGCGAGCTCGGGCCGCGAGCCCCGCCACCGAGTAGCACACGTCGTCGAGATGCGGGCTGATCAGGAGGGGCATGGCCCCGCTCCCCCGCTCCACGGGAAACCGCTGGGCCACCGCGCCTGCATCCGGTCGTTGCCGTAGGTGTAGTAGCTGGCCGGTCCGGCTACCGACGAACCCAGCCGGTAGTTGACGGTGGATCTGCCGGTGCAGGCGCTGGGCTCGGTGGCGAGCAGCCGGCAGGCGAGCCTGCTGTCCGCCCGCGGCCGGCCAGAAAGTCGGCGCCCACCCGGCGCAGCAGCGTGACCGGCAGGCCGTAGCAGTTGACGTCGACGTGGAATCGGTGCTCGCGGTAGAAGGCATCTTCTTCGCCGCAGAGGCGGCCGGTGCCCGTCTCTCCGGCGACTCGCCGCTCCCAGGCACCGATGCTGTCGCAGTCATCCCGGCAGAGGAACTTGCCCTGTGGGTCGACGATCTTCCGCAAGGTGTACGCCCAGGTCGGTCTGAGGCGGCGCGAGGTAGCCTGCCGCGGCGTAGGCCTTGTGCCCGAATGTCACCGGGCTCCCGACCCGGTGCATCTCGACGTCCACTGGCTGGCCCTGGTTGTCGCCGGCGCCGCGGCCGCATTGCTGTCGGCAGCATTCGGCCTAGCCGCGGGAACGATCATCGACCCGGGCCGGATCCAGCTCGCCGCCACCGCCCTGATTGTCCCCGTCACGTTCTTCGGGGCTGTCTACTACCCGTGGGAGAGCCTGGCGCGTGTCCCGTGGCTCAAGTACGCCGATCCGGTCAACCCGCTCGTCTACATGAACGAGTCACTCGCGGTCGTCGGGATCAGCGGGCTGCGCCGGCGGACCGTGGCGTGACCTCGTCGGTATCTCCTCGTCAGGACTCCGTCGCCGCGGCGGGCGTTTGCCGCCCTGCACCGCCGTCCGGCATCGGCCCCTCCGGTACCCCGTCCGGTACCAGGGGACCCTCGCCGGACGGGTCGACAATGCCCTCCTCCAGCCAGGTGTGGCGGCCGCCGAGCACGTCCTGCGCCAGGCTGTGGGTGGAACTGTCGGAATTGTGCCACAGGCTGTGGAACAGCTGATCGGCTCGCAGCTGGCTCTGCTCGCAGAACGCGTCCGCGAGCTCACGGGTAGCTTGCGCGCGCTCGGGATGCTGGGTGGCCACCGTCCGGGCGTAGACCACCGCGGCGCACATGGCGTACAGTTCCGCGCCGATGTCAACGATCCGGCCGAGGAACGCTCCGTGATCTTCGGTCTTCCCTCGCCAGAGCGCCATGCAGTAGAAGGTGGACCGGGCCAGCCTCCGGCTCGCGCGCTCGGCGTAGCGCAGATGCTTGGCAAGCGGCCCGAACTCCTTGTATGCGTTCGGGTTCTGTCCCGTGCCCACCGCCAGTTTCGGGTACCACTTCCCGTAGAACTTGCCCGCACGCGCGAGTACCTTCGCCTTGTCCCCCAGTGGCACGCTGTCCTCGATGAGATCGCCGGCAACGCTCAGGTGCTGGTCCACCGCTTCCCTGGCGATCGCCAGGTGCATGATTTCGGACGAGCCCTCGATGATGCGGTTGGCGCGCACGTCGCGCAGGGACTGCTCGACAGGTACGCCGCGGACGCCGCGCGCGGCCAGCGATGCGGCGGTCTCGTAGCCGCGCCCGCCGCACACCTGCATCAGGTCGTCCGCCACCCGCCAGGCCATCTCGGTGCCGTACAGCTTCGCCAGCCCCGCCTCGATGCGGACGTCGTTGCGCTTCTCGTCAGCCAGCCTGCTGGTCACGTCCAGCATGGCCTCAAGCCCGAACGCGGTAGCGGCGATGAACCCGATCTTCTGCGCCACCTCGTCGTGCTGGCCGATCGGCTTGCCCCACTGGACGCGAGCATTGCCGAATTCCCTGGCCACCTTGGTGGACCACTTCGCCGCCCCGGCGCTCTGCGCAGCCATGGCCATCCGCCCCGTGTTGAGCGTGCTCAGCGCCACCCGCAGCCCGAGTCCTTCGCGGCCGATGACGTTCTGGCTGGGCGCGAAGACATCGGTGAAGCGGGTGAGCGAGTTCTCGATGCCGTGCACGCCCATGAAGTCGTTGCGCGTCTCGGTGACGATCCCCTCGGATTCCCTGGGCACGATGAAAGCGGTGATCCCGCCCTTGTGACCCTCGCTCCGCGGCACCTTCGCCACCACCACCATGACGTCGGCCACGGTGCCGTTGGTCATCCACAGCTTCTGGCCGTTGATGCGATACCCGGAGCCGTCCTCCGTGGGTACCGCCGTGGTCTTCACCTTCGCCGGGTCGGACCCGACGCCGGGCTCGGTGAGCCCGAACGCGGACAGGTGGGTCGTGCACAGCTTGGGCAGCCAGAACTGCTTCTGCTCCTCGGAACCGTGATTCAGCAGCGGCTGCGGCAGGCCGATCGACTGGTGGGCGGACATCATGATGGCCAGGCTCGCGTGCCAGGTGCCCAAGATCATCATGGCCCGGTCGTAGTACACCTGCGACAGGCCCAGGCCGCCGTATTGCTCCGGGATCTTCATGCCGAGGGCACCGATCTTCTTCAGGCCGTCGACTACCGTGTCCGGTATCCGCTTGTCCTGCTCGATCGCCAGGGGGTCGACGTTCCCCTCCAGGTACTCGCGCAGGGTGGCGAGGAACCGCTCGCCCTTGACGACCGCCTCTTCGGGCAGCTCGGGCTGCGGGTAGATGAGGTCGAGGCGGATGTCACCGAGGAAGAGCCCCTTGCCGAAGCTGGGCAAGGTCCAGTCCTTCTCACGCGCGGCCTCGGCTACAGCACGTGCCTCCTGGGCGCCGGAGTTAGTTGCCATTTTTCTTCAGTTCTCCTCATCGGGCCTTGGCTTCGACCGTGCATGCAGCTGCTCCGTCGTGGCCGCCCAGTCCTAGTGCCTCTGTGATGATGCTTGCCGCAGACACGATGCCGTGCAAGAGGACGAACGTCCCTGGGCCTCAGGCCGGTGGACTCTGCGAGATCCCCGGTTGTCCTGATCAGCTGAATGTAAGCAAACGATGGCTTGTTCCGTACTGGTGACCTGGCCGAGGTCGCCCGAAGATGGCCATTACCACATTGTGGGTCAGAATATAGCCACGACCACAGTGTGGACCAGTAAGAAGGACGTGATCACCGTGGCGGCTACAACGTCTACCGGCGGGACCGCGAACACCGAGCACCCAGCTGGAGAGTCAGCGTCCACCCAAGTGACGGCGAAGGCCGCGGGTCCGGCGACTGAGCCAGCGAGCGCCGCGGGTCCGGCGACTGAGCCAGCGAACGACGACGGCGCTGAGCCAGGCGCTGAGTCAGCAGCCTCGCTGGATCTGCTCCTGCCCGACGCGGCCCTGGGCACGGTGCGCAGGTTCCGCCCCAATGCCAGCACCTTGCGCTGGGCGTTCGAACTGGGCCGCCGTCCCGGTACCGTGGCACGCCAGGCCGGGGCGCTGGCCGGAGAACTCGGCAAAGTCGCGGCTGGCAAGTCGGCGATCACTCCGGCACGGCGTGACCGCCGCTTCTCAGATCCCGCGTGGAACGAAAACCCCATGCTCAAGCGCGCCGTTCAGACCTACCTGGCCGTCGGGCAGACAGTCGAGGAACTGCTCGGTGACGCCGAGCTTGACTGGCGCGACAACGCGCGCCTGAAGTTCGTGCTGACCAATCTCATCGCTGCAACCGCGCCGAGCAACTACCCGCTGATCAGCCCGGTCGCATGGAAGGCGCTCATCGACACTGGCGGCCTCAGCGCCGTCCGGGGCATCCGCGCGCTGCTCGCTGACATGTCTTCCACCCCGCACATCCCGACGATGGTGGCACCCGACGCGTTCGAGGTCGGCAAGGATCTCGCGATCTCGCCGGGAGCGGTGGTGGCCCGCTCAGAGGTCTTCGAGCTCATCCAGTACGAGCCGACCACGCCCACCGTGTACCGCTACCCGTTGCTCATGATCCCGCCAATGATCAACAAGTACTACATCACCGACCTCGCGCCCGGCCGCAGCATGATCGAATTCTTTGTCGGGCAGGGCTACCAGGTATTCGTGGCCTCCTGGCGCAATCCGGGCAAAGAGCACAAGGACTGGGATCTGAACACCTACGGCGGTGCCGTCATGGACGCACTCAGTGAGGTGCGCAGCATCACCAAGGCTCCCAAGGTCAACCTCTGCGGGCTCTGCGCCGGCGGCATCACGACGTCGATGGTGGCCGCGCATCTGAGCAAGATCGGGCAGCTTGATCAGGTCGCCAGCCTGTGCCTCGCCGTGACGATCCTGGACATGACCGAAGCGGGCACGACAGTCTCGCTGATGGACCCGGCCACTGCGAAGGCGTCGATCCTCGCCTCGCGCGCCCGCGGTTACATGGACGGGCGCACGCTCGCCGAGGTGTTCGCCTGGCTCCGGCCCGATGACCTGATCTGGAACTACTGGGTCAACAACTACCTGCAGGGCAAGACCCCGCCGGCGTTCGACATTCTGTTCTGGAACGCCGACACCACGAGGATGCCCGCGGGACTGCACCGCGATTTCATCGAGATTGCCATGGGCAACGCGCTGACCAAGCCGGGTGAGACCACCATGCTCGACTCCCCGGTCGATCTGTCCACGATCGACGTCGACACCTATGTCGTGGCAGGCATCGACGACCATATCGTCCCGTGGCCGTCGGCCTATCGCGGCGCCAAGCTGCTCGGCGGCACCGTCCGGTTCGTGCTGTCCACCAGCGGGCACATCGCCTCCATGGTCAACCCGCCGACGAACCCGAAGTCGACCTACCGGCTCGCGCCCGACAACCCGCCCGATCACCGTGACTGGCTGGCGGAGGCCGAGACTGTGCAGGGCACCTGGTGGACCGACTACACGGCCTGGCTGACGGATCGCAGCGGCGGCCAGAAGCAACGCCCCCACTCGCTGGGCAGCGCGAAGTTCCCGCCGCTGGATCCCGCTCCAGGTACTTACGTCCTGCAGAAGTAAGTGGCGCGGGCCGGACCGCACCGATACGGCACCGCGGCATCGCCGCGGTGCCGTATCGCGTGCGGTCCGGCGTGCGGTCCTTGACAGCCAGCACATCCGGCGCGAGGCGGCTCAGGCGTCGATGCGCGACGGGTCGAGTTCGGCGGCGGCGCCGACGATGAAATCCCGGCGCGGCGCCACCTCACTGCCCATCAGCAAGTCGAACATGGCCGTCGCGGCCGCGCTGTCCTCGATCCTGATCCGGCGCAGGGTCCGGTGCCGGGGGTCCATCGTGGTCTCGGCCAGCTGGGCAGCGTCCATCTCGCCCAGGCCCTTGTAGCGCTGCGGCGGATCCTCCCAGCGCTGGCCCTTCCGCTCCAGCTCCAGCAACGTGCGGTGCAGCTCGGCATCGGAGTAGGTGTAGGAGTAGCGCTGCTGGCCCTTGCGCGGATTGGTGATCTTGATCCGGTGCAGCGGCGGCACCGCGGCGAACACCCGGCCAGCGTCCACCATCGGCCGCATGTACCGGTGGAACAGGGTGAGAAGCAGGGTCCTGATGTGCGCACCGTCCACGTCGGCGTCGGCCATGAAGATCACCCGCTGATACCTGGCCGCGTCGAGATTGAACGCACCCCCGGAGCCGGCGCCGATGACCTGGATTATCGCCGCGCACTCCGTGTTCTTCAGCATGTCGGCCAGCGACGCCTTCTGCACGTTAAGGATCTTGCCGCGGATCGGGAGCAAGGCCTGGAACTCCGAGTCCCTGGCCATCTTGGCCGTGCCCAGCGCCGAGTCGCCCTCGACGATGAACAGCTCACTGCGGTCGTCGGCGGACCGGCAGTCCACCAGCTTGGCTGGCAGCGCGGAGGTCGCGAGCGCCGACTTGCGGCGCTGGTTCTCCCGGTGCTCACGGGCCGCGATGCGGGTCCTGGCGGCTGCCGCCACCTTGTCGAGCAGCGCCCGCGCCTGCGGCTTGCTGCCGCGCGCCCTGGCCTCGAAGAACGCCCGCAACTCCATGGCCACCACCTGAGCGACGATGCGGGAGGCGGCGGGCGTGCCGAGCACTTCCTTGGTCTGTCCCTCGAACTGCGGCTCGGGCAGCCGGACCGCGATCACCGCGGTGAGGCCTTCGAGCACGTCCTCCTTGGTGACAGGCTCGTCGCCGTTCCTGAGCAGCCGCGCCGCCCGCAGCTGCTCGTTCAGCGTCCGGACCATGGCTCGCTCAAAGCCGACGACATGAGTGCCGCCCTTCGGCGTGGCGATCACGTTGACGAACGACCGCGTCGCGCTGTCGTAGCCAGTGGCCCAGCGCAATGCCACATCGACCCCGAGCTCGCGTTCGACCTCGGTCGGGGTCAGATGGCCCTTCTCATCGAGTACCGGCACTGTCTCGGTAAAGACGCCTGACCCGGCCAGCCTGATCACGTCGGTGACCGGTTCGCCCGGCGACAGGTGCGCGCAGAACTCGCTGATCCCGCCCGCGAACCTGAACTCCGCCTCCCTAGGCCCGCCGGCGTCTGCAGGCCCGCCGGCGTCTACAGGCCCGCCGGATGCGTCCCGCGCCGCTTCGCCGCCGTGCTCAGCGAACACATGGTCCGCGCCGACGAAACCAGCAAGCGCGAGGTCGGCATGGCTCGGATCGCTGCGGTCGGATGCAGGCCGGGCATCCTGCACGCGGACGCTCAGCCCGGGCACGAGGTAGGCGGTCTGGCGCGCCCGCTGCGCGAGAGCTTCGAAGTTCAGCTGCGTGCCGCGCACGAATATCTGGCGATCCGGCCAGAACCGGATCCTGGTGCCGGTCAGCGTCTTGGCGACCCGGCGGACCCGCCGCAGGCCAGAGCCTGGCGTGAAGGGCGCGTCCGGCCCGGGCCCGCTGAACTCACCAGGGACCCCGCGCCGGAAGCTGGCCGCCCATTCGTAGCCCTCCCTAGCCACCTCGACCTCCAGCCTGCCCGACAGCGCGTTCACGACCGATGCGCCAACGCCGTGCAGGCCGCCCGAGGCCGTGTAGGAGCCGCCGCCGAATTTGCCGCCTGCGTGCAGCCGCGTCATCACGAGCTCGACCCCGGTCAGCCCGGTCTTCGGCTCGACGTCGACGGGGATACCACGCCCGTTGTCTTTGACCTCGGCGGAATGATCGGCGTGCAGGATGACGTCGATGCTGGTGCAGCAACCGGTAAGTGCCTCATCGACGGAATTGTCGACTATCTCCCACAGGCAGTGCAGCAGCCCCCGGCCGTCGGTGGATCCGATGTACATGCCGGGGCGCTTGCGCACCGCCTCAAGCCCTTCAAGCACGGTCAGATGGCGCGCTGTGTAGCTGTCGGCACTGACTTTGGGCACCGGCTCGGCGCGGACGGCGGTCACTGACGGCACTCCTGACGTGGGGCTGGGGCTGCTCGCCCGGTTAGGCCTGAACGCAGACTAGCGGCCCGCAGCGGCTGCCGCGCGCAGGCACGCCGCCGACATACCCGGCGACCTGGGACAACGCACGCGCTAGCGCAGGCCGGACGCACACGCTACCGTGGGCGGTCCGGGCCGCTTCGGTAGCGGCCAGGAGCCTGTTCGCCCACGGCGTACGCGGCCACGGCAGGGAAGAGAGGCGCCCGGCTGGGCGTTGTGGTGCGGTAGATATCAAAGCCGGCGGCACGCCGGGCGGCACGAAGCGAGGGAGGCGACATGACCGGAGCGATGGCAGCTGCGCCAGTAGCCGATGCCAAGCCACTCAGCGGCCACGATCTCTGCGACCGTTGCGGTGCGCAGGCCTATGTTCGCGTTGTGCTCCCCGGTTCCGGTGAGCTGCTGTTCTGCGCTCACCACGGCCGCCAGCACGCGGACGCGCTAGCCAAGGTCGCCGTGGAGATCCAGGACGAGACCGACCGGCTGTCCCGGCCGCAGCGCGCTGACGCGGCGGGAAAGTAACCGATAGACCTAGCAGCTGAACGTCCGGCCCGGAAGTTCCGGGCCGGGCGTTCAGCATCTGCGGGACAGTCAGCGGCCCAGCCGGGAACCTCCGGCTGGGCCGCTGTGGTCCGCGGACCAGCTAATCGCCCCAGCCCGGGATCTCCCGGCTGGGCGGCATTCATGCGCTGAACAGCCCGCCCCAGCCCGGAGATCCGGGCTAGGGCGGGCTGACGTTCCTGCCCGTGTGCGGGCGCGCGCCAGTGCCGTTAATCCAGGTAGTCCCGCAGAACCTGGGACCTGGACGGATGCCGCAGCTTGGACATGGTCTTCGACTCGATCTGCCGGATGCGCTCCCTGGTCACGCCGTAGACCTTGCCGATCTCATCCAGCGTCTTCGGCTGGCCGTCGGTCAGGCCGAACCGCATCGACACGACGCCGGCCTCGCGTTCTGACAGGGTATCGAGCACCGAGTGGAGCTGCTCCTGGAGCAGGGTGAAGCTGACGGCCTCGCCGGGCTGGATCGCCTCGGAGTCCTCGATCAGGTCACCGAACTCGCTGTCGCCGTCTTCGCCGAGCGGGGTGTGCAAGGAGATCGGCTCCCGGCCGTACTTCTGCACCTCGATGACCTTCTCCGGGGTCATGT
>OCTA010004863.1_pt1 | contig 11724 bp, 8 predicted proteins | sample 1538991 | NCBI WGS metagenome assembly OCTA01 (sample SAMEA3539302, study PRJEB22396) | soil metagenome | biome: tundra; feature: field; material: soil | place: USA | collected 2010-05 | depth 0.15 m | reverse complement strand
CAGAAGAAGAAGCCGCCCTTATCCTCTACAACACATGCTCCATCCGCGACAAAGCGGAGCACAAAGTCTTCAACCGCCTCAACGACTACAAGAAGCTGCACAAGGCCGGCAAGCGATTCGGCGTGCTCGGCTGCGTCGCTCAGCAGGAAGGCGAGAAGATCTTCGAGCGCGCTCCTTATGTGTCGCTCGTTTCCGGATCCGCCTCCTATCGCAAGCTGCCCGAGATGCTGGCCCGGCTCGAATCTGGCGAAACGCGGATCACTGGCCTTGACGACCGCCAGACCGATGAGACCTTCGAGACCGAATTCACGGCCCGCCAAAACCCCTATCGGGGCTACATCACCATCATCGAAGGTTGCGATAAGTTTTGCGCCTATTGCGTGGTGCCGTACACCCGCGGCAAGGAACGGAGCCGCGCCGGGTCGTCCGTCTTGCATGAAGCGCGCCGCATCGCCGACCTGGGCTACACCGAGATTCAGCTCCTGGGGCAAAACGTAAACAGCTTCAGAGACCCGGAAGGGAAGTTGAGCTTCGCCGAATTGCTGGCCGCGGTCGGGCAGGTTCCCGGCATCCGCCGGGTTCGCTTTACCACAAGCCACCCGCGTGACTTTACCCGCGATATCGTGGAAGTCATCGACGCCGTTCCAACCCTCTGCGATCACGTCCATCTGCCCGTCCAGTCTGGCTCGTCGCGGGTGCTGAAGATGATGGCGAGGGAATACACGCGCGACTGGTACTTGGAGCGAATTGCCTGGATCAAGGCAGCCAAAAGGTCCATCTCGATTTCGACGGACATCATTGTGGGTTTTCCGGGCGAGACAGGGGAAGATTTCATCCAGACCATGGACCTTCTGCAGGAAGTCGAGTACGATTGCGTTTTCGGATTCAAGTACTCGGCCCGACCCAACACGCCGGCTTTGACGATGATCGACTCGATTCCTGAAGCCGAGAAAGCCACCCGGCTCCAGGTGCTTCTCGACAGGCAGCGTGAGATTCAAAGGCACAATTATGCCAAACATTTAGGGCAAGTGATGGAAGTGATGGTTGAGAGAACAAACCCCGCCCGGGGGCAGATTTCCGGGCGCAGCAGCCAGAACAAGCCCGTAAACTTCACCGATCCGCGGCCCATTGCGCCTGCGCCCGGCAGTTACGTGCAGGTGAAGATTTCCGGTGCATTTCCAAACAGCCTCGTCGGGGAGGCCATCTAACAGGTTCGGCGCAGGAGGGGGTAGCCCATGGATATCGAGGTTCGGATACGCGGTCTGATGATGGATCCATCCACTAATATGCCCATTGTTGTCCTGAAGGACGTTGCGTCGGATACGGTGATGCCTATATGGGTCGGTATCTTTGAAGCCAATGCGATCGCCATCGAAATCGAGAAAATGGCTGCTCCGCGCCCGATGACCCACGATCTGACACGGAATCTGATTCGTCACTTGAATAGTCAGCTAGATAAGGTTGTTATTAATGAACTTAAGGACGATACCTTCTTTGCCACTCTATGGCTGACCCAGGATAATGAGCCCATTACCATCGACGCCAGGCCTTCTGATGCGATCGCCTTGGCATTACGCGCCGACTGTCCGATATATGTGGCGGAAGAGGTAATGCAATCCGCGAAGTTGAACACGTCAGGGCCGCCCGAAGGTCCTACGGCAGAGCAACTCCGCGGCTGGCTAGAGGGGCTCAACGATGAAGACATGGGCCGCTATAAGATGTAAGCGGCCCCAGGGAAGAGCATTCCGTCTTTCCAGGCAAGTTCAACAAACCACAAATACTTAACTTGCCTCGTTTCAGGGCTTCAGTATACAGAATATCTGTTATCGGACATGAAAGGTTCGGGCCAAACCTATCTAAGGAGTTCTTCCTTTCAGCATGGCTACGCTGAATGCCCCTAGTTCCGAATGCCGACCAGCAGTCCTTCGATCTCTCTCTTCTCATCCGCATTGATAGGAAGAATTGGCAACCGCGTGCGACCGCCGTAATAGCCGTTAAAGTCGCACCCATATTTCACTCCGCTGATTCCGAGGTCTCCAGTGATCCGCCGACTCCGCTCCGCAATACGGCGTTGCTTCTCTGCTGCGAGCTTCAAGTCGTGATCTTTCCACGCCAGATACACTTCCTGGCACGCCTGTGGAGCGCATGCAGCGAATCCGAGGATCGCGCCCGCAGCGCCCGATTCAAGCGATTCCAGGAGAATCGACGCCGATCCGGTAAGGACCTGGAAACCAATTTCCTTTGAACGAGTCTTGATCGGAGCCACCGGCGGTGCCGCAGCGAGCGCCACACTGCCGCCCAGGTCACTCGCCGATACGAACGTCGCTGCCCCGCCTTCCTTCATGTTATCCTTGAGCATCCGTCCCGTAACTGCCTCAAAGATAGAGGTTACCGTTGCAGCTCGGCGCGGCGCGGTCTGCGTTGCCTCGATGGTGGCCTTGATTCTCTCAAGGTTGCCGCTGGAGTCCTTGATGCCGATAATATTCGGGTGATGTGCAAGCTCCGCGACCATCGGCACGGGTATGTCGAACGGAACGAACCTGGGAATGTTGTAGAGCAGCACAGGCAGCGGAGACCGGTCTGCCACGCTGCGGTAATAGGTGAGAACCGATTGGGGCGACATTGAGTAATAGGTTGGCGTTCGAACCAGAACCGCATCAAACCCAAACCCTGCCGCAACTTCGGCCATTTCGACGGTGGATTTAACGCTCTCCTTCCCCACCCCAGCAATCAGTACCTTTTCGGGCGCCGCCGCTTCCGCCACGGTGCGCAGCACCTCGCGCGATTCTTCGTCATTTAGCGCAACAGCCTCGCCCGTCGACCCCAGAGCCACCATCCCCGCGAGAAGAGTCCGCGAGTAGCGCGCAACGTTGGCTTCGATCTTGCGGAAATAGACCCGCTCATCCGAATAAAACGGAGTAGTCAGTGCGGCAAACATACCTTCGATCAACATGTTTTTAATTGTAGTGCCGACCGATTCAGGCGCCGATCGCCGAATGCAGATTCTGCAGCGCAAACACCGTGGTATGGTGTCGCTGCATGGCGGCGATGCCTTCTACAGCGGCCTGCGCCGCAGCGATGGTCGTAATGGTGGGAACGCGCGCAAGTACCGCCGCACGCCGGATGGCCTTTTCATCGAAGAACGTATCCTGCCCGCGCGGTGTATTCACAATGAGCTGGATCCGGTCTCCCTTGATCAGATCCACGACGTTCGGCCGTCCCTCTTTCACCTTGAAGACGCGCTCCACCGTGAGGCCTGCATGTTCCAGTACATCCGCAGTGCCCTCGGTGGCTACCAGGTGGAAACCGAGATGAACGTAGCGCCGAGCCAGTTCAATGGCGGCCGGCTTGTCATGGTCATTCACGCTGAAGAAGACAGTACCTGTAGTCGGCAGCACCTGGCCGGCCGAGAGCTGCGCCTTGGCAAACGCCTCGCCAAAGCTGGCCGCCACGCCCATCACCTCGCCGGTGGATTTCATCTCCGGCCCCAGTACTGTGTCAACACCTGCGAACTTGGACCATGGGAAGACTGGGGATTTCACGTAGAAGTGCGTGCCGGTTTCGAGGTCCTTTCTCGATGCAAGCTGAACCGGAAGCAATTCGCGCAGCTTGCGCCCGGTCATCAGCCGCGCCGCAATCTTGGCCAGAGGAATGCCAGTCGCCTTCGAAACATAAGGCACCGTGCGCGAAGCCCGTGGATTCACTTCGATAACGTACACATGGTCTTCCCCGGCGGCGTCGCGCTGGATCGCGAACTGCAGATTGACGAGCCCTACCACATTCAGTGCCAAAGCCAGTTTGCGCGTATAAGTGCGGAGCACCTCAAGCGTCTCTTCGCGAATATCAACAGCTGGCAGCACGCAGCTCGAGTCCCCCGAGTGAATGCCCGCTTCCTCGATGTGCTGCATGATCCCGGCGATGATCACATCTTCCGAATCGCACAACGCATCGACGTCCACCTCAACTGCGTTCTCAAGAAAATGATCGACCAGCACTGGCCGCTCTTGCGAGTACTCGACCGCGGCCCGCATGTATTGCGCCACGGCCGCCGCGTCATAGGCAATGACCATCGCGCGCCCGCCGAGAACGTAGCTGGGCCGCACCAGCACTGGATAGCCGATGCGCTCGCCGACAGCCAACGCCTCCTCGACGCTGGTCGCGGTGCCGCCCGCCGGTTGCGGAATCTGAAGTTCCTCAAGCAGCTTGCCGAAGCGTTTGCGGTCTTCAGCCAGGTCAATATTTTCGGGTGAAGTGCCGATGATGGGCACGCCGGCTGCGCGCAGCCGCTGAGCGAGGTTGAGCGGAGTCTGACCGCCGAACTGGACAATCATCCCGATCTGCGCGCCCGATTGCGCCTCGTGGTTATACACCGCGAGAACGTCTTCAAGCGTCAAGGGCTCAAAGTAGAGCCGGTCGCTGGTGTCGTAGTCCGTCGAGACGGTCTCAGGATTGCAGTTGACCATGATGGTTTCGTAGCCGTCGTCCTTCAGCGCAAAGGCGGCATGGCAGCAGCAATAATCGAACTCGATTCCCTGCCCAATTCGATTCGGGCCCGAGCCGAGAATGATTACCTTTGGCGTCTGTGTCGGGGGCGCTTCGTCTTCTTCGTCGTAGGTCGAATAAAGGTACGGCGTCATCGATTCGAATTCGGCGGCGCAGGTGTCCACCAGCTTGAAGACAGGCTTGATCCCCATCCCTTCGCGCAGTTCCCTCACCCGCTGAATACCTGCATGACCCTCGAGCTTCCACTCCGTGGCGATACGTTCGTCGCTAAGGCCAAGGCGTTTGAGCCGGCGGAGTTCTTCAGCGCTTATCGCTTCAGGAGTCGTTTGCCCAATGCCCTGCTGGGCGATGGTCACTTCGCGAATCTGATGCAGAAACCATGGGTCCATGCCCGTAAGTCGCGCCACTTCCCGCACGCTCATGGCCCGCTCAAAGGCGTAGCGGATATAGCCCAGCCGCTCCGGCCTCGGCGTCACCAGCATCTGCGTCAGGCGGCGTGGCTCCAGGATTTCCGCGCCCGTCTTCTTGCCCGTCTCAAGTGCGCGCCAGGCCTTCATCAACGCTTCTTTGAAGGTGCGCCCCATGGCCATCACTTCGCCCACCGACTTCATCTGCGGCCCGAGCGTATCGTCTGCGCCAGGGAATTTCTCAAACTGCCACTTGGGAATTTTGACTACGACGTAATCGATGGTCGGTTCGAAGCAGGCCGGCGTCTTGCGCGTGATGTCGTTCGGAATCTCGTCAAGCGTGTAGCCCACGGCGAGCTTGGCGGCAATTTTTGCGATGGGAAAACCGGTTGCCTTCGAAGCCAGCGCCGAAGAGCGCGAGACGCGCGGGTTCATCTCGATCACCGTCATCCGTCCATCAATCGGATTCACGGCAAACTGCACGTTGGACCCGCCGGTCTCAACACCGATTTCGCGCATCACAGCGATGGCGGCGTCACGCATCTTCTGGTACTCACGGTCGGTCAACGTCTCTGCCGGCGCCACCGTGATGGAGTCGCCCGTGTGCACGCCCATCGGATCAAAGTTTTCAATCGAGCAAATGATGATGACGTTGTCCGCCAGGTCGCGCATCACCTCAAGCTCGTACTCCTTCCAACCAAGCACGCTTTCTTCAATCAGGCATTCGTGCACCGGCGACAGATCGAGTCCGCGCGCCAGAATCTCCATCAGCTCTTCGCGGTTATAAGCGATACCGCCGCCCGAGCCACCCAGCGTGAAGCTCGGCCGGATCAACACCGGAAATCCAAGCTTCGTTGAAAAATCCAGCCCGTCGCGCAGATTGTTTACCAGCGCGGATTTTGAGACATCAAGCCCGATGCGCAGCATTGCGTCTTTGAAAAGCAGCCGGTCCTCAGCTTTTTTAATGGCCTCGAGTTTCGCGCCAATCAATTCCACGTTGTAGCGATCGAGAATTCCCGCGTCAGCCAAATCCACGGCCAGGTTCAGCGCGGTCTGTCCGCCCACAGTCGGCAGCAGCGCAAATTTACCCGATGCCGGATTGGACGAGAGCATCTCCGCCTCGATCCGGATAATCTCTTCAACGTATTCGCGCGTGAGCGGCTCGATGTAGGTGCGATCTGCAAGATCGGGATCGGTCATGATGGTGGCAGGGTTCGAATTCACCAGCACGACTTCGTAGCCCTCCTGCTTGAGAGCCTTGCAGGCCTGCGTGCCGCTGTAGTCGAACTCCGCAGACTGACCAATCACAATCGGCCCCGAGCCGATCACCAAAATCTTCTGTATGTCATTTCTACGTGGCATTGTTTTGACTAATTCCTATCGGTTGTGTCCGGTCATTCGGTGCAGGGCCTGATTGAATTCTCTCTTGCTGGTGAAGACTGAGGAGCAATCGTCGCTGCAGGCTCCAGGTCCGAGGATTACATAGAGCCTATGCCCCTCCAGCGCAGTCAGGATCTCGAAACCGACGAGGACTTCCCGCGAAACAATCGAATATGTAGGCAGGTGCATCCGGAGCGAATATCGCCCGGTGACGCCTTTGAATTCGAAGTGCCCCTTCGCGTCAGTCCGTGTCGAGTAGGCAAGTTTTTCTTTCTGCACGAGGGTGATCTCGGCATGCTCGATGGGCATTCCACTTTGGTTTACAACCACGCCCTGAAGATGTGACAGATGGAATGGGCCGGGTGTCTCGATCTGTCCGCCGATCAAGACACCCGGTACGAGCAAAGCCAGACCCACGAAAAATATTGCACGACTCAAATGTCCTTTCATCGCCGCTCTCCGCTTCCCGCCGCAGCGTGAGAGGATTGTCCATCTCGTCTGCTCGGGATGATGCCGTGTCCTTCCATCTTGTTGGAGTCGCCGTGTTGCGACCTTTGAAAGGGCATGGCTTCAGCCGTGCCGCAAGCCGCCCCCTCAATGATCGCGGGCTTCAGCCCCTGAGGGATGGGGTCTAACTTCCAGCCTGGAAATGCGGATGAGTACTTGTAGTCGGCCGGTGAGGCACATAAATGCCTCTTCACCGGGTTCAAATGGATGTAATGCCGGTGCATGTCGTAGTCCTCTGCATCTCGAATGCGATGATCGGCAAAACCACGCTGCCAGATCTCAGCGTTCGATCCAAGTTCCTTCTTGGCTCGGTAGGAGAACCCGCCCTTGATCAGTTGAACTGCCCGTTCCAAGGCGGTAATCGGTGTAATGAGCAGGTGAAAATGATCCGGCATCAGAACGAATTCGTGCAAAAGATAGGTCTTACCGCGATTCGACAACAGCGTCTTGAAAAAGAGCCTCGCCCACGACACCGCGCGAAAAAGCGCGCGACGCTCCCACGTATCGGAAGTGACAAAGTAGGTCTGCGCGTTGTTCGTGGCAGGTTCGCGTGCGGGTTTCAAAACCATCCCTCTGGGGCTAAAGCCCGGCTTCCGTTTCCATCCTTGCGGCACGACTGAAGTCGTGCCCTTTCAAAACGATCACGATACCTCAGAGTGCGCCTTTGCCCAAGTCGGCGAATCTTTTGCCTTTGTGCTGTGTGTGTGCCCTCCAGTGCCCGCATTGAGCTCCTCTAATGCCTGCGATAGGGGTCTGATTTCGGGGTCCCGGCTCCGGTTCAGAAGAATGATGTTGGGACCGTCCGAAGACAGAATCGCCAAGTTCTCCACCAGACGCCTAGTAAACTGATCGGACATCCTTGCAGGTGTGACGTGGATTCGGTTGATCCAAAACTCGGTGAATTCGAGAAGCTGTAGTTCCACTTCACTCTTATCACGCTCTGCATTTTGCAGAGCAGCCGCAATTCTTACGCATGGATTGCGCTGAATCTCTTTCCAGTCGTGAATGAGTCTTGGATCGGGCCACCCAGTGAAGGCCCGAGTAGATTTGTGTATCTTCGTCAAGGCTTTTTTGTAGTCGGCGCACCTGCGCTCAAAGTGCTCGCTTTCGCCTACGTAGATTTGAAGTTTTCCCCCGAAATCAAGTGAGTCGGAATTGGGCGGTGAAAAGATGAAGCGATAGATCCGCGGTCCCTGAATTAGGCTTTTGAAACGCTGGCTGATTTCCTGATTCATCGCGAAGCACCAATCCCTGTCGTCTGAGGTCGCTGCTGCCGTCCATTTCAAATGGACTCCAACGCTCACAGGGAGACCGAACCTCATCCCTTCCACTCCTCCATCATCTTGCGGAAGTCGCGAAAGAGATAATGCGAATCGTGCGGCCCAGGCGCGGCCTCGGGATGATATTGCACGCTGAACAATGGCAGCATTTTATGCCGCAATCCCTCGAGCGTCTGATCGTTCAGGTCGACGTGCGTCAGTTCCACCTCGTTTGCATTGATCGAGTCAGGATCGACGGCGAAGTTGTGGTTATGCGCTGTAATCTCCACCTTGCCCGTGGCATTGTTCTTCACTGGATGATTGCCGCCGTGGTGCCCGAACTTGAGCTTGTAGGTTTTTCCGCCCAGCGCCAGCCCGCAGAGCTGATGTCCAAGGCAGATGCCGAAAACTGGCACACGTCCCAGCATGTCGCGGATCGCTTTCACGGCGTAATCCACCGGTTCCGGATCGCCCGGGCCATTGGAGAGAAAAACGCCGTCCGGCTTCATGCCCAGCACTTCGACTGCCGTGGTCTCCGCCGGAACCACCGTCACGCGGCAACCTTCGCGCGTCAGCATCCTCAAGATGTTCTGCTTGATCCCGAAGTCATACGCAACCACGTGGAGACGCTTCCGCGCTTCCTCGTTTTGGTAGAGATTATCGGGCAGCAGGCTATCCCCCGACTGATTCCGGCTGTCGTCCGCGTCAAAGTGATAAATCGACTTCGTCGAAACTACCCGCGCCAGATCCGTTCCATCCATCTTTCGGATTTGTTTGGCCTTTTGGATCAGCACATCCGCGTTCGTGGTCTCCGTCGAAATCACGCCGCGCATCACGCCATGAGTCCGCAAATGCCGCACCAGCGCGCGCGTATCGATCTCGGCCAGCACGGGAACGGCGTACCGCTCCATGTACTCATCGGTGACTTGCTCTGAGCGCCAATTGGAGCTGACGGCCGAGAACTCGCGTACGATCAGCCCCTCAATGAAGGGCCGAGCCGATTCGTTGTCTGCCTGGTTGGTTCCGTAGTTCCCAATCTGGGGATTTGTGAGAACGACGATTTGGCCGGCATAGGAGGGATCGGTTGCGATTTCCTGGTAGCCGGTAAGAGAAGTATTAAAAACAACCTCGCCCGAGCATTCGCCGGGGTGCCCATAGCCTTGGCCACGGAAGATGCGCCCGTCTTCGAGCGCTAGGATCGCCTGCATCGCCTCTCCGAGGAGTGGATTCAATAGGTTCGGTTCATAGTGTGCTATCCTCCTGATAACAAAGGTTCCACAAAGTACCCCAATCGATTTTGTGGAAAATTTGTGGAAGAGGCAAGGCACATGCTCGACACCGAACCGACTACCGCTTCAACTGGTCCCATATCCACTTCAACTATAACAGTCTTCACGCGCCATTCCGAGGATTGCTCGCAACGCAACCCCCAGTGGAAGCGGTGCAAATGCCGCAAATCCCTCCACATCTACGAGAACGGCAAGAAGACTGTTGTGAGCGCAAAAACGAGGTCCTGGGAAGACGCCGAGAAGGTCGCCCAGGCCGAACGCGATAAGCGTGACCCGGTCAAGATCGAACTGGCGAGGATCGCTTCCGTTGAGGCTACAAAGATAGGTGCTGAAGTGGCGAAGGAGATCACGTTGGAGAAGGCACTCGAACAGTGGATCGGCGGCCGGAAGACCATCAAAAAGGATTCCAGGGACGCCTATGTCTCGACCCAGCGGAAGATTCTGCAGTGGGCTGCATCTATGGGGATCAAGAACGTCGGTGACGTCACCCCTGAGCATCTCGACCTGTGGCGATCTGCGTGGAGTCCCAAGGCTGAGAAGAAAGAGAACCGGCTGGCGCTCACCACACAGGTGGCGCTCCAGACCCGCATCAAGTCGTTCTTCAAGTGGGCGACCGGCATCAAGATCATCCCCAGCAACCCGGCCCTGATGCTGGATTCGATCGACCCCGGCGAGAGCGACACGATGCCCCTCGACGCGAAACAGTTCGAGGAGCTGATCGCAGCGACCGGCAAGCTGAACGCTGACATGCGTTATAACGCCGCGAAGATCGGACAGCACCTGCGGGTCGTTCTGCTGGTGCAGCGCTGGACGGGTCTGCGTATCGGTGACGCCCTCCAGATCAGGAAGTCGGCATTGATCGGCAACCGGTTGAAACTGACGATGCAGAAGCGGGGCAACGATCACGAGTGCGTCCTGCCTGACTTCGTCGTGGAGGAACTCAGTTCCCTGCCCCAAATTAAGGGCGTCGATGCTGACTGCTTCTTCGTGTCGGCAAAGACCAAAATCCGCACGGAAACCAACAAGTGGGTGAGGAAGGTAAAGCGGCTGAACAAATACTTGACGTTTACACACCCAAAGACCGGAGAGCCGATGGAGTTCCGCTCACATATGCTTCGCGACACCTACGCCGTAGAGATGCTGAATGCTGGTGTCCCAATGGAGAAGGTCAGCAAATTGTTGGGGCATAAAACCATCGCGAGCACGGAGCGGTACTACGCAAAGTGGGTGCCGAGTCGCCTGCGGCTGTTAGAGGATGAAGCTGTTGCCGCCATGCGACGGATGGGCGTCACGGTCAGCCCTCGCGCTCGCAGACTCGGGTCCAGAAGCGGTCGTAGCTGGCAGGCCAGCGTCCCTGTGTTCGGCACTGTTCCAGCGCCGTAGACCCTGCCAGTGCTCCCGGCTTCTTCGCGAGCACATCGAGGTAGTGCTCCAGATCAAGCACATGCTGGAAGCGGTCATGGCAGCGCTCATGCCGCGCTACGGAGCGGCCCCCGTGCCAGACTTCGACGTAGGCCGAATAGACCTTGGCTTGGACCGATGTCCCGACCGGCATAGGCGTTGAGTAGAAGTTGGTCAGCACCTTGACGCAGCCACGGGCATCGACCTGGGGGAAATGCAAAGCGGCCAAATCAAATCCTTCCTCAGCCAGCGGCAGAAGATGCTCGCGTTCGGCCAGCATCGCCGCGCCGATCGTCTGACTGCGCCCAGCGATCAGACGGGCCTGTTCCTGGGCCGACTCGGACTCCAGGAGCCGGTTCAACTCTTCCAGGTTGCGTACCTGCGGTACGGGCACGAGATGGTTCCGCCGGTACTGGCCACCTTCGCCTTCCACGCCGCCCTTTTCATGGCCTTCGCCGGGCGTGCAGAACTCGGCACGGAAGCCCCAGTGCGAACGGAAGGCGATGAAGCGCGTGGTCTCTTCGCGCTGATGGCCACGCAGAATCTTCTTCACGGCCGAGGTCAGGTTGTCGAAGCGTAGAGTGCTAAAGACGCCGCCAAACCAGCGAAACGCCAGTTCGTGGGCTTCGAGAAACGCCTGCTGAGTAGCGTGCGCATAGGCCCGGTGAAAGGCCGCTCCCGAGGCCATCGAACGCATGCAGAAGATGTAGACCTTGCGGCGCTCGCCATCGAACTTCGCGGGGCCCGGCGACAGGCCTTCGCTGCCGGGATGAAAGTCCGCCCAGGCTTCGTACCAGTCCACTTGCACTTCGCCGCCAAACTGATAGGACTGCTGAACGAAGATCTCGCGGCCCAGCAGGCCCATCGCCTGCTTGCGAAGGTTCACGTACTCGCGCACCGTGGACTCGCCGACAACAATCTCCGGCTTCTCGTGCCGCATCCGCGTCCAGATGCGATGCGCTGTATGCCGCTGCTTGC